>Ga0209057_1002337_pt1 | contig 14693 bp, 8 predicted proteins | sample GraSoiAngelo_146_FD_185903 | JGI IMG/M metagenome (GOLD analysis project Ga0209057, IMG submission 185903) | Grasslands soil microbial communities from the Angelo Coastal Reserve, California, USA - 14_1009_05_30cm (SPAdes) (version 2) | ecosystem: Environmental > Terrestrial > Soil > Grasslands ... | reverse complement strand
GAGCGTTTGAACTCTTGACAGGTTCGGCAGGGCCGGATAATGACAGCGAGACCGCTGGTGTCAGCGGCATCGAAGGCCTGTCCATGAGCACAACGGCTGAACACATCCGCCTCGAGGAAGACCGCCAGCGCACGAAGTACTGGAAGCGTTGGGGACCGTACGTCAGCGAGCGCGCCTGGGGCAGCGTCCGCGAGGACTACAGCCCGGGCGGTACGGCCTGGGACTACTTCCCGCACGATCACGCGCGATCGCGCGCGTACCGGTGGAACGAAGACGGGCTGGCCGGCATCTGCGACCGCCATCAGCGAATCTGCTTCGCGCTGGCGCTCTGGAACCGGCGCGATCCGATTCTGAAGGAGCGCCTGTTCGGTCTGACCGGCAGCGAAGGCAATCACGGCGAGGACGTGAAGGAGTACTACTTCTACGTCGACAGCACGCCGACCCACTCGTACATGAAGTTCCTCTACAAGTATCCGCAGGCGCCGTTTCCGTACGCGGATCTCGTCGACGAAAACCGCCGGCGCGGCAGGCAGGCGCCCGAGTACGAGCTCGTGGACACCGGCGTGTTCGACGGCAATCGGCACTTCGACGTCGAGGTCGAATACGCGAAGGCCGACCCCGAAGACATCCTGATCCGCATTCACGTGACCAATCGCGGTCCCGAAGCCGCGGCGATCGATGTCCTGCCGACGGCGTGGTTCCGGAACATCTGGTCGTGGCATCAGAATCCTTCGCGACCGTCGCTCGAGCGGTTCGATCGCGCCGGCGGGATCGCGTTGAACGATCCGAAATACGGTCGGCGATATCTGCATTGCGATGGTGCGCCGACGCTGCTGTTCACCGAGAACGAGACGAACTGTGAGCGCCTGTTCGGCGGCGCCAGCGCGTCGCCCTATGTCAAGGACGCCTTCCACCGGTTCATTGTCGGCGGCGAGCGTGACGCGGTGAATCCGGCGCAGCGCGGCACGAAGGCGGCAGCGCACTACGCCCTGACGATCGCGCCCGGCGAAACGTGCACCGTGCGGCTGCGTCTCGACGAACGCGCGTCCGCCGAATTCGGCGCGTCGTTCGAGGCGATCTTCGGCGCACGCAGGCGGGAAGCGGACGAGTTCTACGCGACCGTGATCCCCGCGACGCTGTCAGCGGACGGCAGGAATGTCGCGCGGCAGGCATTCGCCGGTCTGCTCTGGTCCAAACAGTACTACCACTACGTCGTGAAGTACTGGCTCGAAGGCGACGCGGCGCAGCCGGCGCCGCCTCCCGGCCGCGACCGTGGACGCAACTACGAGTGGACGCATCTCTACAACGCCGACGTCATCTCGATGCCCGACAAGTGGGAGTACCCGTGGTACGCCGCGTGGGATCTCGCGTTCCACTGCGTGCCGCTTGCGCTGGTCGACTCCGAGTTCGCCAAGGAGCAACTCACGCTGCTGCTGCGCGAGTGGTACATGCATCCGAACGGCCAGCTCCCCGCGTACGAGTGGGCGCTCGGAGACGTCAACCCGCCGGTGCATGCATGGTCGGCTTGGCGCGTCTACAAAATCGAGCGGCGGCGCCGCGGCAAGGGCGACCTGAAGTTCCTCGAGCGCGTCTTCCACAAGCTGCTGCTGAATTTCACCTGGTGGGTGAACCGCAAGGATGCCGAAGGGATGAACGTCTTCCAGGGCGGCTTCCTCGGCCTCGACAACATCGGCGTGTTCGATCGCAGCAAGCCGCTGCCGACCGGCGGCCGTCTCGAGCAGTCGGATGGCACCAGCTGGATGGCGATGTACTCGCTCAACATGCTCGCGATCGCGCTGGAGCTCGGCCGCCACAATCCGGCGTACGAGGACGTCGCGAGCAAGTTCTGGGAGCACTTCCTCAACATCGCGCACGCGATGAGCGGCGGCCGCCAGTACGGCGGCAAGGGACACGATCTCTGGGACGACGAGGACGGATTCTTCTACGACGTCCTGCATCTGCCCGACGACACGCGGACGCCGCTGAAGGTGCGGTCGCTGGTGGGACTGATTCCGCTCCTGGCCGTGCAGACGCTCGAACCCGAGATGCTCGAGCGGCACGACGGCTTCCGCCGCCGCCTCGAATGGTTCGTCGCGCACCGGCCCGATTTGATCGGCAACGTCGCGTGCATGGAGACGCCGGGCCGTCTGCAGCGCCGTCTGCTCTCGATCGTCGACGGCGACAAGCTGCGGCGGATTCTGAGCGTGATGCTCGACGAGCGCGAGTTCCTGTCGCCGTACGGCATCCGCTCCATCTCGCGCGTTCACCTCGATCGCCCCTACGTGCTTCGGGTGGACGGCCACGAGTACCGCGTCACCTACGAGCCGGCGGAGTCGACGACCGGCTTGTTCGGCGGCAATTCGAACTGGCGCGGACCGATCTGGTTTCCGATCAATTTCCTCCTCGTCGAGGCGTTGCAGAAGTTCCACCACTACTTCGGCGACGCCTACACGGTGGAATGCCCAACCGGCTCGGGCCGGATGATGACGCTCTCCGAGGTCGCCACTGAGATCTCCCAGCGGCTGACGAGAATCTTCCTCGAGAATCGCGATGGACGGCGTCCGGTGTTCGGTTCGAGCGAACTGTTCCAGTCCGATCGAACCTGGCACGATCTGATCCCGTTCCACGAGTACTTCCACGGCGACACGGGCGCAGGAGTCGGCGCGAGCCACCAGACCGGCTGGACGGCGCTCGTCGCGAAACTTCTACAGCAGAGCGGAGAGGCCAATGAACGCCGGCTTCGCGATCACCGCGAAACGGTCACGGCCACGTTCTCGTAGGTGAACAGCGATCCGTCGCTGGCGACCGCGCGGAGCACGTAGGTCCCCGGTTCGCCGAAGGTGACGTCGGTCACCCACTTGCCGTCGGGAGGCGGCACCGGAATCGTGAACGGCGGCGACCACGGCGAGTTGCCGTACGCGCGCGTGTCCGTCCACGTTTTCATCTGATCCGGTTTGAACGTCACCGCGGCGGCGTTGCCGCGGTACACGATCCACGACAACCGCAGCCCGGGTCCGCTGGACGGGACGATGGAGGATGGCGGCCTGTAAACAAGGTTCGCGGGGTTCGCAGCGTTCGCGGCGCTCGCAGGGTTCGCCCGGTTCGGCGGATTCGCCGCGTTCGCGCGGCTGACCGGGCTCGTGGCGCTGGCGCCGCCTTCGCCCAGCATCTCGCCGCGCGACGACCGCGGCTGCGGTTTGCCGTCTCGGCGGGCCGGCAGGTTGTCGGGATCGCCGGCGAACGCGACGAGCATCAGCGTTTCACCGGGCTTCACAGCGCGCTGCTTTTGTCCGTCCACTCTGAGCTCCGGCGGAATGTTCGTGCGAAGCTCGTCGCGCAGGCTCCCGAAATCGCCGCCGACCTCGGTGGAGATCACCTGCTTGTCGATCTGGTAATCGCTCTTGAGCGACGCAAAGGCGCGCTCGGTCTTCCCGTTGGTCGTGAGCGTCCAGATCAATTCCTTCGTGCCGAGGTCTTTCGGGGCGCGAACGGTGAACAGAAACGGGTTGCGCCTCGGGTAGAAATGCGTCGGCTGTCCCTGATCGGGCCCTCCCGGCTCGATCGCGTTGTCGGGACCGATCGGGACGTCGAACTCCTGCTGCCAGTTCGAATTCATGTAGCCGAAGTACATCGCGATGGAGCCGTCTTCGTTGTACATCCATCCTTCGTACGCCGGCGACACGCTCTGACCGCTCGAGTAGGTGAACCGCGTCTGCGCGCTGAGCGCGTGCAGCGACAGAGTCACGGCGAGCGACGCGACGAGCAGCCGCATCACTGCTTCCGTTCTGCCGTGCTCGGCTGGGTCGCCGTCTGCGTGGGCGGCGCCCAGCACAGCGGACAGCCGATGTCGTAGTCGTTCCGGCTCTTCATGCTCTGCCGGCGCTTCGCCATCTCCGCCTGGAACTGCTCCTCGGTGAGCGCGACGGAGTAGCCGAGGTCGATGAACATGTTCGCGATCGATCGGCGCCCGCCGCCCGCCCAGTTCCTCGGATCCGCGGGATTGCGATTCGCCGGCGTCGTATCGAGGAATCCGATCAGGTGAACGATCGTTCCTTTCGGCAGCAGCGGCGCCGCGTCGTCCTGATAGACGTACTGCTTCACCCAGTTGTGGTCGTAGCCGACGCAGTTGAGCGTCTGGATGTTGTGGCCCCAGATCGCTTCGAGGCACATGCGCACGCCGGGCGCGTGGAGATGCGGCTCGAACGCGATGATCTTCGTGTGCTCCTGCAGCACGGCGTACGAGTGGAGCTCCTGATTCGAGCGATTCGGCTTCACGTCGATGTCGATGCCGTTGCCCAGCCGCAGAGTCGAACGCTTGTACTGAGGCTTGTACCCTTTCGGAAAGAACTTGAACGCGAACTCGAGGTGCGCCTTCGTCTCGCGGCCGTTCGAGTGAACGTGGCCCGCCGCCAGTGAGAGCGACGATTTCGCCTGGAGCAGCCGGCCCGACTCGGGCGGGAAGATGTCGGCGTTGCGTCCGACTTCATGAATGGGCCAGCTCGTCGAGCTTTCGTCGGCCGGTTCCGATCCCTTCTCGCCCGGCACCAGGCTCGAGTAGGTCATGTGGTGAAAGGCGTAGCGTCCGCCAACGGTCTTGGTCGCACCGCTTTTCGGGATGTCGTTGATCTCGCGAACTTCGACCGCCGACACGTAGCGATCTTCGGTGAGCCCCGTCGGGATGAGGCCGATGTCGCCCCACCAGTCCGGACCGCTCGCCGGAACCGTGACTTCCTTCGATTTCAGGATCAGATCCGGTTCGCCGATCGTCCACTTATCGGTGTCGTCGAAGCTCAGCGGCGGCGGCATGTCGTTCGGATTGCCGCGCGCCGCGCCGCTGTCGGCCCACTTCGCGATCTTCGCGATCTCCTCAGCGGCGAGCGACGGATCGTTCTTGAAATGCTGGATGCCGAGATCCTTCTCGACGAACCACGGCGGCATCACGCCTGCGTGCGGACCGATGCTCGTACGCATCTTCATCGCCTTGGCCCACGGCCGCACGTCTTCGTAGGAGACGAGCGACATCGGCGCGACGCCGTCGGGACGATGGCACTGCTGGCAACTGCGCTGCAGGATCGGCGCGATGTCTCTGGTAAAGGTGACGTCGCCCGGCGAGGCGCCCGACTGCGCGCGTGGATTGACGGCCGTCAGGAGGCTGGCGATGGCAATAAACAACAAGGCGCCGCGCAGTCTGGCGAGCATGGCCACTCCTTCTCTCGACCCGATATGGGGCGGCCCTTGAGGGCCGCCGATTACGCCACGATCTGCGGGATCGGCACGCCGTACACGTCCGTGAGCCGCATGTCGCGGCCGTTGAAGCGGTACGTCAGCTTCTTGTGATCGATCCCGAGCAGCTGAAGGATCGTCGCGTGCAGATCGTGATACGAAACCGGCTGCTGCTCCGCCTTGTAGCCGAAGTCGTCGCTCGCGCCGATCGCCTGTCCGCCCTTGATGCCCGCGCCTGCCATCCAGATCGTCATCGCGCCCGGATTGTGATCGCGTCCGACGCCGCGTTGTGAGATCGGCATCCGGCCGAACTCGGCGTGCCACATCACCAGCGTCGAATCGAGCAGGCCGCGCGACTTCAGATCCGTCAGCAGTCCCGCGATAGGACGATCCGACTCGGCGGCGTGCTGCGAGTGATTCGCTTTGACGTCGCCATGCGCGTCCCAGGTGTCGACGTTCTGGTTGCCCATGCCGCCGTGAAAGAGCTGCACGAAGCGGACGCCGTGCTCGACGAGGCGCCGCGCCATCAAACACTGACGCGCGAACGGCTCCGTGATCGGATCGTCCAGTCCATACAGCTTCCGCGTCGCCTCGGATTCGCGCGTCACGTCGAGCGCCTCGGGGGCGCAACCCTGCATGCGAAACGCGAGCTCGTAGGACGAAATGCGCGCCGCGAGATCGGTGTTGCCCGGGTACTGCTGCATGTCGAGCTCGTTCAGCTTGGCGAGCAGATTGAGACGCGCGCGCTCCTGCTCGGGACCGACGCTCGACGGAGGGCTGAGGTCGATGATGGGATCGCCCGTCGATCGGAAGAGCGTTCCCTGGTACGACGCCGGCAGGAACCCGGCGCTCCAGTCGGTGACGCCGCCGATCGGGCCGCCGCGCGTGTCGTGAATCACCACGTACGCCGGGAGGCTCGTGTTCTCCCATGCGCGTCTGGCCCATCTGCATCTCGTAGGTGGCCTGGACGTGGTCGTTCGACTGGCCGTACACCGAGCGCACGAACGCGATCTCGTCGGCATGGCCGCCGACCTGCGGAAACAGATCCGACACCTCGATTCCCGACTGCCCGTACCGCTTGAACCCGAACGGGCTCGGCATCAAGGGACCCGGATGGCCCTGACGCACGATCACGTCGCCGGCGACCTTGCCGTCGAGCGGCTGACCGGCGTACTTGGACAGCGCCGGCTTCGGGTCGAAGGTGTCGACATGGCTGACGCCGCCGGTCATGAAGAGAGAAATGACCGCGGTCGCGCGCGGTTTGAAGTGCGGCGGCTTCGGCGCGTACGGATTGAATCCGATCGGTGCGGCCGCGCATGCGGCGCTCGCCGTATCGATCTCTCCTGCCAGCAGCTGCTCCTGATTGAGGAGGTATGCGAGCGCGAGCCCGCTCACCCCGCCGCCGGACTGAAAGAGAAACTCACGCCTCGACCAGCACGTCTTGCACGCGGTGTGTGGCTTCATCTCTTACCTTCTCGCGGGGCCCCACATTTCTATCGCGCCGGGGCCCCACCCCCGGCGCTGTTGCTCGGCGCGCGCGCCTCGCAACGGCTCAAGACTGTCGCTCGCTGATGCCCATGCCCGCAACGCTCGAAAGCGCCTTGCGGGCGGGCATGGCCGCAGGCGCTGCGATCACCTCATGTAGACGAACTCGTTCAGATTGAACAGCACATCGGTCAGGTCGACGAGCGTCTGCCGCTTCAGCGAATCGAGGGCGATGGTCAGCTCGGCGTCGGTCGGCGGACGCGTCAGCGCGATCCGGTACGCGAGATCGATCTGCTTCGCCGGGTCGTCGCCGGCCTCCTGCTTCACACGATCGGCGAACATCTGCGCCTGGCGCAGCACGAACGGATTGTTCAGGAGCGTCAGCGCCTGCGTCGGCACCGTCGACACGTTGCGCGCGCCCGCAGTGACGTTCTGCTCAGGCAAATCGAACACCTGGAACATCGGAAACACGAGGCCGCGCCGCCGGTAGACGTACACGCTGCGGCGCCACACTTCCGGACCGTCCTCCGCGTTCTTCCACACGCCGAAGCTCACGGACCGGAGCACCTCCGGCGGCAGCGGCGGAAATACCGACGGACCTCCGATCGCGAGGTTGATGCCGCCGCTCGCCTCGAGGATGCTGTCGCGGACGATCTCCGCGTCGAGCCTCTGGGCGCGGAACCGCCACAGATATTGATCCTGAGGATCGCGTTCGCTATCGGCGGGATCTTCGTACGCCGACGCCATCTGGTACGCCTCGGACGTCATGATCAGCCGGTGCATCTGCTTGATGCTCCAGCCGCGATTCATGAATTCGACGGCGAGATAGTCGAGCAACTCCGGATGCGTCGGCGGCTCGCCCATCTTCCCGAAGTTGTCCAGCGTCGCGACGATGCCGCGGCCGAAGTGGTGGTGCCAGATGCGGTTGACGATGACGCGGGCGGTCAGCGGGTTCTGCGGCGAGGCCAGCCATTCGGCGAGCGCGCGCCGGCGTCCCGACGTGTGGCCGTCGGCGGGCGGCATTTCAGTTGGAGGATTGCCGTAGGTCGCCGCGGTGACGAAGCCGGGCTTCATCAGCGGCCCTTTGCTGTTCGGATCGCCGCGGATCAGAAGGTACGATGGCGGCGCCTCGTACTTGCCGGGGCCGGCGTGCAGGAAGCTGCCCGACGCGACGTCCCACACGCGACACTTCGGACAGCCGATGACCTCGTCGCCGTCGCCGTCCGGAGCGAAGCGATAGTCGCCGTCGGTGACGATGTCGGCCGTCGGAATCGGCTTCGGCTTCTGCCTGTCGAGCGACGCGATCTCGGCGGCGAGCGCTTTCTTTTTCGCGACGTCCTCCGCCTTCATGTCGCGATCGAGCAGGCGTGCGCCGATATTGGTCTGCTCGATCACCTGCGCGGCGAGCAGTTGTTCTCCGGGCGTCCGCTCGGCCTCAGGCTTCGCGATCGCGCGCTGGACGTTCTCCGGAAACTGTTTGTACGCCTCCTGCCTGAGACGCTCCACGTACGGCGCGTCGATCTGCTTGATCTCCGCCTTCAGCGACGCCTGGCGCTCCTCGATCGCGTGGAGCTTCTTCTCGAACGCCTCGGCCTCGGCGCGCGGCACCAGGGGATAGGTCGTCTCGACGTACCCGAAGAAGGTTGTGATGAGGCTGTAGTAGTCGCGCTGCGAAATCGGATCGAACTTGTGGTTGTGGCAGCGGGCGCAGCGCACCGTGAGTCCCAGCACGCCTCGGCTCGTCGTGTCGATCAGATCGTCGAGGTACTCGTAGCGGCGCTCCGGATTGTCCTTCTCGCGAAACGCGACGCGCGGACCCGCGCGAAGGAATCCGGTCGCGATCATCGTATCGTCGGTTCTCTTCTCCAGCTCGTCGCCGGCGATCTGTTCCTTCAGGAACACGTCGTACGGCTTGTCGTCGTTGAACGCGCGGATGACGTAGTCGCGATAGCGCCACGCGTTCGGACGGTCGTAATCGTGCTCGAAGCCGCTCGAGTCGGCGTAGCGCGCGACGTCGAGCCAGTGGCGGCCCCAGCGCTCGCCGTAATGCGGCGACGCGAGCAGCGAGTCGATGAGACGTTCCCACGCGTCAGGACGGCTGTCCGCGAGAAACGCCGCGGTTTCGGCCGGCGTCGGCGGCAGTCCGATCAGATCGAGATACGCGCGGCGCAGCAGCGTGAGCCGCGCGGCGCGCGGCGCCGGCTTCAACGCTTTTTCCTGCCGCGCCTTCTCGAGGAAGCGATCGATCGGGTTAATGTGAGACGAGCCGTCGGGAACCGGCGCGCGGACCGGCAGCTTGAATGCCCAGTAGTTGCGTGCAGCCGAAGGCGCGTTGCTCGCGTCGGCCGGCGCGGCGGACGCCGACGCCGGGGCCGACGCGTCCCAATGCGCGCCTTGATCGATCCACGTCTTGATCAGCGAAATCTGCTGCGCAGTGAGAGCGGCGCCTTCCTTTGGCATCGACGGCTGCTCGAGTCCCGCGATGCGGCGGTACAGGCGGCTCTGATCGGCGCTGCCCGGCACGATGTCGCCGCCGTGGTCGCCGCCTTTCAGCGCCGACTCCGACGTGCGCAGGTCGAAGCCCGACACCTGCGCCTCGCCATGACAGCTCTCGCAGGACGTCTGAAAAATCGGACGGACGTCTTTGACGAACGAGATGGGCGGGGTCGGCGCCTGAGCGGCGGCCGCCGGAACGAGAAATCGCGCGGCCGCGAGCGCGCTCGTACCAACCAGCGCGGCCGTAAAGGTGTGCCTGATCACGCAGCCCTCCTCCGGCTCGAAACGCGAGGCCATGATACCGCCGTTTTCATTGAAGCGGGAACGAACCGGAGGCGATAATCATCGCCGATTATGGCGAGAAACATGACACGGCGCGAGCTCGCGCGAATGCTCGCTGCGGCGCCCGCGATGGGCGCCGTCGCAGTTGCGGCTGACCCGGCCGGCGTCAGCCAGGCTGAGCAGCCACCGACATACACCGGGCCGCTGACAGGCGTGACGAACGGCATCGACGATCGGCATTTCGATCCCGTCGTCTTCACGCGCGATCTGTATGCGGCGGCGCCGCGCCGCCTTCGCTTCCAGGCGCACACGCGGCGCGAGGCGGAAGCGTGGCAGCGGACGCTGTACGCGAAGTTGACGGATCTCGTCGGCGGGTTTCCGTCCGAGCGCGGACCGCTGCGCCCGGCGACGCTCGAGACGCGCACGTTTCCCGGATACCGTCGCGAGAAGATCGTGTTCGACAGCCGTCCGGGCGTCAGCGTCCTCGCGTACGTGCTGCAGCCGACCAACGCGAAAACTCCCGCGCCGGTGGTCGTCTGCGTGCCCGGCCACGGCCGCGGCGTCGACGACATCGTCGGCATCGACGAGCAGGGACGCGATCGAGCCGACAAGGCCGGTTATCAGCACGACTTCGCGATCCAGGTGGCGGAAGCGGGCATGACGGCGGTCGCAATCGAGCCGATGGCGTTCGGCTGCCGGCGCGATCCGCTGAACGCGCGCCAGGGCTTGTCGCGCAAAGGGTGCGAGCCCGTCGCCGGCGGCGCGCTGCTCGTCGGGCAGACGCTGATCGCGTGGCGCGTCTGGGACGTGATGCGAACGATCGATTACATCGCCACGCGCGCCGAACTGGATGCAGGCCGCGTCGGGTGCGTGGGGATTTCCGGCGGCGGCACCGCGACGCTCTTTTCGACCGCGCTCGAGCCGCGCATTCGCGCGGCGATGGTGAGCGGCTACCTGAACACCTTCCGCGACAGCGTCGGCAGCCTCGCGCACTGCATCGACAACTACGTACCCGGCATCCTGAATTGGGCCGAGATGTACGACATCGCCGGCCTCATAGCGCCGCGGCCGCTGTTCGTCGAATCAGGAGAGAGAGATCCGATCTTCCCGATCCACGCGAGCATCGAAAGCTTCACGCGCGTGAAGGAGATCTACGGCGTGTTCGAATCGGCCGACCGCGTCGAGCAGGAAGTGTTCCCCGGAGAACATACGTTCTGGGGCCGGCGCGGCATTCCGTTCCTGGCGCGTCATCTCGGGGCGTGACACCAAAACCAAATCTGGACCGGTCGCGCGCCACGACAGTCACGAAAACACGAAACATACTCAAGAGATTTCGCGTGTTTCGTGATTTCGTGTGTTTCGTGGCGAACCCGCGGTGGTGCTGATCCAGCGAAAACGATCCACTTGATTCGGTTGCTCACCAGCTGCTGGTTGCGCCGGTTGCGCCGATCACTTTGCGAATGACGCCGTCACCCTTGCTGTAGAGATACAGTTCGCCATCGGCGTCGACCGAGAACCTGACGTCGGCGCGCCCGCCTTTCACGAGATCCGCGCGTCCGGGCAAATGCTCGCTCTTTCCGCCGCGCGCTTTGTACGCCGCCGCGACGATGCCGAACATCGAGTCGTGCACGCTGCCGTTCCACCGCAGCTTGACCTCGTGAATGGCCGCGAGCGTCCCCGGCTTTCCATCGTCGGCCGCTAACATCTCTTTATAGTCGGCCCACCAGATGCGGCCGGTCGTCAGATCGCCGAACAGGTACTTGCCGCGAAGCGACGGAATCGCCTTGCCGTTGTAGACGAAGCCGCTGCCGATCGCATCGCCGCCGTCGGGCCCGTGCCCGTACTGGATGACCGGATAGATCGGCGTCACCATCTCCGTTCCGGGCGTCTCGCCGACCTGCAGCGGGATCTTGTCGACGGCGGGCAGCGGCGCCGTCGTGTTGTCCGGCTTCAGCAGTTCGTTCCCCTCTCGGCGGCTGTAGCCGTAATTCGCGCCTTTGCGGACGATGTACACAGTCTCCCACGTATGCAGACCGACCGAATTCGCGATGAGCCGGTTGTTGGCGGGGTTGGCCGGATCGATCGCCCAGCTCAATCGATGCGGATTCCGGAAGCCATAGGCCCAGATTTCCTTGCGGGCTCCAGGCGTCGAGACGAACGGGTTGTCGTTGGGAATCCGGTACCGGCCGTTGTCGCTCACGGTGCTCGTCGACGTGTGCTCGTTCAAATCGGGAATGACGCGAAGAATTTTTCCTTCGAAGTTGTCGAGCCGCTGCGGGTTGGATCGGATCGCGACGTTCGTCGATTCGCCCGACGCGCCGTCGCCGCATTCCATGTAGAGCACCCGCCACTCGGGATCGCCGCGACGCGCCGTTGGATTGAAGATCAGATCGCCCATCGGATGGCTGCGGGTGTTGAGCTGAACTCGCAGCAATTCGCGTGCTGTACCTTCGAACGTGGAGTTGGCCGGATTCGAGTCCGTCCACTCGACGAGCACGCCCTCGTTCTGCAGCGGACCGGGCGTTCGAATCGCGTCCGTCGTCTTGTAACCGGCGACGTTCAATGCCGGAAACCTCGAGTTGTCGGGCAGATTCGAGCCGGGCAGGGCCGGATCTTCGATGTGGACTGTGTAGAACCTGCCGTTGCGCGTATAGTCGGGATCGAGATAGAAGCCGTTCAGGCCGTTCCCGTATCCCTGCGCGATCGTCAGCTTGTGGAAGATGCCGGTCTTCCCCGCGTTGCCGTCGAAATCGAGGTACACCGAAAACTTCTTCGTCGCCTTGTCGAACACGTAGAGCGGTCCGTTCAGATCGCTGATGAAGAAGCGCTTGGCGCCGCCGACCTCTTCGCGCAGCGTGTTCACGCGCGCGAGTAGAAGGTCGTTGGATCCTTTTCCGTCGACGAGGCCGGTCATCGGCGCTTCGACGTAGTCCTGGATGTCGAGCGTCACCTGTGCCGACGCCGCCGGCGCACCACAGACGGCCGCGGCGACGACCAACCGCGCGATGTGCATCGAGGATGGCATCACCCTGTCCTTATTGACGTTTGTATTTAGGAACCTTGATACGGCCTTCCCACAGGCTCTTGTTATTTTCCTCGCACGAGTACTCCATGATCTCCCAATCGGGGCGCAGCGTGAACGTCCGCGTGTTGTTCCACTGCTTGGTGAACGTCTTGGGATCGTCCACGATCATTTCGTACGAGATGTGCCCGAGGTCCGGGCGCGTGAAACGCTGAATGAGGTGCAGCTGATCGCTGTGCGGGTGGCCGATCGTGTCGAGCCGCGTCTTGTCGTTGAAGTTGACCGTGTCGATGACGAGCGTGTCGCCTTCCCAATGGCCGACCGAATCGCCGAACCACGTCGGGATGCCGTGTCCGTGCGGACGGCCGTCGATCGGAATCACCGAGAACCACGAGTTCTGCTCGAAGAGGAACGCGAAGTACTTGTCGCTTTGCATGATCTGCATCGGCTCGGGCGTATTGACGGACCGCGTCATGCCGAATGGCAGGCAGGCGCCGGTGTAATCGCCTTCGGCCGCGTCGTACGATTTCCATTCGGCTTCGCCCCACGCGGTGAATGGAAGCTGCGCGTAGCCTTTCTGATCCTTGCCGTCCTTCGTCATGTCCGGCGTGTACGGCTTCTGCCACACACCGCTGAAATCGATTTTGCCGGACGCGGTTCGCGGCGCCGGGCCGGCGGGCGGCTGATACTCGCGGCCGGTGCCGGCGGGCTGCCCCGCCGCGGAGGGCGGGCACACCCCCGTGAGCGCGAGCGCGGCGACGAGCGCCGCGGCGGAATGTATCTTCATATGACGGCGCCTCTTATGGCTGTCGCTGCTGCGTCTCACCTGACGAGCCGGCGAACACGCTGCGGCCGTCGGGCAGCTTCACCAGCCGCGCATTGCACGTCTTCGATCCATCCTTCGCCAGCACGCCGTCGATCGTCACCTGATCGCCGACCTTCAGCGAGTCCTTCGTCCATCCGTTGCGCGTCAGCGTGTTGGGGGGTCCGCCTTCGCACTGCCACGGTTGTACGCCCTCGTCGTTCTTCACGTCGAGGTACACCCAGATGTGAGGGTTGGCCCATTCGATTCGCGTGACGGTGCCCTTCAGGTTGATCGGTTTGTTCGCGTCGAATTCAGCGGCAAAGGAGTGATGGGCGGCGACCGGCTGCAGCGCCGCGAGCGCGAACCCGGCGACGATCGCGATGATGACGCGCCTCGTGTGCGTGTGGGCGGCGATGTCCATTTAACGCTCCCGTTATGCGATTCGTTTTTACACCCAGTCCCCGCCTCGCGCAAGGCGGTCTTTTTCCCTGGCACGCCGGCTCGGTCCTTACGATGCCGCAGCGATCATCGTTTCGAACGTCATCGGCGGCGGCATTCTGTTCTCGCCGCCGCAGGTCGCGGCCAACGTGCCTCATCCATGGCTCTTTCTGGCGACGTGGCTGGGCGGCGGGGCGCTCGCGTTCGCAGGAGCGATGGCGTACGCCGAGCTCGCGACGCTGCGGCCGCGATCCGGCGGCGAGTACGTCTATCTCGACGCGGCGTTCGGCCGTCTCGCCGCGTTCCTGACCGGCTGGACCTCGCGCGGCGCCGATCGCGAACCAGCAGTTCTTCTAGGACGACAGACCGAACGGGATCCCGTTAAGGATGGTTTAAACGAATGCGCCGACGCATTACGCCCGCGAGCGCGACGAGTCCAGAACCGACCAAGAACATCGAAGCGGGCTCGGGAGTCGGTGCGGCTTGGAGATCGAACGTAAAGTCATATGAACTGCTCAAGCGTGTCGGTGCTGAGAAGGGATTAGCAGAGACGCCGGTCGCCACTTCGAAAAAGTACGTTCCGCTCGGTAAGCGACGACTGTTCTCAAAGACACCTGGGCGCTCATTAAAGACCTGGGTGAAAAACCTGCCGCCGAGACCGAAACTCGGGTCAAAAAAAGAAAGAGACGCGGAGCCGGACCCGCCGCTGGCTGCAGTCCAGCTCCCACGGAATCTGTAATCATGGGGAGCATCTAGCGTGAAGGCGGCGACGAAGCTTGCCCCCGCTCCAGCGAAAAAGTCAGCGGCGGCAACGGATTCGACTGATGTAAGACCGGTGCCGGTCAAATGATGTAAGTCGCTAATGGTGCTGATGGCAGTCGCCGTCGCGGACACGCCTGAGGACGCTGCCGTGACAGTGAGGAAGTCCTCAGCGCGTCGTTC
>Ga0209057_1002334_pt1 | contig 14707 bp, 15 predicted proteins | sample GraSoiAngelo_146_FD_185903 | JGI IMG/M metagenome (GOLD analysis project Ga0209057, IMG submission 185903) | Grasslands soil microbial communities from the Angelo Coastal Reserve, California, USA - 14_1009_05_30cm (SPAdes) (version 2) | ecosystem: Environmental > Terrestrial > Soil > Grasslands ... | reverse complement strand
AGAGGCCTACGTACTCCGTGAGTACCCCGTACCGGCAGGCTCGCACCCGCACGATGTGGCACCGGCCGCCGACGGAGGTGTGTGGTACACGGCACAGACCGCCGGCGCGCTGGGGCATCTGGATCCAGTCACCGGGAAGACCAGGTACGTGGAATTGGGGGAACGCTCGGCGCCGCACGGTGTGATCGTCGGGCCCGACGGGGCGCCGTGGGTGACCGATGGCGGGCTGAACGCCATCGTCCGCGTGGATCCCAGGAGCATGAGCGTGCAGCGGTACCCGCTCCCGGCGGACCGGGGCTGGGCCAATCTGAATACCGCGACCTTTGATCATCGCGGCATTCTGTGGTTCACCGGGCAAGGCGGGGTCTACGGGCGCCTCGATCCGAAAACGGGGAAGGTCGAGGTATTTGACGCACCTCGGGGAAGCGGTCCGTACGGCATCTGCACCACCCCCAGCGGGTCGGTGTACTACGCGTCCCTGGCCGGCAACTACATCGCCAGGATCGAGCTCACGACCGGCCGGGCAACCATCCTGGAGCCGCCGACACCGCGGCAGGGGGCGCGGCGCGTGTGGGCGGATTCGAAAGGTCGCCTGTGGGTCAGCGAGTGGAATGCAGGTCAGGTCGGATTGTATGACCCGGGCACGGATCGCTGGCGGGAATGGCGCCTGCCGGGGTCCACTCCGATGGCGTACGCCGTGTTCGTCGATGGTCGCGACGGGGTGTGGTTGAGCGATTTCGGGGCGAACGCGCTTCTGCAGTTCGATGCGGTGCATGAATCGTTCGCCATGCTGAAGCTTCCCAGCGCAGGGGCCGGTGTGCGCCAGCTCCTCGGCCGGTCCGGGGAAGTGTGGGGAGCGGAATCGGGAACGGACAAGCTGGTTGTTGCGCGCCCCGCCAAATGAGACCGCGGGGAGAGTCTGCCCCCCTCACCCTTTATCCCTCTCCCTCCAGGGAGAGGGGAACATGGTTGGGCGCTGCCGCGCCCTCTCACGAGCCCAGCGGATGCACGCGAAGCCAGGACGCCGCCAGCGCAGCGGTGAGCAACAGGGCGGTAATCCCCGCGAACGCAGCCGAGACCTCTGTCGGCCGGCGTTCCCACCCCAGGCTGCGCGCCAGCTTCCGGTATACGTCGCGCAACCCCTGTGCCGACGACGCGTGGTAGTAGGTGCCGCCGGTCAGGCTGGCGATCGTCTGGAGCGTCTCCTCGTCCAGCGTGCCGCCGATTGTCCAGGTGTTGTCGGGCGTCACGCGCTGGCCCACCCCGACGGTATACACCGTCACCTGTTGCTGGGCTGCAATAGCGGCCGCCTTGAGCGGGTCCATGCCCGCGTTGCTGCGGCCGTCGGAGAGCAACACTATCATGCCGGGTGGGAGCGGGAGTGCGGGCGCTGCGGGCAGGGTGCCGTTGGGATCCGGCCGCACGCGGCCGGGAAGGGCGGCGACAGCCTCCAACAGCCCGTCGCCGATTGCGGTCCGGCGCGCCGTACTGACGCCGTCGATCAGCGCCTCGATGCGGGCGTGGTCGGTTCCCGGCGGGGCGAGCAAGCCCGCATATCCCGCGAACGCTACAAAACCCACGCGGACGCTGGTCGGGAGGGAGCGCAGGAACGCCTTCGCTGAGGATTTTGCCGCCTCAAGGCGCGAGGGGGCAATGTCGGTCGAGCGCATGCTCCCGCTGACGTCCATGGCGAGCATGATGGCGGATCGGTCGGCAGGTACCGGCAGCGGAAGCACCGGCCGGGCAGTTGCCACGATGAGCACGATGAGCGAGAGCGCGAGGAGCGCTGGCGGCAGGTGCCGCATCTTGCCGCCGCCTTTCGCGGCGATGAGCGTTGCCGTCGTGGAGAGTATTACCGCATGCCGGCTCGTTCGTTTGAGTACGCGCACATAGAGCACGGCAAGCAGGGGGATGCTCAACAGCACCCACAGAAACGCCGGCCATACAAAGGTCGCGCCCATGGTTTCCTGGCGAAACCTTCGGTAGGTCGGGGCGCATGCCCTCTTGGGAGGAACGCGGACGGTCTGCGCTGTCGTTATTTGTCTGGAGGGTTGCCGTGGTGGCAACAGTGAAGATCCGGCTGGACAACTGGATGCTGACGGGCGCCGTCGTCGCCGGCATCGCGGTGGCAATCGGCGCGCTGGCGATGCCGCGGCAGAAACTTCCTCACGTCGGGGACCACTGGCACGCCCGGTACCTGGTTGTCATCTGCGGCAAGCCGGTGCCGGATCTGCCGTCTACCGGGGGCCCGATTCATACGCAGGGCGACGGCCTCATCCATGTCGAGCCGAAAACTTCCGCTGAGGCCGGAGGGCACGCGAACCTCGGCCGGTTTTTTGCGTCCGCGGGCGTCGCATTCGCCAGAGACCGGATCGCGTTTCCTACGGGGCAGGGGTACCGGGACGGTGACCGCTGCCCAGACGGCGCCACAGGACGCATCCGGTTGTTGGTAAACGGGCGGCCGCACCGGGCCTTCGAGCGCTACGTTCCCGCTGATGGCGACACCATCGTCGTCCAGTTCGGGCCCTGACCATGCCACGTAGAGAGGGTGCGGAGCGCCCAACCATGTTTCCCTCTCCCGCCGGGAGAGGGATGAAGGGTGAGGGGGTCAAGATGCAGATCCTCTCTCTACTGTGCATCGTGACGACCATCGTGGCCATGAGCACCGGCGTGTGGGCGCACGCCCGGCTCCTGCGGTCAGACCCCGGGGCCGGCGCGGTGCTGACCGTACCACCCAAGGTGGTCCGGGTCTGGTTTGACGACGAGCTCGACCCGGACCGCAGCACAATCAGCGTATGGGACGCACGCGAGCACCGCGTGGACGACGGACGCGGCGGCGTGGACCTGAGCGACCTGGACCGCAAGTCGATGGTGGCGCGTCTGCGGGCGGCCGACGCTGGAACCTACACCGTGCGCTGGCGGGACGTCTCTGCCGATGATGGCTTTATTTCCCAGGGCCGCTTCGTGTTCACCGTGAGGCCGTAACTGATGCGGATATGGCGCGAAGGAGTGCGTGCGGCGCTCGGCGCAGCGTTAGTGCTGGCCGTTGTGGTTGGAACGGCCTCAGCCCACAGCATTCTGCAGCGGTCGATCCCTTCAGCCAACGCCTCTCTGTCCACCCCGCCACGCCAGGTTGTGCTGGTGTTCAGCGAACCGGTCGTCGCCGGCCTGAGCACGGCGACAGTCGTTGATCGCCAGAGCGCAGTCGTCTCGCAGGCCGTGGCGGTGGCCGGAGATGGCCGCGCGCTTGCCATCTCGGTCGGTCCCCTTGCGACGGGTGTCTACACCGTGCGCTGGAGGGTGCTCTCTGCCACCGATGGTCACACGACCAGCGGGTTCCTCCTCTTTGGGGTCGGTGAGCGGCTCCCGGCAGGTGGAGCGGCGGGGACCGGTCTGATCGGTCCCCCGGTCTCGCAAGTCCTCGTGCGGTGGGTGAACTTTGCCGCGGCCATGTTGCTGGCGGGCACGGTCTTCTTCGAGTTCCTCATTCTACGCCCCCTGCGCCCGCGCCCTGACACCAGCGGGGTGCTGCGGGCCGCGACTGTCACCTCGGCGGCCGTGCTCTTGGTCGGATTGACCGGCGAGTTTGTGCTGGAGGCGGCGATCTTGCTGGATACGCCGGTGACCGGGGTATGGCGCAGCGGAACGCTGTGGACGCTGCTGGGCGGAACGAAGACCGGCTGGAGCACGCTCGCCCGCGCCGCCGGCGCGATCATCCTGCTCATCCCACCATCTTCCTCGGGGCGAATCCTCCGCGCGGCAATGCTCATCTGGTGCGTCATCGTCGGTGTCACCGCCGGACTGCTGGGCGGGCCGGTCGCGCTAGTAGGGTCGGTTCACCTGGCCGCGCTGGTCCTGGTGGCGTCGGTGTATGGACTGGTTAGTGTGATGGCTGCGGTGATCGTGCCGAAGATTCCCGATGCGGCCGTTCCAGAGTTCCCGATTGTTGCCCCCATTGCCGCGGCGGCCATGCTGGCGGGGATCACCGTGAGCTCCCATGCCGTGGGCAGCGGGCCAGCTGCTGCTGTCCTGGACTGGCTGCATCTGCTCGGAACCTCGCTGTGGGTCGGTGGGCTTGCGCCGTTGTGGCTGGTGCTGCGCCACGTGCCGGCTGCGGACCGCGCGTCCGTCGCGCGGATTCTCGTCCCGCGGTTCTCCAGGCTGGCCGCGATGGCCGTGGGCATCCTGCTGGTCACGGGCGTGTACAGCGCGCTGGTGCATGTGGGGAGCCTGCCGGCGGTGACGGTCACGCCGTACGGGCGGACGCTGCTGGTCAAACTGCTGTTTGTCATCCTTGCCGTCGCCCTGGGCGCCTATCACCGGTTTGTGATGCGGCCACGATTGGAGGGCCCGCAGCCCGCAGATCACGCACCGCGCGCCTTCCTGCGCAGCCTTGCGGCGGAGGCTGTGCTGGGAGCGGTGATCCTGCTCGCGGTGGCGCTGCTGACCATCACGCCGCCTGCGGCGGTGACCATGCCGGTTGCGGCGCGGGCGCCGCTGGTCCTGGCCGGGCTGGCTAGCGCGTTCCGCGTGGACCTGACAATTTCTCCCGCAGAGCCGGGATGGAACCGCTTTGAGGCGATGGTTCGCACGGGGGAAGAGCCGGTGCCTCCTGAGGGGACGCGCATCCTCCTGCGATTGACCAAGCTCGACGAGGATCTCGATCCGGTGACGGTCACGCTGCAGCCGGATGGAGGTCGGTTTACGGCCGAGGGCGGGGAGCTGGGCGTTCCCGGATGGTGGGAGGTGCAGGTGATCGTCCGGCAGCGCGGCACCCGGGATGCCACCACGCTGTTCTCGCTCAAGCTCGGCTCGGTCTCTGGCCGGCCCGACGCACAAGCGCGGCGGATCCTCATGCAGGCACGTGAGACGGCCTCGCGCGTGCGGACGTGGCGCGAGCGCGAGCAGATCACCGACGGTTCCGCAGGTGTGACCGTCACCGACCTGGAGATGATGAAGCCCGACCGCGTGCACTACCGGACGGCCGGTGGTGCTGAGGCCGTCATTATCGGTGTGACGCGGTTGTACCGGCAGGGCGGAGGACCCTGGGAACGCGATATGCTCCCGTCCGCCATTGTGCTGCTGGGACCGTATGTATCCTATCTTAACAATGCGACCGCGATCTCGCTGGGAAGGATGGGCCGCTGCGACGAAGAGCGCTGCCGCATCGTCACGTGGACGCTGTCATCCGGCAACGCCTCATTTGCCGCCTGGATCGGGCTGGACACATTCCGGATCTACCGCCTCTACATGGCTGCCCCGTTTCACTACATGACAACCCAGGCATTTGATCTCAACGCGCCTCTGCGAATTAACCCGCCGTAGAGAGCAGCTGTCTAGGCTCTTTCTTCCGGTGGTACAACATCGGCGGGGACGGAGGGGAGGGGAGCTATGCTCTGTCGGTCGTGCGGCCGGATGAATCGCGATGAGGACTTATTCTGTAGTTCTTGCGGTGCCAAACTCCTGCGATCGAAAGTCTGCCGGGCCTGCGGTGCCAAGAACCGCCACGATGCGACGTTCTGCGGAACCTGCGGCGCGAAGCTCCCCGATGACGGCATGCACTGCCCCTCCTGCGGCCATCCGGTCGCTCCACGCTCGCAGTTCTGCCCTAACTGTGGCACGCAGGTGGTGGAAGGCATTGTCTGTGGGACCTGCCACTCCGTCAACCGCGATGATGCGCGATACTGCGCGTTCTGTGGGGGCGCGCTGAAAGTACCCGCCGCTGTCACCACTTGAATCTCAATAGATTCGAAGAGTGTAGTGCGTTCAAGCGAGTCCCTGTTGAGCCAGGAAGGTGTCCGCCTCCTGCCGGGAGGGGAAGGATACCTGCGTCCCGATGCGCGTGACGGAGAGGGCGGCCACGGCGTTCGCACGCCTGACGGCGTCCAGCAGGGGCGCACCTTCCCCCAGGAAGACGGCGAGACTGCCGATGAACGCATCGCCGGCCCCCGTGGGGTCCACCGCGTCCACCTGGATGGAGGGGATGTGGTGTAACGCTCCCGCCTCGAGCACCAGCGCGCCGCGCGCCCCGAGCGTGATGATGACCACTCGCGGACCGCGGCCAAGCAGCAGGCGGCCCGCCACCCCCGCCTCATCCATAGTCGTGACCGGCCGCCCCGTAAGCGTTTCGGTCTCGGTCTCATTGGGCACACAGAAATCACAGAGACCAAGGAGCTCGTCCGGCAGGGCGGCCGCAGGGGCCGGGTTCAGGATTGTCCGCACCCTGGCGGCCTTGGCGACACGCAATGCTTCCAGCGTCGTCTCCATCGGAATCTCCAGCTGGCAGATGAGGACGGCGGCGGCCTGGATCACTGGGGCGCTGCGGTGGACGTCTTCCGGTGAGAGCCCCATGTTGGCCCCGGGGACAACCACAATGAAGTTCTGGGCGTTGTCGTCCACGAAAATTGGCGCGACCCCCGAGAAGCGCGTCTCCTCGAAAAACACATGCGTGGTATCCACACCCTGCTGGCGGTAGTTGCCGAGCGAGCCCTCTCCGAAGACATCTCGTCCCAGTTTGGTCACCATCGTGACCTGCGCGCCCAACTTCGCCGCCATGACCGCCTGGTTGGCCCCTTTTCCTCCGTAGCCCATGTGGAAGGAGTGGCCGACGATCGTCTCACCCAGTCGAGGCAGGTGGGGGACTCTGGTGACCAGGTCAATATTCGTAGATCCGACCACGCAGATTGTGGGCCACGTGCGGGCCATGCATGCCCTCCGTGTTCGAGCTGCCAATGTCGGGGCCGGGTTCTTCCTCAATGCGGGCCCGCTGTCCTGCTGCCTGGGGCGCGGGGTCTAGGATACCCGCGGCTGAGGGTAGGTCTACGGATAGGACTTTAGCCGTTCGGGAGGTTCCTATGTCCTTAGGCCAGCCGATGTCGCGGTTCGAGCTCCGTACCTGTCCGAAGTGCGGAGCGGTGCAGGAAAGCCCTGGCTCAACGGTCTGCGAGCAGTGCGGCACAGATATGCGTGTCGCCTCAATGCAGTTTCCCTCACAGCGTCCACCTTCTTCCCCGCGCGTCAGGATTCGTTTTCGGGCGCCGGCCCATCTCCTTAGGCGGAGTGTCAGGGGGCTTGTGGTCCTCGCTGTGCTCGTCGTGGGTTTGAGCTTCGTGCCTGCGGTGAGCGCGCGCGTCCCCGCGATGAAAAAGATCGCTGTGACGACGAGGACAGAACTGCTGCGCGCAGAGCAATCGCTTGCCAGGTGGGTGCCCTGGTTGAAGCCGTCAGCCCAGAGACCACGACGGACCTCCACATCGCCCACCGCGCCGAAGGCTGCGCCGGCCAAGAAGCCGGCCGCGACTGCCCAGAAATCCGCGCCTTCCCGATCCGCGGCGGTCCAGGCGGTGACGGTGAAGTCCACGCCCATTGGGGTGACCGTGCAACTCAACGCGCGGGCAGTTGGCAAGACCCCGATGACGCTCAGACTCGCGCCTGGGACGTATAAAGTAACCTTCAGCCGGCCTGGCTACCTCTCGGTCACACGTACGATCACGGTGAAGGCCGGTCAGGCTGCGTCGCTGAACGTGACTCTCGTCAAGTCTTCCTCTGCTCCCGCTCCAGCCCCCGTAACGACGACCCCCCAACCGCCGCCCGCCACAGGTGGCGCAGGGAAATAAGGAGGGGCGGCTCCTTCAGGCCCCCATCCCGTCTAGCGCCTCTTCTGTGCGTGCCTGCAGGACTCGTCCACCCCTCGGTGGATGGATGCATTTGCGGCCGAATGTCGGTATATATGAATTAGACGGATCTTGGCCGGCGGCTGGTGGACCGGTGACCGTCGCTGCCACGACAGGGGGCCGCACATGATCATCAGGGCACTTCCCGGAGTCAGAGAGTTCGTCCAGCCACGCATTGCGGTGCTCGCCAGTGGCGCATTTGACCCCCTCCATTACGGCCACATCCGGTACGTTCGGGCGGCCGCAGAGCAGGCTCGAGCGGAGAATCTCCCGCTGGTCGTGGCCGTGGCCCCCGATGACTACGTCAAGCGGCGGCACCCGCTGGTGCAGCCGCTTGAGGGGCGGATGGAGATGCTGGACGCGCTGCGATGGGTGGACTTTGTCGTGCCCCAGGGCAGCGAAAGCCTTGCCAGGGCCATTCGGGAGATTCGCCCCGTCTATGTGGTTAAGGGGACAGATTGGAAGGTGCACGGCTTACCTAAAGACGAAGTCGAGGCCGTGGAGGAAGTTGGAGCGACGATTTCATGGGTGGACGTGAGCCCCGTAAGCAGCAGTGAGTTACTGCATGCGGCCTTTTGGCGGTTCGCCGACGAGTGGGTCGGGCGAACCTAGGATCAGCCACAGGTGAGGAGAGGGTATCTCCGATGAGGAACCTGTTCGTGCTGGTTACGGCAATCTTGATTGTGATATTGTCGACGTTTCCTGCCCTCGCCGATCGAGGCATGCCAGGGACAACCTTCCCAGAACAGCCTGGAGATCATCTCGCCAGGGCGTGTGAGGCCCGCGCTGCGAATATTGCGGCCGGTCACGGTGTCGAGAGGTCGATTGTCGCGTTTGCAATCTTCCTGGGGCTGTTCTTCGACGCCTGCCTCGGACTCTAGCTTCCGACAATAACATTAGCCTGTCGCGCGTACACGCGCACTTCGGCGTGCGTCCGCCCAGCCGACACCGGCGCCGATCGCCACCCGGAGACGATCGGCGAGCTGCGCCTCGTGATACTGAATGTGGCGAATATTGACGATCTGGTGCTCCATCTTGGGAATCTTGTACCAGCTGAACCCGCTCCGCGGATTGTTCAGGTCGAGCGCATCAACGGCATCATCGACCAGTGATTCGCAGATACTCCAATAGGTGAGCACCTCCGCTTTGGTGTACGGTCGCCTGGTCCTCAAGGGTTTGTCCATGTGCTGGATTCCCCTCTGCTGGTGGTCCCAAGGGCGAAACACCCGGTTATTTGGCTGGAGATACAGATGGGTGTAGAAGAGTGTGTGGTACGCGATCCGCCAGAACGGATTCGCGTGATCGCTGCGGGCGGTCCACAGATCGTCGGGGCAGCGCCGAATTGCCGTCCGGAGCATTGCAAGGGTAGCGTGATACTGGCTCTTCAACGCGGACCGAAGGGCCTCCATTGGAATGGTGCTGTCGGCTGGGCGTTTCCGCTGGACCATGGTGCGACTCCTGGTGAGACGTCGTGTATGTGTCACTTGGATTTCGCAGGCCGGACATCCTACCACCAGGGCGACCCTTGCTAGGGGTAGTAACGGCGGGGGGCCTGCCAAATGCACAGTTTGTGGTACCCGCAACAGATTCTCTGTAAGCCGACATAAGCCCAAAGATTGATATATTCTCGCTGCTTTAGGGGCTTTACAGCATATCTCATCCAGCATTTCCACCATGCGCTGTAGAGGAAATCCCGTAGCAATCTCAGGGTTATTACCGGAAATAATACATGCGGGTCTTACCTGACATATCCTAAGGTCTTTGCTGGATTGAGAGCCATCTGGCGGAAAAGGAGGAGGAGTCAATGACGTCCCGTTTCGTAAAATTAATGCTTGGTTTCCTGGTGGTTCTTGCGGTAAGCTTCGCGTTCGCGGCCAAAGCAACGGCGGCCCCGCCCGCGGGTCTGAACTGGGAGGTCCATGGGACCGGGAGTGGCGGCGTGAGCTTACTCACGGGAGGGTCCTCGGGTGGCCCGGCGATGCCCCAGCACATTGGCAACGCTACTTACTCCTTGAGCATTGCCACCCCGGCAGCATCCTCTTCCAACGGGGCCGGCGGATTCTGTGCCATCGCCACCGGTTCGGGCGCCATCACCGCGGCCGATGGAAGTACGATTTTCTTCCTCACCGTGGGCCTGCTCTGCAATGAGAGCGGCGCCCTCTCGCCCCTGCACTATAATGCGACGTACCGTATTACAGGGGGGGACGGTCGGTTCTTTGGTGTTCTCGGCGGTGGAAGCCTGACAGCAACATTTGGCTCGCCACACTTCATCAAGATCGACGGGACCATTACTGGTATCTAGTTCCGGCTGCATGTCGGGCTACCCGCGAGGCGTCTCGGAGTCGGCGAAGGCTTCGTGGGTAGCCCGTGGTCGACGGTAGCCTGCCAGGTACCGAGGGATCTGAACCCCCGGCCTAGTCGCGCGTCGCGACCCCCACGAGCTGTGATCCAGAGGATGGGGACTTGACCCCGCGGCCTTGTCGGTCGCCGCGACCCCCTCTTGAGGCCGGGGATTCAATCCACCAACACCCCAGGAAATGAAACGGGAGCGGAAAGTGCGCCGCTCCCGTTTCATTTCCTGGGGTGACCGAGGGGACTTGAACCCCCGACCTCCTGGGCCACAGCCAGGCGCTCTAACCAAGCTGAGCTACGGCCACCACGATCAAATGGATTCTAGCACACGCCATCGGGTCTAGGCTGCCCAGGTCGGGGCAAGTGTAATGGTGGGAGCACTAGCGCCCCGAAATCCCGGCTCCCCTAATCGAATACCGACCTCCGGGGACAGCGCCACTGGGGACTTGTCATGTACGGACGGCAGCCGCTGAATGATCTCCAGCTGCTTACCTGTCCGAAGTGCGGGGCGCCCCAAGAAAGCCCTGGCTCCACAGTCTGCGAGCTCTGTGGCGCGGACCTCCCGCACCCTGGCGTCAAGAGGCCGGCAACTCCTCATTCGGCCCTCCGACTCAAGCACTTCCTCCGCGGACCAGTTCGCCTGCTCACACGGGGCGTCTCGGCGATGCAGCTCTTTGTTCTCTTTGCCGTTCGCGCCACAACCTTTTTGTTGCTACTGACATCTCTTGTCGTCGGTTCCAGCTTGATCCCTGCAGTGAATGCGCTTATTCCGGCGACGCAAGCCATCGCGGGACCAGCGAGGGTGGGGCTGCAACGCGTCGAGGATTGGGCTGGGAGGCAGCTGGCGGATTGGGAGGCAGAGCCTCAACGCCAGCACCTCTCCACACAGTCAGCGGCCAGCCTGCAGAAACTCGCGGCCCCCCGTTTCGAAGCAACTCAAGCGGTGATGATTACCTCTGTGCCCAGCGGAGCCACAGTTCGGGTGAACGCGCGCGAGATAGGGAAGACCCCGGTGACGCTCAAGCTTACGCCCGGGACCTACAAAGTGACATTTAGCCGGCCGGGCTACAGAAGTGCCAGCCGCACGATCACCGTGGAACGAGGGAAGGCCGCGTCGCTTGGAGTGAACCTCGCTCGGGAGCGCCCATCTCCTCCGCGACCCACGCCACCTTCCGGACAGTCTCGGGGTATGAAGAAGCACGACTCCAAACGGGATGGCGAGCCCTAAGGCAGTCCGTCTAAACGCGACTTACCCTTGTCCCTCCGGGCAAAATGGCAGGTATAAAAGGCAAAGCAGCGTAAGTTGACCAATCGTCGTACAGACCGCCCTACTGCGTGAGCGTGCGAGTGTCGGAAGCTCTAGTGGTTGGAAGGAGGGTGCTGGCATGGTCAGGACTCAAATGGTGTTCTTGGTCACGCTGGTCCTCATCGTAGTTGGCGTCAGCCCATCTGCGGGGGCTCCGACTGCCTATGTAGTGAATCTCGCCGACGGCGTCTCGGTGATTGAGACAGGCACGAACACCGTCGTGACGACCGTCACGGCTGGAACCGGCCCCCAGGCCGTCGCCATCACGCCGGATGGCAGATTCGCCTATGTCGTCAATCTCACATCCAACGACGTGTCGGTGATCAACACCGCTACCAACACCGTGGCGGCGACAGTCGCGGTGGGATTCGGCCCATTTGGGGTAGCCATCACGCCGAATGGAGCCTTCGCTTACGTGACGGCGTTTGGCGATCGCTGCGCGAATGGCGGCGTCTGGGTGATCAGTACGGCGACGAACGCCGTGGTGGCAACAGTGCCGTTGGCGGGGTGCACCACGGGGGTGGCCATCGCGCCGGATGGCGCGCTCGCCTATGTGGCCAACAACTCTTCGAGCACTGTTTCGGTGATCGAGACGGCCACCAATCACCTGGTGCTGGCGGTACCAGTTGGGAGTAGCCCGCAAGGTGTGGCCATCACGCCCGATGGCGCATTCGCGTATGTCACCCATTCGGCGTTATCCGGCACCTCCGCGAATTCCGTCTCGGTGATCGAAACGGCCACAAACACGGTGGTGGCGACGGTATCCGTAGGCGCTGTCCCTGTGGGAGTGGTGGTCACACCGAACGGGGCCTTCGCTTATGTGACGAATAGCAACGCGAACACTGTGTCGATGATCGAGACGGCCACGAACACGGTGGTGGCGACGCTGGATGTGGGGGTCGGTCCGCTGGGCATCGCGGTCACGCCGGACGGGGCCTTCGCCTACGTGACGAACAGCAATTCAGACAGCGTCTCTGTCATCGACACGGCGTTGAAAACCGTGGTGACCACGGTGCCTGTAGAGGTTGGTGCTGGCCCCCGGGGCATCGCCATCGCCAATCTGGACACCACGCCTCCTGAGACGTCCATCGAGAGCGGCCCTGCGGAAGGGTCCCTGACCAACAGTCCCCAGGCGGCGTTCACGTTCTCGGGGACTGATGATCGGACTCCGGCCACGGCACTTGGATTCAACTGCAGCCTGGATGGCGCGGCCTTCGTGGCCTGCGTGAATCCCCAGACCTACACAGGTCTGGCAGACGGCCAGCATGCCTTCATGGTCCGGGCCGTTGACGCCGCCGGCAACGTCGATCCCACTCCGGCCACCCGTACGTGGACCGTTGACACGACACCGCCGGACACGTCGTTGTTGAGTGGGCCCGCCGAAGGCTCCGTGACCGCCAGTGTCCAGGCGACGTTCACCTTTGCGGGGACTGATGACCAGACCGTGTCGTCCTCACTCACCTTCATCTGTATTCTGGATGAAGTGACCTCAGCCGTCTGCGCAAGCCCTCAGACCTATGTGGGCCTCACGGAGGGCCGACATGCGTTTACGGTAGCAGCCATCGACGCGGCCGGCAACACCGACTCCACTCCGGCCACCCGCACATGGACCGTCGACACGACGCCGCCTGCGCTCTCGGTCGCAGCGACCCCTTCGGCCCTGTGGCCTCCGAACCATCAGCTCATCGAGGTCACCGTCGCCGTATCTGCCACCGACAACGTCGGAGTGGCCAGTGTTGTCCTTTCGAAAGTTGAATGCAGCGAGCTGGGTCAGGCCGCGTGCCCCGCGGACGTTATCCAAGGAGCGGACATCGGCACGCTGGATACGCAGATCTTCCTGCGCTCAGAACGTACAGGAGGCTCCGAACGAACGTACACGTTGACGTACCTGGCCACTGATCTGGCGGGAAACACGGTGACCGCGACCGCGACCGTGGTCGTTGGCAGATTGCCATAAGGCGCCTGCTTCCAACAGACTTCCGGCGATCGCCTGATCCTGCGGGGGCTCCGCGAGGCCGATTTCGAAGGCATCGCGGAGCCTTGGCATGCCGTTTGCTCTATTTTCTGGCGCACAGCGATGTCGATCCCGTTGCCCCGGCCGTCCGGTCCCACACTGCTGCGGCGGTTTACGCTGCTCAGCCTCGGCACGACCATTGCGGTCGGCATCCTTTTTGGCGCGATTACCGCCCGTCTGGTTGAAGACTTTGCCCTTCGCCGGCAGAGCAGGGCGACTGCCACCCGCGTGTTGGAAATGGCAGGCGCCCGCCTGAGTGCGAAGGACTTTCTCCACGTTCCGCCGTCCCTGCCTCAGTTCGAGCGTGCCATGCGTCCGCTGGTCGGGAAGATTGATATCATCCACGTCACCGTCTGGAACCGCCTGGGACAAGTCCTGTACAGCGATGGCCGTGTGGGGTTTGACACCCCCGTGCCACCATCCGCCTTGCTCACATCAGCGCTCAGCGGACGGCTGCAGTGGCGACTGCTTCCTGCGGCGAATCCGGGCGCCGGCAGCAATCCGCCACGCCTGGAAGTCCTCGTGCCTGTGGTGGCGTCCAGTGTACCCCAACCGGTTGCCGTCTATCAGGTCGTTAGCGACCTGTCGGATCTCGCCCCGGCGCTGTCCCGCCTCACCTGGTCGGTGCTTGTCAGCGTGATCCTGGGCGTCCTGATGCTCTATGCCGCATTGTTCACCATCGTCCGGAAGTCCTCTGGGGACCTCGAACGCCAGGAATGGGCGTTGCACCGATCGTTCATCGGGATCATCAGGTCTCTCATCAATGCGCTGGACGCACGCGACATGGCCACGGCGCACCACTCCTCGCGGGTGGCCGACAACGCCGTGCTAATCGCCCAGGCGATGGGGTTGGATGAGGTGGCGGTGAGCGAAGTGCAGGTGGCGGGGTTTCTCCACGACGTGGGAAAGATCGGAATCCGTGACGACGTGCTCACGAAACAGGGCCCGCACAACGCCGAGGAGCGGGCGATGATGCGGCGTCATACCATGTTCGGATACGACATCCTCGAGCCGGTGCCCATGTCGGAAAGCATCAAGCGAGCCGTGCGTCATAGCCACGAGCGCTGGGACGGGCGGGGGTACCCTGACGGGCTGGCAGGGGAGAACATTCCTCTCGCCGCCCGAATCGTTGCCGTGGCCGACGCATTTGAGGCGCTCACCACTGATCGTCCGTACCGGACCGCGCGAACGCCAACCACGGCCGTGGAGGAGATCCAGCGCGGCACCGGCGCGCAGTTTGACCCCACCGTCGTACAGGCGTTCCTCCGGGTATGGAGAAAATTCCATCGAACTTCGTCTGAAGTGCGCGTGAGACTGCATGCACCTGCTTAGTTTTCGGGACAGACCGCCGATGGGTGTTAG
>Ga0209057_1002331_pt1 | contig 14711 bp, 13 predicted proteins | sample GraSoiAngelo_146_FD_185903 | JGI IMG/M metagenome (GOLD analysis project Ga0209057, IMG submission 185903) | Grasslands soil microbial communities from the Angelo Coastal Reserve, California, USA - 14_1009_05_30cm (SPAdes) (version 2) | ecosystem: Environmental > Terrestrial > Soil > Grasslands ... | reverse complement strand
GCGCCTTGATCGTGTTGATGACCTGCTGGCGGTAGGCGATGAACTCGAGGCCGACGAGCTGGCCGCCGCCGCCCTTCCCCTCGCCGCCGCTGCCGATCGGGCCCGAGCCGCCGTCGTTGCCGCCGAGGCCGCCCCCGACGCGCTGGCGCCAGCGCTCGGCGGCGGCGCCGTAGGCATCGTGCGGCGCGGCCTCTTCCCTGCCCGGGGGTCCGCCGGGCCTGGCCGCCGGCGCCTTCGGTGGCTCGGGGGCCTTCGGCGGCTCGGGGGCCTTCGGCGGCGGCGGCTTGGGCGGCTGCGGCGCGGGTTTCAGCGCCGGTGGCTCCGGCTTCTTCGCCTGCGCCTTCGGTGGCTCGGGCGGTTTCGGTGCGGGTTTGAACTCCAGCGGCTTCGCCTCCGGTTTCGGCGGCTCGGGCGGCTTTGCCTCAGGCTTCGGCTCCGGCGGCTTCGGCTTCTCGGGGATGGGGACCGCCGGCTCCTCGGCCGCCGCGGCCGGCTTCGGCTCCGGCGGGGGCTCGGGTGGCTTCGCCGGCTCGGCGGGCTCGGCCTTCGGCGGCGGCGCCGCGGGCAGCGGCGCCGCAGACCCACCCGAGAGATCCGCTTTCGGGGCGCCAGGCGGCAGCCGGCCGCCGAGCGCGCTGGGATCGGTCAGCTCGACCGTGTAGGCGACCATCGGCAACGGGCGGCCACCGAGGCGGCCGACGAGGAGGACGACCGCCACCAGCACGAGCGCATGACCCAGCGCCGAGAGGCCGACCATGCGCGTGAAGCGATCGTCCCACTCGGGCGCCAGCCGGAGCGGACGCGAGGTGGCCATGGCGCTACCGCCGCCGCTCCGCGGGCGGCTCGGTCACCAGGCCGACGCGCGTCAGGCCCGCGTCGTGCACCGCCCCCATGACGCGCATCACCTGACCATACGGCACGGCCTGATCGGCGCGCACGTAGAGCTGGCGGTCGGGGCGCGCCGCCGCAATCGCGGCGAGCTTGGTCGTGAGCTGCTCGGGGGTCATGGGCGTGTCGTTCAGAAAGAGCTGCCCCGCCTTCCCCACGTTCACGACCAGCTGCTCCTCCTGCCCGGCGAGCGGGCCCGCGGCCACCTTGGGTAGGTCGACCGACACGCCCTGCTGCAGGATCGGCGCCGTCACCATGAAGATGATGAGCAGCACCAGCATCACGTCGACGAGCGGCGTGACGTTGATCTGCGAGATCGCCTCGCTGGCGGACGAGCCCTGGTCGAAGGTCATTTCAAGAAGTGACGCTCGGCGATGTTGAGAAATTCGGACGCGAAGGTGTCCATCTCGGCGGTGAGCACGCGCACCTGGCGCGTGAAGCGGTTATACATCACGACCGCCGGGATGGCCGCCGCGAGGCCGACGGCGGTCGCGACCAGCGCCTCCGCGATGCCGGGCGCCACCGCCTGGATGCTCGAGCTGGTGGTGACCGAGAGGCCGCGGAACGCCGTCATGATGCCCCACACGGTGCCGAAGAGGCCGATGAACGGCGCCGTGCTCGCGGTGGTGGCGAGGAAGGTGAGGCCGCGCTCGAGGCTGGTCACCTCCTGCGTGCGGGCGCGCGCCATGGCGCGCTGTACGTTCTCGATGCCGCCGAACTCGGTCGCGTCCTCGTCGCCGCCGGGATTGCCGCGCTTCGCCTTGGTGAGCCGCTGCAGCTCCTGGTAGCCGCCGCGGAACACCTGGGCCACCGGGCTCTCCTTCAGATCGACGCTCGCGGCCTGGATGGCCGTGAGGTTCTTGGCGTCCCAGAAGATCTGGACGAACTTCTCCGACTGCCGCCGCGCGCGGCGCATCTCCACGCTCTTGGCGAGCGCGATGCCCCAGCAGCCGACCGAGAAGGCGAGCAGGATCACGAGCACGGCGCGCACCACGGGGCCCGAGCCGACGACCATGTCGAGCACCGAGTCCTGGTGCGCGGGAAGCGGCGCGGCGGCCTGCGCAAGGATGCTGCCGACGAGCGCTCTCCCCAGCTCCACGCAATTGGGAATCATCAACGACGTGCCACCCAGCAGCCCCGCTCCGCCCGGGCGCCGAACCTAGCGGAGGGCCCCCGAGCAGTCAAATTCGCGAAGGCGCTTCGCCTTGACCCCCAGGCGAACATGGAATAGAAAAATTCCCCACTTACCCCGCGCGCAGCTCGCATGCGGGCGCGCGGCCCCGTACGGAGGAGGCTCGACCCGTGGCGATCCGCGTCGGCATCAATGGCTTCGGCCGCATCGGACGGAACGTGCTCCGCGCGTGCCTCGACGAGCGCGCGCTCGAGTTCGTCGCCGTGAACGACATCACCGACGCGAAGACGCTCGCGCACCTCCTCAAGTACGACTCCGTCCACGGCACCCTCGCGCGGGACGTGCGCGCGGACAAGGACGGGCTCACCGTCGACCAGAGGCCGATCCGCGTGCTCGCCGAGCGCGATCCCGCCAAGCTGCCCTGGAAGCAGCTCGGCGTGGACCTGGTCCTCGAGTGCAGCGGCCTCTTCACCGACCGCGACAAGGCCGCCAAGCACCTCGAGGCGGGCGCCAGGAAGGTCATCATCTCCGCGCCCGCCAAGGCGGCGGACCTGACCATCTGCATGGGCGTGAACGACCGCGCCTACGACCCGGCCAGGCACACCGTCATCTCCAACGCCTCGTGCACCACCAACTGCCTCGCCCCCGTCGCCAAGGTGCTGCACGAGTCGTTCGGCATCCGGCGCGGCCTGATGACCACCATCCACTCCTACACCAACGACCAGCGCATCCTCGACCTGCCGCACGAGGATCTCCGCCGCGCGCGCGCCGCCGCGCTCTCCATGATCCCGAGCAGCACGGGCGCCGCGCGCGCCATCGGCCTCGTCCTCCCCGAGCTGAACGGCAAGCTCGACGGCATGGCCGTGCGCGTGCCGACGCCGAACGTCTCGCTGGTCGATCTCACGGCCGAGCTCGAGAAGCCCGCGAGCGAGGAGAAGGTGAACGCGGCCATGAAGGAGGCCGCCGCGGGGCCGCTCCAGGGCATCCTCCTCTACTGCGAGGAGCCGCTCGTCTCGGCGGACTTCAACGGCACGCCCTACTCCTCGATCCTCGACGCCAGGCTCACGCGGGTCTTGGACCACACGTTCTGCAAGGTCCTCTCCTGGTACGACAACGAGTGGGGCTTCTCGTGCCGGATGCGCGACGTCGCGCTCCTGGTGGGCCGGAGCCTCCGCTAGGAGGGGGCGGCGGGTGCGGTTGATCGAGGAGCTCGAGCTCGCGGCGAAGCGCGTCTTCATCCGCGCGGACCTGAACGTCCCCCTCGCGGCCGGCCGCATCACGGACGCGACGCGCATCGACGCCACCCTGCCGACGATTCGCTACGTCCTCGAGCTCGGCGGCCTCCCGATCGTCGCCTCGCACCTGGGCCGCCCGAAGGGCGGGCCGACGCCCGAGCTGTCGCTCCGCCCCGTCGCCGACTACCTGCGGCAGGCGCTCGACGCCCCGGTGGAGCTCGCGCCCAACTGCGTCGGCGAGGCGGTGGAGAGGCTGATCGCCCGGCAGCGCCCGGGACAGGTCGTGGTGCTCGAGAACCTCCGCTTCCACCCCGAGGAGGAGAAGAACGATCCCGTCTTCGCCGAGCGGCTCGCGCGCCTGGCGGACGTCTACGTCGACGACGCCTTCGGCGCCGCGCACCGGGCCCACGCCTCGACCGCCGGCATGGCCCGCTTCTTCCGGAGCAAGGCGGCGGGATTCCTCCTCCGGCGCGAGGTCGAGATCCTGCAGCACCTCCTGGTCGCGCCCGCGAAGCCCTTCGTCGCGGTCCTCGGCGGGGCCAAGGTGTCGGACAAGATCGGGGTGCTCGAGAACCTGCTCGGCCGCGTCCAGGTCTTCTGCATCGGGGGCGCGATGGCGTACACCTTCCTCCGCGCGCAGGGGAAGCCCGTCGGCCGCTCGCGCGTGGAGGCCGACAAGATCGACCTCGCGGCCGCGCTCGCGCGCGCCGCGGCGCGCGGGGTGCGCGTCCTCCTGCCCGTCGACCACCTCGCCGCCGACCGCGCGGAGGCGGGCGCGACGACGCGGGTCGTCGGCGCCGACGACTTCCCCGCCGACCTGCTCGGGGTGGACATCGGGCCCGAAACCATCGACCTGTTCGCGAAGGAGATCGCGGCGGCCCGCACCGTGCTCTGGAACGGGCCCATGGGCATCTTCGAGGTCGACGCGTTCAGCCGGGGCACGATGGCGATCGCGCGCGCGCTGGCGGACTCGAGCGGTACGACGGTCGTCGGCGGCGGCGACTCGGTGGCCGCGCTCGCGCGCGCAGGCCTGCAGGGCGCCGTGACCCACGTCTCGACCGGCGGCGGGGCGTCGCTCGAGTTCCTCGAGGGGCGCCGGCTGCCCGGGCTCGCCGCGCTCGAGGACGCGGCCCCGGCCGAGCACGCGGAGGTGCCCCGATGAGCCGCACGCCGCTCATCGCCGGCAACTGGAAGATGCACGGCGCGCGCGGCGAGGCGGTCGCGCTGGCAGGCGCGCTCGCCAAGAGCGTGGGCCGCGTGCGCGGGCGCGAGGTCGTGATCGCACCTCCCTTCACCGCCCTCGAGGCGGTCCGGCCGGCGATCGCCGGCACCGACATCCGTCTCGCGGGCCAGAACGTCCACTGGGAGCCCAAAGGCGCCTACACCGGCGAGATCGCGGTCGCCATGCTGCGCGAGGCCGGCTGCACGCATGTCATCATCGGGCACTCCGAGCGCCGGCAGCACTTCGGCGAGAGCAACGAGAGCGTGAACCGCCGCCTGCACGCCTGCCTCGCCGCGGGGCTCATCCCCATCGTGTGCGTCGGCGAGACGCTGGCGGAGCGCGAGGCGGAGGCCACCGCGGCCGTCATCGCGCGGCAGGTGGGGAGCGCGCTCGCCGGCGCGCGCTCCGAGCAGCTCGCCGGCTGCGTCATCGCCTACGAGCCGGTGTGGGCGATCGGCACCGGACGCACCGCGACCCCGGGGCAGGCGCAGGAAGTCCACCATGCCATTCGCCGGCAGCTGGTGGGTCTCGCCTCGGCCACCACCGCGGAGCGGGTGCGCATCCTCTACGGCGGCAGCGTCAAGCCGGAGAACATCGACGCGCTCATGGCGGAGCCCGACATCGACGGCACCCTGGTCGGCGGGGCGAGCCTCGACGCCGCCGCCTTCACCCGCATCGTGCAGTACCAGTAGCCAAGGAGCAGCGATGACAGGCGTCCTGATCAGCTACGTCGTGCCCGTGATCCACGTGCTCGCGTGCCTCTTCCTGATCGTGGTCGTGCTGCTGCAGACCGGAAAGGGCGCGGACATGGGCGCCGTGTTCGGGGGCGGAAGCCAGACCCTGTTCGGCTCGAGCGGCGCCGGGAACTTCCTGACCAAGCTCACCACGGGGACCGCGATCGCCTTCATGCTGACGTCGCTCCTCCTCACCATACATGCGAGCCGCGCGCCCTCCTCCGACCTCCTGAACCGCCTCCCCGCCGCCGAGGCGCCGGCCGCGCCGCCGGAGCCGGAGCCGGAGGCGAAGGCGCCCGCGCCGGAAGCACCCGCGGCCCCGCCCCAGCCGGCGGCACCTGCGGGCGAGGGCCAAGCGCCCGCCGGCGAAGCTCCCGCCACCGAGTGAGGGAGCGCGGGCGGCGGATCCGACCTCGACAGCCCCGGGGCGGTTTGTTAGGACGAGGTGCCCGTCCGGGCCTCTCTCAATCTGTGCGAGGATGGCGGAATTGGCAGACGCGCTAGTTTGAGGGTTGGTACGTAAACTCAGCTGGTGGCGATCGACGCGAGGAGCTCGCGAATCGGGACCGAGTGGGCCAGGGTGTTCGGATCGGCAAGCGCCCCGGCGAGGCCCTCGTTGTCGCCCTCGTCGGGGAGGAGCGCGACCATGGGACGCGGCTCACATGCCGAGAGGCGTGCGAGGAACGGATAGGCCGTTCCGTTCGGCAGCGAGAGATCGACGACGACGATCTCGAGACGCAGCGTCGCGAGCAGCTCCGTCGCGCGCATTGTGTCCCACGCGAGCCAGACGACCATGCCCTCGCGCACGAGCGCCTGACGGAGGCTGATGAGCGCGTCGGCGTCGCTGCCGACGGCGAGGACGCGCGTGTCGCGAGCCGCGTACGGCTCGAGGGTCGCGAGCACCGCGTCGGGGTCGACGGGCCGGACGACCGGCTCCACGGGCCCGAGCGGAATGGCCCGCCCGGCGCCGGCCTGCGCGATGCAGCCCCAGAAGCGCGCGCTCGAGCCCGCCGCTCGGAGCGTGGCGAGCGCTGAAAGCGCATGGGGGGCCGCGAGGTTGACGAGGATCGGCTCGCCGCCGGTCCCCACGGCGCTCTCGATGCCCCGCTCCGTCGGGCGGACCACCCTCACCTTCCCGCCGCCCGCGCTCTCCCACGTGCGGTCGTCGTCGAGGACGATCAGCCGGCCCGCGAGCGCGGGCTCCGGCGCCGCCGCGGGCGCCGTCGTCTCGCTCGCAGCGCGACCCGCGCGCGCCGCGTCGCGCACGACCGCCTCCTCGAGCCGCGCGTGCGCGGCGTCGGCCGCCGCCTCGTCGGCCGCGAGGGCGTCGCGCTCCGCCTCCACCGCCTCGAGCGCGGCCCGCAGGCGTTCGCGCTCCGCGATGGAGGCCTCCAGCCGTCCACCGAGCGCCGCGACCTCCCTCTCGTGCGCCTCGCGCAGCGCGACCGCCTCCCGCTCGGCCTCTGCGAGGCGCGTCCGCGCCTGCTCCTCGTGCGCGCGCGTCTCGGCGAGGCCGCGCCCCAGCCGCTCGCGCTCGGCGAGCAGGTCATTCGCCGCGGCCTGCAGCCGCTCGATCTCCGCCTGAGCCTCCCGGCGCTCGCCTTCGAGCTCACGCACGGCGGCCTCGGCGCGGGCGAGCGCGGCCCGCGCGCCGTCGGCGTCAGCGCGGGCCGCGGCCTGCGCTTCCTCCGCAGTGCGCGCGGCGTCGAGCGCCCGACGGAGGTCGCCTTCGGCCGCCGCCGCGGCGCGCTCGGTCGCCGCGCGCAGCTCCTCCTGAGCTCGCTGCTCCCGTGCCGCCGCCTCGTGCAGCTCGGCCGCCAGTCGATCGCGATCGCGCTGCCATTCGTCCACGCGCTCGTGACGGTGGGCGGCCGCGGCCTCCGCCTCGACGAGGCGCGCCTCGAGCTGCTCGAGCTCCGTCGCCCGCGCCGCCGCGTCGGCATGCCGCTCGTCGCGCAGCGCGGCGATCTGTCGCTCGAGGTCCGCGACCTGGACGCGCGCCTCGGCCTCGCGCACCCGCGCCTCCTCGAGGCCCTTCCCGAGCCGGGCACGCTCCGTGAGGAGCGCCGCGCCCTCCTCGCGGAGGCGCTCGATCTCGTCGCGCGCCCGTCGCTTCTCCTCCTCCAGCGCCGCGACCGCGGCCTCCGCGCGCGCGAGCGCCTCGCGCGCACTCGCGGCCTCGGCGTCGGCCGCCGCCCGCGCCTCCTCGGCCGCCTGCGCCGCCGCCAGCGCCCGGCGCACCTCGTCGTCGTGCGCCGAGAGACGCTCGCTCGCGGCGCGCAGCTCCTCCTGGACGCGCCGCTCGCGCGCCGCCGCGTCCTCGAGCAACGCCGCGAGCTGCTGCCGCTCGCGCTCCGACGCGGTCACGCGCTCGCGCTCGCGCTCGGCGGCGCCCTCGGCCTCCGCGACGCGCGCCATGAGCCGCTTCACCTCGCCGGCGCGCTCGACGGCGTCGGCCGCGTCCACCGCGGCCTGCCGTCGAGCCTCCTCGGCGCGCTCGGCGGCGGCGGCGTGCAGCGCGGTCGCCAGCCGCGCCCGTTCGCGCTCCGCCTCGGCGAACGACGCCGCCTCGGCATGTGGCTGCGCGCCGTCGCTCGGCCCGCGTGCGGAGGTCCCGCGCGGCGCGGTGACGGGAGCCGGCGACTCGGGCGCCGGGACGCATCGGCGGCGCGCCGTCTCGATGATGCGCGCGAGCTCGCGCAGCGGTTGGTCGATCGGCCCGATCTGCTGCTCGGTGAGCCGGTTCGGGGCGAGCGTGACGAGCACCATGCTCGCGACCGGCAGCGCGGCGGCGTAGAGCGGGACGCATCCGATCGTGGTCACGGAGGCAGCGGCCTCCACGAGCGGAGGCACGTAGCGGTTCCGCGATGCCCTCTCGATCAGGTAGACGCGCCGGTTGAGGAGTCCGTGCAGCGGCATGTCCCAACCGTTCATCCCGCCGCGACGGACGAGGCGGAGCTGCTGGCAGCCCTCGTCCGAGAGGCCGACCTCGACGGCGAGCCGGAGCAGCTCGTGGCGCTGATCGAATAGGCAGAGCGCGCCGGCGTTGGCCTTCGTAGCCTCCAGCACTGCCCGCAGCGCCGGCTCGAGCAGCTCCTCGAGGGCCGCGGCACCGGCGCCCAGCTCGCGCAGCCGCTCGGCGAGGCGGAGCGCCGCCGGGCTTGCGGCCGGGCGCGGCGCGGCGGGCCCGCTTCGGCCCGGCGTCCTCGGGGCGGTCTCCATCTGTATCCCTCGCGGGCGCATGCGTCCGCCCACGATTCTCCCCTGCACTATCGGACGTTGCGGCCAGGAACTTGACGATGGACAGGCCGGGCGGACCAGCGACCGGTCGAACCGGCGCGGCCGGAGCGGGCCCCGGCGCGACGGGCGCCGGCGGCGCGACGGTCACGACCGCGACCTGCGCGGGGGGCGGCGCGGTCCGCTCGGCCGTGAGCCGGTCCCGCTCGGCCGTGAGCCGCTCGATCTCCGCGGCCGCGGCGGCGGCGCCCTCCTTCGCCGTCGCGAGGGCTCCGCCGTTCCGAGGCTCGCCGCGAGCCGCTCGCGCTCGGCGGCCTCGCCGGCGAGCGCTGTCTCCAGGCGGGCGCGCTCGGCCTCCGTTGTCCTAGCTGGAGGCAAAGTGGCGCACGTCCGCCTTGGGGCGTTACTCGCGGGTCACAAGACGCGCACCGTCTTCGACAGGTACGCCATCGTGTCCCACCGGGACCTCCACACCGCCGTCACCCTCCTGGAGGGCGTCGCCTGCTCGCTCGACCCGCACAGCGCCCACCACGGCGAGCGCGGTTCGACGACGGGGCACGGCCGGACAGCAGTGTGACCGGGAAGGGTTGAGCTGGCGGGGCGCGTCGGGTAGGTTCGCGCGCGATGCGAGGCGGTAGTGGGACGGTCGTGGGACAGCGGCCTCGTAAGTCCTTGCGAGGATGGCGGAATTGGCAGACGCGCTAGTTTGAGGGGCTAGTGGGGTAAAACCCGTGGGGGTTCAAGTCCCCCTCCTCGCACTTTTCTAGCTTCGCGCCGCCGCGTCGTCCTCCGCGTCCTCAGTCGATCCCTGATCCACGCAACCCCGGACATCTCTACTTGGGGCAAAGGCGGACATCTCTACTTTGTGTTGACACGGCACCGCGCGCTCTATGCCCGTTTCGAGGGACGCTGTCGGGGACTTGCCCTGAGCGGCGGGTCTGGGGCTAATTGCCCGCATGGCAAAGCCCGCCGTCGAGTTCTGGTTCGATTTCGGCTCCAGCTACGCCTACTTCGCCTCGCTCGAAGTCGAGGCGTTGATGGAGAAGCATGGCCGGACGGTTGCCTGGCGGCCGTTCATGCTGGGCGCCGCCTTTGAGGTCACCGGCGCGCGCGGGCTGTCGCGCACGCCAATGAAACGCGAATACGCCGGCCACGACTGGCGCCGGATCGCCCGGCTACGCGGCGTGACCTACAATCCCTCGCCGACCCATCCGCCCATCGCGCTGCCCACCATGCGCGCCTTCTACGCGCTGGAGCGGTCTGATCCGGCCGCCGCCGTCCGGTTCGCCAAGGCCGCCTTCCAGGCCGCCTATGTGGACGGCCGCGATGTGGGCGACCTGGGCGTGGTGCTGGAACTCTCGGGCCTCGCCGCCGAGGCGGTGGGCGATCCTGAGATCAAGGCCCTGGCCAAGGCGCGTTCCGAAGAGGCGATCAGCCGCGGCGTCTTCGGCTCGCCCTGGTTCTTCGTCGACGATGAGCCCTTCTGGGGCTGGGATCGCCTGCCGATGATCGACGACTGGCTGACGCGCGGTGGCTGGTAGGGCGATCATCGCCAAGGTAAATCGCTGTAAAGCCAAGCTTGAGACACTCCACTAGGCGGTCACGCGGCTCGCATCCGCATGACCGCGCGTGCGGCGACTGCGCCTGCGCCGCAGCAACGTGAGCCACGTGGCGACTAGCGGCCCCAAGACCATCACGCCGATCGCCCAAGCGCCGCCGTCGGCGAGGATCGATGAATGCACCGACCGCAGCGCGAACGCGAGCAGCAGCCCCACAGCGATGCCGGCAAGCGGCAGCTCCCGGGCGACCAGCCGCTGCCGTCCCGCGACGATCGCGGCGAACGGAACGAGCGAGGTTTGGTCGAGGTAGGCGGCGAAGTGCTCCCCGAGCTCGCGCCGCAGCTTCCCGTCCTGATGCATGGCGCCCGCGATCGAGTAGATCGCAAGCCCGCCGAACGCGACCACGCCGACCATGCGCGAGGCGAGCAGCACGTGGCCGATGCCGAGCAGCGCCGTGCCGACGAAGAACGGGTGGCGCGTGACGCGCTCCAGGCCGTACGGCTCCTTCACGCCGCCCGGAATGAACAACGCGAGCATCGAGGCGGGCGGCGATTGGAGCGCCGCGATCGTCAGCACGACGCCGGTCGTGATCGTGACGATGCCGATCGCCCCTACGGGTGTGAAGCGGCCGAGATCCGGGCCGGCGGCGCCGGCGTGCTGATGCAGCGAGAGGACGTGGAGGAGCAGGCCGAACGTCACGATCGCGACGAAAGAGAACAGGTAGGAAAAGCTCGACGGCCCGAGCCGGGCGACGAGCGCCGGCCGCACGCGGCGGCTCGCCAGGCCGATGTGGGTGGCGGCGAACAGGAGCCAGCACAGCGCGATCAGGATCGAAGGTTCCATCGAAGCACCTCCTAGGACACGCAGGGTCGAGCGCGTCGGCCGGCCGGCGGCCCGACCCACCGGATGGCCCGAACGTTGCGAACGTTTAAAATATTTCGTACGTTCTGTCAAGACGCCGCGGCGGCGCATGCCGGGCTGCCCGCGCCGCGGATGCGCCACCCCCGCCTTAGGTGAGACTTTTTCCCTAGCCGCCGAGCGTGTGCGGCGAGGGGCTCTCGTAGTGTGCCATCTCCACCTCCGGCACCTCGGGCCCGGCAGGCGTGACGTAGTCGACGAGCGTGCCGGTCAGGACCCGGTTGTCGTCACCGAGGACGAGTCGCTCGTAGAGGGCGCTGCCGATGCCCTGCGCGACGCCGCCCTGGATCTGTCCCTTCACCAGCAGCGGATTGATGAGGTGACCCGAATCCTCGACCGCGATGTAGCGGAGGATGTGGACCTTGCCGGTCTCGACGTCGACTTCGACCGTGACCACGTGGCTCCCGTTCGGGTGCGTCGACGGCATCGCCGGATCGTAGTGGCCCGATGGCCTGTGTGATGAGAACGCGGATACCCGCTTTGAGTCTCCGTCTGTCCCCTATTTCCAGGATGTAGGTCATGACTCGTCTGGGTCACCCATAACGGGTTGGCCGATGGGCAATTCGCGCTTGCCCTGTTAGCCTGGTGCGTCAACGGGCGCAAAGACGCAGATCAGGGCTCCGCCGGCCCGCGGGGATGCGGGTTGGGTCTGGCGGTCATCAAACCTTGCCTCTGGAACCATTAGAGCGACCGCGCGTGGAGGGAACACTCCGGGTTTGCGAATGCCGCCCCGAGAGGAAGGAGAACCCATCATGCGACACCTCGTCATCGTATTCTCGGCCGTAGCCGTCTTGGCAGGCCACGCTGCGTTCGCCGTCAGCGACGGCCAGTATCTGCCCGCCAACCAAAATTGCACGGGCAACGCCGACAATTCGAACGCAGGTAACCGCACCGAAGCTGGTTGCCACAACATGATCGTGTTCGTGGCCGACGGCACCGGGCATCAGTACGCAGGGTGGGGATTGGACCAGACGCCCGACGGAACGGTGGTGCACAGCGGTGAGGTCTGGCTCGACCCGGGCGCGGGATCTCGCTACACGTGGAACTTCGATCTGACCGCCGGCACCGTCGATCAGACGCCGGCCGTGACGGCGAGCACGCCGGGGGACCCGACGACCGGAGTGGATGTGTACTTTGGCGCCGACGACAACCTCGACGGCGGCGAGCACGACTCGTCCAACCAGGTGTCCAACGGCCCGAGCGACGGCGGCGGGATACAGGTCAACATCGATCCGGCGGCCGCGAGCGCATGGATCGCCACGCTGCAAGCGGCGGACGCGGCGGGGCTGCTCTCGGCGCCGGCGCCGTTCGCGAACGGCGGCTTCGGCGCCTGCGCAGACGGCTTCTGCATCGCGGTCACCACGCAGCGCCGCGTCGCGTTCCAAGGCGGCAGGACCGACATCTACCGCGACGTCGCCAACTACGAGTGGAGCGACGGCACGCCGATGCGCTGGGACCCGTACGACTGCGCCGGCCCGACCGACAGCCCGCTGTACTGCAGCGACGCGTCCGGCTCGCACAACCTCAAGTACTGGTACAACATCGACGGCACCGTGTACACGGAACCGGGCATCCAGATCTACGAGGATCCGGACCCGCAGGCATCGCCCGGGATCCTCTCGCTGGTCGGTCTCGATCAGGTGAAGCAGGCGCTCACCGGGAACGGCAACGACCCGTACCCGCTGCCGGCCTTGTACCTCGGCACGTGCGGCTTGGTGTTCGGCGGCGGAGCGCCGGGCGACCCGACGCGCATCGATGGGACACCGCTGTCGAACAGCGCCGGACAGATCGTGGTCGAGACGGCGTGCAACTAACGCGCACGGGGAACTGCGATGGCCGCCACCACAGCCTCGCTAGAAGGTCAGCTTGTCGAAGTCATTCCACTGAATGGTGACCCCGTCGGCCGACGAATCCCAGTTGGGGATGTTCAGCGTCCGAACCGGTCCGCCGCCCCGTGAGATCAGCTGGAAGGAGACCGTTTCATCCGGTGGCGAGCTGGCGGGGATGTAGACATCCGCGCCCTGGATGAACGGCAGCTGGCTCAGGACCGGATCCGGTTCGCTCAGGTCGGTCTGTTTGTCGTCGTTTCTGTCGAAGGCGAAGAACGCGTTGACCTGCTTGCTGATCGGACAGAGGACTTCCGTGCAGACGTTGAGGACGTTGATCAGCAGTTGGTCGTTTTCTGAGCCCTGATCGCCCCACAGCTCCTTGTACCTGATCATGACCGCCGACACGCTGCCCGGGCGATTTCCCGCGTACTCCTCGACCGCGGGCGACGCAAGCAGGCGGAGGGTGTAGTCGCTTCTCACGAACGGCTCGTAGTAGATGTGGAGCGTCGGAAGGCCCGTTTGCACGAGCGCGAACTCGTAGCGCTGGCCCGGCTTGACCGAAACCGGTCCCCACGCGCCTCCGCCGGTCGAGCCGTCGGTGATCGGGAGTGACGCGACCGGTACGGCGCTCGTCCGCTGCCCGCTGTCGTTTACCTGCCATATCTGAACAGTTGCGCCCGACAGCCCGCTGTTCTCCGGAAAGTTGAGGGCCTTCCCCGCGATCTCCATCGAGCTCTGCGGCACGATGTCGCTTTTCGGCCGGCGGCCGGTCAGGAACTCGTAGTACTGGACGAATGACTCGGCCGAGGTGCAGGTCTGGACGTGGGTCTGGTCCGGGATTGTGACGTTCTCCGCGCCGTCCATGTTCCGGCCCGGCGTGCCCCTGCCAGCCCATACCGCTAGCGTCGGCACACCAGGATTCTTATTTTGGCCGTCAACGTTGATGTAGTGGGCGACGTTCGCCCTCCGCTGGGCGGCCATATTCCCATTCGTGAGGTAGTCGTACATCACCGAGGTGCCGAGCGAGTGCGCGACCACATCCACCTGGGACTTGCCCGTCCGCTGCTCTAGCGCGGCGATCGCATCGTCGATCTGCTGATCGACTTCGCTTTTGTCCGCGACCGCCCGCGTGGAGTTGTAGTCGACCTCGTCGATCCAGCGCTCGGGATAGCCGTTGCTCATGAAGCGCATCTTCTGCGACTCGAACTGAGCGCCCGAGCCTTCGATCCCGTGCACGAAGACGATCGGGTTCTGCCTGAAACTCGACGCGGCATCAGCCGCCGAGGCGCCGGAGAATACGAGCACGGCGCCGGCGAGCGCCGACGCGATGAAACGAAACGTTCTCGCTCCAATCAGGCCTACGCACGGCATCGCATCCTCCTTGTAGTGAATGGCATGGAAAAGGGCTAGCGGCATGATACCGCTCCGTCGGCTCGCCTGGGTGGCGACACACCCTGATGGTAAAGCCTAATTGCATCGTTCCCGAGGGATCGCTCTCCGTGCAATCCGCCTCTCTTGGTAGGATTCGGCAATATTCCGATGAGTCGCGCGGCCATTTTGTCGTGAGCCGAAGGAGTCAATGGCGGGAGGTGAAGCAGTAAGCGGCCCCGCAATCGGTTCAACCCAGTAGCGCGACGCGAAGGCCTTAGGGATCGCCGCCGAGCCGGCGGAGCTCCTCATACACGTGAGTTCAAGGACCAGTTGTGCGGGATTCGGTGACGAGTGAAATGGGGTCTTGTCGAGCGTCGTGGACCGGTGTAGCCGCTGCTGGTGCGCGATCTGGCCGAGCTTCCGTGCGTACCCGCTGCCCGTGGGCGGGTGGTCGAGGGACTGGAGAAACGTCGCCGGCAAGTAACGTCAGCGAGTCGATTCGTGGCCAGGATCGTCCATCTCGCAGTGGCCGCCGGGGTGGCAGCCGGCGCGCTTTTTCCTCCCGCCGTCCTTGCCGCCTGGCCTG
>Ga0209057_1002330_pt1 | contig 14712 bp, 16 predicted proteins | sample GraSoiAngelo_146_FD_185903 | JGI IMG/M metagenome (GOLD analysis project Ga0209057, IMG submission 185903) | Grasslands soil microbial communities from the Angelo Coastal Reserve, California, USA - 14_1009_05_30cm (SPAdes) (version 2) | ecosystem: Environmental > Terrestrial > Soil > Grasslands ... | reverse complement strand
TACAGCATCTGGATGCCGCGATATCGATCTTCAGGACGGATGCAACCCGCTTGTGCTGGTAACGCGAAGCGCTGCCTTTGTATCCATGGAAGGCAGATCCACGGCCTGGAGCACGAACTGCCAGATGGCGATGATGGCGCCGATGATCAAAAATGGATAGATCAGCACCTCGAGCAAGTTGCGACTTTTTTCTTCCGAGCGCATCAGAAGCGCGTAGGTAGATTCGTGTTGGTTTTCTGGCTCATCGATTGTTTTTGCTAGTTCTTTCATGCAGCGAATTTCAAGCGCTGCCGATTGGCCGCGATGACAATGATCATCAAGTTTCTGCCACGTCATTCTGGTTGGACTGGCGCGGGCGCTCTACCGGGGATAGGCCGATCAAATTTACTTCACCAGCGACACACGAGACAGGGGATTGCCATTTAGAAAGATCGTCTCAATTGCGTCATACGCGGCGATGCTTTTAAGGGGATCTGCACGTAGAAGCAGAATGTCGGCGCGTTTTCCGATTTCAATCGTCCCGCGATCTGACAATCCAAACGCCCCTCGCTGTGCTTGTCACTCGTCACTGCTGCCCCTACTTTCTGGCTTTCGCTTGCTTATTAACGTCCGGCGCAGCAAATTTACGCGCCGAACAGCAAAAACTGACTCCGGCGTAATGAACAAAATTGATTTCGCAGTCGGCATTGGCGGTGAGAACGGCCAGGGGATCGCTTCCACTGGGAACATTCTCGCGCTCATCTTTGCGCGGCGCGGGCTGCATCTCAACGCCTACAACGCTTACCAGTCGATCATCCGCGGCGGCCACACTTTCCTAACAATTCGCGCGAGTAACGGGCCGGTCCGCAACATGGGCGACCAGATCGACGTATTTATTCCGCTCAATCAAGATACAATGGATCGGCACCTGCATCTGTTGAAGAGCGGCGCATGCGCCATTTACGACAAAGATAAAGTCACGCCCGGGAAGGCGGCCGACGGCGTCCAACTCTGCGCCATGCCGATGAAGGAATTGACCAAGGGCAACAAGCTGGCGGTCAACACTGCTGCCCTCGGCGCGACGCTGCAATTGCTCGGGATTGAATCGGAACCGCTTGAGACAGTCATCTCGCGACAATTTAAGAAGAAGGGCGACGCGGTTGTGGCTGAAAACCTGGCCATCGCTCGCGCAGGTTACGATTATGCGGCCCAAAATTTTGCGGCTTTTTCCTGGAAGGCGCCGCGAGGAGCCAAGCCGCTCGGAATAATTACCGGTAACCAAACCATCGCCATGGGCGGAGCGGCCGCCGGCGTGAAATTTTACGCGGCGTATCCGATGAGCCCTTCCACCGGCGTGTTGATGTGGATGGCGGCGCACGCGCGAGAGCTCGGCATCATGGTCCGGCAAGTCGAAGACGAGATCGGCGTGATGAACATGGTGATTGGCGCAGCCCACACCGGTTGCCGTGCCATGTGCGCAACCAGCGGAGGCGGGTTTGCACTGATGAGCGAGGCCGTCGGGATGGCGGGAATGATTGAAACGCCGATTGTTTGCATCGATGTGCAACGCGCCGGACCGGCGACAGGCGTGCCAACCAAGACCGAACAAGGCGATCTCTGGCAGGTGCTGGGCGCCGGCCAGGGCGATTATCCGCGCGTTGTTGTCGCGCCGACGAACCAGTTGGATTTATTTCATACGATTCCGGAGTTGTTCAACCTTTGCGACAAATACCAATGTCCTGGTCTGGTCTTGTCCGATCTTTTGATTTCCGAAGGAACCACAAGCATCGATCCCGATGATCTGAACTTCCAAGTTAAGATCGACCGCGGCGAATTGATTCTGCCCAACGGCAACGGAAACGGCGCAAATCCCGCCAGCGGCTACAACGACAAGACGTATCTGCGTTACAAGAACACGCCGAGTGGAATTTCTCCGCGCGCGGTCCCGGGAGTGCCCGGTTACATTTTCACCGCAGCGACCGACGAGCACGATGAAGACGGCACGCTCATCAGTGATGAATTCACCAATCCGCAGAAGCGGCGGATGATGGTGGAGAAACGCGCCCGCAAAATGCAAGGCGCGATCAAGGACATCGCGCCGCCGAAGCTCTTTGGTCCTGAGAAAGCCGACGTCACACTGGTGGGTTGGGGCTCGACCGCGGGCGTAATCCGCGAAGCGGTGGAAAAACTGGCGGGCGAAGAAGGCATCGTGGCCAATCAGCTCGCCATTAAATGGATTGTGCCGCTGCACGCGGCGGAGATCAGCGCCATTCTCGGGCGCAGCAAAAACGTGATCCTGGTCGAGAATAATCAGAGCGGCCAATTCGCCCGTTATCTCCGGAGCGAAACCGGTTTCGCCGCGCACGGTCACATCCGCAAGTACGACGGCGAGCCATTCATGCCGCACCACATTGTCGAAGCAGTGAAAGCGCAACTGGCCGGCCAAACCCGCCTTTCTGTTCCTGTCCATGAGGTTAACGCCTAACGAACCATGACCGCACCCGTTGCACCGCCTGCCACAACCGAGCCCGGTCAATTAACGAAAGAGACTTACCGCGGCCGGATCCATCCTGATTGGTGTCCCGGCTGCGGCGATTTCTCCGTGCTCGCCGCGCTTCAAACGGCGCTGTTCGAGCTCGGGCTACAGCCGCATCAGGCCTGCGTCATCAGCGGCATCGGCTGTTCATCGAATCTGCCTGGTTACGTCAACACTTACGGAATGCACACGCTCCATGGCCGCGCGCTAGCGGTTGCGACCGGCGTCAGACTTGGCAACCACGAACTGAAAGTGATTTGCGCTGGCGGCGACGGCGACGGTTACGGAATTGGCGGCAACCATTTCGTTCACACCATGCGGCGCAACGTTGACCTCACTTACATCGTGATGGACAACCAGATCTACGGTTTAACTACCGGCCAGTGCTCGCCCACGAGCGTCAAGGGAATGAAAACCAAGAGCACGCCGCACGGAAGCGTTGAGAATCCGATTAATCCGATCCCGATGGCAATCGTTGGCGGTGCCACTTATGTGGCGCGCGCGTTCAGCGGCAAGCAGAAACACATGGTCGAAATGTTCAAGGGCGCCATTCAACACAAGGGCTTCGCGCTGGTGGACGTGTTCAGTCCCTGCGTCACCTACAACAAGGACAACACCTATCAGTGGTTTAATCCGCGCGTGAAAATACTCGAGGAACAGGGCCACGACCCGACCGACTTCCACAAGGCCATCGAGCGCGGTTATCAGTGGGGCGACGAGATTCCCATTGGATTGTTCTGGCGTCGGACCGACTTGGAAAGCCTGGAAGATCTGGAGCCGGTGTTGCATACATGTGAAGGCCCGCTCGCCTTCCGCCCGCTCGGCATTTCCCCCGAGCAGGCGAAAGGCCTGATCCAGGAATTACTGTAACCGCATCCCAGGGGGCGCGCTGTGGTTGGCCAGCACTGTCGCAACGCGTCGCTCTGCGAGCGAAGTCTACAAGCGACTGTTGCAATCAATGATTGTTAGCCACCTTGATCCAGGGCTTCTTCAGTTCCTAGGCTATCGCGTTCTCCGCTCAGTTCGCCCTGCGGTGCCGGTGCACCGGAGCGCTGCTCGCCCGGACGCGGCTCTGCCCGCGTAAGCTTTTGTCCCCGACGTGAGAAGCCCGGGGTTTCGACAGCGACGCATATGCAGCCGGTGCCTTCGGCACAACCCTGGCAGCAATAGGTCTCGCCGTCGTGCGTATATCCTTCGCCAGGCCACTCATTCTTGACCATTGTGCAACCGGGACACCCCGGCAATGGAATCGAGTTCACCAACGAATCGCTTTCATCGATTTCTTCAGCATAAGTTTCCTCTCCATCTGGTGGACCGCCTTTCACAAAATAGAAATCGATTCTAACGGCACTTTTGCGCGGCTGGTCGCAGCACGCGCCAACCAGCCCGCGTGCCATCCGCGTAATCCGTGGTTAGCCTTCCGTCCGAAAATTCGTGTCTATTCGTGGTTACGAAGTCTTCGGGGTTTTTTGGAACGACGGAAGCGACTCGTCGATGACAACCCAGGGCAATTTATCTTCGAGCCAGATCGCCTTTTGCGGCGCAAACGGTGCCGGATCGTCGAGCGATGCAATCGTCACATCGATCGTGTCCGAGTCTTCGCTGTCCTCGAAAAACAAGTGCGTGCCGCAACAGGCAGCAAAAGAGCGAATCCGATTCGCGTACGCAATCTTGCGCGGTTCACCCTTTGTCACGACCAAGTCTTTGCGCGGCATTGTTCCCCAGACCACATAGGCGCACCCGCGCTTTTCTGGCAGTCGATGCAATGACAGTCGACAACGGAAAAAGGCCGACTCTTCAACACGTATCGTGTCCCGCCGCAAACGCATCCACCAGTGATGTCCATATCAAACAGAACTTAGCATCACGGCGTCGGGAAGGTAAGAACCTCGTTCTCGAGGGGGAGCTGGTTGCGGTGAGGACCAGCCCGCGCGGTTCCGATCTGCGCAGGCGCTCCGGCGGCGATGTCGTCGAACGGGTTGGTGACCGTGCCTGTCGTCGTGAATGACGAGAACACGAAGGGCACGCCGTTAGAGGCGAAGGGCAACGGACCGTCCTCGATCCCGAAATGCAAGTGGGGCGCGTCGGAGTTCCCGCTGTTACCCACGAGCGCGAGCACCTGACCGCGGTGGACCTTGTCGCCTTTATGCACCTTCAGGGTATTCGGTTGGAAGTGGGCATAGAAGGCGAAGTGGCCGTGACCGATGTCTATGATCACGAAGTTCCCGAGTTGCTGCAGCAAGTCATAGCCCTGGGGAAAGTTAGGCGGCGTCTCTTCGGGTCGGCCGTCCTGGAGGTTTACGACCGTACCGTCGGCGACCGCGAGCACCTTGGCCCCGACGTAGGCATAGCTCGACAGCTGGTCCCGGGGACCGGCATAGAGTTTGTTTTCAGGGTCCAACTGGGCGAAGTCGATCGCGAACCGCTCGAAGGCGACGAACTTCCCGTTGATAGGCAGCGTGGCGGTCCGGTGACCCGACGGTGGAGAACAACAGCCGAGAGCGTCGACCCAGCGTGGCCCTTCGAGCGGCGGCCCGATGACTACTGCAGGAGTATTGGTCGCCTCGGTGCGCCCGCTCACGATTGTTGACGAATTAAGCGGAGGCGTACCAGTGGCAGGCGCGAACGTGACCTGGAACCGGTGCGTCAACACCTTGGGCAGGGTGGCATCTTTGGCGAACTTCACATCGAGGAAGATCCGGGTCAGCTGGAATGGTCCCACGGTTCTGGTGTTTCCGGTGGGAAACCCCCGGATCGTCGCTTCGAGGTCGGCGCCTTGGAGCGTGGCCACGATCGCGTCTCCAGACTTCGTGTTAACGCCGGCATCGCCTTTGGACGCATCGAGCGTCTCGAGACGATCGAGCATCATGGCCGAAGACGACACGTTCATGACCAGAAGCTCGTAGACCAGGTGGGTCTTGTCGTCGGTGCACAAAACGGGCTGAGGTGACGCGATGGGCCAGGCCACCAGCGAAGTCCACGCGATGGGCATGTCTGGCTGCTGAGGCTGGGATGCCGCTTGTGCTGAGAAGCAAGACGCGAGAATCACGGCAATGGCGATGCAAGAGCTGGAAGATTTCATTTGCGTAATTTTATAAGAGCAGAGCGCTAAACGAATCAGTTATTTGTAAGTGGTCTTCTGCTTGGGACGCGGACTAATCACGTCATTTAGAGTGCACCGGTGCTTCGCCGGCAATCAATGCAATGACAATCGACCAACGCAAAAGGCCGACTCCTCAACGTGTACCGTGCCCCGCCGCAAACGCATCCACCGGTGAGTTCCATATAAATTGTTCAACGAGAAAGCTTGGCCGCCTCCATTCGATACTTCGTTTTTCTGGCGATCCGAGCTTTACTCGCTCTCGACGCTCGATGAGTTTAACAGAAGTTCGACGTCTTGATCAGCTCAAATGCAAAATCGGTCGTTGAACGACTCGGTAATTGAGTTGATCCGGTATCAGGATTTGTGACGAAGTTTATTTTGATTCTGCTGATCGCGCTGGTTTTCGAAGCCATCGGGGTAGTGTTTCTCAGTGGCGGCCTCAATCAAATTGGGGAACCAAAAACAATCAATGCCGCAGAAATCATGTCGTTAATCAAACGTGGCGCGACAAACAAAAACATTCTAACCGGCGTCTTCTTCGAAGCCATTTTCTTTGGCTTCCTGCTTTACTTACTTTCACAAAAGGATGTCAGCATCGTCTGGCCGTTAACGGCTCTTGGTTTCATTATCACGAGCCTGGCAGCCAAAATTTTCCTTAACGAGGAGATATCGAGTGTTCGCTGGGCCGGGATTTGTCTGATTGTGTTGGGCGCCGGCCTGGTTACGTGGAGCGGAAAGCAGAAGGAGAGAGGGCCGGAAGAACAATCGCCGGCCTCAACAGACTACGGTGTTCGATGACCGCGCCTTCTTAATTTTTAATTGAAACTCACTCGTTGCCCAAACTCGCTAGCCGCTACCCTCGCGACTAATGCCAGTCCGGCTCGGACCCTTCTATGTCGTTTATCCCATTCGCTCCATTCATCGCCGAAAGTACGTCGGAGAGTCGGCTCCTCGTACAACACAACGAACAGGTGAGTTATGGCAAAGAACAAACCTGTGTAGAGCAAGATCGATAGCGACTCGTAAAAGAGTGCCGCGCCGGCTTAGGCTTCATCCTTCTTACTTCTTAATTCATACTTGGCTTCGGGCGTGCCTTTCCCGATGTCGCCTGCAACTCAGCGGTTGATTGTCGGGCTCGGACGAAAAGCTGACGGCGTTTCTTGAACTTGAAAGTCAAGCCCACCGCGCGTAAATCGACGCGACCCGTTTCTCAAGCAGAACCTCTGAACATCAGCAGAACCAAAACGAAAATCATCTATGAAAACAATCATCAAAACAATCTATCTTGCAGTTGCCGGAGTTTCACTCGCCTGCTTTACGGGTTTTGCTCCGAAAGCTTTCGGCGTTAGCCCGCCGCCAGATGGGGGGTATCCCAACAAAAACACCGCCGAGGGTCACGATGCCCTCTTCAGCCTCACGAACGGCACCTCCAATACGGCCAACGGTCATGCGGCGCTCAAGGCCAATACAAATGGCGACCGGAACACGGCCAACGGAGCGCTCGCGCTCTTTACCAACGTGACCGGCTCCGAGAACACAGCTACCGGTTACACGGCACTCTTTTTCAACAGGGGCTCTTGGAACACGGCCAACGGTATTGGGGCGCTCCACAGCAACGCAACTGGAACCAACAACACGGCCAATGGTCAACGGTCGCTCTATGACAACTTAAACGGGTCCAGGAACACCGCTAACGGTAGTGGGGCGCTTGGTAACAATACAATGGGCAACAACAACACCGCCGACGGTTTTCAGACGCTCGGTAACAATACAACTGGCAGTTTCAACATCGCCCTGGGTAATAATGCCGGCAGCGGCGTCAGCACGGCTGATGACGTTATTTGCATCGGGGCCGCGGGCGCGGACGTGAGCCACAGCTGCTACATCGGCAACATTTTCAATCAATCGTCTCCTTCAGGGCTGGCAGTCTTCGTTAATTCGGATGGCAAGCTGGGGACGATTATGTCGTCCAGGCGGTTTAAGGAAGACATTAAGCCGATGGACAAAGCCAGTGAAGCTATCCTGGCACTTCAACCAGTGGCATTCCGATACAAAAAGGACTTTGATCCGACAGGAACAGCGCAATTTGGTCTGGTCGCCGAGGACGTTGCCAAAGTGAATCCTGATTTGGTTGTGCGCGACAAAGAAGGAAAACCCTACAGCGTACGTTACGATCAGGTAAACGCGATGTTGCTCAATGAGTTCCTTAAAGAACGCAAAAAGGTTGAAAATCAACAGGAGACAATTGCGCAGCTAAAATCTGACGCGACAAAGCAGGAAGCCGCCACGATTGAATTGAAGTCAACGGTCGCTCAGCAACAGAAAGCGATGGAGGTCCTCACGGCGCAGCTCAAAGAACAGGCGGCGCAAATCCAAAGAGTGAGCGCACAGCTTGAACTGAACAAGCCTGCACCCCAAACGGTTTTGAATAATCCGTAAAGCTGCCGAGCTCACGATCACGACTCTTTGGCCCGGCAAGACGCTCGTCCCATTCACTCGCAAGGATCGACTCCATAAGTGCTCTTCGCTTCTTCCTTCATCCTTCTTAATTGAAACTCGGTCGTTGCCCGCACTCGCTCGCCGCTACCTCGCGGCTTTACCTTCTATGTCGCTTATCCCAGTTGCTCCATTCTTACTTCGCTTCGGTAGTTGCGGGCGCAACAATTCCCGACCACGACAAGAACCGACCGGGCAGATAAACCAGGCGCTGGTCACACTGTTCAGCGTGGCCTCCACCACCGAAATATCCTCTGGCTTTTTCGCGGTGGTGAACTCGCGCAGCGAGCAGCGCCCTGTAGCCCTGCCTGTCCTCAGGCAGGGTGAGCGAAGCGAATCAGTGGCATTCACACCTCACATCGAGCATACCAAGCTAGTACAGGTACTTTGCGCTAGAGGGTGTTGTTGTAAGACGAACCCGATAAAAAGCGCAGCGTAAGTAACTGCACGGACGAGAACGAACATGGTTAGCTCGATCATTGTAGCCGTGGTCGCTGACCGCGGCCATTCCCGTGTAGAGGCGCAGTCCCAGCCGCAAAACAAAAATTCCTGCGCGTGATGACACGCGCCTCTACGTCACTCAACTACCGGCCTCTTCTTGCCGCCAAAAAGGCCTAACGAATTGACCTTTTGCCTTCGCTCGCCACAGGAACGCAAGTGCGACGAGGAAACAAATTGTGATCGTCACGACCGACGCTTCGACGCCAAACATACCGCCAGACAAGTAGGCCGGTCCGGTGACATTTGCCTTTAACAGGCCCGGGGAGCTCGTCCCTGACACGGCTGCACCGAAAATTCCGCCCTCGGTAAAATTCCAACCAAAATGCGCGCCAATCACAAACCACAAGCGACGCGTCACCATGTAGGCAGCCGCCAGAAAAACTCCGGCTTCAAGAGCGATTGCCACGCCTGCTTGCAAATTGGCATTCTTATCCAACAAATGGGCGGCACCGAATAACAAAGCGGAAATAACGAAGGAAAGCCAGCTGCCCAGCGATTCTTCCGTGATCCGGAAGATGATTCCACGAAAGAGAACTTCTTCCGAGACGGCGGCCACCGCTGCTGCCATGATATTTGGCCACAATACAGTCCACGAATCCACGCCCACGACTCGATAAACACCGAGCAGGGAGAGGACGCCGATTGTCAGCGCAAACATGGTCGCCCCGAGAGCGACGCCGGTGACGAGACCCGGCAACGCGCTGCGGGCATGCAGCTCAGAGACCGCCCGCTTCTCAAACCAGCGGACGAAACCGCAATAAACGAGTAAGACCGCAACGACCACAACGAGCGCGGGCAAGCGCGTGACCGCAAAGAAATATTTGATATTCGGATTTCGCGCGGCGAATCCGGACCCAATCTGGATGATTGCGACAGTCGCAACAACGAAGACGGAGCCAAGCAAAATCCGCACGATAGCGAGACGCCGAAACCGGCTCCAAAATCCGGGCTGACGCGAAATGCTCTGCCGCTGCGGCACGGCTTCTGGCATCTTTTGAGATTACCGGACGCGTCTTGTGCTGGTCAACAACGCCACGTAGGCCGCTAGCGTCGAACTATATGAGCTAGTCCTTTTCTCTTTCGAGAAAAGTCTGGTCAATTGTGAAACGCCTGGCCATACTCGGCAACTTTCTGCAGGCAAACAACGGAGGAAAAATTATGATTCACTTAATCTGGTACATTGTTGTTGGGTTGATCGCGGGCGTTATCGCGAAATCAGTGATGCACGTGCACATGACGATTTTCTGGACAATCGTGCTCGGCATCATCGGATCGATCATCGGCGGGGCCGTTACCCACATGTTTTCGCACCCGACAACCGGACGATTTCATCCCGCCGGCCTCATTTTTTCCACACTTGGCGCGATCCTGGTTCTCTACGTTTGCATCAAGCTGAATATCCGTTTTCCCCGCGTTCTCTAAGGGCAAGTTCGAGCACGGTTTCGTCTCCGGCGGCGGCAGTCTCTTGTGGAAGAAATCCGATAGTCGCGTTCCTCTCGATCGCGATCGTTTCCTTATCGGGCGAGACATCAACGAGGAGGAGCGCAAACAAAGTTGACTTGCCAGCCCTATTGGGGCCAACCAATCCGATCCGATCGCCGCGATTGACCTGGAGCGACACGTCGTCAAAGAGCGCCCGGCCGGCGAAAGATTTTGAAAGTTGTGAAACGGTCAGCATTGCGGAAAGCGCGCAGTGTCCCCTCATTCAACGCCCGGCGCAACCGTCACTTGCTTGCCACGCCATAGCCTTCGGCGACGGCGGGTCCCGACGCGAGTTCGGATTCAGGGCGGGCAGATCAGCGGAATCACCTCGCGTTTGTTTCGCCGGTAAACGCGAAAATCCTTGTCGGCTGTGATCACGCGGTGGTGCGGATAAAGCTCGCTCATCCGGATCAGACAAAGATCGGCCAGATCGGGTTGCCGGTCGGCATAACGTTTGGCCAGGTCCGCCAATTGCGGCAGATGATCATTGCAATCGAAAGAGAGGCGCACCAACTCGTCGCCGATCATCTCCAGCACGATTCCCACGTTGTTCAGATGGAATGCCGTTTCTGCTAACACGGCTTCGCAAGTCAGGAGCGGTTCCGTCACTTCTTCAGCCACGCGCGTGGCCCAATCGTGGTGCATGTCGCGGCTTCGGGCGAAGGCAACCAGGAAGCCGGTATCGGCGATACCCTTCATTTAGTTGAAAAGCCTTTTCGCTCAGAGAGATCACGGGGACCGCCGCGAATCAGGCCCGCGAGCCGCATGAATTTTCGCGACTTACGATCGCCGGCGCGCGCCTGTTCGAGGTGCGAGCGGATGAACTGGCCTTGGGACACGCCCATTTGCGCAGCCGCCCGTTCGATCCATCCCGCTAGCTTTTTTGTCGGACGAAAAGTAATTGTCTGACCCATATGGCAAAAATGTAAACACAGAGCTTCGAACTGTCAATGGATCAGGACTGAAAGTTAATCAGATTCGCCGCGATTGACCTGAAGCGAGACGTCGTCGAAAAGCGCCCGGCCGGCGAAAGATTTTGAAAGTTGTGAAACGGTCAGCATTGCGGAAAGCACGCAGTGTCCCCTCGTTCGATGCCTGGCGCAACTCGTGTCGCACGAGCAGACATCGCTTTATCCTAGGATCGTCGACGTGAAAGAACTCCAAGTCTTCACTTGGCCTGCCCGAATTGATCGATGTTTGACGAACCGAAATGGAATCGGCAGCATTCACTGCGATGAAAATCCGCGCGATGATCAAGCTCATCGAGGAGGATGGTTGGTATCTGGATCGAACGCGCGGTAGCCACCGCCAATATAGGCATGATCAGAAAAAAGGTGTGGTCACTATCGCGGGAAAGCCCAGCGACGATCTTGCGGCGGGGACGCAAAATAGTATCCTTAAACAAGCAGGATTAAAATGAGCCGCTACTTGATCATCATTGAAGAAACTGCGACCGGCTATTCCGCCTATTCGCCCGATCTCCCCGGCTGCATCGCCGCGGGCAAGGCGCGAGACAGCGTCGAACGCGAAATGCACGACGCCATTGAATTTCACCTCGACGGTTTGCGCCGTGCGGGAGAACCGATTCCGGCGCCTCGTTCGCAAGCATCGTACTGCGAAGTAGGCGCCTGATTTCAATCCGTAGCTGTGTCGCTGAGTGCGGCTTGCACTCCTTTCTGGCATCTTGTTATCGCTTGCCACGCCAACTCGCCTGCCGTGCCGTAGTCTAACGAAGGCAGGTCACGTCGTAGTCCAATGAAGACGGAAACGAAGTGAAGGCGGGTCGCGCCGGCTTGTTATGCTGAAGCCCTTAGCTCGCCGTAATTTTCAATGGAGGCGACTTGCGCGTAGGAGGAAGTCAAACAAAGGCGGATTGTCGCGCAACCAGACATCGCTTTATCGAAACGAAGATTATGTTTGACTATGCTAAAATGCGCGTAAATTACTCATGTGAGCACAAACCCAGAAAACACCCAAAAAAATCAGGCGGAAAAGAAGGCGGTGCGAAAAGCGTCTACCAATGAGCTGCCAATGGTGGATTTGGCCACCGTCTTAGATTTCGTCGGCAAGATTGAATCGGATGGGCTGCAAACGCTGACCGTCCACGAAGTAGCGAAAAGAATGGGCTTTGCATCTGCGACATCGACGCCTTTTTATCGACGAATCGTCGCCGCAAAATTATTCGGTGTTCTTGATACGACTCAAGGGGTCAATCTGACAAAGCTCGCTCTCGATTACTTCAAACCAACGGATGACGAGGCGAAGGCGGCCGCGCTTGCGACGGCTATGAAGAATGTCGTTGCCTACCAAAAAATACTTGAGCGCTACTCGGGAAAGCGATTTCAGGCAGATATCCTTGCGAATCTGATCGAGCGGGAATTCAAGCTCGCCTCAGATGCTGCTAAAATCTGCGCGAGCGTGTTCGTAAATAGCGCGCAACGAGCTGGGCTCGTTCGCGGCGACGGAACGCTGTCCACTGCGATCCCCGAGCGGGGTCCCGCTCCGTCAGTTGCGGAGAGAACAACGCAAGTAGCAGCGCCGCCATTCCAAAGTACCTTGCCAAATCTCGGAACCGCGAACGATTACGAATCACATTTTTTAACGTTGGACGCCAAGAGCCAACGCCGGGTAATCCTACAGGCACCACCGGTTATTACAGCGTCTGAATTGAAGCGAATCCAGAACTGGCTCGCCGTGCAATTTCATGTGGTCGAGGCACTCGATCAAACGCAATCCGAGCAGGATCTCGCCCAGGAATCCGCTCATAATTTATGCGCTTAGCTCCGGTTTCGCAGAAGGACCTGATTAAGCGCCTTCGTTCGTTGGGGTGGGAAGGTCCCGAATATCGGAGCGATCACCCGTTTATGCTGAAGGAGGGTTCGCCGCCTTTGAAGATTCCAAATCCGCACTCGCGCGATATCTCCGTCGATCTGCTGACAAAAATTCTGAAGCAGGCCAACATTTCCCGAAGCGAATGGCTCCGGAGTGGTTAGGCGGATTCGAGTTGAGGTGTTTGAACGCCTTTCAATCGTGGCAGCGGCTGCCCGCGTTCCAGTTGGAGTTCGATCCAGCCTTTCAGAACCTGACGCAGTGTCTTCGCGGCCTCGTCGCGGGTTTTGCCATCAGCCCATGCTCCGGGAAACCCGCGCAGCTCGGCATAAACTTTCTTACCGTTGTCGATCTTCTCGTACCTCGCGTTCTTCAGAGCGGCATCGATGTAATCGTCAAGAAGCTTAAACGATCTCACGCCTCACAGTTTAGCTTACTGCGCGCCAATCCTGCAAAGATTTACTGGAACGCGTGTTTTATGCGGCCAGGCGATTAACCGACCTTAAGCCAGAACCTTTCCGAGCGCGAAGTCCGGAACCGGCTCTCCGCGTTCACGGGCGTGCACTATCGCGCAAACTGTGTGCAATTTCATGCTGATCGTGTACTAAATCAGCCATGACCGAACCCGATCCGATCGCCTCGATTGACCTGGAGCGAGACGTCGTCAAAGAGCGCCTGGCCGGCGAAAGATTTTGAAAGTTGTGAAACGGTCAGGATTGCGGAAAGCGCGCAGTGTTGCCTCGTTCGATGTCCGGCGCAACTCGCGTCGCACGCCCAGCCAGCGCTTTATGCGAAGAGCGACGTGATCTTTCCGATATACGGCGCTTCGGTAGTCGCAGGCTGAACAATGCCCGACCACGACAAGAATCGAGCGGGCAGATAAACCAGCACAAAGCCAATAAAAAGCGCAGCGAAGTAACTGCACGAACCAGGACAATCATGGTTTCCGCCTTATCGAAACACACAAATGTTGAAATACCTATTCGAGAATCAACCGGCCTGATCGTCAGGCACACAAAATTGGACTAATCTTTTGGATCTACTATTTCTTCGCCTTCAATCGCCCTTTGCGCTTTTGCCGTCGCCCGGATGTTCGTGCGTTTCGTCGACGTACCGAAGGTATAGTCGCATCCAAAACGATCGCCCGCAGGCGAATTAGTGCTGTTGATAGATGAGCTGCTTGTGCTTTGAAATATTCTTCTGCCTTAGAACGCGTAGGAAACTTCATCTGCCGCCGTCTCCGATCGTTCGCGGCCCAGTGGTCGCAGAGAAACCATGCCAGAAGAAAGATGCCGTGCGTGCAATCATTCTGCGCCAGATACCGCTTAAGCAGCTGGTTCCGCATCGCAGTTTTCTGGTCAGGATTCCAGCAGCCTTTGACCTCGATAATTACTTTCACGCGCTCAAATTCAGCATTTGGACTGCCTCGACTGATGGCGTCCACATGGATGTCCGTCTTGTCGCCGATATGAATCTGAACTTCGCGATTCAGGATTATCGCCCGTGATAGTAGCAGCCCTTCCAATTCGATCTTTACCCAATCGCTAATGGCTTCTTCTTCTTTCGGGCGGTCAGTGTTCCAGAGAAATTGTGCCGCTGGTGTTTCGGCGTGCAGCTTTCTTTGGATCTCATCCAGCGCGTCGCATACGACGGCGAGAAGCTGATCGGCATTTTGCACGAGGCGATTTCTTGGATTCGATGCTAACTGGAACAACTGCGTCGGAGAAAGTGGCTGCCAACTGTTGCGGCGGGTTTGCTCTTTGGCGCGCGCAAGCACCCAATCAAA
>Ga0209057_1002327_pt1 | contig 14721 bp, 13 predicted proteins | sample GraSoiAngelo_146_FD_185903 | JGI IMG/M metagenome (GOLD analysis project Ga0209057, IMG submission 185903) | Grasslands soil microbial communities from the Angelo Coastal Reserve, California, USA - 14_1009_05_30cm (SPAdes) (version 2) | ecosystem: Environmental > Terrestrial > Soil > Grasslands ... | reverse complement strand
ACTGAAAACAACTTCTTCATAAATTCTCCAAAGAGAGGAATCCAGCAACGTGCCTGGTGCCGTGGCGAGCATCGTCATCTTACAATCCTGATTCCCGTTGATGCTCGGTACGCCAGTCGTGTGCCTCCGGTAACTAAGTACGATTGATAGCCAATTAACTGCCCTCTGCTCCATCGCGGCCTACGTGTAGGAAACCATGCTTCGCATGTTCGCCTACCCTCGCCGCCCGCCAAGCGGACATTTCACTTGCTACAAAAACCGGACATTTTAATTTGCTAAGAACAGTGGGGATGTTTACCAATGATGTGCCTCCCCAGGTCAGCGTCTGCAAGTTGCTCGTGCGTTATTCGGCCTGAGAGTTCGTTGACGGCTGACTGCACTCGATTCGCCGCCAGTTCCTGCAACCGCGCTCGCAGTGAGGCTTCGCGTTGCCATCCGCCGCCGATACCGCTGTGTCGATTGCCGGAATCCATCACCTCACTGCGGCAGGCGCGTCCGCATGAGCCGCGCGTGTCTTTCGACAAAATCAAGCGGAGAATTTGATCAAGACCGTCAAATACGAGGAGTGAGAATCTCGGTTCACGTATATCTGACCGATAAACGGGCTGCGGCTCAGGTTGTCTATGTCACGATGCGCTGCGGGATCGAACTGGATGAACCACGGAACATTTGGGGAGCTTCTTTGCCACCTGACGACTGGGACGAGACAGCGGGATTGGAGACCGGACACTGATCCCAGTTTCCCGAAATATCCGCGCCTGCCTATCATCGAACGTTCAGTTCATGAGCCGGAACAATGCGTCAGATTGCTGAACTCATTGCTGTCCTAGCGTGCGGTCTGTTCACGGGAGCCGCAGTCTAAGTGACTCCGTGGCACGGGGTCAGAATTCCGACAACGATGCCCAACTGGTAGAGAGTTACGCTGCGGCCGCGAATTCGCGTGGGAGCAATCTCGGCAGTGTTGTTGGGCGATATGACGGACGCCGTCCCAATGCCTCCGCCAATTAGGCGCCAGGCCACGAACTGATGGAGATTGTCGGCGAAGAGCAGGTCACATGACATGCTCTGGATTTGCTAAACACGTGTTATTGGGCAGGCGCTTGCCTGCCCACGGTGCCCAGCACTGATGGAGTCGTCAACCGCGCTGAAGTGCGAGTTATTGGCACGGTGGTTAGAGTTCCCGAGAGCGTTCAAAAACGCTACGGGATTTTCACGACCACCAGATCTTTCGGCTGTGTCAGTGTTCCAAACGGAGAGCCCCCGATTGGAGAAAGCAATCCGGTGGAAGCGTTGGTGGAAGCGTTGATGGTGAAAACCGAGATGTCGCCTCCAACATTATTGGTTACATCGAGAAATTTTCCTGACGGATCAATCACAACCCTGGAGGGAGCGTTGTTTGCAGTGAAAGGAGAGCCGGTGATCGGGGTCAAGACTCCGCTGGCAGCGTCAATACTGAAAGCGGAAATCGTGTTGTCCAGAAAGTTGGCGATGAAGAGAAATTTGCCATCGGGCGTCACCGCAAGCCCTTGAGGATCTCTACCTACAGTAACCGGCGAGCCGGCGATCGAAGTGAGCGCGCCTGTGCTGGAATTCACCGTGAACGCCGCGACCTGATTATTGGCATTTGCCGTCCCCCCCAGACTTACATACAGAAATTTGCCTGCGGGATCACTCGCCATAATTGAGGGGCCGGGAGAACTGCCCGCAGTAGGAAATGGCGAGCCACTAATCTGAGTCAATGCGCCGGTTGTCGCATTGATGGAGAAGGCGGAAATAGCTCCCGTAGGAGAATTCAGGTTGCTGGCGTATAAGAAATTCCCTGACGGATGCAGAAGCAGAAATGCTGGACTTGATCCGCCAACCACAAAAAAGGGTGAGCCCGTCACCCGCGTGAGCGCACCGCTTGAGCCTATGTTGAATACCGAAATCTCATTCGAGTTGAAATCCGCGACAAAAAGGAATTTTCCGCCGACATCAGTCACCAATCCCCGCGGACCGCTTGCATCAAGCGGAAAAGGCGAGCCGGTCACCTCGGTCAACCTCCCGTTACTGGTATTAAGGCTAAACACGCGCACCAAACTCCCGGTGAAGTCGGAAACGAAAAGAAATCGCACCTGCGGGTCCGCTACTAGTCCTTCCGCGTCGTTTGGTCCGGGAAAAGTTCCAGCGTTCAGGCCCAAGGGTAGGGTCAGGGTTCCGTTTGTTGTGTCCACATTGAAAAGCGCAATCTGGTTCAATGCCGTCGTGTACAGAAATTCGGGCTTGACCGGCGGTACACAGTTGGTGCAAGAAGAAGATTTGCTACCTCCGGCACATCCTGCGAGCATGCCGAAAAGAAGGACAGCCGCAAGAGTTTTCGCGTTCGAGGGACTGGAACTTGTGTTCATGATATCTCCCTTAGCGACCGTGCTTCGGGCCCCAGGAGTTGTCGCAGCGCTTCGCAGGTATTCTAAAGGAACCGCCACCGTCGCGAAGTTCTGACGTGCGGGACCGCACGGTCGCTTGCCGCAGCAACAGTCTCAAACCTCTTCTCGATTCCCGGTTGCAAGTAGCTGATTCCGCGACCTTCAACCAGGCGGTGGAAGCCTTCGATAAATAGATATTTCTCGAACGGAGTCTTATTGCTGAAATGATTCTATAACAATGTCGGCGAACACAAGGCAATAACGCTGATGCCATACCTTCATTAAGTGCTAATACGGCTTTGCGTGCATCGGGGACACGGCCTCGGATTGTTGGCGAAGTATTCCTACTGCACCATTGGCCCGCCCCTCTTAGTTTGTGGTCTCATTTGCGCGCTTGCATGGTGTCTCGCTCCAGTTTCTCAACTGCCCGCAAACCAAATCATTTCGTTCATGAGAAAATCCTCAGCTTATCCCCGAAATGGGAACGGTCGACCGGAATAGGAGTAACAGGCAAGAAGAGATGGCAGCTGTCAAATCGAAAATCTTCATTGTTGTGGGCGCGTTCTTACTTCTGTGGTTCGCCCGGTTTGTCTGGGACTACTTTGATCCCACCATTGATGCGAACCAGGCAATGCAGATTCAACTGAAAGTGTTCGGGTCTGCGATGTACGAATACCACGCCGCCACTAAACGATGGCCGACGAAGCTGGATGATCTGGCGCAAACATCGCTTCCAAAGCGGAGCTACATCTGGCAACAGACTGCGACCACAATGGTGTTCCTCTGGCTGGACTTGAATCCTGATCCCAAATACAACGCCGACGTGCTGCTCACTTATGACAGAGGCTGGCTGTCCGACAAGCTAGGGCGGGTCTGGGTATGTTGGGGTGATTTGCGGACGGAGCGCTTGCGGCCGTCAACGTGCTTGACCCCACATGGCGCTCACCAGCCGGGTTCTGAGCGTAATCGCCTTCCATGAGAAGGCCGGTCGGAGTCAAGTGGTTTCTTTGTCGTTCTTGTTTGTCACTCGTTTCTTCTCAGCTGCAAGCAAGTTGACGACACACCACCTTCCGCAAGAAGACCTCGACTGCCCGTTGACCTCCCCATCAGCGAGGAATGCAAGCATTCTCCTCACCTCGGCGCCGGGACCCGCGCCACAATGATGTTCTTCCTCACTTGCCTACTTTTCACTTGAGCTCGGGATTTATAGGGTATAAATTACTCAGGTTCTTAGCGTTCCCTCCCCCAGGTGACTCTTCGCGATCCAATGACTGGTTGCGATCAGCTGTCAAGAATGCTCCGAGCAATTTTGGTCCGTTCGGTCAGTTCCAGCCGGAATGAAAGGACAGCCGTATGAAGTGCATTCTCGTCATCGTTGCGGGATTGATGTTGGCTCCGTTCTCCTTCCCTGAAGACCAAACGAGCGGTACCCCAAGATTTTTCAAGGTTCCCGCGAACACTGCGATGCGGGTTCGAACTATGAACGAGATCTCCAGTGAGACGGCCCATGTTGGTGACGACGTTCAAATGGAGGTACTCGGAGACGTCATAGTGAACGGCTACGTGGTCATCCGAGAGGGCGCTTCCGCAGTTGGACAGATAAGCCGAGTCAAAGAGGCGCGCAGCATGGGCAGGCGTGGCAACGTTGCGCTGACCCTCAAATATGTGGAGGCTGTGACGGGCGAACACATTCTCGCCAGCGGCAGCCACGGGGAAAAAGCAAAGGGGAAAACCGCAGAGACGACGGCCGAAGTCGTCGTAAGTACTGCGGTGCTCGGAGCTCCCATAGCGGCCTTGTGGTTATTCGAAAAGGGTGAGGAAACCGCTATTCCACCCGGCACTGCATTTTCCGTGTATACCGACGGGGACACGATGATTGATCTATCGATGCTGCCACGAGCTGCGACAGTTCTCTTGACGGCGAATGGTGCCAATACGATCAAAGATACGCAGCTCACGGGGTTGCCTCGACCAACATCGGGTTCCTCCGTGACGGTCCCCTCTTTAGGTATTGTGGCCAGCACAAGGGTGAATGTTGGAGCTGAGGTCACAGGAGTTGTGCGCGATGGCGTAGCGGAAAAAGCGGGACTGCACGTCGGCGATGTAATTAACGCTGTCGATCGCAGGCCGGTGAGGACCGCGATAGAGCTGGCGGGAGAGCTATTGAACCGAGCACCAGGCTCGCAGGTTCGTCTTGGCTACGTATTCCTAAGCGCCACTTCCATTCCCGCCGATGGCAGGGGCAGCGGTGTTCTCATCTACTATCCCAAAGAAACCCTTGTCATTCTAGAACAGAAGCACTGATTTGGCTGGAGCTGGAAACCGTTTATACAGCGGCAACGGGATGCTGCGGTGCTATTGTAAAACGCCAGACACTCGTTGACGAACCGTGAGCCCATCGCCCGGTCCGCCTCAGACTAAGCCGCCCACTGCTTTTTGGGCCAAACTTCGACCGAGCATGTACGAAGGAGGCCAGGGTAGAAGGCCCACCTACATGATCATCTGCTTCCGACCTTGTGACTTGGTGCCGGGCTCGAAACCAGCTGCACTTTTCGGGAATCTTCACCGGCTCAGGATGGGGACTTTTGGCTTCGTAGCGCTAAAAAGCACTTCCCACTGCCTCGCATCTTGCCGAGCAGGAAGTGTTAGCGGCCATTCACGGCTTCAACACACGAAACAGATTGCTATAGTCATCCGTCCACAAAGGCAGGCCTATCGAACTCAACGCGAGATCCTTGGCGGTTCTCTCTTGTGGGCTGAGCACACGGTCAAGGAAAGCCGGGTCACGCGAGAGCAACACCCAATCACTGCGCGTGGTCACATCGCCATCGCCATCGGTATGAAGATCAGCGTAATGCAGCCCAAAATGCCCGGCAACCGTATGTAGAACTGGATGGAGATCCAGATGTCGGTTCGTAATGTGTACCACGATGACGCCGTCCGGGTTGAGGCTCGCGAGATAAATCTGAAACGCCTCTTTGGTGAGCAGGTGAAGCGGAATTGCATCGCCGCTAAAGGCATCAATTGCAAACAGGTCGAAGTGCTGGAAATCTCTCCGTAAAGCTTCCGATTCCATTGACAGGCGAGCATCGCCGAGCACTAGCTCGACCTTCCCTGCACAGTCCTTCAGATAAGTAAAATACCGTTCATCGTTGGCAACAGTGATTACGTCCGGGTTGATCTCGTAGAAGCGCACGTAGTCATCAGGTCGCGCGTAGGCCGCCAAAGTTCCAACTCCGAGGCCAATGACACCGATCCGCACAGGTTCGGCAGGATGTGATCGCTGAACTTCGAGCAACGCACGTCCTACGCCACTGGTGAGCCCATAGTAACCCGTGGCAAGCGTCCGCCGGTCGCCAGCATGAAACTGGAAGCCGTGCGCGATTCTCCCGTGATGAAGAGAATAGGCGCGGGCTTCCGGATATTCGGCGTTTAACTCTCGCACCGTGAGTACGCCGTAAAAGTTGCGTGCCCTCCAGGCGGTGCCGCGGACCTCGTCCTGCGCGCTCAACCAAAGCACGATGGCTAGCATCGTGAGAAACGCAGCGGAATAGAGGGGCACGGCTCTGAATCGAGATGGGTTGTATCCGCGCTGCCCCCAGCGGTTCAGCACATATAGAGCGGCGAGCAATGGCAAGACCGGGAAGAACTTGCCGAACAGCCCTTCCGAATGCGAAGGCAATGAACCTATTCCCGGCAGTATAGCTGCAGCGAGAGCCAGTGCGGGAAGAGCCCAGCGGCCCGAGTAAAGCCAGGAGTCACGGCCGCGCATCAATACCACAAACAGCAGAATCGCACACAGCCAGAGGCCAAACTGGTACTCCCAAAACGCGCTAAAGATGTGAGGGAACACCAGCGCGACCAGTACTCCTCCAGTAGCGCCGCCGAGCGCTACCATTAAATAAAACGACGTGAGATCGCGAGGGCCAGGCTTCAGGCGCACCAGCTCTCCGTGGCAGACCATACAACTTACAAACAGGATCGCGCTATAGATGGCAATCTGCAGGAGGATTCGATTCCTGACCCAGCCGTTTAGCAGGCAACACGCCAGGAAGATCCCGATGAAAAATGCCGCATGGAATGCGGTTCGTGAGTACCACTTTGCGCGATCGAACGAGATGATGAACGACAGCAGGTAAATGCTCAGCGGTATAACCCACAGGAATGGGACCACGGTCACTTCCTGGCAAATCTGGTTAGTAGTGGCCAGGAACATGACAGAAGCGCCTGCCGCTAAACCGACCCAGATCAGACGATCCGAAACGCTGGGAACATCGAGCGATTCTTCTTTGTTTGATTGAACGCTATCCGCGGTGGAATTATGCCGCACTTGCCCGGCGCAGTAAGCGCACGCGACGGTGTAGAAGACGAACCCCAGGCTCCACACGCGCGCTTGTATGCGTAATGGCAGCCACGGTTCTACCAGGAAGGGATAACTCAGCAGCCCGAGCAACGATCCGAGATTCGAGAGCGCGTACAGGCGATAAGGAGAAGCTCCAGGATGAGTGCGCACAAACCAGCTCTGCAGGAGTGGTCCGGTGGTTGACAATACAAAGTACGGCAAGCCAGCACTGACGCTTAAGAGCAGAATGACATGCCAAACTGGATGCTCGCTGTCGAGTGGGCGCCAGCTTACGCTGGGCAACAGCGGCGACTTCCACGCTGTAGCCAAGCCAGCGAACACCAGCAGGGATCCTAACAGGAGGAAAGCATGTAATCGAGCCTGGGAACGCGCTCCCACGCGACTCGCCAGGCCGTGGGCATAGCCGTAACCAGCGAGCAGCAAAACCTGAAAGAAAAACATGCAGGTGGTCCACATCGCCGGCGTACCGCCAAACCAGGGCAGAAAGTATTTGCCGGTGACGAGCTGGAGGGAGAATAACAGGAACGCGCCGAGACAGATGGTGATCCAGTACGGATATGGTGACGCGAGAGTTGCCGTGCGGGGCTCGACTTCAGGGATGACCTGCAGTCTTTTCATTTCACTACTCCAGTGGGCAGTCGGGATTCTGAATCTGTCGGGTCACGCTGTCAATGCACCAATGTAATCGCCTGCTCAGCATTCCGGCGGCGGGTTTCGAGCCGCAGCGTGCGGATGCGCCTTATTGTAAGTCTGCATCATGCCGCCCCACTGAGAGCCGCACATAAGATTTGCATGGCCGAGCAGACCTCGGCTCACCCTAACCATCGCCAGAATTACCGAATCAGAAAGTCCGGGACGTTAACGCGCAAGTTACTCTTGTAGGAAGTAGGTTGCTCTAGGTTACATGGTAGGATTGTTTGCTGTCTTGTGTCTCGCCTTCCAAGGTGCCCGTGCCGTTGCGCCATCAGAAACTGACCGTCGCCGAGCCTAAGCTGTCCATACCTGCCGATGTTCTCTAAACAGGCGGTCACGCCAGCGCAGCACGGGAATCTCGATCAGCTCTGACATCACAATCCCGAACGTGATGGCCAGAACCATCGCGATCCAGAAAGCCAGCGCAGAGCGCGCGAAGAAGGACACACAAAAGGAAAAGCCAAGCAGAGATGCCAGAGGTAGATCGAATAGGAATAAAATCCGATCTTCGCCATCACACTTGCAATTCGTCCTCTCCGGCTGTCGAACCACAGACCAGGACACCAGGAAACTGAAACCGATCATCAGCAGATGGGGTCCCGGAGCTTTCGAGACTCGATCAGCAAGAAACGCAACAGTGTGTTGCCTTGTTACTCACACGAACCGGGCATTGGCGACCGCCGCTTCTATAACGGGACGCATCCGCACGCCCGTATCAGCCCGGAGCGCTTACCGTAAACCGCCCACTGCCTTTTGGGCAAAAGCTCGGCTGAGCATGTGCGAAGCGGGGGCTAGAAGGCCCACCTACATGATCATCTGCTTCCTGTTCTCGACCTGCTGACTTGACGCCGGACTCGAAGCCAGCTGGACTTCGGGAATGAGCTTGGGGACACTTCTTGGCTTCGTAGCGCTCAATCACCAACTGATCCCCCACCTCGGTGCGGCTCCTGAGGATGCTATGCGAGGGAAGCTCCAGCACGCTTTCCGCGCGAAAATTCGGCCGGGTAATCTTGAAAGGCCGAACTAGTTCACGTACACCGACAACTTTGAAGTCCTTGTCGATCAGTACCAGATCGAACGAGAACAGCATCCCGATGGTGTGAATCGCGTTGGCGGGGCAAATCCATACCCCACTGTCAGGCTGAAGAGATCGCCTGCCCAGCAGGCCGATCAGCCGGCTGAAGATCGAGTCGGCGATCTTAACCCGAAAGGCAAGAAAAGTTTCCTTCGTCTTGTTGTACACAAATACGTAGCGATCTCTTTGAGCCATGAATGCCTTCTTCAATGGGTGTTGAAGCTTTGTTTGCCCGGTTTCCGTTATCGCGGAGCCTTTTTCTTCATCCTGTAGATCAGAATGACAAGAACGACGACTGCTAGAATTCCGGATACGACTCGAATCAGTGTGACGTTGTCCATGCTTTTTCATCTCCTCGGGGATTTAACTTCTGTTGTTCTAATCACTCGACGATATGTCCGATATTCTTAAACACTGTCACTACTGCAGGCATCACGGTTGTGATCGCAATGTTCGGAAAAATAAAGAACACCAACGGTGGCACAAGCTTGATCGTTGTCTTCGCTGCCGCTTCTTCTGCCTGCTGTCGACGTTGCGTTCTCAAAGCATCTGAGAAATTCCCCAGCGACTTGGAAAGCGGAGTGCCGAAGCGGTCGGTCTGGATTAACATAGCCACAAAAGACCGGACACTTTCGAGATCGACGCGATCCGAGAAAGCTCTCCACGCTTCAAGGCGCGGTACTCCAGCGCGCTGTTCAAAATTGATCTGGAGTAGTTCTTCACTCAATTCGGGGCGGCTGACGTGAAGTTCCTGCCCCACGCGTACGATCCCTTGATCCAAGCCCAGTCCAGCTTCCATGCAAATTGAGAGCAGGTCGAGAGCATCGGGAAGGCCCAAACGAATTTTTTCTCTCCTCTTGCTGATGGCACGAGAAAGCCAGAAGTCTGGAATGAAAAAAGCAATAATAATTGTGAGAAAGAAAAAAAACAGCACATTGCCAGTGGGCAGCAAGACCACCAGAAAACCGAGTATGGCAGGAAGCGCAAGCCGTGCGCCAAGAAAAATGTCCGCATGGGCCGGCTTCCTGTAGCCCGCCAGCATGAGTCTTCGGACAAGCGCCGGATCGGCTTTGGGCGTCATCAGCTTGCGGATTGCGGCAAAAGGTCTTGCCATGAAATCTGTACTTACGAGCAAGCGCCATGATCGGCCTTCCGTTGGTTCTCCGCCGGCTCGCAAGTCACGCGTAACCTTTTCCAGCAACGCGCTTTGGGCCGATGAGTGCGGCAACATCATGAGAAGAAGCAATAGAAAGCCTACGAACGACGCCAGTGCGAGCAGTATTGTCATCGGTGTCATGATTTCAAATTTTGATATCAATAATCTTGCGAATGACGAGAATACCCACGATCATCAAGACCGCACCAAAATAGACGATGTGAATGCCTGTCGGATCGGTGAAGAGCATTTTCTCGTAATTCCAGTTGACGGTACTGATTAGCCCAAACATGATGAAAGGGGCAATACAGAGAATCCATCCAGTGATCCGACCTTGCGCCGTGTAAATCTGCAGCTGCCCGCGGAGCCGGGCCCGTTCTCTGGCTAGGGCTGCAGTTTTGTCCAGTATCTGCGCCAGGTTTCCTCCGGTCTCTTTTTGCAAAAGTATGGCCGTCGCCAGGAGGCGCATGTCATCGCGGGGGAGGCGCTCGATCAAATTTAGCATGGCATCCCGGAGCGGGAGACCAAGGGCTTGCTCCTCGGATAGAGCGCGGAACTCGCCGGCAAGAGGCTCGGCGATCTCTTGGCCTACCATTTCCATCACGGCCGATACGGCGTGACCGGCGCGCAGCCCGCGCGCCATCAGGTCAACCGCCTCGGGCACCAGCCCATCGCATTTTCGGAACCTTATCTCACGCATGATGTAGAGATAGAGAATTGGAGAAACACTCAAAAAAATACCCACCACTGTGCTAAGTACGTCCGTAGGCATGAAGAACGAGGCAATCCAAGTGCCTAAGACCAGTCCAATGACTGAAGAAGCGAGAACGGTGCCAACCTGCCATGACTTTCCAGCTTGTTTGATTAACCTTGCCAGGCCTAAGGAACCGGGAATCCGGCGTATCAGTTCGTCCAACATCGGATTCGAACTCAGCGGAGCCTGTTTCAGAATTGTAGTTCCGTCCGGCGCCACCGCAAGGCCACGGCTACCTTTGATGCTCTCCAGATGCTGCTCAACGGCCGATTCAGTCGGTGTAGGTTTCAAGAAATATAGCAATACCCCAAAGCTGGAGAGTAGCAACAGCACGAAAAGTATTACCACGGCCATATTTGGGTCCTCAGCGCTGCACGTATAGCGAATGTTCGAATATCGAAGCCGGGACGTCGATTCCCGAAGCCTTCAGCCGATCCGCAAATTTCGGCCGGATTCCGGTAGCGGTGAACGTCCCCATCACACGACCATCCTGTGAAATGCCTTGTTTCTCAAACAGGAAAACATCCTGCATACTGACTATATCTTCCTCCATTCCCGTTATCTCGGTGAGGTGGGTGACCCGCCGACTTCCGTCACTCATGCGGGCAACTTGGATTAAAATCGTGATTGCGGAAGCGATCTGTCTGCGTACCGCCTTTTCCGGAAGATTTAGGTTGGCCATGAGAGCCATCGTTTCCATTCGTGCCACTGCATCGCGGGGATTATTCGCGTGGACGGTGGTTAAAGAGCCGTCGTGGCCTGTGTTCATGGCCTGTAACATATCCAACGCTTCTTCACCGCGGACCTCGCCAACGACGATTCGATCAGGGCGCATACGCAGGCTATTGATCACAAGCTGCCGCTGCTTAATCGCTCCTGTACCTTCGACGTTCGCTGGGCGGCACTCGAGCCGGACCACGTGCCGCTGTTTCATGATCAGCTCGGCTGAATCTTCGATGGTGACGATTCGCTCCTTGTCAGAAATGTAGCCGGAAAGCACATTCAACAAAGTAGTTTTGCCAGCGCCCGTTCCGCCAGAAATGACAACGTTCAAGCGGGATCGAACCGCACCCTTTATGAGCTCCAGCATCGGCGGGGTGAGCGTTTGATTTTTCAGCAGGTCTTCTTCTGAAATTGGAATGTGGCCAAAACGCCGGATGGAAAGATGTGGGCCATCGATAGCGAGCGGCGGAATGATCACGTTCACGCGCGAGCCGTCCGCCAGGCGGGCATCGACCATTGGCGAGGACTCATCCACGTGCCGGCCCACAGCCGAGACAATTTTGTCGATGATGTGCATCAAATGAGTATCATCTTTGAAGCGGATGTTAGTTTCTTCCAAAACCCCAGCCCGTTCTATATAGACCTGCTTATGCCCATTCACCAGGATGTCGTTAATACCTGGGTCCTGCAAAAGCGGTTCCAGGGGCCCTAAGCCGAAGACCTCATCCAGAACTTCCAACGACAGCCGCTCTCTCTCTCTACCACTCAGCGGCGTCTGAAGGTTGGCGACAAGATCCTGAATCACCAGCAGTGCCTGGCTGCGGGTACGCTCGTCACGCACCGTCGCAACTTTCTCCACATCGATCTTATTAAGCAGATCGCGGTGGACACTCGATTTCAGCTCCTGGTAAACCTTAAAATTCAGTCCTGCCTTTTTCCCATTATCGGCAATGGGGACAGCCGCGACAGATAACGACGAAACTACATGATTCAAATCACCCATGATTCCCCCTGCTCACCCTTCGATCAGCGGTTCCAAAAACCTAGCAGCCCGCGTCCTTCTTTCTTTTTCTCGTCTGCGCCACTCTTCCTGCCGATAGCTGCAGCCCAATCATGCAAATTCTTTGCCACATCCGACGTGGGTAATTGGCTCTCCGGATCACCGCCGCTAATCGTCTTCACCACGTGAACGTATTGATTCGGCACCTTCCAGAAAATCTTCTGCCCGATGCTTTTCTCAATCTGCGCTTCGGTGATCAAGGCACGTTTCTGGTGCCGGTTCAACACTATATTGATTCGGTCAGCGCTAATGTGCTTCCGTGTAAAGTAATCCGTCTGCCGGACGACGTTGCGCAGGGCTGAAACTTCTGCAACGGTTACCACGTTTACTTGATCGCAATGCCGAAGCAGTTCCAGATTCTCATCGTTCAGTCCTGGGGGCAGATCGACCAGAATGAAGTCATAGCGGGAGCGGACAAAGTCGATTACGTGGTTCAGAGCACTAGGCGCCATTCGGTGGGCCGGTTCAGTCCCGTGGGGCGCAGGGATCAAGTCCAGACCGCTCGAGTGGTGCAAGACGAAGCTCTGGAGCAGGTCAGCATCGAGGCGGTCCGTGTTCTCTGCCAGCTCAAAAAAATGGTAGCGATACTTGGTCAATCCCAGGTAAAGCGCGGCATCGCCAAAATCGGAGTGCAGGTCGAGGACCAGCGTCTTCCGACTGCAGGAACTGGCCAGCAAGGCTCCCAGTTGCGTAACCAGCGTAGTGACACCGCAACCACCCTTTGCACCGATAAAGGCCAACATCTGGGCGCGATCACTTTCCCTTTTTTCCTTCCGCCGGCCTCCGACCCGTGCCACCGCGTTGAGGAGCTGCTCGGGATCGAGCGGCTTTAGCAAATATTCGCTGCAACCGCTGCGCATCGCCTGAATGATTAAATCAGGCTGCGACTGCGACGACACCGCAAAGATTGCCGTTTCAGGCGCATCGGAGTGAATTGTTTCCGCCACCATAGCTGCACTGCGGCGATCGCTGTCGAAGTCCAGAAGGCAGATATCGGGCGGGGGATCTCCAATCCATTCGAGGACGGATTCGTGATCGTTGACACGGTAGTCGCTCAGATGTTTTTGCAGCCGGACCATCGCTGTGGAATCGGTAAAAAGCTTCAGGATCCCCCACGTATCCTTGTCCAGGCAGACACTGACTAGCGACAGCGGCTCACCCGGCGGAATACTGTCTCGCAATGACGATGCCCGAAGTGGGTTGTTCGAAGTCATTGAACTCATTTTGCGCTCGGAGCCGGGGAAGGCACTGATTCAGTTTTGTTGTGTCCCGGCATGGGCTCGTCAAACTTCGGCTTATCGAGAAAGGGGACGGAAAGATTAGGATTGGCGGGGGGAGGAGTTGTTGTATGCACAGGATCGATGATGTGGGGTGTCACCAATACCAGCAGTTCCGTCTTGCTCTTGTTGATGTTTCTCGACCGGAATAACTGCCCGAGCACGGGTATATCGCCGATCCCGGGAATTTTATTCAGTTGAGCTTGCGCTCGATTATCCAGGAGCCCGGCGATCCCGAATGATTGGCCATCCTTCAGCTCGATATCCGTTTCTGCACGACGCGTCGAGATGGCTGGGATGGTGAACCCTTGTATTGCCAAAGCATTGGTGAAATCCAACGTGCTCACCTCAGGAGCGACATGAAGCCGAATTGTCCCATCATTCGAGATGTTGCCGGTGAAATCCAATTTCACACCGAAGGGCTTGAATTGAATCGTCACAGCCGTAAAACCATTCCCCGGTTGAACTAGTGGAAACGGAAACTCCCCTCCTGCAAGGAATGTAGCCTTTTGGCCATTCAGTGCCATCAAGTTCGGCTCGGCGAGAATCTGGAGCACACTCTTCTGCTCGAGATCCTGAATCACCGCTCCAAAATGAATATCGAATCTGAACAGGAAGATATTCAGCACGTTGTTAAGGGTCTGGTCCGTCGTAAATGTACCACTGTGTGTACCGGGACCAGCTATATCAGTGATATGCTGCGGACCAAATCCTCCGAACTGTCCCGTCGTGGTCGTGCCGAGCGTATTGCCCGCTCCTGTTGATAGAAGATTCACTCCAAATTGCGCGAACTTGGTCCGGTCTACTTCGGCGAATTTGACCTCGAGTAGCACCTGGCGGTCGTGAGAAATGCCCAAGGTCAGCGAGTTCACGATCTGGTTCGAATACACCCCAGACATCTTAGCTAAATCCTCAATCATCTTCGGATCGGTAACCTTGCCGGTCAGAATCAGCCGGCCGCCATCGGCCTGCACGTCGATGTGCTGGTCAGGATAGGTTCGTTCAATCGCGCTGCGCAGACCTGAAACATCAACGTCCACGATCACGTCCAGCATTTGCGAGCGCCCGGACTGATCCCACAGGATCAGGCTGCTCGATCCGGCGGCTCGGCCTTCCACAACGATCTCCGTCGGAGAAGTGGCTAGGGTCTCGATTACCGCCGGGTTGCTTGATAACACTCGCGTGATGGGCGCCTGCACATTCACCACCACCGAC
>Ga0209057_1002326_pt1 | contig 14722 bp, 16 predicted proteins | sample GraSoiAngelo_146_FD_185903 | JGI IMG/M metagenome (GOLD analysis project Ga0209057, IMG submission 185903) | Grasslands soil microbial communities from the Angelo Coastal Reserve, California, USA - 14_1009_05_30cm (SPAdes) (version 2) | ecosystem: Environmental > Terrestrial > Soil > Grasslands ... | reverse complement strand
TTCGGCAGCGCGACCCAGATCTGGATCCCGAAGAGCTTTCCGCCTGCGGCGCGGACCTCCTTTGGCGTCCGCTCGGAATGGGCGATGCCGCGTCCCGCAGTCATCCAGTTCACCGCGCCGGGACGGATTGGCTGCACGGTCCCCAGGCTGTCGCGGTGGAGGATCTCACCCTCGAACAGATAGGTGACGGTGGCCAAGCCGATGTGCGGATGCGGCCGGACGTCCAGCCCCTCGCCCCCGCGGAACACCGCGGGTCCCATCTGATCGAAGAAGATGAAGGGACCGACCATGCGCCGCCGCATCGAGGGGAGCGCCCGCCGGACCGTGAAGCCGCCCAGATCTCGCGTGCGCGGAAGGATCACCGTCTCGACCGGCGAGGCGGCATCGCGATCCACAAACGGTTCGTCGGGCATCGTCCAGCTCATCGAAAGCCTCCCCCGCAACGATGCCGATGCGCCCGCGGCGTTGCTGTCGGCGTTCTGGCCACTGCCTACGTATTCTGACGCAGGTAGCGGCCCGCGGAGAATGTTTGAGCACAAACGATCTGCGCGATCTGTCGCTTGTGGCGTGCGAGTTGCCATTGCTCTCCTCGGGCGCATGAGCCGACCCGCGCGACGGCAGGAGGCCTTGCCGGCCGAAGGCAGCCCGAAAAGCTCGGACGAGGAGCTGGAAGCGAGCCTCGAGAAGATCTGGGAAGCGCCGCATACGCTGTTCGGATGGCTGGGGACCGTCGACCACAAGCGGATCGGCATGCGGTACCTCGTCACCGCCATGGTCTTCCTGGTCGTCGGCGGCGTCGAAGCGCTGGTGATGCGCATCCAGCTGTCTGGTCCCGAGCGCGACGTGCTCTCGCCGGAGGCATACGGCCAGTACTTCACCATGCACGGCGCGACGATGCTCCTCTGGTATGCCGCGCCCGTTCTCTCCGGTTTCGGCAACTATCTCGTGCCGCTCCTGATCGGCTCGCGGGACATGTCGTTCCCCAGGCTGAACGCCTTCAGCTACTGGGCGTTCCTGCTCTCCGGGCTGCTGCTCTACGCCAGCGTCTTCATCGGGCAGGCGCCCGACACCGGGTGGTTCTCCTACGTTCCGCTCAGCAACCGGCGCTACGATCCCTCGTACAACCTGGACTTCTATCCGCTGGCGCTGATCCTCTTCACGCTCTCGAACACCGCCGGCGCCATCAACTTCGTAACCACCATCTTCAAGCATCGGGCGCCGGGGATGAGCATCTCGCGCATGCCGCTGTTTCTGTACAGCACGGGGACGACGGCGTTTCTCTCCATCCTCGCCATGCCGGCCTTGGCGGTGGCGTGCGTATTTCTCGAGCTCGACCGGCAGTGGAACTTCCATTTCTTCGACGTGCGCGCCGGCGGCGATACCGTCCTCTGGCAGCACCTCTTCTGGTTCTTCGGCCATCCCTGGGTCTACATCGTCTTCCTCCCCTCTACGGGGATGATCTCGATGGTGCTGCCGGTCTTCGCCCGCCGTCCCATCGTCGCCTATCCCTGGGTCGCGGCTTCCACCGTGCTCACCGGCATCGTGGGGATGGGCGTCTGGGTCCACCACATGTTCGCCATCGGAATGAACCAGATGGCGATGAGCTTCTTCGCCGCCGCCAGCATGACCATCTCGCTTTTCTCCACCATCCAGATCTTCGCCTGGATCGCCACGCTCTGGGCCGGACGGCCGGTGCGCACAACCTCGCTGCTGTTCGCGCTCGGGTTCATCGCCACGTTCGTGATGGGCGGACTCTCCGGAGTGGTCACCGCGGTGATCCCGTTGGACTGGCAGGTGCACGACACCTACTTCGTCGTCGCGCACCTCCATTACGTGTTGATCGGCGCGAACGTCTTTCCGGTCTTCGCCGCCTTCTACTACTGGCTACCGAAGATCACCGGCCGGATGCTCGGCGAGCGCTTGGGCAAATGGAGCTTCTGGGTGATGTTCGCCGGGTTCAACGTCGGATTCTTCCCCATGCACATGAGCGGCCTGCTCGGGATGCGGCGTCGCATGTACACGTTCGAGGCGGCCGATGGGATCACCGGCCTCAATGCCGTCACCACCGCAGGCGCATTCGTGCTCGGGCTGGGAATCCTCCTCAGCTTGATCAACTTCTTCCTCTCGCTGCGCGGCGGCCGGACTGCGGGAAACAATCCCTGGAACGCGGACTCGCTGGAGTGGGCGACGACCTCTCCGCCGAAGGCGCACGCGTTCACGCATCTGCCGACCGTCGCGACACTGCATCCGCTTTGGGACGATCACGACGAGTTCCACGACCCGGAGGGTGCGCGCGTCCTCGATCACGGGCGCCAGACGCTCTCCACCACCCCGTTCGAGGCGGAGGCCGAGTCGGTGTCGAGCGGCGAGCCGGAGAGCGTGATGCCGCTCTTGATGGCGCTGGCGCTGACTGCGACGCTTCTGGCGTTGCTCGCCCAGTCGCAACGGTGGTCGCCGCGCTCTGGATGTGGCCGCGCCACGCGGAGACCGCCGAGCATCCGGACACCCACGAACAGCGACGCAAGGTGGAGCAGGCGAGATGAGCACTACTGCTTTGCGTGCGCATGCGCTGCCGCTCGACGACAGCCGCGGCACGCTGGGAATGTGGCTATTCATCGCCAGCGAAGCGCTGGTATTTGTCTGCCTCTTCTTCGCCTACTTCTACGTCGGGCACCGGCATCCCGAGTGGCCACTCGAGCCTCCCAAGCTGATGAAGGCGATGGTGATGCTCGTCATCCTGCTGGCGAGCAGCGCGGTCCTCTATGCGGCCGAGCACCGGCTGAAGAAGGGCGACGCCGCTTCTACGCGTGGGCTGCTCGCGGTCACCATCGTGCTGGGGTTCGTCTTCGTCGGCGTGCAGGTCAGCGAATACCGCGAGCGCCTGCAGGAGCTAAGCCCGGTGCAGAACGCGTACGGCTCCGTCTTCTACACGCTGACCAGCTTCCACGGCGCGCATCTGGCGATCGGGCTCTCGATGCTGCTCTTCGCGCTGCTGCTGCCCAGGCTCGACCCCCGGGAGCACACGCCGCACCGGCCACTGCACAACGTGGCGCTCTACTGGCATTTCGTCGACGTGGTGTGGGTCCTCATCGTGGCGCTCATCTACGTGCTTCCTCATTTCACCCGGTCGATCCGATGACGACCCGCACCCGCCTCACGCTCGCTGTCGCGCTGCCGCCTCTTGTCTGGGCGGCGCAGGGGCTCTTCGGCTGGTTCGCCGCCTCCCACGCGTGTCCCGGCACGGCACAGCCGTGGTCGCTGTCCACCGCGCGCTGGACGGTCGCATTCGCCACGCTGATCGCGCTGGCGGTGAGCGTACCGGGGTTGACCGTCGCGGTCCGGCGGCGGCATGGCGGCAACGGAGATCCGGAGCGCATCCATTACCTGTCGATGGTCGGGCTCGTAGTCGGCTCGACCCTCATCCTGGGCGTGCTCCTCGCCGCGCTGCCGGCGCTGATGCTAAGCGCTTGCGGAGAAATGCGATGCGGCGCTCTTGCTGCTGGTTGCCGGCGGCTGCCGGGGCAGCTTCGGTACTCCGCCGTACGCGCCAGTCGAAACCGGTGGCGATCCGCAACGCGGCGAACAGGCCATCGTCGATCGACACTGCGGCGCCTGCCACGCCATTCCCGGAATCCGCGGCGCAAGGGGAGTGGTGGCGGCGCCGCTGACGCAGTTTGCCCTGCGCACGTACATCGCCGGCCAGGTTCCGAATACGCCGGACAACCTCGTCCGCTGGATCCGGAACCCACACCAGATCGACCCGGGCAACGCGATGCCCGCGCTGGGGCTCGACGAGAACGAGGCGCGCGACGTGGCGGCGTACCTCTACACGCTGCGGTAACGGAGGACCGATGCGCATCCGATGTGTGCTGCTGCTCGCGCTGCTCGCGCTTGGATGTCGCAAGGAGGAGAAATCCCTGCGTACCGAGCGGGAAGGGCCGGTGACGACGCTCTCGGTGCAGGGTGCGAAGCCGAACGTCCGGCTGATCGCCCCGCTGGCGAACGGCGAGTGGCGGATTCCCGCCGGCGACTACGCGCATACGCGCTTCAGTCCCCTCGCGCAGATCGATGCCGGGAACGTCGGCAACCTCAAGATGATCACCGCGCTGCAGACCGGAGTGCCGCGCGGCCACGAAGGATCGCCGCTGGTGGTCGGGCACACGATGTACGCGGTCACGCCGTTCCCCAACAACCTGATCGCCGTGGATCTGACGAAGCCGGGCGGCCAGCTCAAATTCCTCTACGAGCCGCACCCTGATCCGCGGGCGGTGGGTATCGCCTGCTGCGACCTCGTCAACCGTGGGGCGTCGTACGGCGAGGGAAAGATCGTCTACAATCTGCTCGACGCGACGACGGTGGCGGTCGATGCGCAGACGGGCAAGGAAGTCTGGCGCACGCGGGTGGGCAACATCGACATCGGCGAGACCACCACCATGGCGGCGCTGGTGGTCAAGGACAAGGTGCTGGTCGGGTCCAGCGGCGGCGAGCTGGGCGTGCGCGGATGGATTGCTGCGCTCGACCTGAAGACGGGGAAGGAGCGCTGGCGCGCCTACAATACCGGCCCCGACAAGGACGTCCTCATCGGCGCAAGCTTCAAGCCGTTTTACGCCAAGGACCGGGGCAATGACCTGGGCGCGACTTCCTGGACCGGCGACCAGTGGAAGCTCGGCGGAAGCAACGTCTGGGGATGGATCTCCTACGATCCGGAGCTGAACCTGATCTTCTACGGCACCGGGAATCCCGGCGTCTGGAACCCGGACCTGCGACCCGGCGACAACAAGTGGTCCTGCACGCTTTTCGCCCGCAATCCCGACACCGGCGAGGCGCGCTGGGCATACCAGGTCACCGCGCACGATCACTGGGACTACGACGAGATCATGGAGAGCGTCCTCGTCGACCTGGAATGGCGCGGGAAGATGCGCAAGCTGGTGCTGTATCCTGGACGCACCGGATACATGTACGTGCTCGACCGCGAGACCGGCGAGTTGCTCTCGGCGGAGCCGTTCCAGCCGGTGAACTGGGCCACCGGCTACGATCTTTCGACCGGCAAAGCGCGCGAGGTCGAGTCGAAGCACACGAAGATGGGAGAGGTGGTGGAGGACATCTGCCCGTCCTCGACCGGCGGCAAGGAATTCATTCCTTCGGCGTTCTCGCCACGCACGGGCCTGCTCTACATCCCGGCGCACAACACCTGCATGAACTACGAAGGGGTCGAGGCGAATTACATCGCCGGCACGCCGTATCTGGGCGCGAGCGTGAAGATGTATCCCGGTCCGGGCGGGTATCAAGGCGAGCTCGTCGCCTGGGATCCGCTGAAGGCCAGGAAGATCTGGGGGATCCGCGACGAGAAGCTGCCCATCTACAGCGGCGTGCTGGCGACGGGCGGCGATCTCGTCTTCTTCGGGACGATGGACGGCTGGTTCGAGGCCGCCGACGCGCGCACCGGCACCGTCCTCTGGAAGCAGCAGACCGGCTCCGGGATCGTCGGCAACCCGATGACGTACGTCGGTCCGGACAAGAAGCAGTACGTCGCCGTCTATTCCGGCGTCGGCGGCTGGATGGGAGCGGTGGCGCAGCCGGACATCTCGGCGGACGACCCCTACGCCGCGCTCGGCGTCGTCGGGGCGATGAAGGAGATCAAGAAGATGACCGCGCCGGGCGGGACCCTTTACGTGTTCGGGCTGTCACCATGAAGTCGGCGCTGCGCGCGTGGATGGTTGTGGCGGCGTCGTGCGCCTGCGCCAGGCCGCCCGACACGGCCCCGGACGGGCAGCGGTCCGTCGTACGTCAGGCAGTCGGACCCATTCCTGGCGTGGGCGATCTTCCGGTGGCGAAAAACCCGCGCGGCATGGATCGCAACGTGCTTCAGGAAGGCCGGCGGCTCTTCCGCCAGTACAACTGCGAGGGGTGCCACGGCGGCCACGCCGGCGGCGGCATGGGTCCGAGCCTGCGTGACGAGATCTGGCTGTATGGGAACACGCCCGGGAAGATCTTCAACTCCATCGCCGAGGGGCGTGCGCACGGGATGCCGGCTTGGGGGACGCGGCTTCCCGACCGCGACATCTGGGCGCTCACCTCGTACATCCAGTCGCTGCGCACGCGCGACGAGCCGGAGCCGCCGAGATGAGACGCGCTCCGTTCCTGGTGGTGCTCGCAAGCGGCTGCGCGTCGGACCTCGACGCCCTTTCGCCGGCCGGACCGGCGGCGCGGAAGCTCGCGGACCTGGGCTCGCCGGTGCTCGTGTTCTTCATCATCATCTCGGCGGTGATGTGGGCCCTCCTCATCTGGGTGGCCCTTCGCAAGACCGGGACGCTGGCCGAGCACGCCGCGCCCGACGCGGGCGGGGGCAAAGGCTGGGTCGCATATGGCGGCTTCGTCGTCCCTGGCGCCGCCTTCACGGCGGTATTCATCGCAACGCTTCGGACGATGAACGCCTTTCCCGTCGATCATCAGCAGCATGCGGCGCCCGAGATCCGGGTCGTGGGGCATCAGTGGTGGTGGGAGATGCACTACCTCTCGAAAGACCTGAACCAGGTGTTCGTCACCGCCAACGAGATCCATATCCCCGCCGGCCGGCCGGTGGATCTCGAGCTGCTCTCGTACGACGTCATCCACTCGCTCTGGGCGCCGCGTCTGCACGGGAAGGTCGATCTGATTCCGGGGATGCGAAATTTCATCCGGCTCCAGGCGGACCAGCCGGGGCGCTATGCCGGAGCGTGCGCCGAGTTCTGCGGCTTGCAGCACGCGCACATGAAGTTCGTGGTGGTGGCGGACGCGCCGGAGGACTACGGCAAATGGCTCGCGCAGCAGCGCAAGCCCGCGCGGCAGCCGGATACGGAAGAGACGCGCAGGGGAAAGCAGATCTTCCTCGGCGGTCCCTGCGTGCTCTGCCATACCGTCCGCGGCACGGACGCGCGGGGAACGGTGGGACCCGACCTGACCCACCTGGCGACCCGGTCGACGATCGCAGCCTGGTTGCCGCGCGATCTGGCGAATCTGCACGCCTGGGTCGTCAATGCTCCCTCGCTGAAGCCGGGTGCGCAGATGCCGCCGCTCAACCAGTTCAGCGGACAGGAGCTGCACGACCTCGTGGCGTACCTCCAGATGCTCAAATGAGGAAAGGACGACCCATGATTTCCATTGTCGCGGCGCTGCTGATCGCGCAGGCAGGCGTTCCCCGGACGACAGAGGGCGCGGCGAAGGAAAAGCAGGATGTACCGGGGGAGCGCAGGGGAGGCGGATGCGCGGACGTTCCTTCGGCGGATGATCTGCGCAAGCTGCTCAAGGACGCACCCGCACAGGCGGAGGTGGGCGGAATGGCGTCGGGGAAGTTCGAGTGGGCGGCCGTCGTCGATCGGTCGGGTCAGGTCTGCGCGGTGGTCGTCTCCACCGACGATCCGACCGCCGCCTGGCCAGGAAGCCAGGCCATCGCCATCGCCAAGGCGTATACGGCCAACGCGTTCAGCACCGACTCGGTGCCGATGTCGACCGCGCGGCTGTACACCATGAGCCTGCCCGGCCATTCGCTGTGGGGTGCCGCGAACGGAAACCCGCTCAATTCCGAATGCCTGGTCAAGCCGGAGGATCACGGCAAGCAGAAGGGCAAGGTCTGCGGCGGCACCATTGCCTTCGGCGGCGGCGTTCCTCTCTACAAGGGCAACACCAAGGTCGGCGGCCTGGGCGCGAGCGGCGACACTCCCTGCGCCGATCACGAGATCGCCAAGCGCATCCGCGACAAGGCCGGTTTCAACCCCGCAGGCGGCGCCTTCGCCGACGACATCCAGTACACCAAGGCCGACAAGGAGAGCGTCTTCACTCACCCGCTCTGCATGCACACCTGGCGCAACGGAAAGAAGATCGGCGAGGAGCCTCCCGCGAAAGGCTACTGAGATGGCGCTCTTGCTCGCGCTGGTCCTGCGCGTCTGCGCGGACCCGAACAACATGCCTTTCTCCAACCGCGCCGGCGAGGGCTTCGAGAACGCGATGGCGCGGATGATGGCGCGGGAGCTGGGCGCGGAGCTTCGGTACACCTGGCTGCCGCAGCGGCGCGGCTTCGTCCGCAACACCATGGGCGCGGACAAGTGCGATGTGATGATGGAGGTTCCGGCGGGTTACGGGCGGACCCTGTCGACGAGGCCCTGGTACCGGTCGAGCTACGTGTTCGTGTACCGGAAGGATCGGGGGATCTCGCTGCACTCTTTCGACGACGAGTCGCTGCGCGCGCTCCGCATCGGGGTGCAGATGGTCGGCGATGACTACGCGAACACGCCACCTGCGCATGCGCTTGGCAAGCGGGGGCTGGCCAGGAACGTGGTCGGTTTCTCCGTCTATGGCGACTATTCGCAGCCGGCGCCGCTGACGCCCATCCTGGACGCGGTGCGTAAAGGCGACGTGGACGTGGCGGTGGTCTGGGGTCCGCTCGGTGGATGGTACGCGCGGACTGCGGACGTGCCGTTGGAGGTCGTGCCCGTATCGCCGGCGGATGATACGCCCGTATCGTTTGTCTTCGACATCGCTGTCGGCGTGAAGAGGGGGGACGATGGGCTCCGCCGCCTCCTCGATGCGGCGCTTTCGCGTCGCAAACAAGAAATCGACGCAATTCTCGCGCGGTACGGGATCCCTCGCGTGCCCTGACCGGACCGACTCGCCCCGGGGTGAGTTGGGTTGGTGGACACTTGAACTCGCCCCGGGGCGAGTTGCGTAGTGAGCACTCGGACTCCCCCCGGGCGAGTTGGCCAAGGGCGTGGTTGGGAACAGAGGCCGCAAGTCCGAGGTTAAAGTGAACCCCGTGTGAACCCCGTGCCGCTCAAAACGATTGCGCTGCTCACCCTGCTCGTGTTCGGTTGCGCGACCGTGCGCGTTCCGGCCACTGCGCCCGCGGAGCCCGCGGACAGCGCCGGCGTGATCGCGCCGCCGATCGTCGACCTCTTTATCGAGAGCTCCGATCCGGTCCCGCCGGAGCTGGCGGCGAGCCTCGATGCGCAGGCCCGTGGGGCCTTGGCGACGGCGCTCTCCGCCAGGGAGATTGCCTCCGATGCCGCGGGGGCGACCGACGCGGTGCTGTTCGTCCGCGAGCGCGCCGTTGCGCTCACCGAGGCGCGTCACAGCCAGCAGACGTGGGCGAAAGTCGGCATCGTCGCCGGATTCGTAGTGGTCGTCGCCGCGGTGGTCATCCTTGCCGTGAGCGGGAGCAAGGGCTCGTCGTCGGTCGGCAAGGGCGCGAAGGCGCCGACGCCGAAGGCGGCGCCGGTCGCCGTGAAGCCCCGCGTCGTTCCGGTGTCGTCACCCAAGGTCGCGCCTCAGGTCGCGCGGGTGACGCCGCTGCCCAGGTCCCCGATGCCGAGGTATCCCGCGCCAGGCTACCCCGTGGCGAGCTACTACCGGCCTTCGCCGGTGTTCATCGGCTTCTACTTCGATTTCTGGATCCCTCCGCGGCCTCTCGTCCTTGCGCCGGAGCCCGTCGAAGACGCGTGGTATGCGCCCGACGCTCCGCCACCCCTCTCGCCGGATGCCCCATTTGACGACCCTGCGGATCTCTCCGAGCCGCCGCCGCCCGAGACCGAACCCCTCGCCGGCGTCGCCCTGCAGCTCCCTCCGCTCGCGCAAGCGGTGAACTTCCCGGTCGAGGATCGTGGGTTCTTTGAAGGTCCGAAGACGTCCGTGCAGCTCGACCTGCTCGACCGGGCCACCGGTCGGCTGCTCTGGTCGAAAGCAGTGACCGCCGACGAGGATCCCGCAGACGTGAAGGCCGTGGCGAAGCTGCTCGACAATGCGTTCGCGGGACAGACCTGGGCGCGCCGCAGCCGCTGACTGAGCCGCATCGGTGAATTGAGACGAAGGGCCGCCCCCTTCGCTTTTGCCGCGATTCGTCTTGACAAGGCTCCAATGGTCTGATGATCAGACCCCCTGAAGGTCAGACCAATGCCTCCGCCCCGTGACTCCTCCAGCGCGCACCAGTTCGAGACGGTCCGCAAGGTCCGCCGCTACGAGCAGGTGGCCGAGCAGATCCGCCGGCTGATCTCGGAGGGTGCGCTGAAGCCCGGCGATCTGCTCCCGCCGGAGCGCGACCTGGCCGTCCGCCTCGGCGTAGGGCGCAGCTCGGTCCGGGACGCGGTGCGGACGCTGGAGGTGATGGGCATCCTCGAACCGCGGCAGGGCCACGGCACGGTGGTGCGCGATCTCTCCACCGACTCGCTGGTGGTGCCTCTCGCCAGCGTCCTCACCCGCAAGCGCGAGATGGTCGCGGAGCTCCTCGACGTCCGGCGAATCATCGAGCCGGCGCTGGCTGCGCGCGCCGCCCGCAACGCCAGCGAGGACGAGGTCGAGGAGCTGGCGGAGATCCTCCGCCGCCAGGAGGAGAAGATGCGCCGCGGCGAGCCCGCCATGGAGGAGGACTCGCAGTTCCACTACGCGCTGGCGCTCGCCGCCCGCAACAGCGTCCTGCACCGCGTCCTCGACGTGCTGATGGACCTCTTGCGCGAGAGCCGCGCCCGGTCGCTGCAGGTCCCCGGGCGCCTCGAACGCTCGTACGCGGGCCACCGGCGCATCCTGCGCGCCATCAAGCGCCGAGATCCGGCGGCGGCGGAGAAGGCAGTCAAGCAGCACTTGAGCGAGATCGAGGCAATCCTGATGCGTCAGATTTGATGGAGGTGGAGATGGGCCGTCTTTTCGCAGTGGAGATCGTCTACCGGGGCATCTTCCAGAAGAAGCTCGCCGCGAACATCAGCCGCGCCATCGTGCTCGCGGCGCACAAGGAAGGAAAGCCGGGCATCTCGTTCGGGCGCTACGGCGACAGCCCCGAGCGCAACGGAATCCCCGCCAAGTATTTCGCCATCGTGGCCAGCGACGAGCTCACGCTGGAGGAGGGCAAGGCGAAATACGAGCCGAAGGAGGTGGACATCAGCATTTGCGTCGATGACACCCTCTTCAAGGGCGTGGAGTCGTGGGCCTGGTACGGTCTGCAGCCCATCAACAAGCTGCTCAAGCCCGGCGGGACGCTGATCGTCACCTCGCTCAAGGAACCGGAGCAGCTGATCCCGCTCGCCCACCGCAAGGAGACCCCGTACAACCTCGCCGTCCTCAAGGGTACGCCGAGCTTCTCCGGGCTCTGGGTCTACAAGGACGACCACACCGACGTGCGCGTCCTCGGCGTGATGGCCCGGGTGCTTCCGGAGCTGTTCAGCCTCGGTTCGGTGCAGGAGACCATCCGCGAGGAATGGAAGAACGAGCTGAAGGCCACCTCCGCGCTTCGCGCCTTCGAGCGCGTCAGCACCGTCACGGTCAACCCCAACCAGGGCAACCCGGAGGAACCCTACAAGTTCGACATGCCGAAATGGACCGAGATGCGCGAGGGAATCGCCATTCCCGGAATCCCCCTCGGCGGCCAGATGAAGGATCCGGTCACGGGCGAGGAAGGCGGGTGGCGTCCCGGCCGCAACACCACCTTCAAGAAGTGGGCGACCCGCACCATGCGTCCGGTGGTCGACTTCGAGAAGTGCATCAAGTGCACGCTGTGCTGGTTGCAGTGCCCGGACAGCGTCTTCGACGTCACCCCCGACGGGCTCTATGACGCGAACCTCGAAGCCTGCTGCGGCTGCGGCGTCTGCGAGGCGGTCTGCCCGGTAGAGAAGTGCGTCACGATGGTGAACGAGACGCAATTCACGGACAACGCCAGCCAGTGGGAGGCGTGGCGCACTGACAAGCCCGCCTACGAAGCGCACCTCGCCGAGTGGATCAAGGATCGGCCGGAACGGTCGCACGGCTTCCGCTTCCGCGGCCAGTACCAGCAAGAACTTCCCAACGAGTTCGCCCGGCAGGGCTGAGAGAGGGCTGCCATGGCTGAAGTGATTGCCCATACCCCCGAGCAGAAGCCCGCAACCGACCAGACCTCGCTGATCACCGGCAGCGAGGCGATCGCCGTCGCCTGCAAGCTGGCTGACGTCGACGTGATCACCGGATATCCGATCCGGCCCTACGACACCGTGATGCAGTACATCGCCAAGCTCGTCTCCAACGGCGAGATGGACTGCGAGTACATCATCGCCGAGGGCGAGCACTCGCAGTTCGAGATCGTCAAGCACGCCAGCGCCTGCGGCGCGCGCGTGTTCTGCGGCTCGTCGGGCGTGGGCTGGATGTACGCGATGGAGGCGCTCACCGTCACGCCGGCCTTGCGCATCCCGATGGTGGCGATGGTCGGCAACCGCGCCCTCGACGATCCCGGCGCCTTCGGCGTCGAACACAACGACGCCCTCGCCGTCCGCGACCTGGGCTGGCAACTGGTCTGGGTGGACAACGCGCAGGAGGCGCTGGACACGGCCTTGATCGCCTACAAGGTGGCCGAGGACCGCCGCGTCTTCCTCCCCTGCGCCATCTCCTGCGACGGCGCCTTCCTCACCCACTCGCAGGCGATCGTGAAGATTCCCTCGCAGGCGAAGGTTGACCAGTTCCTGCCAAGATACGATCGCGGTGACCTGCTCTTGCATCCGGACAATCCGATCACCGTCGCGCCGCAGGCCAACGAGGACTGGCTGATGGAGATCCGGCGCCAGACGGCGGCGGGGATGGAGCGCTCTCCGCAAGTCATCCGCGAAGCGTACACGCAGTTCACGAAGATCTTCGGGCGCGACTACGGCAATCCGTTCTTCGAGGAGTACATGACCGACGACGCCGACGTGGTGATCGTCGGGATGGGCACCTTGTCGAACCCGGTGCGCGTCGCGATCCGCGAGATGCGGAAAGACGGCAAGAAGGTCGGCTTCGTCCGCGTCCGCTGGTTCCGCCCCTTCCCCGCCGAGGAGCTGGCGAAGTCGCTAACGCGGTTCAAGGCGGTGGGGATCATCGACCGCGACTTCTCGCTCGGCGCGCCGCACTCCAGCGGCGTGCTGGCGACGGAAGTGCGCGCCGCGCTGTACCCGGTGGCGAACCGCCCGCCGCTGCTCGCGTTCATCTGCGGCCTGGGAGGCCGCGAGGTGACGCTGCCCGACGTGAAGAACATGACCGACAAAGTCTACGCCGCCGCGGCCGGCAAGCCGCAGCCTTTGACGCAGTGGATCGGCCTGCGGGAGTAACGGGAGAAAACGATGGCCATCAATACGCGTGAGCTAGCGGACCTGGTCAACCTTCGACCTACCCAGCACCTCGACCCCTTCAAGGGCGTGAAGAAGCTGCCGATCCAAGAGTACTTCACCTCCGGCCACCGGACCTGTCAGGGGTGCGAGTCGGCGCTGGTGATGAAGATGATGGTGAAGGCGGCGGGCCCGCGCACCATCGTGCTCGGCAGCACCGGATGCATGTACGTCGCCAACACCACCTACTACTCGACGAGCTGGGTGGTGCCCTGGATGCACACGCAGCTCGGCTCCAGCGGCTCCGCCGCGCTCGGCGCCGCCGCGGCGCTGAAGGCGCTGATGCGCAAGGGCAAGATGAAGGAGGAGCCCATCAACGTCATCGCCTTCTGTGGCGACGGCGGCGGAGCGGACATGGGCCTTGCCGCCATCTCCGCCACGCTCACGCATCCCGACTACAACTGCCTGATCCTCATGTACGACAACGAGTCGTACGCCAACACGGACATCCAGCTTAGCGGCTCGACTCCCTGGGGCGCGCACACCACCTTCAGCCCGCCGGGCACCAAGAAGCGGATCATGCACCACCGCTGGAAGAAGAACATGGCGGGAATGATGGCGGCAGGTCACCCGGAGTGCCGCTACGTGGCGACGGTGGACATGTCCTATCCCGTGCTGGCGATGAACTCGGTGCGCAAGGCGCTCTCCATCGGTGGACCGACCTTCATCCACTCGCTCGATCCGTGCCCCAAGGGCTGGGACTACGATCCGATGCAGTCGCACGAGTTGGGTGAGCTGGCCGTGCTGAGCGGCGTGTGGCCGCTCTACGAGGTGGAGAACGGCGTGCTGCGGCTCGTGGGCAAGACGCGCGACCTCGCCGACGGAAGGCTGAAGCGCGTGCCGGTACGCGACTACCTGAACCGGCAAGGGCGCTTCGCGCACTTCACCGACGACGACATCGAGTACTTCCAGTCCAAGATCGACCAGATGTGGACCAAGTGGCTCGTGCCCGGAGTGATTCCCTTCCGCATGCAGGTGGAAGAGGATCGTCCGCCAGCCTGACCTTCAGGAAACGGGTCGTCGGTCGGAAGAGTCCGGCCGGCGACCCGCCGTCGGGGTGAAACCCCCTCCGACTTGACCGCGACCTTCGGCTTGTGCCTCCAATAGGACCATCGTCCGTCAGGACCATCGTCCCTCAGACGCTGGTCGCGCGCGTCCTGCAGAAAAAATCCGGGGAGGACACCATGAGGCAGCTGGGCTGGATGGGAAGGTCTCTCTTTCTCCTCGCCGTGGCGGTGGTGCTCGTTCCCCGGAGGGCTGCCGCCGCATGGCAGCCGACGAAACCGGTCGAGTTCGTCATCCCCGCGGGCACCGGGGGAGGGGCCGATCTGATGGCCCGGTTCGTCACCGCCATCATCCAGAAGGAGAATCTCGCCCCAGTGACCTTTCTCCCCACGAACAAGTCCGGAGGCGCGGGCGCGGAAGCTTTCCTCTACGTGAAGGAGAGCAAGGGCAATCCGCACGTCATCGTCATCACCCTCTCCAACCTCTTCACCACGCCGCTGCACACCGGGGTCCCATTCAACTGGAAGGACCTGACGCCGGTCTCCATGCTGGCGCTCGATTACTTCATCCTCTGGGTGAACGGCGAGACGCCG
>Ga0209057_1002323_pt1 | contig 14730 bp, 9 predicted proteins | sample GraSoiAngelo_146_FD_185903 | JGI IMG/M metagenome (GOLD analysis project Ga0209057, IMG submission 185903) | Grasslands soil microbial communities from the Angelo Coastal Reserve, California, USA - 14_1009_05_30cm (SPAdes) (version 2) | ecosystem: Environmental > Terrestrial > Soil > Grasslands ... | reverse complement strand
CGCGCTGGCCGGGTTTGCGGTCTGGACTATCCCTTCACCGTGCCCGGCGGAGCCGGGGTTAGGTGCTGCCCGTCTAGTCTCTACACCTTCCCGGCTGGAAGGCTCCGGCCGGGCTTGGCTCGGGATTGCCATGTGACAGGGTTCCCCGAATTTGGGCAGTTCTGCATCGCCGGTTTCCCGGCGAGCACTCAAGTTTTCCCTCAAGTCCGCTGCGTCTGCCATTCCGCCACGCCCGCGCATCCAGTGCTGACGAGACGCCCGAAGTATAGGGTTTGAGACAGCTCAGTTTCAAAGGCGGGGTTGGCGCTCGGCGGGAGCGCCAGGGGTGGGGTGGCGAACATGTTCGCGGTCGCGGGACGGGCCGAGCGGGATCGTTCCATCCCTTGAGCCCGGGGGGAACAGGGTGTCCTGCCTGATCCCCGCGCGGACTTTTAAGTCCGCGGCGTCTGCCTGTTCCGCCATCCCGGCGTTCTTTGAACGGCGGCTTCTTCCATCTCTAGTAGCCGAGCCGCGACGCTGCGCTCAACGGGTGCGAGCCGCCCACGCCCGACGTCGATGATCCGTCGCGTCGGGGAGGAAGCCGTTTGGCTGCCGTCGCAGCGCCGCCGGCCTGGCGCTCAGCGGACCGGTTTCTCCATCGATCCCGACGCGGCATGTGCGTTGCTAGCAAGGCGATGCTGCGCCTCGTCCTGCTGGCGCTCGTGGCCGCCTGGATCGCGTCCGTGGTGCGATTGGCGCGGGCGTGGCGTGCTCCGGCCGCCGCGGCGGCGTCCCGGTACGGCCCGCGATTCGTGGCCTGACCCGTCCGGGACGTCGGCCCGCGCGCGGTTGTGGCGCCGGGCCCCGTCGTTTATCTTGCCGGGGTTTCGCCACGTATGACGCAGGCCATGCTCCGCCCGCTGCCGGAGCGGGCATCCCTGCCCGCGCTCGACGGCCGGGCCCCCACCATCGGCGGCAAGTTCTTCTTCATCGGTGACCACAAGCTCTACCTCCGGGGCGTCTCGTACGGGCCGTTCGCCGTGTCGTCGCACGGGTTCCCGTTCCCGGAGGAGGAGACGCTCGAGCGTGATCTCCGCCTCATGGTCGAGGTCGGGGCGAACTGCCTGCGCACGTTCACCGTTCCGCCGCGCTGGCTGCTCGACCGGGCCGCCGAGCACGGCATCCGGGTCCTGGTGACGATCCCATGGGCGCAGCATGTCTCCTTCCTCGACCGGCGCGAGCTGGTGGCACAGATACGCGGTACCGTGCGCGCCGCGGCGGAGAACTGCGGCAATCATCCCGCCCTCTTCGGTCTCCTGATCGGCAACGAGATCCCGCCCGACATCGTCCGCTGGTACGGCCCCGAGCGCGTCCGCGAGTTCCTCCGCTCGCTCGTCGACGTCGTCAAGCAGCGCGCGCCGTCGACGCTGGTCAGCTATGCCAACTTCCCTTCGACCGAGTACCTGGACGTGACGGAGTTCGTCGACTTCCTGTCGTTCAACGTATACCTGCACCGCGAGGCCGATTTTCGCCGCTATCTGTCGCGCCTCCAGAACCTGGCCGAGGACAAGCCCCTCGTACTCACCGAGTTCGGCGTCGACTCCATGCGGGAAGGGGCCGAGGCGCAGGGCGACATGCTCGCCTGGATGGTGCGCGCGGCGTTCGAGTCGGGCGTCGCCGGCACCTTCGTCTTCTCCTGGACCGACGAGTGGTTCACCGGCGGGTCGCAGATCAGCGACTGGGCGTTCGGCCTGGTCGACGCCGGGCGGGAGCGGAAGCCGTCGTTCTGGGCGGTGCAGGCGCAGTACGGTGCGCCGCTCCCGCCCCGCCTCGAGGTGTCGCCCCGCGTCTCCGTGGTGGTGTGCGCCTACAACGCGGAGCGGACCATGGACGCGTGCCTCGCTTCGCTCCGCACGCTGAACTATCCGAATTACGAGATCATCGTCGTCAACGACGGCTCCAGGGACCGGACGCTCGAGATCACCGAGCGGCACAAGCGTCTGTACGACGCCGATCCGGAGGGGCCGCGCCTCGAGATCATCAGCCAGGAGAACAAGGGGCTCTCGATCGCGCGCAACGTCGGCGCGGCGGCGGCGACCGGCGAGATCGTGGCGTATACGGATTCCGACTGCGTGCCGGACCCGGACTGGCTGGCGTTCATGGTCTACAAGTTCGTGCGCAGCGGCTTCGTCGCCGTCGGGGGCCCGAACTTCCCGCCGCCCGAGCCGAGCCTCGTGCCGGCGGCGGTGGCCGTCTCGCCCGGCGGACCGACGCACGTGCTCCTGAACGACGAGGTGGCCGAGCACATCCCGGGCTGCAACATGGGGTTCACGAAGAAGGCGCTCGAGGAGATCGGCGGCTTCGATGCGGTGTTCGCCGCCGCGGGCGACGACGTCGACCTCTGCTGGCGGCTCCAGAACAAGGGCTATGCGATCGGCTTCAGCCCGGCGTCCACCGTCTGGCACTACCGCCGGAACACCGTGAAGGCGTACCTGAAGCAGCAGATGGGCTACGGCAAGGCGGAGGCGCTCCTCTACTTCAAGCATCCCTATCGCTTCAACCTGCTCGGACAGTCACGCTGGCTCGGCCGCATCTACGGCGAGCTCACGACGGCCGTGCTCTCCCGCCGGCCCGTCATCTACTTCGGCGCCTTCGGGCGAGGGCTCTTCCAGTCGCTCTACGAGCCGCCCTCGTCGCTCCTCGGCTACCTGCCGTTCACGCTCGAGTGGAACGCGGTCGGCGTGCTCCTCTTCCTCTCGGCGCTCGTCTCGCCGCGCACGCTCGTCATCGCGGCCCTGCCGCTCGTCGTGTCGGTCGGGCTGGCGATGGCGGCCGCCGCGCGAGCGCGCGTCGACCCGCGCTTCGCGGGCCCGGCATCGCGCGCCCTGATCGCGCTCCTCACCTACCTCGGGCCGCTGGTGAGGGGTGTGCAGCGCTACCTCTGGCGGCTGCGGGGGCTCGGGCAGGTGGGGCGCATCTCGTTCGAGGGGGAGCAGCAGCCGCCGCGCATCGACTACCTCCGCCGCGGCTTCACGGTCGGGTACTGGAGCGAGCAGGGCCACGAGAAGGAGGCGCTCCTCGCCGCGCTCATGGACTTCTTCATCCCGCGCAAGTACCTGATCGCCGTCGACCCCGGCTGGAACCGATGGGACCTCGAGATCTACCGCGGCGTCTGGTCGAAGGCCCGGCTCACGGTGGCGGCCGAGAACCACGGGGGCTCGAAGCGCCTCCTCAACGTGCGCTGCGAGGTGCGGCTCACGCGGGTGTCGCAGCTTTCTCTCCTCGGCTTCGGCCTCGCCGTCGCGGGCGGGCTCCTCTTCCGGGTGCCGGAGGTCACGGGCGTCGGGGCGGCGCTCGGTCTCGTCAACCTCGCCGTGATCGTCGCCGAGAACGTCCGCCTCGGGCGGATCCTGAACGATGCCCTCGACATCGTGGCGGCGCGCATTGCGCTCCACCCGCTCGGCGCGGAGCGCGCCGCGCCGCGGGCGCGCGCCGCCTGAGCACCGGGCTCCTCATGGGCAGCACCGTCCGGCTCGTGCGGAAGATCCTCGGCCGGCTCGTCCCGTACCGGTGGCTCTGCGCCTCGGCCCTCGTCCAGGTGCTGCTGATCGGGGTCTTCGAGCTGGCGAAGCCCTGGCCGCTCAAGGTCATCGTCGACGACGTGCTGGGCGGCCGGCCGCTCGGCTGGCCCGGCCTCGGGACGCTCGGCGGACCGGCGCTGCTCGCGCTCGCGTGCCTCGCGCTGGTGGCGATCTACGGGCTCCTCGGCGTGCTCAGCGTGACCAGCAACTACGCGACCATCAAGGTCGGCCAGCAGATGGTGAACGACTTCCGGAGCGAGCTCTACGCGCACCTCCAGCGCCTCTCGCTCGCCTTCCACAGCCGCCGCCAGGTCGGCGACCTGCTCTACCGGCTCACGGCCGACACCTTCGCCATCCAGACGCTCACCATGAACGGCTTCTTCCCGGTCGTCACCTCCGTCGTCCTGCTGGTCGGGATGCTGGCGGTCATGCTCCGGCTCGACTGGGTGCTCACGCTGATCGCGCTCGCGATCGTGCCGCTGCTCTTCCTGGCGATCGCCGGGCTCAGCCGGCGCATCACGGCGCTCGCCACCGACGCGCGGACGAAGGAGAGCACCCTGTGGGCGATCGCGCAGCGCACGATGGGCGCCATCCGCGTGATCCAGGCGTTCACCACCGAGGAGGACGAGCACCGCCGCTTCGTCGATTCGAGCCGCGCGAGCCTGGCCGCGAACCTGCGCCTCTACACGTTCCAGACCGTCTACAGCGCGTTCGTCAACGTGGTCGTCGCGGGGGGCACGGCCGCCGTCCTCTGGTTCGGGGCGATGCACGTGCTGGCCGGGAAGCTGACCGTCGGCGAGGTCCTGGTCTTCACCTCGTACCTGGCGTCGCTGTACGCGCCCATCAACAGCCTCATGCAGACGTACGGCCTCGTGCAGGGGGCGCGGGTGGGAGCCGAGCGCGTGTTCGAGATCCTGGAGACGGCCCCCGACCTGCGCGACGGCGCGCGGCCGCTCGCGCGCGAGGACGTGCGCGGCACGATCACGTTCGAGGCCGTGCGCTTCGGCTACGACCCGGCCCAGCCGGTGCTCAAGGGTGTCGACTTCCACGTGCGCGCCGGCGAGGTCGTGGCGGTCGTCGGCGCCACCGGGGCAGGGAAGACGACGCTCGTGAGCCTCGTCCCGCGCTTCTACGACCCGACGGCGGGCCGGGTCCTCCTCGACGGCATCGACGTCCGCGAGTTCCGCCTGAAGGCGCTCCGCCAGCAGGTGGCGATCGTCCTCCAGCCGGCACTCGTCTTCCCGACGACGGTGCGCGAGAACATCGCCTACGGCCGCCCGGACGCCAGCGTCGCCATGGTCGAGGCGGCGGCGCGCGTCGCGCAGCTCGACGATTTCCTCGAGCGGCTGCCCGAGGGACTCGAGACGGTCGTCGGCGAGGCCGGGGCGACGCTCTCGGCGGGCGAGCAGCTCCGCATCACGATCGCGCGGGCCGTGCTGCGCGACGCGCCGATCCTCATCCTCGACGAGCCGACCGCGGCGCTCGACGCGACGACCGAGGCGCGGGTGATGCAGGGGCTGGAGGGCCTGATGGCCGGCCGTACCACCTTCGTGATCGCGCATCGGCTGTCGACGGTGCGCCGCGCGGACGCGATCCTGGTCCTCGACGACGGCCGGATCGTCGAGCGGGGGACGTTCGCCGAGCTCGTCGCCCGCGGCGGCCACTTCGCGCGCCTGCACCAGACCCAGTTCGGAGGCGAGGCAGAGCGTGCCGTCTCGTCGTGAGCCGCTGCTCGTCCTCGGCCTCGTCGGCCAGTACCCGATGGCCGGGGTGGCGTGGCAGGCGATCCACTACCTCCTGGGACTCCGCCGGCTCGGCTGGGACGCCTACTACGTCGAGGACTCGGGCGCGGCGCCCTACGACCCGCGGCACGGCGGCCGGACGGACGACCCGTCGTACTCGGTCGGCTACGTGGCCGACGTCATGCGCCGCATCGGTCTCGGCGACCGCTGGGTGTACCTCGACCTGGCCCACGACGAGACCTACGGGCTCGCGCGCTCGCGCCTCGACGCGCTCTACCGCGAGGCCGCCGGCATCCTGAACCTCTGCGGCGCGACGGCACCGCGCCCCGAGCATCGCCAGGGCGCGCGCCTCCTCTACGTCGAGACGGACCCGGTGTACGAGCAGCTCCGCATCGCCCTCGGCGCCGAGTCGTCGGCGGGCTTCCTCGAGAGCCACGACGTCCTCTTCACCTACGGCGAGAACCTGGGCGCCCCGGACTGCCCCGTGCCGCTCGAGCGCTTCGCCTGGCACCCGACGCGGCCGCCCGTCGTGCTGGAGGAGTGGACCACGCCGCCCGACCCGGGCGCGATCTTCTTCACGAGCATCGCCTCGTGGGAGAACAAGGGCAAGGACATCACCTTCCGCGGCGAGACCTACCACTGGTCGAAGCACGTGAACTTCCTCCGCTTCCTCGAGCTGCCGCGGCACGCGGCGGCGCGCTTCGAGCTCGCCATGGACCCCGTCGACCCCGCGGTGACGGCGCGCCTCCGGGAGGCCGGCTGGGCGCTCGTCGACCCGGCGCCGATCTCGCGCGACCTCGATCGCTACCGCGAGTTCATCCGCGGCTCGCGCGGCGAGTTCACGGTGGCCAAGGATATCTACGTGCGGCCGCGGAGCGGCTGGTTCAGCGACCGGAGCGTCTGCTACCTCGCCGCGGGCAAGCCGGTCGTGACGCAGGACACGGGCGTCGGCAAGTTCGTGCCGACCGGCCGGGGCCTCCTCACGTACGCGACGCTGGAGGAGGCGGTGGACGCGCTCCACGCCATCGAGGGCGATTACCTGGCGCACGCGGCCGCGGCGCGCGCGATCGCCGCGGAGCACTTCGCGGCCGAGCGCGTCCTCGGCCGCCTGCTCGCCGACGCCGGGCTCGGCTGAATGCGGGTCATCGTCACCGGCCTGGTCGCGACCTATCCCGTCGGCGGCGTCGCCTGGGACTACCTGCAGTACGTACAGGCGTTCCACGCGCTCGGCTGCGACGTCCACTACCTCGAGGACACGGGGCAATGGGTCTACGACCCGGCCGCCCAGACGTTCACGGACGACGTCTCCGCGAATGCCCGCTATCTGGCGGCTGCGCTCGCGAGCCTCGACCCGGGACTCGAGCGCCGCTGGACGGTGCGCGGGCCGGACGGCAGGCTCCACGGCCTGGACGAGCGCGAGCTGGCGGCCCTCTGCGCGAAGACGGATCTCTTCCTGAACGTCTCCGGCTCGTGCTGGCTGCGCGAGCCGTATCGGGCGGCGCGCGTCAAGGCCTACGTCGACACCGACCCGTGCTACAGCCAGGCGCGGATCGCTGCGGTCGCCGCGGGCGTGGCCGACGAGTCGACGCGCTTCTCGGTCGACCTCATGCGGCGCCACGACGTCTTCTTCACCAACGGCGAGCACGTGGGCGCGCCCGACTGCCTCGTCCCGACCTGCGGCATCCGCTGGCACCCGACGCGGCAGCCGATCGTGCTCGCCAACTGGCCGGTCCGCGCCGCCCCTGACGGGCCGTTCACGACCGTCATGTCGTGGAAGATCAAGCCCACGCCGCCGGTGGTCGGCGGCCGCGTCTACGGCGACAAGGACATCGAGTTCGAGCGTTTCATGGACCTGCCGTCGCGCACCCGGGAGACGCTCGAGGTGGCGCTCGCGGGCGCCGCGCCCCGGGAGCGGATCGCGGCCGCCGGCTGGCGGCTGCGCGACGGCCACGCCGTGTCGGCGACGATGGCCGCCTACCGCGACTACATCCTCGGCTCGCGCGGCGAGCTGTCGATCGCCAAGAACGCCTACGTGGCGACGCGGAGCGGCTGGTTCAGCACGCGCAGCGCGGCGTACCTGGCGTGCGGGAAACCCGTGGTCGTCCAGGAGACCGGCTTCAGCGCGCACGTCCCGACCGGGCCCGGGCTCCATGCCTTCTCGACCGCCGAGGAGGCGGTCGCGGCGCTCGCCGCCATCCGGGCCGACTATGCCGGCGCCAGCCGGCACGCCCGCGAGGTGGCGCAGAGCTGCTTCGCCGCGGAGCAGATCTGCGCGCGGCTCCTCGCCGACGCGGGGCTCTGATCGATGGCGCGTATCGTCCTCGCCGGCTACCTCGTCCGTAACCCGCTCGGCGGCTACGCCTGGCAGGCGGCGCACTATCTCCTCGGCCTCTGCGCCCTCGGCCACGACGCCTGGTTCTACGAGGACACGGGCCACTTCGCGCTCGCGTACAACCCGCTCACCAACGACTACGGGCCCCGGTACGAGCACGGGATCGCCGCGACCGCCGACTTCCTCGGCCGCATCGGGCTCGGCGAGCGCTGGGTCTTCGTGGACGCCGAGCGCGGCGTGGAGCACGGGCCGGGGGCGGGCCGGGCGGCGGAGCTGCTCCGCGAGGCTGACCTGCTGATCAACATCGCCGGCGTCAACCGCATCCCGCCCGAGCGGCGCGTCGGGCGGCCGGCCGTCTACGTCGACATCGACCCCGCCTTCACGCAGATCAAGGCCGCCGAGGGCGACTCGCTCCTGCGCGCAATCCTCGACGAGCACGCGCACCTGTTCACCTTCGGCGAGAACATCGGGACGCCACGCTCGCCGGTGCCGGCGGGCGGCTACGTGTGGCACCCGACGCGCGCGCCCGTCGCGCTCGAGTGGTGGGCGGACGCCGGACCGCCCGGTACCGCCTACACGACGGTCGGCAAGTGGGATGCGGGCGGCCGCGACGTCAGGTTCCGGGGCGAGACGTTCGCCTGGCGCAAGCGGACGGAGTGGATCCGCTGCCTCGATCTTCCGCGGCGCACGGGCCTCGCGTTCGAGATCGCCATGGACGTGGACAGCGTCGCCGGCGACCGCGCGCTGCTCGCCTCGCACGGCTGGCAGATCGCCGACCCGCTCGCCGTCTCGGCCGATCCCTGGCGCTACCGCGACTACCTCCGCCGCTCGCGGGGCGAGTTCACCGTCGCCAAGGACATGAACATCCGGCTGCGCAGCGGCTGGTTCAGCGACCGGGCGGCCTGCTACCTGGCCGCCGGCCGGCCGGTGGTCGAGCAGGACACCGGGTTCGGCGACGTGCTGCCGGTGGGGCCAGGGCTGCACGCCTTTCGCACCGTCGAGGAGGCCGCCGCGGCCCTCGGCGCCGTCGAGGCCGACTACGCGCGAGCGAGCGCCCACGCGGCCGCGGTCGCGCGCGAGTACTTCGCCGCCGACCGCGTCCTCGGGGCGCTGCTCCGCGTCGCGGGGCTGTAGTCGCCCGGGCCCAGAGGAGAAGCCGGGCGAGGCTTTGCCGAGCCCGGCGCGGGGTCTGGGGCGCGCGGCGGACGCCGCGCGGGCGTTGGACCGCAGGGCGCCGCACCCGAGCACCGCACGGGCCCCCAGGAGTTAATGAATCGCGGCGATCTTCGCCAGGACCTCGGACTTCACCCGCCCGAAGAGCTCGTTATCGCGCTCGAAGCGATGGAAGAGGTCCGCCAGCACCTCCACCTGGCTCCGGTAGCGGGCAAGTGCGTCCTCCTTCACCGCGCGCTCGGCCGGGGTGAGCTTGACCTCCGCCCACGCCGTGTCGGGAACCCGGGACGAGGAAGGCGGCGGCAGAGGGTCGGGCGAGGGCGCGGGCGGCCAGAACGGATCGTGCACGAGGTAGGTGAGGATCACGAGGTCCTTCGGCAGCACGTGCCGCGCCTGCAGGGCCTCCACCGCCTCGGTGACGAAGTAGCTCGTATGGGCGTGGTCGAGGTGCGTGTCGTAGGGATGCGGCATGATGACGACCGTCGGCCGGAAGTCTCGCAGCAGGCGCGCGATCACCGACGTGAGGTCCTGGCCGTCGTAGTCGACGTCGGGATCGACCGTCCCGGGGTAGGGCGGGCTGTCCTCCTTGGTGTAGGGTGAGGTGTAGGGGTGCGTCCGCGACCAGTGGGCGCGCCACAGCTCCGCGAGGCCCCCGTCCGGGAAGCCGAGGAAGGACACATGGCGCTTCGCGAGCCCGAGCCGCTGCGCGGCGGCGAACGCCTCGCGCTGGCGGAGCTCGCCGAGCGCCAGGTAGTCGACGTCGGTCGGCTTCTTCAGGTGGAAGTCCTCCTGCGCCGCCCAGGGAAAGCCGTCGCCGTTCGTCATGAAGACGACGCGCACGGCATCGCCGGCACGCGCCAGCCGGTAGAGGAGCCCACCCGCCGCGAGCGCTTCGTCGTCGGGGTGGGGCGCGAAGAAGAGCACCCGCGGGTGGGGCGGGAGCGTGAGCGTCGGGACCGGCGGGCCAGACTTGGGCTCGGGAAGGACGACCGCCGGCACGGGGAGCGGCGGGGCGAGCGCGAGCAGGAGGACGACGGAGGCCGCCAGGCGCCGCGTGCGTTCAGATCTTGTAGCGCTGGACAAGACTTCTCGCGATCACCAGACGCTGGATCTCGTTGGTGCCCTCGCCGATGATCATGAGCGGTGCGTCGCGGTAGTAGCGCTCGACGGGGAACTCCTTCACGTAGCCGTAGCCGCCGAGGATGCGCATCGCCTCGAGCGACACCTCCTGGCAGGTCTCGGAGGCGAAGAGCTTGGCCATGCCCGCCTCGACGTCCACGCGCTCACCGCGGTCCTTCATCGCGGCTGCCTGCCGGGTGAGGAGCCGGGCGGCCTCGATCTTCGTCGCCATGTCGGCGAGCTTCAGCTGGATCGCCTGGTGCTCGCAGATCGGCTTGCCGAACGTCCGTCGCTGCTGGGCGTAGCGGATGGCGTCCTCGAAGGCCGCCTGGGCGACGCCGACGGCGCGTGCGGCGATGTTGATGCGTCCCACCTCGAGCCCGCTCATTACCTGGGCGAAGCCGCGGCCCTCGACGCCGCCCACGAGATTCCCGGCGGGCACGCGGAAGTCCTCGAAGCTCACCTCGCAGGTCTCCACCCCCTTGTACCCGAGCTTGTCGAGCTGCCGCCCGACGGTGACCCCCGGCGCATCCTTCTCCGCCGCGAAGAGGCTGATGCCCTTGTAGGGCGGGTCGGCATTCGGCTCGGTCTTCGCCACGAGCGAGTAGATGGTCGCCGTGCGCGCGTTGGTGATGAACATCTTCGAACCGTTGACGACGTAGTGGTCGCCCCGGCGCACGGCGGTGGTACGGATGCGCTGCGCGTCGCTGCCGGCGTGGGGCTCGGTGAGGCAGAGCGCCGCGCGCTGCTCGCCGCGCGCCATCGCGGGCAGGTAGCGCACCTGCTGCTCCGGGGTGCCGTGCATCTGGAGCACGTAGGCGAACATGAGATGCGTGTTGAGCACGCCCGAGAGGCTCATCCACCCCCGGCAGAGTTCCTCGACGATCATCGCGTAGGTCGTGTAGTCGAGCCCGAGCCCGCCGTACTCGACCGGGATCGTCGCGCCGAAGAGGCCGAGCTCCCGCATGCGGTCGACGAGCGGCTGCGGGTACTCGTCCGCGTGCTCGTACTTGCTCGCGACGGGGATCACCTCGCGCTCGACGAAGCGGCGCACGGTGTCGATCACCTGGGCGGTGACGGCGCGGCGATCCTCCACGGCGGCCCCGGCCATGCACGCGAAGTTCACCATGTTTGTCCCGGCAGTTCAACCGCGCGCCTTGAATTGCACCGTCGCGGTCACTACCGTCGTGGCGTTCATGCTCGTGAGTCGGTCCCTGCGCACGGCCGTTCTCGGCGCGTTGCTCGTGTCGGCGACGGCCTGGGCGCGCGCGCCGGAGCCGGCGCATCCCGGCCACGAGACCGAGGTGTTCACCGGCGGCGAGGAGACGGCACAGGGCGCGACGCCGCGACGTCCGGCGCTCGCCTACTGGAAGCTCCGGCTCACGGTCCGCGTGCCGTCGACGGAGCGTCCCGTTCGTGTCGGCGTCCTCGTGCCGCTCTCGGACGGCCGGCAGGACGTGCTGGGGCGACGGGCAGCGGCGCCCGGCTTCCACTTCCGCGAGAGCGAGGCGCCACCCAACCTGCGCGCCGAGTGGGCGGCCGAGCGCGCGACGGCGACCGCGTTGACCTACGACCTCGCGCTCCGCATCGCCGAGCCGACCGCGCCGCCGATCCCGGCCGAGCCGGTCGCCGCCCTGCCGCATCCGCCCGATGGCGAGGCGGCGCTGGCGCCGACGCGGCACATCCAGAGTGACGCTCCCGAGGTGCGGCGGCGGGCACAGCGCATCGTCGGCCGCGCCACGCGACTCGACGAGGTGATCTGGTCGCTCTACCAGTACACGGCGGCGTTCGTCCCGGCCGCGGACCCGCCCGGAGCGCAGGACGCGGTCACGGTGCTGGCGGCCCGGCGGGGCACGAGCCTCGGACGGGCCCGGGCGCTGACCGCGCTGCTCCAGGCGGTGGGAGTGCCGGCGCGCCTGGTCGGCGGGCTGCGTCTGGGGAGCACGCCGGAGAAGCGGGCGACGAACTCGTGGGTCGAGGCCTGGACGGGGAGCGAATGGGTGCCGCTCGACCCCGCGGGCGGCTACTTCGGCACGCTGCCGACCAGCTACCTCGCGCTCTATCGTGGCGACCTGCCGCTGATCGTGCACACCGCCGGCCTCGACGTCGACTACGGGTTCGCGATCCGGCAGGCGACGCGCCGCGCGGTGGAGGAGGGCGAGGAAGAGGAGGACGTCGCGCTGACGGCCGGCCGCCGTCCCGTCGTGCGCGGCGCCGGTCGCCAGCCGGTCGAGACGCACAGCACCTACGTGAGCGAGCCGGTCGCATCGGTCGTCCTGATCGCGGATCAGAGCGTGCCGGAGGCGGTGACCGACCGGATCCTCGGCGAAGCGCACGACGCGGCCATCAACTGCGTGCTGCTGACCGCCCGCTTCGAGTCGCGCTACTTCCGGGAGAGCTACCTCGAGCGGCTGGTCGCGACCAACCTGCCCCTCATCCGGCAGGCGCACGTCGTCCTGGTGGCGACGGCCGACGACGCGGGCCTCTACGCCCTCCTCGGCCTCGGGGAGCGGAACGTCCGGCTCGACGACGCGCGCATCATCGCCGCGGGCGCCATGGGCCGGCCGGCGGCCCTCATGCTCGGCTCGCTCCTCTATCATCTGATCCATCCGGGAGAGGTCGTCCTGGTGAACCACCGCGCCGACCTGCTGCCGCTCTGGGAGCTCGCACGCGCCAATCTCATCGACGGTACGCCGATGGCGGAAGAAGCCCGCCGCTGGAACATCGACGCCCTCGTGCTCGGCGAGGCCGGCGCCCGGCTGCCCGCCTGGCGCCGCCCCCTGATGCACCTCTGGGCGCGGGCGGTTCGCGCGCAGGTCCCCCTCTCGGCGCTCACGCTGATCCTCATTCTGCCGATCATCGCCTCGCTCGTGGTCGTCGCGCGCATCGTCGTTGGGCTCGAGACCTTCGGCATGTTCGGGCCGGTGATCGTCTCGCTCGCCTTCATCACGACGGGGCTCCAGTGGGGCCTCGTGATCTTCGTCGTGATCGTCGGCCTCGGCGTGCTCTTGCGGGCGGGGCTGCAGCGCCTGCGGCTGCAGGCCGTCTCACGGCTCGCGATCCTGATCGCGCTCGTGTCGGCCGTCATGGGCGGGCTCACCCTGCTCGGCGCCGTGCTCGGCATCGGGCCGCTGCTAAACATCAGCATCTTCCCGATGGTGATCATGTCGAACGTGATCGAGAACTTCGCGGCCTCGCAGGTGGAGCTCGGGACCGCGGAGGCGCTGCGCATGACGCTGGCGACGCTCTTCCTCTCGGTCGCCTGCTATCTGGTGGTCGACCAGGCGGGGCTCCAGTCGCTCGTGCTGGCGTTTCCCGAGATCCTGCTCGTCACGGTGGCGTTCGACGCCGTCCTCGGGAAATGGCGTGGCGTGCGGCTCCTCGAGTACGTCCGCTTCTTCCGGGCCGTGCGGCACGGCCACGCGGAGACGGGCGCCGTTTCGCCCGCCGAGGCGCGGCGATCGTGATCGCCGCCCTGCGACGCATCCGGAGGGAGATGCTGGGCCTCAACCGGCGAAACCACGGCTACCTGTTCGCCTACAATCCGCGGACCGGCTACCGGGTCGTCGACGACAAGCAGGCGACGAAGGCCGCGCTCGCCGCCGGGGGTGTGGCGGCGCCGGCGCTCCACCACGTCTGCGATGCCCAGTGGCACGTGCGTGGCCTGGCGGCCCGCCTCGCCGCCGAGCGCGAGTTCGTGCTCAAGCCGGCGCGCGGCGCGGGCGGCGCCGGCATCGTCGTGATCGTCGACCGCAGCGGGGAACGCTTCGTCAAGGCGAGCGGCGCGACGCTGGGTGGACGCGACCTCGAGGCGCATGCCTGCGACGTGCTCGCCGGGGCGTATTCACCCGGAGGCCGCTCCGATCGGCTCCTGGTCGAGGAGCTCGTCGTGCCCGAGCCGGTGCTCGGCACGCTCTCCTACCGCGGCGTGCCCGACGTGCGCGTGCTCGTGTTCCGGGGCGTTCCCGTGCTCGCCATGGTGCGGCTGCCGACCCGGCGCTCGGACGGACGGGCGAACCTCCACCTGGGGGGCGTGGGCGTCGGCGTCGACCTCGGCAGCGGACGCACCACGTTCGCGGTCAGCGCCGGCCGGCCGCTGCGCGAGCATCCGGACCTCCGCCGTCCGCTGGCGGACGTCGCGGTGCCGGCGTGGCCGGACGTGCTGCGCCTCGCCGTGCGCGCCGCGGACGCCGTGGGGCTCGGGTTCCTCGGCGTGGACGTGGTCCTCGACCGGCGCCACGGGCCCCTCGTCCTCGAGCTCAACGCCCGCCCCGGTCTCGGCATCCAGCTGGCCAACCGCCGCGGCCTCCGCCCGCTGCTCGAGCGGCTCGCCGCGGGACCGCTGCCCGCCGCCGCGAGCGAGCGCGTCGCGCTCGGGCAGGCGCTCGCCTACGACTGCGGATCGAGCCGGTAGGTGAGGGCGGTGATGAGCGGCCGGCCCTCGCGGCGCCGGACCTCCCATTCCGCCTGGCCGCGGACCTCGAGGTGGTCGCCCCCCGACTCGCGGTAGCGGATGATGAACGGGCCCCGCACCTCGGCGGCCGGGCCGTGGGGCGCGATCGAGAGCGATTCGAGCCGGTAGCTGAGCTCCTCGATCGCCATGAACATCCGCCGGTAGCCGCTGGCGATGGCGTCGACCCCGCGTGTCCCGTTCTCGGCCGCGTCGGGCGCGAACAGCTGGACGAGGCGATCGACGTCGCGCGCCTCGTACGCCGTCCGGAACTGCTCGACGACCGCCGCCGCCTCCTCGGTCGAGAGCGGACTCTCCGTGCGCACCGGCCGGACCTCGGCGGTGGCGGCGATC
>Ga0209057_1002320_pt1 | contig 14735 bp, 14 predicted proteins | sample GraSoiAngelo_146_FD_185903 | JGI IMG/M metagenome (GOLD analysis project Ga0209057, IMG submission 185903) | Grasslands soil microbial communities from the Angelo Coastal Reserve, California, USA - 14_1009_05_30cm (SPAdes) (version 2) | ecosystem: Environmental > Terrestrial > Soil > Grasslands ... | reverse complement strand
GGTGATGGTGCCCGGCGCCTTCGCCGTCCTCTTTGTCGTCATCCTGACCCTGCTCGGCTCCGGCCGGCTCTTCAACCTGTGAGCGCGCTGCTCGCCGTCCTGGCCCCCGGGTTCCAGGCGCTGGCGGCGGCGTTGCCCGCGCAGGCCCCGAACGGTCGCAACATCGTGGGCGCCCAGATCGCGATCGGCAGCCTGTTCTCGCTGCACATCCTGATCGCGGGGCTTGTCAGCGGCGCCGCTGAGCTGGGGCCGGCGATTGAGTTCCTCGGCTACGTCCGGCAGCGTCGCAACTACGATCGCCTCGCCCACGGGCTGGGCCGCTTCATCACCTATTACTTCAGTGTCAGCTCTACGATCGCGATCCTGCTGATCACGGTGCTGCTCGTCGGCTTCTGGGGTCACTTCTGGACCACCATCGTGACGATCGGGTGGTGGCCGCTGTTCATCGAGGCCTGGACCTTCGTCCTGCAGGTCAGCCTCGCCTATCTCTGGTACTACACCTGGGAGCCGATGCGCGCCTTCAAGGGTGTGCACATGGCGATCGGCGGCCTGCTGGCCGTCGCCTCGTTCCTGCAGGTCTACATGATCGACGTGATCGCCAGTTACATGCTGACCCCCACCAACCCGCAGAATCCCGTCCGGCTGGCCCTCAACCCGACGTCCTATCCGCTCACCGTGCATCGGACGGTCGGCAACCTCGCCTACATCGGCTTTGCCTTCGGCGGCTTCTGCGCCATCCGCTACTTGCGGGCAAAGACCGCCGAGGACAAGCGCTTCTACGACTGGGCCGGAAGTTTTGGGCTGCTATGGGGCGTCTCCATGACGTTGCTCCAGCCGGTGGTCGGCTACTCCTATGCCAAAGAGATCCAGCTGCACAGCTATGGCAGCTGGTACAAGATGATGTTCGGGACGCTGAGCCCGGTGTTCCTCTGGCAGATCACCTTGCTCGGGATCATGTTCCTCACCGCCACCCTCTATTTCGCGCGGCGATTACGAACCGATGAGGCGCGCGGGTCAGGGATCCTGAAACTGTTGGCCGTCGGGATGGTGTTGACGACGCTGCTCGCGGCTCAGCCCTACGCGCTCGGCTTCTCCTATGAGACGGTTGCCGCGGCGGGGCTCAACCGCCCCTTCTGGGAAGGTGGCCTGATCAACCCGCTGGGGTCGATGATCCCCTGGAAGGTGCTGGCATTGATGTTTTACACGCTGATCGCGATCGCGGCCGTGGTCTGGTACCTGCGCGGCCTGCCGGGCGTCGTCTGGGGAACCGCCCGCCGCGGCGAGCAGCGCATCCTGATGCTCATGACGATCCTGACGATGCTGATGATGGTCACCATGGGTTTCATCCGGGAGAACGGTCGGGGACCGTACCTGATCTCCGGCGAGATGACGATCCAGGGCCAGCAGAACGTTCCGACGCCGACGCCGCAGTCCAGCCCTTAGATGCCTACATGGCGCAGGGCCCGATCGAGACCGCCTCGGTCCGTCCCTGGGCCTGATCGATGTCCGGTTGCACCTCGGCGTCGGTAAGCGCGTACGCCTGACCCGGCTGGCTCGTCGAGGCGGCGAAGATGACGCCCACGACATTGCCGTTGAGGTCCACCAATGGTCCGCCCGAGTTCCCCGGCTGCACCTCGGCTTGCGTGATCCAGATGCTCCGCACCACCAGGTTTTGCCCGTAGATGTCACGACCCTCCGCTCTGACCTGGCCGTTGACCACCGCCGGCTTTACCTGCTCACCGCCACCACCCGGGTAGCCGATCGCCGCCCCCTGGGTGCCAGGGTGCGCGGCCGCCTGGCTGAGGGGCACTAGCGCGAGCCGCGGCACGTAGAGGATGGCGACATCACGTCCGGGGTCGAAGAGGACGACCCGCGCACTCAGGCCACGCCCGCTGGCATTCAGCACCGTCGTCCCCTGCGTGCCCGCCACCACGTGGGCATTCGTCAACACCATTCCGGGGCCCACCGGGAAACCGCTGCCGAAGACGATGCCGCCGCAGCCGAAGCCGCGGATCTTCAGGGTTTCCGAGGCGGCGGCCTGAATGCCCGGCGTATTGACCGAGGCTGGAAGCGGCTGGGGAGATGGGGCAATCGGCTCCAGCCCGGCGAAGGCGGCCGGGAAGTTGACACCCGCGATGATCGCCTCGACCCGCGCCAGGAAGGCCGGCGGCTTGGGAAACACGGAATCCAGAGTCCGGAGGATGGCTGACCGCTGGATCGCGCTCGCCACCTGGGGCGTGGGAACCCGGGCCAGGCTCAGCCCAAGGAACCAGGAGACCGAGAGCAGCGCGAGGGCGGAAAAAACCGCGCCGGCAATGCTGTCGATCCGGCCACTCTGCGGGCGCGCCAGCAGCCGAAGGCGGATCGGCTCGCCAACCCAGTAGCCCACGCTGCTGCCGACGGCGCCGAGCACGACCAGCACCAGCACCGCCATCAGCGAGCGCAACGTCGCGTCAGAAAGGTTGAGGGCGTCCATCAGCACCGGCGCCAGGACGGCACCTATGATGACACCGAGAACGAGCCCGGCGTATTGAGCCAGCGAGAGCCAGAAGCCGCGCCGGTAGCCACTGCTGACGGCGAACACGAGTGCCACCAGGATGAGAAGGTCGATGATGGTGAAGCGCATCAGGCGTGGACTCGAAGGTCGCTGCGCGGTTTACCGACGCAGATCAGTGCGTAGCCCTCCGCCAGCTCCTCGTTACTGATCAACCACGCGTCGGTCTGGTCGATGATCCCGTCGACCTTGACCATGCAGGTCTTGCAGCGGCCTTTCCGGCAATCGAAGGCCAGCGGGAGGCCGGCCCGCAGCCCGGCGCCAAGGATGCCTTCGTCCTCCGCCACGTCGACCGTCTTCCCGCTCCGCACGAAGGTGACGTGGAAGGAGCGCGCCATCAGCGACTCTTGATCGCGGTGATGATGCGGTAGAGGTACTCGCCGGCGGCCAGCAGCGCGATCAGCACGCCGAGCGCGACCAGGCGCGGCCGCAGCCAGCCCCGGTAGAAGCTGCCGCGCCAGGCTGGGCCGATCAGCAGGCCCATCACGACGGCGACCGCGACGATTAACAGGACGATGCGAAACGCCGTCGACACCGCGCCTAGTCTACGGAACCTCGAGCGGTCGCTACTCGAGCCCGATGACGTGCTTGAACTTGTCGAAAAAGCCCTTCTCGATCTGCTGTGGTTTGCCGCTGACGCCGCCCAGCTGGCGCAACGCCTGCCTCTGCTCCTCGGTCAGATTGGTAGGAATCACGACTCGGACAAAGACCAGCTGGTCGCCCCGACGTCCGCTCCGCAGGTGCGGGACGCCACGGCCGTGGATGCGGATCGTCTTTCCATATTGCGTCCCGGGCGGTATGTCGATCTGCTGAGGACCGTCCACTGTGGGGATTTCCACGGTATCGCCCAGAGCCGCCTGTGCCACGCTCAAGGGCAGCTCATAGACGACGTCGGTACCGTTTCGCTTCAACACCGAGTGGGGCTTGACCTGGATGACGATGTACAGGTCACCGGCGGCGCCCCCACGCGGACCGACCTCGCCTTCACCGGTGAGGCGAATCTGCGAGCCACTGTCGACGCCGCCCGGGATACTGACCCGTACTTTCTTTTCGCCGGGGCGGTGGCCGCTGCCGCCGCAGGTCCGGCACGGTTTCTCGATGACCTTGCCCTCGCCGTTGCAACGCGGGCAGGTGGCGACATTGACGATCTGTCCGAAGATCGACTGCGTCGCCCGCCGCACCTGGCCGGCGCCGCGGCACTGCGGGCAGGTCTGCGGCGACGTGCCCGTTTCCGCGCCCGTTCCCTGGCAGGCTGAGCAGGGTTCGGCTCGCGGGATGGTGAGCTCGCGCTCGACGCCGAAGACCGCTTCTTCGAACGTCAGCCGCAGGTCGAGTCGAAGGTCGGCGCCCCGCCGCGGACCGGTCCGCCCGCGTCCGGCGGCTGCCTGGCCGAAGAACATGTCGAAGATGTCGTTGATGCCGCCGAACCCGGCGCCACCGAAGTCGAAACCGGGCATGCCCTGGGTGCCGGCATGGCCAAAGCTGTCATAGCGTTGCCGCTTGGATTGGTCGCTCAGGACCTCGTAGGCCTCGTTGACTTCCTTGAAGCGGGCCTCGGATTGTGGATCGTTCGGATTGCGATCGGGGTGGAACTGGAGCGCCAGCTTGCGATAGGCGCGCTTCAACTCTTCGGCGGTGGCCGTCCGAGAAACGCCGAGGACCTCGTAGTAGTCCCGCTTGATCGCCATCAGTGTCGGCTCTCAGGCTCGCGAAGGCGGTTCGCCGCTCGGGCGGTCGAGGCCGAGGAGACGACGAGCACCGAAGCGAGCGTACCGTCGTACGTGAGCGAGGAGCGCAGGAGTCGACAACGGCATTCGACCGATCCGAGCGGATGAAACGTCAAGCGAGATCTGGGAGCCGACACTGGAGTGGTGCTAGGACTTTAACGCGCGAGGGTGAGCAACCTTCACCAGCGTCGGACGGAGGACGCGCTCGTGAAGCCGGTAACCGGGCTGCATTTCCTCGACGATGGTGCCCTCTTCGTGCTCGTCGGTCTCCTCCCTGGCAATTGCCTCGTGCTGCGAAGGATCGAATTTTTCGCCGACGGCCGGAATAGGCGAAACGCCCTGCGCTTGCAGGGTATCCTCGAACTGGCGCACAACCATCCGCAGACCGTCGAACCAGTTTCGGTCGATGCCTTCAGGAGCGTGGTCCAGGGCGCGGCGCAGATTGTCGAGGATGGGAAGCAGCTTGCGCAGCAGCTCCTCGTTGGCATACTGCGTGCGGTCGGCGAGCTCCTGACGGGTGCGTCGCTTGTAATTCTCGAAGTCAGCGCCTGCAGCTCGGGGTCGACGCCGGCTATTACCTGACTCGCCCCCTGCTCCGCATCGACGGCTGAGCTGGCCCGGGCGTCGATGACGCCAGGGCGGCCCTTTTGCTCGCCTGGCTCTGGCTGATCTGGGGATCGGTGCTGGGGTGGCATGTCTTGCTTTTTACCCATAGGCCAAGCCGACGAATCAGTTGCCGAGGTGGGCGAGCACGTCGGAGGTAGCGTGGCTCACCAGCCGCACGCGGGCCACGACCTGCCCATAGTGCATGCGGGTCGGCCCGATCACCCCGATCGTGCCCCGGATCCGATCGGCCATCTTGTAGGTGGTTAGCACCAGGCTGCATTCGCGCAGCCCATTGCTGGTGTTCTCGCGCCCGATGATGATCTCGACATCCTTGTCGAATTCCACTTGCTGCAGGATGGTCGCCAGCTGAGCGCCCTGCTCCAGCAATTCCATGAGCTCTTCCAGACGGCCAACCTCGACGAACTCTGGGTGGCGGAGAAGGTTGCGCACGCCGTCATGCAGGACCACAGTCTGTCGCTGCGCCTGATGGGTCGTGATCGACTCGATCAGGCGCTCGATGATCCGGCGCTGCTCAGCCCGGTCTGGACCAAGCTGATCTAACCGCCCCGAGAGCTCGTCGGCGGTTTGGCCCTTGACCTTGTGGTTCAGCATGGCAGCCATCCGGCTCAGATCCTCCTGGGTGGTGGCCCGCTCGAGATGGACGACCTGCTGCTTGATGAGGTTGCCCTCCAGCACGAGGATGATCAGCACCGACTGCGGCTCGAGCGAGACGAGGTCGATGTGCTTGATGCGGGACTCGCTGACCTCGGGAGCGGTGACCAGCGAGACGTTCTCGGTGATGTGGGACAGCACCATGGCGGCTTTCTCCAGGATGCCGTCGACGCTGCGCGGCGCGCTTTCAAACTCCTGTTTGACGGTCCGCCGGATGGTGGGCGAGGCGGCTTCCGCTTCCATGAGGAAGTCGACGAAATAGCGGTAGCCGCGGTCCGTCGGAATGCGGCCGGCCGAGGTATGCGGCTGCTGCAGGTACCCGGTGCCCACCAGGTCGGCCAGCTCGTTGCGGATGGTCGCCGAGGAGAGCGCGATGAAGTACTTGGCCGCCAGCACCTGAGAACCGACCGGCATCCCCGTCACGGTGTAGTCGGAGACGACGGCCTTCAGGATCTGCTGCTTGCGCTCGTCGAGTGGGGTGGGCTCCAGCATGATTGGCAGTCTCGATCCGCGAGTGCTAACTCGGATTGTACCGGCTATCCTCGGTCCATGCCCACCGCGGTGCGGATCTACTCCGACTATGTCTGACCCTTCTGCTACATCGACTCGGTCGGAGTCGAGCGGCTGGCCCGGGAATACGACGTCGAGATCGAGTGGGTGCCGTTCGAGCTGCACCCGGAGATCCCTGTTGAGGGTCGGCCGCGCGACGAGGTGCTGCCCGCCGCCTACATGGCGAGGGCCCAGGAAGGGGTGAACCGCCTGGCTGCCTCGGTCGGCCTACACCTCGAGTTGCACGAGCGGCTGATCAACTCCCGGCCGGCCCTCCAGGCCGCGGAGTTCGCCCGGGAGCAGGGTCGCTTTGACGCCATGCACCACGAGCTGCTCACGGGCTATTGGGACGAGGGACGCGACGTCTCGGACATGGCGGTCCTGCGCGAGGTCGCAGCACGCGCCGGCGTCGACGTTCCCGGGATGGAGGCTGCCGTCAAGGCGGATCGCTTCGGCGACTACCTCGACGCCCGGCGTCACGAGGCTGAAGAACTCGGAATCAACGGCATTCCGGCGCACATCATCGCCGAGCGCTACCTCGTGATGGGCGCCCAGCCCTACGACTTATTCGAGCGCGTGATGGCAAAGGTCGGAGTCTCGCGGCGGGATGCTCGCGCGATTCCGGAATGCTAGGCGCGGCCGATGTATTCGGCGAGGATGCGGTTGAGGTCCGGGAGTCCTGGTCGCAGACCGTATTTTTTGTCCTCGCCGAGGCTAAGGCGAATCAGACCGGCCGAGCGCAATACCGCCAGGTGGCCGTGAAGCGTGGATTTGGAGAGGCCGAGGGCCTGGGTCAGCTCCGTTAAACGGCGATCGCCTTTGGCGAGCTCACGCAGCAGGCGGAGCCGCGTTTCATCGCCCAGCGCTCGGTAGACGAGTACCAGGTCACGGTCCGGCTCGCCGCCGGCCGCCTCCGCACTCCGTGTGGTCCGGTAGCAAATGACCTTCGTGCTGTCCCAATCAGAGATCGTGATCCAGGGCCGGGTCACGATCGAGGGAACCAGCAGCACCCGATCGATGCCGGCCTCGCCTTCGTAGGTAATCCCGCCAGTTGCGAAGTCGACGAGTTGATGGGCGGACATGCGCCGTGCCGCCTTCGCCGTGAATTTGACGTCGGCCTCGAGGGCGGCGGCGTTGTCCACCATCGGACTGAAGACGTCGTGATCAAACCGATCGATGACTTCGAGGGTCAGCTGCTTGACCTGCGTCGCGCCGCGTTGGATCAAGCGTCGAATCAGGGCTGGACTCGCCGCGTGGCTGCGCTCGGCCAGCGCCAGCACGGCCTTCGCGTCACCGGCAAGGGCCGACTTGACGAGTGTCCGGCCTTCACGGGTCCGTAAGGCCGGCAGGCGGCCGCCAATCAGCGCGGTTAGGACGTCGTCCGGGCGGCTGGCGCGCAGGTGCGACAGGAGGCGCGCGACATCATGGGCACCGCCCGCCTCGTGGACCATCCCGAGCATGAGGAACCAGCGCGGACCGTCCGTACCGAGCAGCGCCCGGAGTGCCTTGACGAGCTGGGGGGACGCCGCCGTCCGCGCCTTGCTAAACCAGGCCTTCCCCACCTCGTAGGAGTCCTGCCGTTCATCGCCGGTAACCATCGACAGGGCGAGCAGCGCCTCGTAGCCGGTTCCCCATTCCAACGACGCGCTGAAGGGAGGGGGCCCGCTGGCCGTCTGCCGCAGATGCGGATTCGCCATCTATTCGGCGTTCATGATACTCTGCGTTCGGTGAAAACCGAACGCGAGATAGAGGGCGCGGCGCGAAAACGGTGGGGGGCGCTGCAGTACCGGGACTTTCGCTTCTTCTGGGCCGCCCGCGCCATCAGCGTCGCCGGCGATCGCATCTCGATGCTGGCGCTGCCAACGGTAGCCATCCTGATCCTTCAGGCCTCGCCGGCACAAGTCGGGCTCCTCAACGCGGCCGGCACGTTCGCCTGGCCGGCGCTGGGGCTTTTCGCGGGCGTCTGGGTCGATCGACTTCGCCGGCGCCAGATCATGGTTGCCACCGACCTTCTCCGCGCGGCCCTGCTCGCGTCGATCCCGCTGCTCTTCGCACTCGGTCACCTTAGCCTCCTGCAGCTTCTCCTGGTGACCGCCCTCGTGGGAGGGATGACCGTCTTCTTCGACCTGGCCTCCACCGCCCACGTGCCATCGCTGGTGCCACGCGACGGATGGGCCGATGCCAACGCGAAACTGGAGGTGGCCCAGCAGGCGGTTGCGACGGGCGCGCCCGGATTGGCGGGCCTGCTGATCACGCTGGTGTCGGCGCCCTTCGCCATCATCGTCGACGCGATCTCTTTTCTCCTTTCCGGGATCTTGATTGCCGCGACGGACGCGCACGAGCCAGCATTACCGGTCAAACCGCGCCGGCGCTTGTGGAATGAGGCGGCGGAGGGCGTCCGGGTGCTGCTACGGGACCGCGCGCTGGTTCGCATCACGCTCGCGGCCGCCATCTCCAACGTCGGCATCCTCATGTCGCTGGCGCTGCAGTTGCTCTTCCTCTACCGGGTGATGCGCCTCCCGGCCGTCGTCGTTGGCGTTTGCTTCGCCGTGGGCAGCCTGGCCAGCCTGGTCGGCGCGCTCTACAACCGGCGGATCATGAATCGGCTGGGCATCCACCGGACCCTCGTACTGTCGACGTTCATCGAGGGGATCGCCTACATCCTCATTCCCGCGGGAATGGTCTTGCCCGTGATTCCTCTCTTGCTCGGCGCACTGGTCATCAGCGGCTTCTTTAACACCACCTGGAACGTCGGCGTCATCACCTTCCGGCAGACCCGTATCCCTCCCCAGCTGATGGGGCGCGTCGGCGCGGCCGCGCGCGTGATCGGCTACGGGGCGCTGCCGGTCGGCTCGCTTCTCGGCGGCCTCCTTGGCCAGAGCCTCTCGGCGCGACTCGGCGAGCGAACCGGACTGGCCCTGGCGCTGGTTATCGCCGCGCTGGTTGCGGGAAGCTCAGCCCTTGCGCTGCTGGGGGGACGCAACTTCAGCGAGGAAGGCAGCCCCGACCTGATTCGCTAGTTCAACCCCGCGACGCGTCAGGCGCACTTGATGGTTGTCCTCGAGCAGCAGGCCCGCACCGACCAGGTGGCGTCGCTGCTCGGGGAAATCGCGTGCCGAATCGGTGCCTCCGAGAAGTCGCACGCCAATCATCGCCGCCTCGCCGCGAGCACGCCCCGGTGCCAAGGCCTCACTGCCATCGACGGCGCGGCCCGATCCCGACACCTGCTTGATGTACGCGTGCGGCCCCTTGACGTTCCACCGCCGCTCCGTGCTCCCGTCAGCAAGGCGGAACATCGAATGGGCGCCGGCACCGCAGCCGAGATACGGCTCGTAGTTCCACGCGGCCAGGTTGTGGCGACAGGTGTATCCGGGTTGCGCCCAGTTCGAGATTTCATAATGCGTAAAGCCCGCGGCCTCTAACCGTGAGTTCATAGGCGGACAGATGGTTGACGCCCGCGGCGAGCACCGAGTCCAGGGTCTTTAGCCAGGCACCGAGGTCCACGCCAGGAACACCAAAGAGCAGGTCGGCGCTGACATTCGCGAACCCGCCGGCGCGGGCCACGCGGATGGCCGCGATGGCGTCCGGTCCGGAGTGGAGCCGCTCGAGAAACCGCAGGGCGTCGGGCTGCAGACTCTGCACGCCGATGCTGAGTCGGTTGATCCCGGCCGCCAGCCAGCCCTCGACGTTCGGGCCGGTGATATTGCTCGGGTTGGCCTCGAGCGTCACTTCGGCAGCTGGCGCAAGGCCGATTGCCCGTACGCGCTCCATCACCCGCCACACCTGGGCCGCCGTCAACAGGCTGGGGGTCCCGCCACCGATGAAGACCGTCTCGAGCGGACCGATGGGCAGCTCGGTGCCGGCGATATCGATTTCGTGGCCGAGCGCCTCGACATAGGGAGGGATCAGCCCCTCGAGCACGGCGTAGGCGTTGAAGTCGCAGTACTTGCACACCCAGGTGCAGAAGGGCACGTGCAGGTAGAGGCTGTGAATGCGTTCCATCAGTCCAGGCTCAACACGGCCATGAAGGCCTCCTGCGGAATCTCGACGTTGCCGACCCGCTTGAGGCGCTTCTTGCCTTCCTTCTGCTTCTCGAGCAGCTTGCGCTTGCGCGTCACATCGCCGCCGTAGCACTTGGCCGTCACGTCTTTGCGCATCGCCGGCACCGTCTCGCGAGCGACGATCTTGCCGCCGATCGCGGCCTGGATGGGGACCTCGTACAGCTGGCGGGGAATGAGCGTCTTCAGTTTTTCCGCCAGGCGGCGGCCCTGCTGCTGCGCCTTGCTGCGATCCACGATCATGGACAGCGCGTCGACGGGCGAGCCGGCGACGAGTACGTCGAGCTTGACCAGACTCGCCTCCTCGAAGCCGACCAGCTCGTAATCGAGCGAGGCATAGCCCTTGCTGCGCGACTTCAGCTGGTCGTAGTAGTCGTGGATGATCTCGGCGAGCGGCATCCGGTAGGTGATGACGACCCGGTCGCCCGGCTCGTACTGCATGTTGAGGAACTGCCCGCGCCGTTCCTGGCTGAGCTCCATCATGTTGCCGACGTAGGTGCTGGGCACGACGATGGTCGCTATGACCATCGGTTCGCTGATCGCTTCGATCTCGGCCGGATCCGGCAGGTGATCGGGATTGTCGACAGGGATCTCCTCGCCGTTGCGCAGCCTGACCCGATATTCGACGGTGGGTGCCGTGCCGAGCAGCGTGAGGTTGAACTCACGCTCGAGGCGCTCCTGGACGATCTCCATGTGAAGGAGCCCGAGGAAGCCGCAACGGAAGCCGAAGCCGAGCGCGGCCGAGGTCTCCGGCTCATAGACCAGCGCGGCATCGTTGAGCTGGAGTTTCTCGAGCGCCTCCTTGAGCTGCTGATACTGTTCCGTGTCGGTCGGGAAGAGGCCGGCGAACACCATCGGCGTGACGTGGCGGTATCCAGGTAGCGGGGCCGCCGCCGGCCGTGCCTCGTCTGTGACCGTGTCACCGACTCGCGAGTCACGGACGTTGCGAATATTCGCGATCAGGTAGCCGACCTCGCCGGCGGAGAGGTCGTCGACCGGGGTGCGCTCCGGGCGGAAGATGCCGACCTCGTCGACCTCGAACGATCTCCCCGTCTGCATCATCTGGATGCGCATGCCCGGCCGCAGCGTTCCCTCCAGCACACGGATATAGGTGACGACGCCGCGGTAGGCGTCGAACTTGGCGTCGAAGATCAACGCCTGCAGCGGCGCGCCGGGATCGCCGGTCGGCGGCGGCACCTCGCGCACGACCGCCTCCAGAATCTCCTTGGTGCCAATGCCCTGGCGGGCGCTCGCGAAGATGACCGATTCGGCCGGTAAACCGATCACCTTCTCGATCTCTTCGCGCACCAGTTCCGGATTCGCCTGCGGCAGGTCGATCTTGTTAACGACCGGGACGATCTTGAGGTGGTGATCGAGGGCCTGGTGTACGTTCGCCAGTGTCTGCGCCTCGATCCCCTGCGAGGCATCGACGACCAGGATGGCACCGTCGCAGGCGGCCAGCGCGCGCGAGACCTCATAGGAAAAGTCGACGTGGCCGGGCGTGTCGATCAGGTTGATCTGGTAGGTGTTGCCATCGTCGGCCTTGTAGAGCATCCGGACGGCCTGCGCCTTGATCGTGATGCCCCGCTCGCGCTCGAGGTCGAGTTGGTCGAGCACCTGCTCGACCATGTCCCGTGGTGCGACCGTGCCCGTGTACTCGAGCAGACGGTCGGACAGCGTCGTCTTGCCGTGATCGACGTGCGCGATGACCGAGATGGCGCGGGTCAGGTGGGTCGGTGTGGACACCCACGGAGTTTATCGGGGCAAATAAAAAGGCCGGCTACGGGGCCGGCCTTCACGGACATTTGCGCCTACTTGTCTTTTTGCACGTCCGGAGCAAAGTCCGGTGTCTCGAGCTCTCGGTCGGGCCGCTCTTTCGTGGTCTGTGGGTCCGTCTGAGACGGATCATCCATCGGTTCACGACCGCCGACGTCCTCGCGTTCGAGAGTTGGGTCGTTGACCATCTGCTCACCTCCCTGGGCGCATGATTAGCGTATTCATACGCTATCACGTGAGTGCGGCGATATCAAGTTGGGCTAGCTGCGGGACGCCCTGGAGGCGCTGGGAAGGTTCTGGGCGATGCTACCGAGCTCCCGCCGCCCGGCGGCCTTCACGCGGTGCGCCAGGACCATCTCGGCCACCTCATTGACCTCGGGAACCCCGACCTCGGGAACCCCCCGGTAGGCGGCCAGCGCCTGGGAGGCCTTTCGCCCGACCAGGTCGGCCCGGTGGCCATCGACCTGCAGGCTGACATTCAGCTCGGCGAGCGCGCGCAGGATCCCGGCCGGCATGACTACATGGGGAAACCGGACAATCGCTTCGGCGATCCTGGTCCCGATCTCGGCATCCTGCTCGGCGAAGCGCTCGCTGAATTCGGCCGGATGAGATTCCCATTCCTCTCGCCGCTCGACGATCTGGACGCGCTGCCCAATGTCCTTGATGCCTTCGACATCCACCGTCAGGCCGAATCGATCGAGCAGCTGCGGGCGCAGGTCGCCTTCCTCGGGGTTCATGGTGCCGACCAGGATGAAGCGCGCCGGATGCCAGATCGAAATGCCTTCGCGTTCGACGACGTTCACGCCCATGGCCGCGGCATCGAGGAGGACGTCGACCAGGTGATCGTCGAGCAGGTTGACCTCATCCACGTAGAGGATGTTGCGGTTCGCTTCCGCGAGAACACCTGGCTCGAAGCGGCGCTCGCCGCTCTTGATGGCCGCCTCGATGTCGATCGCGCCGACCACACGATCCTCGGAGGCATTGATCGGCAGCTCGACGACGCGCATCCGGCGGCGGGCGCGGGGCAACGTCTCCCCGCGCGCCAGGCGGTCCTGGCAATCCGAACAGAGTGACTCGGTCGCGTCCGGATCGCAGCGGTAGAGGCAGTCGGCGACAACGCTCAGCTCGGGCAAAAGGCGCGCCAGCGCCCGCACGGCGGTGGATTTCCCGGTGCCTTTCTCGCCGCGGATGAGCACGCCGCCGATTGCGGGATGGATCGCATTCAAGACGAGCGCGAGCTTCATCTTGTCCTGGCCGACGATGGCGCTGAACGGGTAGACGAATCGTTCCATCAGGCTGAACCCGTCCTAAGCATCTCACGCTGGACGCTATCGACGATTGAATTTTGCGAGAGGTCGAACAGCCCGTAGTACCGTCCACCAAGGCGTTCCGCCAGGTCGCCACACACGTTGAAGGCGTAGGCGCCGTAGAGGCTCGTCACGCGGTTCCGCGGATACCCCGGCTGGCTGCCGAAGTCCCGGGTCGAGTCGATCACCATCGCGCGCACGCCCTCCTGCTTGATCTGGCCGGCCATGCGCTGCGCTTCGAGCAGCGGCTCCTCGCCGAAGAGGCTGATGTTGCCGCGGCCGTCACTGATCAGCACCAGTAGCGGATAGACCTGGGGATCTCGGAGGCGCTCCGTCTTGATCAATTTCAAGCCGGTCATCAAGCCATGGGTGAGTGGCGTGGTACCTCCGATGCTGAGCCGTTCCAGGCGGCGCTCGGCGAGGTCCACGCTCGAAGTCGGGCGCAGGACGACGCGGGCGTTGCGCCCGCTGAACGCAACGAGCGCCACCTTATCGCGACGGACGTAGGCATGCCGGAGTAAGGACAGGATCGCGCCCTTGGTGGCGAGCATGCGCTGCTCCGCGTCCATCGAGGCGGAGGCGTCGACCACGAAGACGATCAGGTTGCCAGTCTTGCGCTCGCGAACTTTCTGGCGCAGATCCTGGCTCTCCAGCTGGAGCTGGTTGACGGCATCGGGCGTGGCCAGCCGGCGGCTGAGCTGATACGGCGCAGCCGCTCGGACGGTCGCATCGAACGCGACATCGGTAACCTTCTCCGCCTGCGAACTGCGCACGTAGCGCCCACGCTTGGTCTCGCTCTTCGTCGAGGTCCGCTTGCCCGCCGCGCGTCGCGCCTGCCGCTCGCGTGGCAGGTCCAACTTCTTGACAGTGAAGGTCCGGAGCTGAATGACCGCGTCCGATTCCGGCTCGATCGCCTCGTTCGTCGGCGACTCGCGTGATTCCGACGTCGTCCATCCTTCGTTGGATTCGCCGCCCGACGCCCCTTCTTGCTGCGTTACATCGCTTCGAACGGAGGGGGCCGTCTCGTTCGGCGCGGCGGCCTGGATCTGCGCCAGCTGCTCGGCGGCGCGTGAGGCGAGCTCCTGAACCTGCGCCCGTTTGTCGCTCAGCGGCTCGCGGCGCCGGTGCGCCAACGCGAGTTCCAGGGCCTCGAGCACGTCCGGCAGCTCGACGACCGGCCCGCCGCGGAGGGCGCAGATCGCGCGCGCCGTGCGGGCGACCACCAGGTCGGCCCGGTGACCGGCTACGGAGCCATCGAGGCAGAGCCTGGCGATGAGCGTCCGGATCGCTTCGGGCAGCGAAACGCGCATCAGGCGATCGGTTGCCGCCTGCAACAGGGCGCGCAGCCGAGCCTCCCCTTCGGCCGAGGCCTGGTGAACGGCGTGCGGGCTCTGCAGGAAATCGCGCTCGAGCTCCATGACCCGCATCCGCTCGTCGATGTCGGTGAGCGTGACGACGTCAACGCACAACCCGAAGCGGTCCAGCA
>Ga0209057_1002318_pt1 | contig 14740 bp, 14 predicted proteins | sample GraSoiAngelo_146_FD_185903 | JGI IMG/M metagenome (GOLD analysis project Ga0209057, IMG submission 185903) | Grasslands soil microbial communities from the Angelo Coastal Reserve, California, USA - 14_1009_05_30cm (SPAdes) (version 2) | ecosystem: Environmental > Terrestrial > Soil > Grasslands ... | reverse complement strand
GATGTGATTGGCGCGCTGACGACTGCGCTCGGTATCCAGGACAAGATCTTTCTCGCCACGAAAGTTTGGACACGCGGTAAGAAGGATGGGATCAAATCGATGGAGCGTTCGATGGCGCTCTTGCGTGCGAAACGAATCGATCTGATGCAGGTACACAATCTCGTCGATGTCCAAACGCAATTGACGACATTGCGTGAATGGAAGGCGCAGGGGCGCATCCGCTACCTGGGGGTCACCCACTATGAAGCGGGGGCTTTTGCCGACGTGGAGAGAATCATGCGAAGCGAAAAGCTCGATTTTGTGCAGATCAACTATTCACTGATGGAACGCGAAGCAGAAGAACGCATTCTACCACTTGCTCGGGAACGCGGCATTGCGGTTATCGTCAATCGCCCCTTTGGGGGAGGCGATCTCTTCGATCGAACTCGCTCAAAGCCCTTGCCGGATTGGGCTGCTGAATTTGATTGTCATTCCTGGGCTCAATTTTTCCTCAAGTGGATCGTGACCAATCCTGCTGTCACTTGCGCTATTCCCGCGACTAACAAACCAGGTCATCTTGAAGACAACATTCAAGCAGGGATCGGTCGGTTTCCCGACGAAAAGATGCGCCACCGGATGGTCGAATTCGTCTCGTCACTCTAAGCCCGCCGCCTCAGGAATTGCCTCGGAAACTGCCGTTTTTACGACCCCTGTCACGTTCGGTAATTGTCAACCGGAAAAATTTTACGTTTTCTGAAAAAAATCAGTTGCGGAGGCAGTCGATCTGATCGATAGGACGCGCGCTTTATGCGAAAAATCACCCCCTATTTAATTCTCGGTCTCTGTTGCGTAGCATTCTATCCGCGTCCTGCGGCAGCGCTGAATTTTTCGGCGCCTAAGCCCAAGTTTGGGTACAAGGACGCCTCGGGCAAAAAGCAGTCGATTGAGGTCGTGGACAAATATTATCCAAAGAAAATCGTGCAACCGTTCGGCAATGACTCAACTATTGATCCCAAGTTGCGTCGAGCTGCGAGTATTGCCGAAGAACGCGCTCGTGCACATTCTCTTTCGAAGTGCTGGCACTACGTAAAAGAAGCTCTCGTAGCTGCGGGCGTGGTGAAGTCCCGACCGCAGACGACCTTGGCAAAACAAGCCGGTCAAGAACTGGTGAACAATTACGGATTCAAGAAACTGTCGGTGTCCGATCCTTACCAGGCACCAGTTGGCGCTGTGTTGGTTTATGATGCGAAACGCGCCGCTGGTCACGTTGAGATCCGCACTGAGAATGGTTTTGCGAGCGATTTCCGTTCCAAGACGCCATCCCGCCGGCCGCTGCTAGGCGTTTTCGCCAAGAGTTAGTTCGCTCATTCGAGCGATCTGAACATCGCGAAAGAATCAATTCCAGCTGGCAATTTGGTCGGCTGCGCAAGATTCTTTATCGATGATTCAATCGGTCCGCATTGCCATGTGGTCGGGTCCGAGAAATATCTCGACCGCGATGATGCGTGCGTGGGGCAATCGTCCCGATACCTTCGTGATCGATGAGCCCCTCTACGCCTATTATTTAAAGGCGACCGGCAAGCGGCATCCCGGTGCAGATGAAATAATCGCTTCCAGCGACACCGATTGGGCGAATGTTATCGCGGAACTGACCGGCCCGATTCCAAACGGGAAGCGGATTTTCTTCCAGAAGCAAATGGCACATCATCTCTTGCCGGAAGTGGATCGTGAATGGCTGGGTGCAGTCACGAATTGCTTTCTTATTCGCGACCCCCGCGAGGTGATTGCTTCGTATATCAAAAAGCGAGAGGATCCAGCGCTGCCGGACCTTGGCTTTATGCAGCAAGCAGAGATCCTTGATTTTGTCCGTACTCGCACGGGTTCGATCCCGCCAATTGTCGATGCAAAAGACGTGCTGGAAAATCCTGAACGGATGTTGCGCCTGTTTTGCGAGGCGGTCGGTATTGAGTTTAGTGAATCGATGCTCTCATGGCCGCGCGGATTGCGTCAGACCGACGGCATCTGGGCCGGGCATTGGTACGGTGAAGTGGCAAAAACGACATCGTTTCAGCCATATCGTGCGAGACAGGCCAAGGTGCCGGCGCATTTACGTGAAATTTATGATCGCTGTCGTGAGAGTTATGAAAGGCTTTACGAATATCGATTGCGTTGAAAACGTGGGTCATCCCGAGTCGCGAAGACGACGAGGGACCTCGCAACTAGGCGCCGGATTACCTCGGCGAGAAAAACGTGCCATTCATTAATGAGGTGATTCGACCGCAAGGTGATTTGTGTGATTCTCGCCGCAATGAGAGGTTCCTCGCTCCACTCGGAATGACAGCGTAAAAATGCTTCAGAAATTTGATGAGCGAAATCGCAACCTGATTATTAACATCAACGGTCAGCTCGTGCACCGCGACAAGGCCGGGATCAGCCCCTTTGATTCTGCTGTGCAAGGCGGCGATGCGGTCTGGGAAGGATTGCGGTTGTACAATGGCCGGATTTTCAAACTTCACGAACACCTCGATCGTCTGGAGCGTTCGGCCCGCGCTTTGTCATTCGCCGAAATTCCCCCGCGCGAAAAAATTTTCGAGGAGATCAAACGCACACTCGCGGCAAACAAGATGCGCGACGGCGTCCATATTCGCCTCACGCTTACCCGCGGCTTGAAGATCACGTCTGGAATGGATCCACGTCTGAATCAGAACGGACCGACGTTGATCGTTCTGGCGGAGCACAAGTCGCCAGTTTACGCGAAAACCGGTCTGACTTTGACTACAAGCAAAGTCCGGCGCCCGCCCCCTGAGGTTCTTGATGCGCGAATTCATCATGCGAATCTGCTGAATTCAATTCTGGCGAAGATCGAAGCAAACAACGCCGGCGCGGATGACGCCTTAATGCTCGATACGCGCGGGTTTGTCGCAGAAACAAACGCCACGCACGTCTTTATCGTCCGCAACTGCGATAAATCGCGAGCAAGCGGCGATCTTGCGACCAGTCGCGTGGTGGCCTGTCCCGAGGGAATCACGCGGTCGACAGTGCTTGAAATTTGTGCCGCGGAAAAAATTCGCTGCATCGAAACCGATTTGTCGGTGGTCGATGTTTACGGCGCCAACGAAATGTTTTGTACCGGCACAATGGGTGAGTTGGCTGCGGTCACCAGGCTGGACAATCGCCAAATTGGCGATGGCAAAGTCGGCCCGATGACAAAACGCCTGAGCGATCTTTACGCCAAACGGACCGCGACCGAAGGCGTACAGATTGTCTAGTTGGTGGCTTATCTACACGCCATTTCATTAATGATGATGTCATGTTGAGCGAAGCGAAACATCTCGGTTTGTTGCTGCTGAGAATCGCCCCAGGAATGATCAGAGATTCTTCGCTTCGCTCAGAATGACAGGCGCGGTGACGTTAGACGTTGAGAATCTTTATTCTCTCCACGCTTTCTTTTTGAACGAAACCCGCCCCGAGCCTTCCTCGAATGCTTCAAAATGTTCCGGGTTTTGCTGGTAATATTTCTGATGATACGCCTCAGCCGGATAAAATTTCATTGCCGGCAGAATTTCGGTCACGATCGGTTTGTTGAACTTGCCCGAGCGCGCAAGCTTCTCCTTTGAAGCCTCCGCGACCTTTTTTTCGCCATCGTTGCCGTAGAAAATGGCGGCGCGATAACTCGGTCCGATATCAGTAAACTGTCCGTCTGCCTGGGTCGGATCGATTTGGCGCCAGTAGATATCGAGCAACTGGTCGTAAGAGATCTTTGCCGGATCGTACGTAATCTGGATCGACTCGCGGTATCCGGTTTTTTCGGATGAAACGACCTCGTAAGTCGGGTTCGGTTCGGTTCCGCCGCAATAACCCACTGCGGTCTTGATGACACCTTTTGCCTTATCGAATGCCGGTTGGATGCACCAAAAGCAGCCGCCCGCAAAGATCGCGGTTTTGATTTCGGCAGAAGAAGAATTTTGTCCCTGGCTACTCGTGATAGGACACGCAGCGATCAAGGCATAGCTCACCAAGGGAATAAGTGTTCGTTTCATACTTTCGAGGATTAGACAGCTTCTCAATCGGCGCGTTGTGAATAACTCAGCCTATTTTTTGCTTGCCAACAGCAGGGCGACCGTCATAAACGGGTTTTACCTTAATTCAATGCGGGCGAAACCAAATCATCAAAACAGCCGCGCTTCTTTCGGCATTGTCTCCCTGTTCGTTCGAATTCTTGGATTTCTCCCCGATTCACTTTCTCCTCAGCGTGCCTGCGGATGAGGGTAGCTTAGCTCACCGCAGGCACGTCCCTTCTCGGCTGATTACAGTCGAATCGCTCACGGATCATTTGGATCTCGATAGGATTTTCGGACGCAAAGTGCCTTTGCACGTCGATCTTGGATGCGGCGATGGTTCGTTTCTTTGCGCGCTGGCGCAGCGGATGCCGGACAAGAATTTTCTCGGGATCGAACGGCTGCTCAACCGAGTGCGCACATCGGCGCGCAAAGCCGCCATATTGGACAATGTGCTGCTACTGCGGATGGAAGGTTTTTATGCAGTGCGTTATCTGTTGCCGGCCGAATCGGTGGAAAGATTCTATCTGTTATTTCCTGATCCCTGGCCAAAACGACGTCATCATCGACGCCGGATTGTGACGCCAGATTTCCTTGGTTCGATTCATGCCGCACTCGAGAAAAATGGGAGCATTTACATTGCGACAGATGACGTTGATTACTTTCGGAAAATTAAAGAGATCGCCGAATCAAACCCCGGCTTTGCAATTCGTGAGGCTGATATCGATCTACCGCAAAGTAAATTCGGACGCATCTTCCGGGAAAAAGGCGCGCCCGTTCAATGGTTGGAACTGCGGAGGATTTCCCCGGTCAAATAACTTTGCGCTTCCCAACTGTCTTGACGAAAGCTCACTGTCACTGCGCCCGCGTTATCCTGACGAAGGAGTTTAATGCCGCGTTGCCGTACCTTCTCTACCCAGGCGTCGCTGATTCGCTCGTAGTCCGGGAAGTCCCGCGAAGTGGCAATAATCAGGCGCGGCCGCGTGGCGTCAAGGAATGCGTCAGAGCCGGATTCTCCGGAATGATGCTGGCCCTTGATGATAATGTCGCTTTGCAGGTTCAAGCCGCTGGCCAACAATGCCTGTTCCGTCTTGATGCCACTGTCCGACATGAACAAAATCCAGGTCGCCGGCGCGACTAGTAGATGAATAACGGAGGCCTGATCATCCGCGACCGGTGAGCTAAAGTTTCGTGGAGGAAACAGGACGCGCGCGGTGACATCGGGCGACAGACGGAAACTGTCCCCCGCAGCTAGATTGTCCGGTTCGATTCCGTGCTCTCGGAACAATTGTTGCAATCGTCTGTGTACAGCTGAGTGATCGGGCGCCGCGTTATCCACGACACGGATTCGAGGAAAATCGTCCAGTAATTGTGTTGTGCCCCCCAGATGAAGCGCGTCACCGTGACTGAGCAGCAAACCGGAAAGGCGGTTTATCCCTGCCCAGTGCAAATACTCACGGACGACCCGCTGGTAATTCCGCTCGTTACCACAGTCGAATAACCAGTTCGCGCTTCCAGTTTGCAAATGAACGGCAGCTCCCGCGCCGACATCAAGGACCGTAATTTTCGCAACGAGCTTTTCGGGCCAATGCGGATGTTCGACGTAAAAATGCCCACCCGGAACATTCGCGAGGAATTGCACGATTCCGATGACAATCTGTGCCAAAAGCCAGTTGCCATTATTGAAAATCACCGCAAGCCCGGGGAGAAGCGGCGTGGAAAGAAGGGAAAGAAGCGCGATCGCAAGAATGAAGAAAGCAATCGGCACCACGATCAAATTCGCGACCAAAGAAATCGGTGTAACGATATAAAAATACCAAAGCACCAGCGGCAGCGAACCGGCCCATGCCGCGAGAGAAACGCCGGTTCCGCGACAAAGCCATTCAAAGGCGGCGTGCATCCGGAGTCGCGGACCACGCAACAGGCTTCGTGGCAGGAAAGGATCGGGAGCAGTCCAGCGCTGCAAAAATTCCGCAAATGGATCGGCCAACAATATAATGGCGCCAACGACCGCGAAGGAGAGTTGAAAGCCGGTCGAAAAAAGTTCGTTCGTGTTCCAGCAGAGAAGAAAGAACGCCGCTGCGGCGAGGCTGTTGAGAACGAAAACCTTGCGTTCGAAAAATAAACCGCCCAGCAAAACCGAGCTCATTACCGCGGCTCTTACACTCGAAACGTGTAATCCCGTGACTGCGGCGTAGAAGAGCAGCAGAGGGATGATGAGCGCAGCCGCCCATTTGCGTGAGAGCCGTGCGACCATTGCCAGCATCCACAGCAGCGCGGCGATAATCCCCACGTGCAAACCAGCGACAGCAAAAAGGTGAAGCGTGCCGGTTTGTTGAAATGGTTCCTCAATATCTTCCGGCGTTTGGTGCCTGAGGCCCAGCACGATTCCGCTGAGAAAATTTTGCACCTCAGGCGCGTTCTCCAACCCTCTGCAAAGCGCATTTTGCATCCAGGCGCGCGACTTCTGCGCCAGGCGTAGAATGGGGTTACCGCCGCCGCGTCGAATCAGAGTGCCGTCCTCTATGTAACGAACAAAGAGCATTCGACGAACGTCGTGACTCGCCAGATAAGAGCGCATATCAAATTCGCCGGGATTTCGCGGAGGCTCGATCACTTCCGCGATTCCAAAAAGCTTTAGCTCGTCGCCAAATTCCGGGGCGCCTTTCCAACGAACCTGCCAGACCGCGCGTGTCGGTTGTCTCCTGCCTTCAAATTCGATTGAATCGAGCTTTAGCAGGAAACTCGCGAACCCGCTGGGCGCAATCTTTGGCTCAGTGATGACGCACCCGATGGCCGTGACGACTCGCGGCCGGCCGCCAAGTTCGTCAGCAAGTCGCTGGCCTTCCGTGTTGCTCGTCTCAAAGCTGTGCAGCAGCAAAAAGCCAACTCCAACAATAGCGTAAGTCGCGACCAGCGTAGGTCTACACGCGACGATGACTGTGCAGATCGCTAAAATGATCGTCACCGAGACTAAGGCGGCGCCAGGAAGGGGGAAAGACGTCCGCGATGGTAATTCCTATTGCAGCCGCGAGCGACAATCCAACAAATGGCTGACGCGGCGCGTACAGGAATTTCATCCCTCGGCTTTTCGCTTATCCGGGCTTCACAAGGCAAGCCGCAATCGCGGATCACAATCACCAAGACGTTAAAAGTCAGGGGTAAACATTTAACCAGGATGTCATCCTGAGCGCAGCGAAGGGACCACCCAACCGAAGCCAAGATCACGCACAGTTCACTGTGTGCTCCGCGGCGGGATGAACGCGTATAAAGTGTTGGGCGTCCAGAATTGACCCCTGGACACTGAAGTTTTACGAAGATTTGGGAGCTGGCACCAGGAGCACAGGATGAGTGCTGTGTTTCAACACACCTTTAGTGGCGCTTCCTACCAGCAAGTTATACATCGCACCGTGCCCGTGTGTACCCATCACAATAATATCGGCATTAAGCTCATCGGCCTGATTCAAAATTTCTTCGGCCACCAGTCCGGTCGGTTCTTGTAAACTGACCTTGATACCGTCCTGAGCGATCTCTTCTTGCCATTTGGCGAGCTGCAACGTCTGACCTTCATCCTCTGGGATAGTCTCGGGCGCCGATTCAAAGCCCGGAACTGGCGCACCTGACATCGGGGCGAGCTCAGGCATCCCTGCCAGGCCATAGCCGAGTGTGCCCGGCGTGGCTGCCGCAGTAAATTCTTTTACGTGAACAAGATGAATCTCCGCATCGAGAGCCTTAGCCAGTTGTCGAGCCACATCGATCACCGGCGGTGTCACGTCGGAAAAATCAATTGGAACGAGAATGCATTTCATGGTTGTGCCATCGAGCCTAACGGACGCGTCGCGCGATCTCAAGATCATGACGCAAAGCCGTGCCCTCCTGATGCAGGCAATCCTGTGTGCTTTACCAGGACTTGCAGGCTCGCCACGGGACGAGTCCGTCCCGATGGCGGACACGATTGCCTGTGTCACGGGCGCGCCGTAATTTCCCTCGTGCAGGATCTTTTCGGAGATGACGAAGATGTCGAAGGCGTGCGCGCCGATAGTGCGCCGCTTGCCACGCGCATGCGTCCGCACTCGCTCGATGAACTCGTCGGCCAGGAGCACATCCTGGCACCTGGCAAGCTGTTGCGCCGTGCCATTGAAGCCGATCGATTGCCTTCGGTGATTTTCTCCGGACCGCCGGGCACCGGCAAGACCACCTTGGCCCGGATCATTGCGGAGATGACGCACGCAAAATTCATCCGGATCAGCGGCGTGGAAAGCAATGTCGCCGAGATGCGCAGAGTCATCGCTGCGGCCGTGAATCGTCTGCGCACGTCCGGGCGAAAGACAATCCTGTTCGTTGATGAGATCCATCATTTCAACAAGGCACAACAAGACATTCTCCTGCCAGACGTCGAGGCCGCGACTCTTCGTCTCATCGGCGCCACTACTTACAACCCGTTCTTTTACGTAAATAGCGCACTCGTGTCGCGGTCGCAGGTTTTTCGACTTGAGCCGCTCACAGTCGAGCAACTCGAAGTGTTGATCGATCGCGCGTTGGCCCACAAAGAGCGCGGACTTGGAAATTACAACGTGAAGATGGACAAGAACGCGCGTCGGCACCTGGCGAAGCTTAGCGACGGCGACGCGCGCAAATGTTTAAATGCGCTAGAGATCGGCGTTCTCACAACGCCGCCAAAAGGAAATACTGGCGCAATTCATTTCACGCTTCAGGTCGCCGAGGAGAGCATTCAGCAAAAAGCGGTCGTTTACGATCGTGTCGGCGACGCGCACTACGACACGATCAGCGCGTTCATTAAAAGCATGCGCGCATCGGACGAAAAAGGCGCGATGTACTGGCTCGCCAAAATGCTGCATGCCGGCGAAGATTTCCGTTTCATCGCGCGACGCATCGTAATCTTTGCGAGCGAAGACGTCGGCCTTGCCGATCCGGAAGCGCTGCCACTCGCGATCGCGACGCAACAAGCGGTGGAATTCGTCGGCATGCCCGAAGCGCGAATCCCTTTGGCGCATGCCACCGCTTACATGTGCCGCGCCGCGAAGAGCCGGGAAGCTTACGATGAGTTGAATGCCGCGATCGAAAAAGTCGAGATGGAACAGACCAGGCAGGTCCCGGAGTATCTCAAGAACAAAAATTTCCCGGTGAATCCGGAAGGGTAGGGCGCGACCGCCGGGCGGCGCCGATCAGGGCCCGAATAGACACTAAGCGAACCAACCGAAGACAACGCAGGACTCGCAACGCCATTACAACCTTCGTTTTCTTCGCTGTCTTCTGTAGAAATCTTTCGGCATGCATCAATCAGGGGAGTGGATTAGAGCCGGCGAAGCGGTATCGCGTTTTCTGCAGCTGATCCGTTTTTCGCACACAATTTTTGCGCTGCCGTTTGCGCTGGGCGCGCTCATCGTTGCCGCGAACGGCTGGCCGTCGTTAAGAATTTTGGTTTTGGTTGTCGTCTGCATGGTGTTCGCGCGCACAGCGGCCATGCTTTTCAACCGACTGATTGACTGGTCGCTCGATCAGCGCAATCCCCGCACGGCTTCGCGGCATCTGCTTATCTCTAAGTCAGGTGCGATCGTGTTACTTGCAGTCAGTTCTGGTTGCTTTCTCGTTGCGGCGGCTGCAATCAATCGATTGACTCTGATTCTTGCGCCAGTTGCGCTGGCTCTGATTTTTTTCTATTCCGTCACAAAACGATTCACGAGCGCAACCCACTTCTTTCTCGGCCTCGCGCTGGCTATTGCACCGATCGGTGCATGGATCGCGCAAACTGGTCGGATCGATCTTGCCCCGATTGTGCTCGCGGCAGGCGTAATTTGCTGGGTCGCAGGGTTCGATCTGATTTATGCGACGCAGGATTACGATTTCGATCGACGCGAAGATATTCGATCCCTTGTTGTGAAGCTTGGAATCGCGCGAAGCCTTCGTCTGGCGCAGTTATTGCATCTTTTGACATTTGTGGCGCTCATCGCTTTCGGCATGGTGGCTCAGCTTGGACCGGTTTATTACTGGTCGATGCCGCTCATCGGAGCAGCGCTTTTTTACGAGCACAGAACTGATAAACTGGATCTCACCGGGATTAATCGCGCTTTTTTCCAAAGCAACGCATTCGTGAGCGCGGTTTTCCTGATTGCTGTCTGTGTGGACCGATTGCGTTAGATCGGATTTTGTAGACGCCGACCTCTGGGCGGCGCGGTGCGCGCGGCATGAACAACCTCAGTGCCGCGCTTCGCGGAGCGAAGCGTCTACAGGAAAGCTACATCGCGTTTAACATGGCGATGCGCCGCTCATGCCGGCCGCCGTCGAAGCCTGTTTCCAGCCAGAGCCGCACAATTGTGAGCGCCAGATCTTCCGGAATCAAACGCTCGCCCATCGAAAGAACGTTGGCATCATTGTGTTGCCGCGAGAGACGCGCCGACTCTTCGCTCCAGCAAAGCGCGCAACGTACGCCATGGACTTTATTGGCCACCATCGCTTCGCCGTTGCCTGATCCGCCGAACACGATACCGCGTTCGCATTCGCCACGAGCGACTGCTTCCGCCGCCGGTCGAATAAAAAGCGGATAATCCACGGGGTCTTCATTGAATGTGCCGAAGTCTTTAACCTCGTGTCCAAGAGCGCCGAGCAGTTCTTTCACCTGCTCTTTGTAACGAAAACCGGCGTGATCCGAGCCGAGTGAAATTTTCATACGTCTGTCATTCCGAGCGAAGTCGAGGAATCTCTAATTGTTGTTTCGAATCCCGTCGAGGAGAAAAGAGAATAGCCATCCCGCAGCAGAGGGAGACTCCGTTCGACATGACAAACGTTACGCCCCATGCAGTTTCGCCAGTTCGTTCCAGATTTCGCGCTCGCGTTCGCTCAGTTTCTTCGGCACGTTGATCTGAACTTCGACGTAGAGATCGCCACGCTTTCCTGAGACTCCCGGCAAACCTCGTTCTCGGAGGCGAAACCGCTGACCACCCTGTGTGCCTGGTGGAATTTTCAGGCGCACTTTCCCTTCGAGAGTGGGCACGAGCAATTCACCGCCAAGCACTACCCGCCACGGTTCGATCTTCACCTCATGAATCAAATCGCTGCCTTCGACCGAAAAGTCGGGGTGGCGCGCCAGCCGGACGCGCAGGAACAGATCGCCGCTTTTTCCTCCGCGCACGCCGGCTTCGCCCTGACCAGCCAGACGGATTCGCTGGCCCTCACGAACGCCACGCGGGATTTTGACCTGGTAATTTTCGACTTTGTTTGAGCCGGCCCGACGCAGCGAGACTGTTCGCGTGGACCCGTTCAGCGCTTCTTCCAGTGTGACCATGATGTCGGCTTCGACATCGGCCCCGCGCTCAGCTGTCGCCTGACGTCCGCCAAATCCACCGAAAGCCGAGCGGCCGCGGCCTCCGCCGAAAAACGCTTCGAAGAAATCGCTGAAGCCGGTCCCGCCGAATTCGAATTGAACGCCGCCGCCATCGCCGCCCCATTGATAATATCCGCCTTCCGCCGGTTGCGGACCCCATTGTGGGGGTGGGTGAAATCCGCCCGGTCGATCCCAATCAGCGCCGAGTTGGTCGTATTTTTTCCGTTTTTCCGGGTCGCCCAATACCTCGTACGCTTCGTTGATCTCCTTAAATTTTTCCTCGGCGGCCTTCTTGTCCTTAGCAACGTCGGGGTGGTGTTTGCGCGCCAGCTTGCGAAAGGCGCTGCGAATCTCGTCTTCGCTGGCCGTCTTCGGCACGCCGAGCGTCTCGTAGTAATCTCGGAATTGTACGGGCATTCGCCCTCAAGCTTGTGCCTCCGCTCGATTCGCGCAACTTTTTGAATGATGCGTGAACTGGGCAAATTCGTCGTCATCCTTGGGGTGATCACAACGCTGGTGGGGTTGGTAATGTGGGGCGGGTTTGCGCCAAAATGGCTGGGACGATTGCCCGGCGACATTCGGATCGAGCGTGAACATTCTGTATTCTATTTTCCCATCGTCACCTGCATTATTCTCAGCATCCTGCTCAGCTTGCTATTATCGATCTTCCGGCGCTAAGTGGATCGGCATCTCCGAAGACGATGGCGAAAAACTCGCCGAAGGCGCAGTATTCTAGCATCGTGGCCAGGATAAGTCGGCAGCAATTGCTAGACCAACATGTCGCTCAGCTGCAGCGCTGCCGTCGGTGTCCGCGCATGGAATCCACGCCGGTCTCCGGTGGCGCAATCGCGAGCGATGTAATGATCATTGGTCAGGCACCCGGTCCACGAGAACCGGTTTTGCAAAGACCGTTTGCGCATACCGCCGGCAAGACACTTTTCCGCTGGTTCGAAGAATTCTGCCGCATAAACGAAGCCGCGGTTCGGTCGAAAATTTATTTCGCCGCCGTCTGCCGCTGTTTTCCCGGAAAAAATTCTGGCGGCACAGATCGCGTTCCGGCTCCGGACGAAATTCGCAACTGCGCTTCCTGGATGGATAACGAAATCGAAATTCTGCGGCCGCGCCTCATCATTCCCGTCGGTCGGCTGGCTATCACGCAATTCATCGATTGCGCGAAGTTAGAGAAAGTTATCGGCCGCAAATTTCGCGTTGAGCGTGCCGGGCATCGCTTCGACGTGATTCCACTTCCGCATCCCTCCGGCGCCTCGCCCTGGCACAAGATTGCGCCGGGAAAAGCATTGCTTGGACGCGCGCTGAAACTGATCGCACGTCATTCAGCTGTCGTGGCGAAAGCGGCGAGCGAGAGCTAGATGATTGCAGAGATTGGTTAGGGCTGATTTACTGCGTGACCTGAAAAACATGGCTGCACAGCGAAAGCCCAATTTGGTTCTTTTTCTGCCGGACCAACAGAGAGCGGACACGATTGCGTGTTACGGAGGCGCAAAGGTGCACGCGCCTAACCTGAACAAACTTGCCTCTGAATCCGTGGTTTTCGAGCGAGCGTACGTGACACATCCAGTTTGCACGCCTTCACGCTCGTCGCTCATGACGGGTATGTGGCCGCATATCAACGGATGCACACGCAATAGCGTGCCACTCGATCGACGGTTTCGCGTTTTCCCGGAGCTGATGGAGGACAGGGATTATCGCGCCGCGTACATCGGCAAGTGGCATCTGGGCGAGGAAGGACCAACTGGACGAGGCTTCGACGAATGGGTTTCTACTGACGACCACGGCGACTACACAAATTTCCTCATTTCACAGAGCATCACGCCCGACAAACAGAACGGACGATTTTCAGAACTGGCCATTAGCAATCTGCCGATCGAACTGTCACGTCCAAAGTTTCTCGAACAACATGCATGCGAATTCATCGAAAAACATCAGCGCGATCCTTTCATTCTCGTTGTTGGTTTTGTAGAGCCGCACTCGCCGTACAACGGTCCGCTCAACGATGAGCATCCGCTCGATCAGATTGGGCTCGATGCGACGGCCACGCGTCCTGAGAGCGAAGATATTCCGCTGCGTTATCGTCTGATGCGGGAATGGCAGCAAGCGGAAGCTGTTCTCGACCGGGAGCGGCTGCCCACTCAATTGTTTTTTGGCGTCACCCCTGAGGAATATCGGAGTATTAAGCAGCGTTATCTCGGCTTGGTTACGCTGGTGGATCAAAGCATTGGTGCCGTTCTCGCTTGCCTCGAACGATTCGGTCTGACTGAGAACACCATTGTCGTGCACACGAGCGACCACGGCGATAGCCTGGGCGCCCATCATCTCTTCGGAAAAGAAACAATGTTCGAGGAAGCCACGTGCGTTCCTTTACTGGTTCGGCTGCCTGGCCAGAGAGCAAGCAAAACTGTGCCGCACCCGGTGAGTCACATCGATTTCGTGCCAACGTTGCTTGACCTCCTCGGTCAGCCGAATCACCTCCAGTGCGCCGGCAAAAGTCTGCTACCGCTAATTACCGAAGAAGCATCCGAGCGAGAGAACGTGTTTCTGGAGTGGGCGCCAAACCGGACGAAGGTAAAAAAGGGCACCAAGTTGGCTCGGCGACGCTTGGTCAAACGTGCCCTCGAGGAATCCACTCGGACGATTGTTACTCCAAATGGTTGGAAGCTTTGTTTGCGCGATAAGGATTTGAATGAGCTATACAATCAGAAAGATGATCCGCTGGAGATGCGCAACCTTTATGCGGACCGACAATACGCGTCAGTGATTTCACATCTTGCCGACGAGATTCATCGCTGGCAGGAATCTGCAAACGATAAGCTCAAAGTGTGACCAGGCGGCGCGTCAACGACGGATACAACGGCCTTGCGGATCATTCGAATTGGGACTCTTGTCCACGACTCGACGATAGCCGCGTAGAATAAAGTCTGACTCCGCACGCGATTTCGGAGTTTGGTTCAAAGAAAAAGAATAAACAAACCTGCGATCATCAGCGAAAGCATCCAGAACAAATCGATGTTGAACCAGGCGTGTCGCAACAAGCCCACACCCAGCTTTTCATAAACCAACATTGCTACCACGCCAGTTGCCAGAAGATAGCCAAAGGTGTGGACGACGACTGAACCACTCAGCAGAGATGGTGAACTGACATTGTCGAATCCAAAACCGGACATCGAATGCATGTGTGAGCCCATTGCACCCGCAGCTGTTCCGAGCGGCGCGTCTACTGGTTTGAGAAATAATGGGATAAGCATCAATCCTGCGCCGTGTGCTGATGCCATGATAAACGACCAAAGAGTCAAATCGCCAAAACCCACTCGCATGCCCACCCAGTTGGGGTGACGCGACCGGA
>Ga0209057_1002314_pt1 | contig 14751 bp, 14 predicted proteins | sample GraSoiAngelo_146_FD_185903 | JGI IMG/M metagenome (GOLD analysis project Ga0209057, IMG submission 185903) | Grasslands soil microbial communities from the Angelo Coastal Reserve, California, USA - 14_1009_05_30cm (SPAdes) (version 2) | ecosystem: Environmental > Terrestrial > Soil > Grasslands ... | reverse complement strand
CAATCCGCGAGAAATTCGGACTAAGGATCGTCACTGAAGCCGTTGAAGAATCGCATGTCGATCTGATCGAAAAATACGGCGACGTGATTCAAATCGGTGCTCGCAACATGCAGAACTTTTCGCTGCTAAAGCGGGCGGGCCGGTCCAAGTTGCCGGTTCTGTTGAAGCGCGGGATGGCTGCAACGCTCGAGGAATGGTTGCTCGCGGCCGAGTACATCATGGCTGAGGGCAACTACAATGTCATTTTGTGCGAGCGCGGTGTTCGCACATTCGCGCAGCATACGCGCAATACACTCGATCTCGCCTCGGTGCCGGCCATCAGACGCATTTCGCATTTGCCAGTAATCATTGACCCCTCACACGGCACCGGCAGCGCGTACATGGTCACACCGCTCGCGCGCTCTGGCGTAGCTGTCGGAGCGGACGGTCTTATGATCGAAGTTCACAACCAACCGGAGCTTGCTCTCTCAGACAGTGCGCAGGCGCTCACACTTTCGGAGTATGCGCAGCTCATCGAAGAAGTTCGCGCTATTCGCAGTCTCATGGCGCCGGACGGCGATGGCCCTTTGAAGACAGCTTGAGAAAGCCGAAACAATGGTTCTCCTAACTCGTTCACTTACAACCTCGCGCAATATTTCGGCGAACTAGGCTGTGATGTTCTGGTCAAACGGAACGATGAAATCTCAATTGATGAAATCGCAGCGCTAGCTCCACGACACATTTGCATTTCCCCGGGGCCGTGCACGCCACGCGAAGCGGGCATCAGCAAGAAAGTTGTTCTAACGTTCGGTCAGCACATTCCGGTTCTCGGCGTCTGCCTCGGTCATCAGTGCATTGCCGAAGCGTACGGCGCCAGTGTGGTCCGCGCTGGCTGCCTCATGCACGGGAAATCATGCATGATTAGACATAACGGCAGCGCGCTTTTTTCAGATTTGCCGAACCTGTTTGAAGCGGGCCGGTATCATTCGCTGATTGTCGAGCGAAGTTCATTTCCTGCGTGTCTCGAAATCACCGCCGAGAGCGACGACGGCGAAATCATGGCGCTGCGCCATCGCAAATTCCCAGTTCAGGGAGTGCAATTCCACCCTGAATCGGTTCTCACCCCCGATGGCAGGAAAATTCTGGCGCGATTCCTAGCAGTCGCGCCAAAAACTTGGGTAAAGCAACACAAATTAGTTCGCGTATGAAAGCTCCAATAACATCCACGCGTTTCTCGCCGCCTCTCCCTTTGCTGCAAGGGGAGAGGATTGAGGTGAGGGGTTCCAAAACAGCGCGGGAACTGAAGCTGCAAACCCTCACCCTACCCTCTCCCTTGGAAAGGGAGAGGCGATTAAACCGCCCCATGCAAGTACGAGGAGTCAAACCCGATCCACTAGATGAAACCGCTGATCACTCCATCCCTGGATGAATTCTTGCAACTCGCAAAACAGGGCAATGTTATTCCTGTTTCTGCAGAGTTCGTTGGCGATTGCGAAACGCCGGTCTCTGCATTCAAAAAATTTAACTGCCGGCCTTACAGCTTCCTTTTTGAATCGACAGAAAAAAATGACGTGTCCGGTCGATTCTCATTCGTCGGATTCGACCCACGCATCATTATTAAAAGCTACGGGCGGGAAATCCAGATCGTGCGAAACGGCGTTGAGGAGCGGTTCGGCACGGCTACCGATCCTCTCGATGAGCTCCGCAAGTTGATGGCACGGTATCAATTCGTTGCACGCCCGGAGCTGCCACGGTTCGCTGGCGGCGCCGTCGGTTTTCTCGGATACGAAGCGATCGGATTTTTCGAGCCGAAAGTTCGGACAGCATGTGAGGACGATCTGCAATTGCCCGAGATGCTTTTCATGCTCACCGGTAACGTCCTGATTTTCGATCATCGGCTGCGGAGCTTGAAAATCGTCATCAACGCATTTCTGGATGGTGGCTCGCCAGAAAAGATCTATGCGCGCGCTGTCGAATCGATGGAGTCCATCATGCAATTGTTGGCGGAGCCGATCGATCTGCCGCTTGTTCCGATTGCGCAGGATGAAAAACAGCCGCCGCCTCGCAGCAATTTGCGTCGCCAAGAGTTTGAGCGCGGAGTGGAGCGAGCCAAGGAATACATTCGCGCGGGCGATATCTTTCAGGTCGTCTTATCGCAACGATTCGAATCTCAGTTCGACGGAGAGCCGCTAGATTTTTATCGCTGCCTTCGTTTCATCAATCCTTCGCCGTACATGTTTTGTCTCAAGTTCGGCAACGATTTTGCGCTTGTTGGCAGCTCACCAGAGATGCACGTCCGTCTCGTTGGCAACAACGTCGAGATTCGGCCGATTGCAGGGACACGCGCTCGCGGCGTGACGCCTGCGCAAGATGAAGCCAACGCCGCTGAGCTTCTCGCCGATCCGAAGGAACGCGCCGAACACATCATGCTTGTCGATCTAGCACGTAATGATGTCGGCCGAGTAGCCGAATTCGGCACTGTGCGTGTGACGGAATTCATGGAGATCGAGCGTTACAGCCACGTGATGCACATCGTTTCCAATGTGGTTGGTCGTTCGCGGGCCGATTGCACCGCCTTCGATGTTGTTAGAGCAACATTTCCCGCTGGAACCGTTTCCGGCGCGCCAAAAATCCGCGCCATGCAAATCATCAGCGAGCTGGAGAACACGCGTCGCGGCTGTTACGCAGGGGCGATCGGCTATTTCGGATTCGACGGCAATACAGATTCCTGCATCGCACTGCGATGCGCTGTATTGAAAAAGGGAAAAGCGTACTTTCAAGCCGGTGCTGGCATCGTTGCCGATTCAAACTCGCAGCGGGAATACGAGGAAACAGTTAGCAAGGCCCGTGCAATGACGAAGGCGCTGGCTATGGCGAGCCAGATCAACAGGACATGAACCTGCAAGGCATGATGAGTGAAATTGGCAATATCGAGCTTCGCCAAATGACTACGCGCCTCATGCGCGGAGAAAATCTTGCGCGCGGCGAAGCGGCGAATTTTCTGAACGCGCTGCTCAATCCCGCTGCAACAGATGCGCAGGTGGCTGCCGCATTGGCTGTCTTGGCTGCCAAAGGTGAAACGATCGAAGAACTTGCGGGAATGGCCGAGGCCATGCGTAATCGCGCCATTCCAGTGCGTTCGCGTCACGCGCGTTTCATAGATACAGCAGGAACCGGCTCGAGCCGCGCGAAAACCTTCAACATTTCCACTGCAGCGGCTTTCGTCATCGCGGGCGCGGGCGTGCCTGTAGCAAAACACGGCGCGCGAGCGGCGACATCATTTTGCGGAAGTGCTGACGTGCTCGAGGCGTTGGGCGTTAACACGGCTGCCTCACCCGAGACGGTTGAACGCTGCCTGAACGAGCACGGAATCTGTTTTATGTTCGCGCCGATTTTTCACCGAGCGACTGCTCGTGTCGCGAATATCCGGCGGGAACTCGGCGTCCGCACCACGTTCAATTTGCTCGGTCCGCTAACAAATCCCGCTTGCGCGCCGTTTCAGATTCTGGGCGTGTGGCATCCCTCTTTGCTCGAGCGAGTCGCATCAGCTCTCTCTCTTCTCGGCGTTGAGAAAGGATGGGTGGTACATGGGGCGGACGGTCTCGATGAAATAACAACGACCGACAAAACTTTCGTCGCCGCATGTTCATCGAACGGCGGCGTAGAAACGTTCACGATTTCGCCCCACGATTTCGGATTGAAACCGCAAAGCCTCGATGGATTTGGCGGAAGCGGTCCAGAGGCGAACGCGCAATTGATCCGCAGAATTCTTCAAGGGGAGGAGACGAAAGCGGCGGCTGCCGCGCGTAACCTTGTCATCGTAAATGCTGCTGCCGGGCTTTATGTGGCGGGAGTCGCGGACGATCTCTGCAAAGCCGCGAAGCTTGCACACGAGAGCATCGACAGTGGACGCGCCGCGTCGAAACTGGACGCGCTGATTTGCGAGACGAATCGAGATCGATGAACAGAAATCTTCTATGCGAAATTGTCGCCCAAAAACGCGAGGCGATAGGGCGGATGCAAGATGATGTTTCCGCCAGCTATTTTCGCGAACATGCACTCGAGATTCGAAAAACGGCAGTGCCGCATCGACTGCTGCAAGCGTTAAAATCGGAATCGCCGCGCTTGAAAATCATCGCGGAATTCAAACGCAGATCGCCATCTGTTGGAATAATCCGTAACGATCGCTCGGCGAGTGATATTGCTCGTAGTTATGAGCGCGGTGGCGCCTGCGCCATTTCTGTGCTCACTGACGAAACACATTTCGGCGGTTCGATTGCTGATCTTCGCGCCGTTCGATCCAGCACAAACGTGCCGATTCTGCGCAAAGATTTTATTATCGATCCGAACCAGATTTACGAAGGAGCCATTGCGGGGGCGGACGCCGTCTTGCTAATCGTCGCTGCAATGGATGACCGCTTGTTGCGTGAGCTTCGGGAAGTCGCTGAAGACCAACTCGGGCTCGATGCACTCGTCGAAGTGCATACATCGATCGAGTTGCGCAGCGCGCTGACTGCTGGCGCCAAGATAATCGGCATCAACAATCGCAATCTCCAGACGTTTCAAGTTTCACTGGAAACAAGCGAGCGCCTGATCGCTGAAGCTCCGCGCGACAGAATCATGGTTAGTGAGAGCGGATTGCAAGATGCGGAATCATTGCGTCGTCTCGATGTGCTTGGCTTCCGCGGTTTCCTTATTGGCGAAACGCTGATGCGCGCAACCGATCCGGAAAAAGCGCTTCGAGATTTGATCGCCAAAGTTGAAGCTCGATAAGTTACCTCGTCAGCAGCCCGTCCATCATGACTCCAGTGCAGATCAAAATCTGCGGCATTACAAACGCAAGAGACGCGAACGCATCCGTTGAGTTCGGCGCACAAATGATCGGGCTGAACTTTTATGCGCAAAGCCCGCGCTGCATCCAACCAAAAGTGGCTCGGCAAATTGTCGATGCGCTGCCGGCAAACATTCATGCAGTTGGCATTTTCGTTGACGGGAATGCCGAGGACATTCGGAAAACCGCAAACATTGCTGGAGTTCGCTGCGTTCAGTTGCACGGTAATTTCTCGCCAGAAATCGCGCGTGAACTCACTGGCGAATTTCGCGTGATTCGGGTGTTTTCCACTCACCCGGGGTTCCGCCCAGAAGATGTCTCGCTGTTCTCGGAATGTGATGTGCTCATCGACGCGCATCATCCCGCTCTCCGCGGTGGCACTGGGCGGACGAGTAATTGGCCGGCAGCGCGAGCAACACTAGCGTTCACACGATTCCTGATTCTGTCCGGTGGTTTAAATGCGCAAAATGTCGGTCGCGCGATCAAAGTGGTCACGCCGCACGCCGTTGATGTTTGCAGCGGTGTTGAGAAAGCAGCGGGCGTGAAAGATCATCGCGCGATTAAAAATTTCGTGGCTGCCGTTCGACGAACTGAGCGCGTCGTAGATGCTTCGTCACTCCAATAATTCCCATGCAAAAATCACAAATCATCAGAAGTGAGCCAGACGAACACGGACATTGGGGGAGGTTTGGCGGTCGCTATGTTCCGGAAATCCTGGTCGCGCCGCTGGAGGAGCTGACTGAAGAGTTTACGCGCGCGCGCCAGGACAACAATTTCTGGCGCGAACTCAATCAATTGCTGCGCGATTACGCCGGCCGACCGACGCCGTTGTTTCATGCGCGACGGCTGACTGCGCACGCTGGCGGAGCGCAAATTTACCTGAAACGCGAAGATCTTTTGCACACTGGCGCGCATAAGATCAATAACGCCCTGGGCCAGGCATTGCTGGCGCGGCGCATGCGAAAACAGCGTGTGATCGCGGAAACGGGCGCAGGCCAACACGGCGTCGCGACGGCAACAGTTTGCGCGCTGTTTGGATTGCGCTGCGTGATTTACATGGGCGCAGAAGACGTACGGCGGCAGGCGCTGAACGTTTTCCGGATGCGATTGCTTGGAGCCGAAGTGATCACGGTAAACGCGGGCACGCGCACCCTGAAGGACGCGATCAACGAAGCGCTGCGCGACTGGGTAACGAACGTGCACGACACTTATTACTTGTTAGGCAGCGCGCTTGGTCCGCATCCCTATCCACTGATGGTACGCGAGTTTCAAAGCGTAATCGGGCGCGAGGCGCGCGAACAAATTTTGTCCGCGACAGGAAAATTACCACGCGCGCTCATAGCCTGCGTGGGTGGCGGCTCAAATGCGATCGGCCTATTTCATCCGTTCATTGCAGACGAACGGGTCAGACTGATCGGTGTGGAGGCTGGAGGGCACGGCGATTCGCTCGGCGAACACGCCGCCAGATTTCACACTGGCGAGAGGAGCGGCGGCGGTTGCATCGGCGTTTTGCAAGGCACTATGTCTTATGTGCTGCAGGACCCGAACGGTCAAATCGCGACAACGCATTCGATCTCAGCCGGACTGGATTATTCGGCGATCGGGCCTGAGCACGCGTTCCTCCACGACAACGGGCGCGCCGAATACATCAGCTCGAGTGATAGCGAAGCGCTCGAAGGCTTCGAGCTTAGCGCCAGACTTGAGGGAATCATTCCCGCGCTCGAAACAGCGCACGCAATTCTGCCTGCCGTGCGTATCGCTCGCGAGTCGACACGAGATGACGCGATCATCGTTAATCTGTCCGGTCGCGGTGACAAGGATGTCCAGCTCATCGCGGATTTACAGCGATGAGTCGGATCGCGGAGACGTTTGCAGCGCTGAAACGCCTTGGACGCGGCGGCTTTATTCCATTCATCACCGCAGGCGATCCCGATATTGCAACCACTGAGCTCTTGCTCATCGAGCTGGCTGCAGCTGGGGCAGACATCATTGAACTGGGCGTTCCCTTCAGTGATCCAGTCGCCGATGGCGAAACCATTCAGCGCGCATCTGAACGCGCGCTGCGCAAAGGCGTGACGCTGCGCGACGTACTAACCTGCGTTGCACGTGCAAAACAACATATCGATGTTCCGATCGTCCTCTTCAGTTACTTCAATCCTCTCTTGAGATTTGGCGAAGACAGGCTGGCGAACAAAGCGAAAGAAGCCGGCGTGGACGCGGTTCTTGTGACGGACCTTATTCCTGAAGAAGCCCAGACTTGGATCGAGATATTGGTTCAACGCGACCTCGAACCGATTTTTCTCGTCGCGCCCACAACGTCAGACCAACGACTGAAAGAAATTGCTCGGCAGGCGCGCGGATTCATCTACGCTGTTTCACGTGCTGGGGTGACTGGCACACGCGATGAAATGACGGGTGACGCCGAAGCCCTCGTGAAACGTGTGCGGTCAGTAAGCGATTTGCCAGTGGCAGTTGGATTCGGCATCTCAACGGCGGAACAGATCCGCCAGGTCTGGCATTTTGCAGAGGCGGCTGTTACCGGAAGCGCAATCGTCAGAGAGATTGAAAAACTGGCCGGTTCCGCGGATCTGGTAGATCGCATCGGCGAATTCGCGCGATCATTACTAGCGCCGAAAACTAACGATTCGCCCCAACAGGGAACATTACCCTCTCGGGCGCAGCATTGAGTGCGACTAGAAGCTTTTTGATCAATCGCGTTTTGACGCGACCCGCTTCGCGCGGTGAGACGACATAGCGGACAATCGCTTCAAGCCACGTATTTTCGCTCACACGAAAAATAACGCGTGGTCGCTCCCGCACTTCCAGTTCATCAACTGGCGTACGGGCAAGCAAGTCACGAAATGTTTCGATGCGTTTCAGCATTTCCTCGCCCAGCTCCTCCTCGGTAATTCTCTGCATTGTGCTGGCGATGAACTCCAGATCGGCATTGTAGGCGACATGGAATTTGATTTCGTTCCAGATGTAAGGAAAAAGCGGCCACGAATAGTTATAAACGATCTCTTCAAGCACTTTTTCGTTCGGAAACTTGATGAGACGTCCACTCGGATGATCACCCGAAATGTACTGACCGCCGAATTCCCACAGGGTGGTATCCAGGTAACCAACATCGATTACGTCGCCAGTGGCGTCACCAATCTTAATGCGATCACCCACCCGAAAAGGCTGACGGACGAGAATATAGATCCAAGCGATGAAGCTTTTCATCGGGGTTTGTACAGCCAAGCCAATGACGATTGAGCCGACACCGAGCGCGGCAACTGCGGCATACCAATTGACAAAGATTACCGACACAACAATGAACGCAATAAGGAGGGCAACGACCAGATGCATGATGCGCTGGAGCGTGAAACGTGCAGAAGCATTCTCAACACGACCGAGCCCATACACGGAAACACCTCGTGCAAAGCCAAGAACCACCACGATCAGGGCTGTGCCGCGTAGAATTCGCCCCGCAATATTGATAGTTGGCTGCGGCAACGGAATCAGTTTCGAACCGATCAGAAAATAGAGCACAGCGCAGCCGACGAGAAACAATGCGTGTGTAACAAACCAGAATTTATCCCTGCCGCCTGCTTGAACCTTGTGGCCACGTTTTTCGCCGGTAGCCCGTTGAAGCTCTTTGCGCACTTCAGGTTGCTGCGAGATTTCCTCTGCTGTTTCAGGCATCACTATTAAAATCGCATCGAGAGGAAGGAACGCGCGCCAAGCCTCAGTAATGTCAGCTGGTCGCCAGCTTGGCGTTCTGAATCGCTGGCGACCTCAGTTTGGCTGCAACGATGCGCGGTCTCTGGACAGCAAAGCAAAAAAAGTTGCTCGCGTACTCCCCAAAGTGGCTGGTAGTGCATGACCATGTCATACGCGTGCGACGCGGTCGTGGTCGGGTCGGGACCGAACGGTCTCGCGGCCGCGATCACGCTGGCGCGCGCGGGATGTTCTGTGCTCGTTTGCGAAGCAAACACGACCATTGGCGGCGGCGCGCGCTCAGCCGAGCTCACGTTGTCGGGCTTTGTACACGACGTTTGTTCCGCAGTTCACCCGCTGGCTGCCGGGTCGCCGTTTTTCAAAACGCTTCCGCTCGAACGATTCGGGCTCGAATGGATTCAACCCGAAATTCCGTTGGCACATCCGCTCGATGACGGTTCCGCGGCGTGCTTGCATCGGGATGTCGATTTTACAGCAGAGCAACTCCCCGGCGATTCGCGCGCTTATCGGCGCCTGATGAAGCGGCTTGCGAGCAACTGGGAAAAATTGGCTAACGAATTTTTGCAACCGATGTTGCATTTGCCCCGCCATCCCCTGGCGCTGGCACGGTTTGGAATTCCGGCGCTTTGGCCGGCAAGCTCGCTGGCGAAGATTCTTTTCAAGCACGACCCAGCCCGAGCATTGTTTGGGGGAATCGCAGCACATTCGTTTCTGCCTTTGGAATCGATCGCTTCATCCGCATTTGGTTTGGTCCTGGGAATGGCTGGACACGCCGTGGGTTGGCCAATTCCGCGTGGTGGATCGCAGGCCATTGCAAATGCGCTCGCCAATTGTCTTCGCGAACTCGGTGGAAAAATCGAGACCAACCATCGTGTCAAAAATCTGAACGACCTGCCGAAATCACGGGCGGTTCTTCTGGATGTTTCGGTGTGGCAATTTTTGCGCATTGCTGGCCAAGGAATGGCGGCCGCGTACCGGCGTCGATTGGAATCATTTCGACACGCGCCCGGAATTTTCAAAATTGACTATGCGCTGAGGGAGCCGATTCCGTGGAAAGCAGAAGCTTGCCGTCGCGCCGGCACAATTCATCTCGGAGGCACCATGGATGAAATCGCTGCTTCCGAACGCGACGTCGCTCACGGAACAATTCCCGAGCGTCCGTTTACACTGGTCGCACAACAAAGTCTGTTTGACGAAACCCGGGCACCACCCGGACAACACACGCTGTGGGCCTACTGCCACGTTCCATTCGATTGCAAGATCGACATGTCAGATCCCATCGAATCTCAAATCGAGCGGTTCGCTCCGGGATTTCGCGATTGCGTTCTCGCCCGTCACAAAATGAGCGGCGCTGATCTCGAGAAATCGAACGCGAATTTAGGCGGCGGCGATATTAACGGCGGCGCGGCGAACCTGATGCAGTTAATTGCGCGGCCGACTTTCAGCCCGACGCCATACCGGACCCCGTTGCGCGGGGTTTATTTATGTTCGGCGTCCACTCCGCCAGGCGGCGGCGTCCACGGTATGTGCGGTTATCACGCTGCTCGATTGGCGTTGCGCGAAATTTTCGCGAAGCACTAGCAGAATACGAGAAAGTACCTGCCCCGTAGATACGGCCGGGGAACCTTTGAAAGCCGTCTATAAGTTGATGGGAGACCCACGCAACATCGCTCACGCCAAGAAAGTCACTCAGGAGAAGCATCACAAAGCCAAGCATGCTCAAAAGGCTGGTGCGTCCCAGCCTGTCAAGAAGCCGCAAATCGAGGAAACGAAATCAGCTGCCACAGAGCAAAGCACTGAGTCCAAGCCGGAGGCCGAAAAGTCGGTTCAACCACCGGATTCAACGCAACTGGAAAAATCGCTTGCCGTTCTCTCCAAGCTAAAGGAGTTGGAGTTTCACTCGCGGGCGAATATCGAAAAGCTGGCTGAACTTAGCTTGACGATCGAGGAAGAGCTCAAGCAAAAGGCGTTCGCTGAGCCCATCGGAGCGCTCTACTCGGCGCAGGATGCCTTCCAATCCAAAATCGTAAAGTTGATTGAAGACTACGAAGCGGAGTGCACTCGCTTGAAACCGGCGGGATAAGATTTTGCTCTCAACTGCAAACGCGTTGGACATGGCGCGTCCCAATCTTCAACGGAAACCAGCCAGCGTATAAATCAACCCGAGCAGTCCGCTACCTAGAATGACTGCGATGATGTTCCATTTCCAACGGAGCATGCCGACGAAAGCGATTGTGCAAACCACAAGCGCAAACCAGTCGACGTTTCTGCCAGGCGGAAAGATGACGTGAATTCCGAACCAGACGGCGAGATTCAAGATCACGCCCACGACGGCGGCGGTGACAGTTGAAAGCGCGGCGGTCAATTGTTTGGCGCCGCGCAACTTCTCGATATACGGCGCGCCGAGAAAAACCCAGAGAAAACAGGGAACAAACGTTGTCCAGGTGGTGATTAGTGCGCCGAGTGTAGCCGCAAGAAGTGGCGGCAGACCACCCGGTTGATTCCAACCGCCGAGGAATCCAACGAATTGCAAGACCATGATGAGCGGGCCGGGCGTCGTTTCGGCAAGGCCGAGTCCATCGAGCATCTGATCGGCACGGAGCCATTGATAATGTTCGACCGCCAGCTGAGAGACGTAAGGCAAGACCGCGTAGGCGCCGCCGAATGTCACGAGGGCCGCTTTGCTGAAAAATAATCCCTCACGAAAGATTGTGTGTCGCGGACCAAGAAAAATTCCGGCGAACAAAATCGGCGCCCACCAAAGAAAGATCCATGTCCCGGAAATCTTGAAGGCGCGAATGAGTAAAGATCGCGCAGTCGGAGGCGGGCCGACCTCTTCAACGAAAGATGTCGATCTTGCGCCTTGATCGAGCGAACCGAGAAAAAATTGCGGCAGAATCTTCCCGCCAATGAGCCCCATGATTCCGGCGCCGATGATGATCAATGGAAATGGCACGCGGAAAAAATAAATCGCCACGAACGCCGCCATGGCGATTGCCCACATGACGGCGTTCTTGAGCGCTTTGCTGCCGATGCGGATCACGGCCGCGCCGACAATCGCGAGCACGGCTGGTTTCAATCCGTAAAAGATCGCAGCAATCGAGGGAACGTGACCATAGGCGACATAAATGTAACTCAGCGCCAAGAGAATGAAGATTGATGGAATGACGAAGAGCGCGCCCGCCACGATGCCGCCACGCGTCTTGTGCAAAAGCCAGCCGATATAAATAGCGAGTTGCTGTGCTTCCGGTCCGGGCAGCAGCATGCAAAAATTCAGGGCGTGGAGAAAATGCGTTTCGCCGATCCACTTCTTTTTCTCGACAACCTCCGCGTGCATCATCGCGATCTGGCCGGTCGGCCCGCCAAAGGAAACAAAGCCAAGCTTGAGCCAAAAGCGGAAGGCTTCGCGAAAGGTTGGATGACTTGTTTGGTATCCACTTTCCGCGACTGCAAGTTGTGGCGAGGCCTTATTCATCGCTTTTGCAAAAATGAGTAAAGCGCGTCAAAACACTCAAAACCGCGACGGAGAATCTCCTCGTCAGGCAATCCCTCTTTGGCCCAACCTTTCAAGACACGATCAATACCGATGCACTCCGAGCGCTGGAACTTCTCGTCTTCGAGATCGGCATCATGAATCATTTCGGCGATTTTCCTGCCGGCCTTGTCTTCAATTCCAAATCGGCGAATCAATGTCTCGAATGTGCAGCAATCACCGTGATGGGAGAACTCCACGTCCACCATGTCGAATGGAATCACCTCGCGATTAGACGGAACTGCCGCGGCGAAAATAAACCTCGCTCGAGGATCGATGAATCGTCGAATCAACCACGCTGACCCTACCCGATCGATTTCGGGACGAGGCCGTGTCAGCCAGGTTTTGCCGCGATAATTTTCCGCTTCGAGTCGCGGCAGCGTTTTTTTAGGCGCGCCTTCAGCTCGGCGCAATAGCATCTGCACGTCCTCCCCTCGCGCGCTCTGAAAAAAATCGATATCGCGGATTGCCCGGAACTGACGCGTGAGCCGTTCCAGTTCTGTGGCTTTTGTCTCGGGATCGGTTTTCTTGCTCCGGGCTAAAAAGTCATGCAACGCCGTTTTGATCGCGCCGTATTCTTCGTCACGCGCCCGGTTAAAAAGCGCGATCAACTTCTCATTCGGCATCCCCTCGATCTCTTGAACTCGAACCAGAGTCGCGTCACCGCTGAAATCTCGAATCTGCTGCGCCAGCCACTGAAAATGCTCGTACTGCGGCGGCAGATCGGGTAGGAGATATGTCGATGTTTTTATCTGGATGGCGCCGATCTTTTTGAACCGCCGCCAGATCGCGACCCGCTCCGTCTTTTGTCTGGTAGGAAGGCTATAGAGAAGAAGAAGCCAGGAAGTTGCGCGCATACAATCAGTGCCTAGAATGAAATACGTATAGCACGTCGTCCCTGCGCTTACATCCAACGTTAGTAATCAGTGCGAATTATCATGACGATCATGAAACAAATTGTTACCATAGCTTTAGTCTTCGCCGCGTTGCTTTGTACATCGGTAGCGGCTGGCCTCGAGACCGCGCGTATCGATGAATTAACCGGACTCAAAGGGAAGATGAACGAGAAAGAGGGCGTTTATCGGGTCACGTTCCCGCGCGATGACGTAAAGGTCGTTGTGGATGGATGGACGATGCCGCCGTTCATGGGTCTTGGCACTTGGGCAGCGTTTACTGAGACTAGCAATGGCGCAATGGTGATGGGAGACACCGTTTTGTTTGAAGACGAGGTGAACTCTGCGATGTCAGCTGCACTCGACAACGGGCTGAGCGTTACCGCGTTGCATAATCATTTCTTCTTCGATCGGCCCAAAGTCTTCTTCATGCACATCGAAGGCGAAGGCAGCGTCGAGAAGTTAGCAAGCGCTGTTAAAAAAGTTTACGACGCCGCCAAACAGATTCGAGCCGCAAGTCCGAAGCCGAAAGACTCTTTCGGTGCTCAGCCGTTGCCAGACAAGAGTTCTATCAGCGCTGCGCCTCTTAACGAGATCTTCGTAATGCAAGGCGAGGCGAAGGATGGAATGGTTAAGTTCACCATTGGTCGACCGGCAACAATGCATGGCGTCAAAATCGACAAGGACATGGGTGTCAACACTTGGGCGGCGTTCGCTGGTGCCGACGACAACGCGATTGTCGATGGAGACTTCGCAGTCACGGAAGATGAACTGCAACCGGTCTTGAAATCGTTGGTCAAGGACAAGATCAACATCGTCGCCATCCATCAACACATGACGCACGAAGAGCCGCGCATCATGTTTTTCCATTACTGGGGACGAGGCCGGGCAAAAGATTTAGCGCAAGCTGTCAAAGGCGGGATTTTAGTAGGTGGACTGCTCAAGGTCAGCTCGCCGCTGCCGTAACCCTCAGATTTATACAGGAGACTATGAAGTCATCGCTCTGCATCATGCTTGTGACGACAACGGCAATGGCGCTCGCCGCCGCTGAGACGGTAAACTTTGACAACATGAAAGGAGGTCCGCCTCCGGGTTGGACGGCGACGCAAACCGGCAGCGGCACAGCAAAATGGGCGATCGAAAAAGACGAATCGGCGCCAAGCAAACCAAATGTTCTAAAGCAATCTGGCCAGGCAACGTTCCCCGTCTGCATTAAAGACGACACGTCGCTGAAAGACGGATTCGTCGAGGTGAAATTCAAACCAGTCAGCGGCAGGGAAGATCAAGCCGGCGGCGTGATCTGGCGCGCAAAAGATTCGAACAACTACTACATTGCACGCGCGAACGCGCTCGAGGGCAACGTGGTCCTTTACAAGACTGTGAACGGCAAGCGCAGTTCACTCGACATCGTGGGACGCAAGGGCGGTTACGGCGTGAAGGAGACAGTCGCATCTGGCCAGTGGCACACGCTTCGCGTCGAATTCGCGGGCAACCATTTCAAGCTTAGCTTCGACGGGAAGCATCTGTTCGATGTCGAGGACACGACGTTCACCGAAGCTGGCAAAGTCGGCGTCTGGACGAAGGCTGACAGCGTGACGTTGTTTGACGATTTTACCTACGGCGGGAAGTGACGCAGCTCACACGCGAACGACATCGTGAACCCCATCGCTTGTTTCAATTTCTTGAAGCTTGCAGTTTGGCCGATGGTTATTTAACAAGACATAAGACCCATGAACTCGGCACCGAAAATCTCGAACTCGTTGGCGCAACAACTTAACCTAATGGCCTCCGCG
>Ga0209057_1002313_pt1 | contig 14754 bp, 10 predicted proteins | sample GraSoiAngelo_146_FD_185903 | JGI IMG/M metagenome (GOLD analysis project Ga0209057, IMG submission 185903) | Grasslands soil microbial communities from the Angelo Coastal Reserve, California, USA - 14_1009_05_30cm (SPAdes) (version 2) | ecosystem: Environmental > Terrestrial > Soil > Grasslands ... | reverse complement strand
GTCTTCGTCGTGTGTTCGTCCGTCGTCGTCGGTCACCAGCTCAAGGCGTGGCGCGAGTGGTTCTACGACCCGGAGACGACGCACCCGTGGGCACCGACACCGAAGCCGTCACCGAGCGAGGTCGCGAGAACTCAGACGGGCGCGGCCCCGGCCGCGGCGACCGCGAGCGCAGTCTCGATGGTCGTGCTCGCGACGCCGGGCGTCGCCGTTCCAGTGGCAGGAGCGCTGGCGGTCGGAGGCTACGGCGCAGCGTGCCGACCCGCGGCCGGGAACGAGCAGCTCGTCTTCATCAACAAGGTCGCAGCAGGTGCGGACTGTGTGCGCATGGTGAATGCGCCGGACGGCGTCCATCTCATCGTCGAGACATATCTCGCGAGCACCACGGACTTCGGAGTCATCGCTCCGGTCGACGAGATGCCGAATGTGCGCGTGTACGCGCCGACGACGTGGCCGAGTCCTGTGCTCGTGATCCGCGGCAATCCCACACCGAGCGCAAGCGCGGCACTCGTGTTGACGTGGCAATCGCGGTCGCCGCTGAAGCTGCTCGGCGTATCGGGTCAGAAGGTCGACCTCAGCACCGACAACTCCGGGTGGCCGCGCCTCATGGTCACGTCGCCCGACGGCAGGAGCCGACAGATGTACGTCTGGACCGGCAACGCCTTCAGCGCGCAGTAGCCGCTAGTTCTTCGTCGACAGCTTTGCGACGGTGCCGCGGACGATGAGTGGCGCGCGCAGCACATGCCGGCGCGCCTTCGCTGAGCGACGCTCGGTCCGCGGCTCTCGCACGAGACGCGCGGCGAGCTCGCCGACCTCGCGCATCGGCTGGCGCAGCGTCGTGAGCGGCGGATCGAAGACGCGCGCGACGGGAATGTCGTCGAACCCGATGATCGATACGTCGTCGGGCACACGCAGCCCTCTCTCGCGCAACGCGCTGATGGCGCCGAGCGCGAGAAGGTCGCTCTGCGCGAAGATCGCCGTCGGCTTTTGCTTCGCCTCGAGGAGACGGAGCCCGGCGCGCCGCCCGCTCTCGAGACCCCAGTCCACAGATGGCTCGACGAGCTGGCTGGACTCGCCATCGCTCTTGCGGAGCGCGTCGCGGTAGCCGTCCAGGCGCGCTCGCGCCGATGGCCAGTCGAGTGGCCCGGTGATCGTCGCGATACGTCGATGACCCTGCGAGAGGAGATACGCCGTCGCTTCGCGGCCGCCTCGGCGATTGTCGATGTCGACGTGGTCGGCGCCGGGTAGCTCGACGTTCGATGCGAGGACGACCGTCGGGACGCGATCCGCGGCTTCGCGCAGGATGTCGTCTTCGGCGAGGAGGAGCCGCGGCACGGCGATGATCAAGCCTTCCACGCGACGCTCGAGCATGAGCCGTAGATAGGTTCGCTCGTCGTCCTCGGAGCCGGGCTCGATGCTGCCGATGATGAGGAAGAAGCCGTGCTTGCGCGACTCCGCTTCCGCTCCCGCGACCGCCTCGGCGAAGAAGTGATCGCTGACATCCGTCGTCACCATCCCAAGCGTGTGCGTGCGGCTCGAGGACAGGCTGCGCGCCACCGCGCTCGGCACGTAGTGCAGCTCCCGGATGGCGCTGGCAACGCGCTCCCGCGTTTCCTCGCTGACGGTGTTCTGCCCGTTGATCACGCGGGAAACGGTCTGGTGGGACACATGCGCGGCGCGCGCGACGTCGCGGATCGTTGCCCGTCGTTCGTCGCGCGCGCTGCCCATTGTTCGGAACTTTATCTCGAAACTCGTGGACGAGACCCCTTGACGAATGCAAAATCTGGCGTATGTTACCGGTCACATCGGACCGAGCGCCCCGCGGCCCGTGAGAAGGAGCGCCTATGAGCGCCGACACGAAGCCGAGCCTGAACGCACCCCACGGGCAGCTACGAACGACGCGCAGGCGTCTTCTCGCGGGCGCCGGGGCAGTCGCCGCGGCGGCGGCAGTGGCCCCACTCGCCGTCGCCTGCCAGCAGCAACCCACGTCGAAGAAGAGCGGCCCCGCGAAGGTCGTCGTCATGACCGATTCGCACGAGTTCGGCGACGACGACCGCAAGCTGTTGCAGGACACGACGAAGATCGAGATCGAGCTCGTCGAGGCCGACCTCACGCGGCTGTATGCGATGTACGCGGCAGGCAATCCGCCCGACATCTTCCGCGTGCAGGCGGCGGGAATCCCCCAGTACATCTCGCGGAGAATGCTGAAGGACCTTCAGCCGTACTTCGCGAACAGCAAAGTCCTCAAGATCGACGACCTCGCGCCGGCGAACAACTTCTACAAGTCCGACGGGAAGAAGGTCGGCACGGGGGACCTGTACGGCATGGTGAAGGACTGGTCGCCTGACTTCACGCTCTACGCTTACAAAAAGCCGTTCGCGGAGGCGGGCGTGACGGTCCCGAGTGACTCGCAGCCGCTGACGTACGACGAGCTGGCCGCGCTCGCGAAGAAGGTCAACAAGAAGCAGGGCGGCAAGCGCACGTATTGGGGCTTCGTCCACTCGAACAATGACCAGTGGATCGACCGCACCGCGATGAACATGCTGGCCGAGAAGAACCAGTCGCTGTACAGCGCGGACTTCTCAAAGCTCGTCATCGCCGCGAACCCCGAGACGCTCAAGGTCGTCCGCTACCTCTTTGACCTCGCGAAGGATGACGTGCATCAGAACCCGCTTGATCCAAGCCCGAACTGGATGGGCGCCGATTTCAACGAAGGTCAGATCGCGATCCTCCAGTACGGCTTCTGGTACAGCGCGATGGCCGAGAGCGACAAGACGAAGGGCAACGTCGTATTCCTGCCGGCGCCGACGTGGTCCGGCGTCCGGCGCGATCCGACGATGACCGCGACGGGATGGGTCATCTCCTCTCAGACGAAGGACCCGGACGCCGCGTGGGCCGTCTTCGAGCAGTACATGGGCGGTAAGCCGGCGCAAGACCGCGCGAAGAGCGGCTGGGGCGTCCCTGGCCTGAAGTCGATGTATCCGCTCATGCCCCAGGAGACCCCCTTCCAGAAGCAGGTCCAGAAGGTCCTGCAGGCTGAGCTCAAGCAGAGCGAATTCACGCTCGCGTTCAATCCGTACATCGGCGAGGAGACGTTCGCCACGAGCTGGAAGAAGCACCTCGAGCCGGCACTCAAAGGCTCGATCAGTTTCGACAAGTTCGTCGCGAACATCGAGGCCGACATCAACACGGCGATCGCTGACGGGAAACGCATCGCGGGCAACAACTAGCGCGGTAGGCGGGGGCGGTCGGCGCACGGGCGCGCGCCGACCACCTCCCGGTCATCATCGTGCGGCGTTGAAGAACGGAGACGACGCGATGAGCGCGGCAGCGAGGCCGATCGCGGGCTCATCAGTGCGGGCTGTCGCATGGCGGCGGCGCAGCGCCCGGCGGGCGCTCACCTTCTATGCCTTCCTCTCGCCCTGGCTCGTCGGCTTCGCGCTGCTCACCGCGCTCCCTCTCGCGGTGGCGTTGCTCATGTCCTTCACCGACTACGACGGCTTCAACCTCGACCGCGTCGGCTTCGTCGGGCTCGAGAACTACACGCGCGCGCTCGCTGATCCGGATGCGCAACACGCGCTGCAGCGGACGCTCATCCTCATGGTGACCGTCGTGCCGATCGGGGTCGGCGTCCAGCTCGCGCTCGCGCTGCTGCTCGACCAGCGCCTGCGCTTCTCTGGCCTACTCCGCACGATCTTCTATCTGCCCCACGTCATCCCGGTGGTCGGCGGCGCATGGGTCTGGAAGCTCTTCACCGATCCGAACGGCGGCCTGCTCAACGCGATCATCGGGATCTTCTCCCCGGACACCTACATCCGTTGGCTCGTCGAGTACCCAACGGTCGTCCTCAGCGTCTTCGTGATCTGGGCGGCTGCCGGCGGCGGGATGGTCATCTTCCTCGCGGGACTGCAGGGCATCCCCACGGAGTACCGCGAGGCCGCGATGATCGACGGCGCGAGCCCGTGGCAGGTGACGCGCTTCGTCACGCTGCCGCTGCTCTCGCCGGTCATCTTCTTCCAGGTCGTGGTCGGCGTGATCGCGACGCTCCAGATCCTGCAGCAGCCGATCCTGCTCACTCCTGGCATCACCGGGATCAGTCCCGGCACCGTCCCACCACGCGACAACTACGTCTTCGTCGGCCACGCGTACAACGCGATCTTCGTCAACCACCTCTTCGGCTACGGCGCGGCGCTGCTGTGGATCCTCTTCGCGCTTGTCCTGCTGCTCACGCTCGTGCTGTTCCGCACGAGCGGGCGCTGGGTCTTCTACGGGGTCCAGCAGTGAGGAAGTACGGGGTCGTGCTCGCGCTGGCCGCGATCTTCTCGCTCCCCGTCGTGTGGGTCCTCATCACCTCGATCAAGAAACAATCCGAGTACGCGGCGTCGCCGATCGTCCTCTTCCCCGCGGTGCCGCAGTGGATCAACTACCAGCTCGCCGTCACGATGGCCGACTTCCCGAAGTACGCGACGAACTCGGTCTTCCTCAGCTCCGCGTACACGATCCTCGTCGTCATCACGAGCGCGCTCGTGGGCTTCGGCTTCGCGCGCCACCGTGGTCCAGGGCGCGACCGTCTCTTCCTTCTCGTGATCGGCACCATGATGTTGCCGACGCTCGTTCTCTTCGTACCGCAGTTCGTCATGTTCGCGCGACTCGATCTCACGAACTCGTACTGGCCATGGATCCTTTGGGGCCTCGCCGCGAGTCCATACCACGTCTTCCTCTTCCGGCAGTTCTTCGCGGCATTCCCACGCGAGCTCGAGGACGCCGCGGAGGTAGACGGTTGCGGGCCGCTGCGCGTGTTCCTTCAGATCTTCATCCCGAACGCCGGGCCGGCGCTCGCGGCGAGCGCCATCTTCGCGTTCCTTTGGGTCTGGGGCGACTACCTGTATCCGATCCTCCTGCTCAACGACCAGAACACGACGCTCGCGGTAAAGCTGGCCAAGGCCTACGTCGACCCGCGTGGCAACCCGCTCCAGACGATCACGATGGCCGGGATCGTTCTCTACGTCCTTCCGCTCGTCGCGCTGTTCTTCGCGGCGCAGCGATACATCGTGCGAGGCGTCGTCACGACCGGGCTGAAGGGCTGATCGTGAAGATCGTCGAGGTCCGCCCGCTCGTGCTTGGCGACGCCTGGCGCAACCTCACGTTCGTCGTCGTCCGCACCGACGAGGGGATCGAGGGCGTGGGCGAGGTGCGCATGATCAACCACACGAGCGCTCTCCTCGGTTACCTCGAGGAAGCGGTGCCGACGCACGTCATCGGCGCGGATCCGTTCGCGCTCGAGGCGCTCGCACGCCGGATGATCCGCGACGACTACGCGCGCGCCGGACAGATCGCGATGTCCGCGCTCGCGGTGATCGAGATCGCGTGCTGGGACATCATCGGCAAGTCGCTCGGCGTGCCCGTGTATCGACTGCTCGGCGGCGCGATCAACGACCGCGTCGCGACGTACGCGAACGGCTGGTACACCGTCGAGCGCACGCCGGCCGAGTTCCGCGACGCCGCGCGCCGAACGATCGCGCGCGGCTACCGCGCGCTGAAGCTCGATCCGTTCGGGACGGCCTGGCAGGAGCTCTCCGCGGGCGAGCTGCGCCGCGCGATCGCGCTCGTCGAAGCGGTGCGCGAAGGCGCGGGCCCGGATGCCGAGGTGTTCGTCGAGATGCACGGACGCTTCACGCCAGCGCAGGCGATCGCGATCGCCCGCGAGCTCGAGCCGTACCGCCCCGGCTGGATCGAGGAGCCGGTCCCACCCGACAACGCGAAGGCGATGGCGAAGGTCGCTCGCGCGACTCGCGTCCCGATCGCGAGTGGGGAGCGCATCCATGTCCGTCACGAGTTCCGCGAGCTCTTCGAGCTGGACGCGGTCGACATCATCCAGCCCGACCTCACGATGATGGGCGGCATCTCCGAGACGCGGAAGCTCGCGACGTGGGCCGAGTCGTACAACGTGCTCGTCGCCCCGCACAACGTGGGCGGTCCCGTGTCGACGATGGCGGCGATCCACCTCGCCGCGGCGACACCGAACTTCAAGATCCTCGAGCACTTCAACGACTTCACCGCGCCGTTCGTAAAGGAGGCGGCCCGTGGGGTCCCGGATGTCGTCGACGGCGCGTTCCCGCTTCCGACCGCGCCGGGTCTCGGCATCACGCTCGACGAAGCGGTCATCGCCGCGCATCCGCGGCGTCCGGTGCACCTGAATCTCTTCGGCGACCAATGGCACCTCCGCGGACGTGAACCAGGGGTGGAAGGGGCAGAGCCCCTGCGAGAAACAGGTTCTAAGCGAATGGCGGCGAAGCCGACATGAGCCTTCCGCTCTCCGGCCGTCGCGCGCTCGTCACCGGCAGCGGAACGGGCATCGGCCACGGGATCGCACGCGAGCTCGCGCGACAGGGCGCGGACGTCGCGATCCACTACGCGCACAGCGCGGACGGCGCGGAGTCGCTCCGTGCGGAGATCCAGGAGGTCGGCCGCCGAGTGGCGGTCCTGCCCGCGGATCTGTCGCAGCCGCGCGCCTGCCGCCGTCTCGTCGACGACACGGTGGCCGCGCTGGGCGGGCTGGAGATACTCGTGAACAACTCCGGTATCACGCTGACGCGCGATCCGGCGTCGCTCACGGACGCCGAATACGACGAGCTCTTCGGCGTGAACGTGCGGGCGGCGTACGTCTGCAGCCAGCAGGCCGTGCCGCACCTCGCGCGGCGCGGCGGCGCGATCGTGAACGTGAGCTCCATCCATGGCGGCGCGGGCTTCCCCGGGCACGCCGCGTACGCGGCGACCAAGGGCGCATTGAACGCGTTCACCCGCGCGCTCGCCATCGACCTCGCGCCGAAGCGCATCCGTGTGAACGCCGTCGCGCCCGGGCTCATCGAGGTGCCTCGCTACTTCGACATGCCCGGCTATTCGCGCGAGCAGACCGCGGCGCGCGTCCCGTGGGGTCGTATGGGGGAGCCGGCCGATGTCGCGCGCGTCGTCGCGTTCCTCGTCTCGCCGGCGGCCGACTACGTTACCGGTCAGCTGCTCTATGTCGACGGCGGCATCAACGCCCGCATGGGACTCGTGTGGGAAGAGGCGGAGGCCCGGCGATGAGCAGGGACCTCGCGCAAGGTTTCCCGCCGGGCTTCCTCTGGGGCGCCGCGACGGCGGCGTACCAGATCGAGGGCGCCGCGGCCGAGGACGGCAAGGGGCCGTCGATCTGGGACACGTTCTGCCGCGTGCCCGGCGCGATCGCGACCGGCGAGACCGGCGACGTCTCATGCGATCACTACCACCGCTGGCGAGAGGACGTCGCGCTCATGCGCGAGCTCGGCCTCGGCGCGTACCGCTTCTCCGTCAGCTGGCCTCGCGTGCTGCCGCGCGGGCGTGGCAGGGTCAACGAGAAGGGCCTCGACTTCTACGACGCGCTCGTCGACGCGCTCCTCGCGATCGGCGTCCGTCCGTTCGTGACGCTCTATCACTGGGATCTGCCACAGGCACTGCAAGACCGCGGCGGATGGACGGCGCCGGACATCGTCGCGGCGTTCGCGGAGTACGCGTCGCTCCTCGCGCGTCGACTCGGGGACCGCGTGACGGACTGGATGACGCTGAACGAGCCCGAGGTCGTCGCGTTCGCGGGACATCACGTCGGCGTTCATGCGCCGGGCGTGCGCGACTTCACGACCGCGCTGCGCGTGTCTCATCACCTGCACCTCGCGCATCGTGCCGGTGCCGCGGCGATACGTGCCGCGCGTCCGAACGCGCGCGTCGGCATCGCGCTGAACATGTCGCCGTGCGAGCCCGCCTCGGACGCGCCGGCCGACGGCGCCGCGGCCACGCGCATGGACGGTTACCTGAACCGCTGGTTCGCCGATCCTGTGTTCGGACGGCCGTATCCAGCGGACATGCTGGAGCACTACGCGACGTGGGTGACGATTCCCGCGCTCGAACTGGCCGCCCAGCCGCCGGACTTCCTCGGCGTCAATTACTACAGCCGTCGCGTGTGCCGCGCCAGCGGTGACGGACCGCTCGGCCTCACGCGCGTCGAGCCAGAGGGTTCGACATACACCGCGCTGGGGTGGGAAGTCCACGCATCGTCGCTGCGCGATCTGCTCGTTCGCGTCACGCGCGACTGGGCACCGCGCGAGGTCATCGTCACGGAGAACGGCGCGGCATACGACGACGTCGTGCGCGACGATCGCGTCGCCGACCCCGAACGAACGTCGTTCCTGCGCGAGCACATCGCCGCGGCCGCGGACGCACTCGGTCGGGGCGTGCCGCTGCGTGGCTACTTCGTCTGGACGCTCATGGACAACTTCGAATGGGCGCACGGCACGAGCAAGCGCTTCGGCCTCGTCCACGTCGACTACGACACGCAGCGCCGGCGCATCAAGGACAGCGGCCGCTGGTACCGAGAGCTCATCGCGGCGCAGCGCGCGGTCGCGGTATGACCCAGGTCATCGGCGCGCCCCTCGCGCGGATGCGTGGGCTCGCAGTCCCCCGGGGCACCATCGCGTTCTGGTGGCTCGGACAGGCGGGCTTCGCGGTCCGCGCGGCGGAGCTGCTCATCCTCGTCGACCCGTTCCTGGCCGAACGTGATGGCCGTCTGACCGCACCGGCCTTCGATCCCCGCGACGCGGTGGACGTGGACGTCGTCACCTGCTCGCACGAGCACTACGACCATCTCGACCTCGAGTCATTGCCACTGATCGCCCGCGCCTCACCCGCCGCGCGGTTCATCGTGCCGCGCCCCCTCGTTCCGCTCCTGACGGGATCGGGGATCGCGCCCGAACGGGTCATCGGGGCTCGCAGCGGCGAGCCGATCAGGTTCGGCCCCATCACGTTCCATCCGATTCGGGCCCGGCACGGCGTGGGCATGGAGGACGCGTACTCGTTCGGCCGGGACGGAGACGGCCTCGACCGCTTCCTCGGGTACGTCATCGACGACGGCCTCGCGCGCGCGTATCACGCCGGCGACTCGGTGGTCTACGACGGGCTCGCTGCCAGCCTGCGCGAGCTCCGCGTCGACGTCGCGCTCCTACCGATCAACGGCCGCGATCACTTCCGCGAAGGCGCGGGGATCGTCGGGAACATGGACCATCGCGAGGCCGCGCAGCTCGCGAGCGACGCCGGGGTCGACGTCTTGGTCCCCATGCACTACGAGACGTTCGCGACGAATCGCGGCTATCCCGCGCATCTCGTCGACGTCGTCGATCGCGAGGGCTTGCCGCTGACGGTCGTCGTCCCGACACGCGATCGGCCTTTCGTGTTTTCGAAGGCGAGCGCGCGTGACTGAGTGGAACGGGGCCGCGGCCCTGAAGGCGATCGGCCTGCCTGGCAGCGACCCACGTGACCTGCCGGCGTCGCCTCTCACGTTCCCCGACGGCGCGCATTACCGAGTCGAGATCCCGAGCACCGAAGGTCCGACGGCGCTCGATGCCGTACTCGAGGAGGCGGCACGCCTTCGCGTCCCGGTGACCCGCGTGTCGCAGGGAAGTGGCGTCTTCATGCACACGGACGCCGAGCTGGACGAGATGGCGCGGCTCGCGCAGAGCGCCCGCGTTGAGGTGAGCCTCTTCGCGCGGCCGAATGCGGGATGGTCGGCGTCGGCGATGGCGCGCAGCGCGGTCGGCGCGCTCATCGCACCGACGGCGCACGGCGCCGATCAGCTCGCCGCGGTCGTCGACGATGTGCTTCGCGCCGCGGCGCACGGGTTCCGCAGCGTGCTCATACAGGACGTCGGCGCGCTACACGCCTTTGGTGAGCTGCGCCGCGCGGGCATCCTGCCGAACGACATGCAGGCGAAGGTGTCGGTGATGCTCCCGGTGGCGAACCCCGCGAGCGCCCGCGTCGTCGAACGGCTCGGCGCGAACACGATCAACCTGCCGACGGATCTCACGCTCGCTGAGATCGCGGCGATCCGCGCGGCCGCGTCGCTCCCGCTCGACGTGTACATCGAGTGCCCCGACAACATTGGCGGCTTCATGCGATACCAGGAGATCCCCGATCTCATCCGGGTAGCCGCGCCCGTGTATCTGAAGTTCGGCCTGCGCGGCACCGTCGATCCGTATCCGGCGGGCAACCACGTAGAGGCGGCGCTCGTCGCGAACGCGCGCGAGCGCGTGAGGCGTGCTCGCCTTGGGCTCGAGCTGCTCGAACGTTCGCGGGTGGCGCGCTTCCGCACATCGTCGCCGGGCGCGGCCGGCCTCGCGATCCCGGTGGTCGAGGGTGCGCTAGTTCTTCGCCAGTAGCTCGCCGAAGACGAAGTTCAGCACGCCGCCGCTGCGCATGTAATCGATGTCGACCGGATCGTCGACGCGCGCGAGCGCCCTGAACCGAACGACTTCGCCATTCGCGCGCCGCGCCTCCACGTCGACGACCGCGCGCGGCGCCAGCTTGTTCAGCCCGCGGATCGTGAATGTCTCCGCGCCGGTGAGGCCGAGGCTCGCCGCGTTCTGACCAGGCTGGTACTGCAGCGGCAGGATGCCCATCCCTACCAGGTTCGAGCGGTGGATGCGCTCGAAGGTCTCCGCGATGACCGCGCGGACGCCGAGGAGCAGCGGACCCTTCGCGGCCCAGTCGCGCGAGCTGCCCGAGCCGTACTCCTTGCCCGCGAGGATCACGAGCGGCGTGCCCTCGCGTTGGTAGCGCATCGATGCGTCGTAGATCGTCATCTCCTCGCCCGACGGCAGGTGCTTCGTCCACCATCCCTCACGCTCGACGAGCCCATTGCGCAGGCGGATATTCGCGAAGGTCCCACGGATGAGCACCTCGTGGTTCCCGCGCCGCGTGCCGTACTGGTTGAAGTCGACCGGTTTCACACCGAGCGAGACGAGGTACTGCCCGGCCGGGCTCGCGGCGGGGATCGAGCCGGCGGGCGAGATGTGGTCCGTCGTGACGGAGTCGCCGAGGACGGCGAGCACTCGAGCGTTCGCGATGTCCGCGACGTCGCGCGCTCCGGCGATGTCCTTGAAGAACGGCGGCTCGTGCACGTAGGTCGACTTGGAGTCCCACTTGAACATCGCGCCGGTCGGCGACGGCATCGTCTTCCAGAACCGGTCGCCCTCGAAGATCTTGCCGTACTCCGTCGCGTACATCTCCTGCGTGATCGCCTTGTTCATCACGGCATTGACTTCCTCCGACGTCGGCCAGATGTCCTTGAGGAACACCGGCTTGCCGCTCTTGTCGTTGCCTATCGGCTCGTCCTCGAGGTCGATGTGCACCGTACCCGCGAGGGCATACGCAACAACGAGCGGCGGCGAGGCGAGGTATGACGACTTCACCAGCGGATGGATACGTCCCTCGAAGTTGCGATTCCCTGAGAGGACGGACACGACATTGAGGTCGTTGTCCTTAACTTCCTTTTCGATCTCCGGCGTCGCGAGAGGACCTGAATTACCGATACAGTTATGCGCCAGTACGCCATTCGCGACGAACGCATGTAACTCGTCAATCGTGAGGTCGTAGACGTCGTGCTCGCGGGCCGGCCTTCGGTCGATGACGCGGAGACTGAACGTCGGTAGATCGAGCGCCTCCTTCTCGACGCAGTAGCGCTTTTTGTGATCCGCGACATCATGCTTGCGGAGCTCGGAGAACCAGTCCCGAACGCCCATCTCCTTGAAGAGCGCGACAGGTGACGGGAAGTCCACCTTCTTTCGCTGCAGGGGCCTGAACCCTCGGCTCGGCGCGATCAGATGCGAGAAACTGCCTGAGCCGCGCAAGGTCGAGTAATGCGGGAAGATCAATGTTTCGTGTTTTTCCAGTTCGGCTGCTGCTGTCGTCCGAGCGGCGGCGAACGTGAGCTTGGGCTCTTCCCGATGTAGGACACTCAGCCGCGTCAGCATCCACAGACGCTGGCGCGCGATGTGATCGACGGTCCGCCAGTAAACCGCGGCCGCACTCGCCTTGAGTGTCTTGTCGACGCAGTAGCGGTAACCGACGTTCGTTATGAATGAAACCCCATCAGGCAGCGTCATCCGAACCTCGATGCGCGGCACGCCGTCGTCCGCCTCGGGGTAGGACGAGAGGGAGCGGCGGACTGGATACTCGAAGATCCTCGCGCCGGCCACGTCGACGCCACAACGGTCGAGCAACATTGCTATCTGATCCATGACCAGCCGCTGGTCGGCAACGTGCTCCGGTCTTACGGTCTGCGAGATGGCAGGTTGGTGCAACGATGCATCCTCGTCGCCCTTACCAAATCGGGCCAAGTACGGAGCGTGCCCGTCGGCCCCGAATACCCCGCCTAGGAACTCACGGATGATGGCGACCGGGCACCTCTCGGTGAGCAAGAATTGCGGAAGCGTCGGCGCCTGGTCGATCTTCCGCCCAACCTTGACGGCCGGTAGCGCCATGATCGCGATGCTGAGCTCTTGAGGCAGGACAACCGACCACTTGCGCTCGTCGTACATCGAAGCGGCCGGCCTCTTGCCGGTCACAATCTCGATGTCATTGAGGACGGCCTCGCGATCGAGTCGTTGTCCCACGTTGATGCGCGCTTGGCCGTGGACGCTGATCGAGCCATCGTTCAAGAGATGGCCCAAGAGGCGCGCGAACGCGAGCGTGCGGAGACGTTCATTCGGCGTCGTCATGGTGAAGTCGAATGATTCGGAGCGCAGGTTCCATCCTTCCTCGTCGGCGAGCGGAACGTCGAGCGGAGCTTCCAGTCCCATCACGAGGCGGTCCTCGCCCAGCCGGAGTTCGTCCGCACGTACCCACGTGCCGTCCGCGCGGAGCAGCTCGTGGTCGGGCGTGCACGTGAGCGTCCGACCGTCCTGAAGGACGATTGAGACGCACTCGCGCCTGCCCTTCGAGATCATCGCGCTCTGGCGCGCGGGGGCAATACGCCGATTCGCGTTGGGCCCATAAACGACCGCGCCGCCTAGCAGTGGCAGATCCTCTATTCGTCGGTTCATTCCGTTCGTCTGCAGAACGGGCGTACCCGCCGCCAAGCAGACTGTGCATCCGTAGCCGACGAGGAAGTAGCCGAGCTTCTCCAGATAGGGCGTGAGACCGGCTTGGTCCATGTATCGCGTCACGACGCGCGAGCCCGGCGCCATCGTCGTCTTCACGTACGGCTTCACCGACAATCCGCGCTCGACGGCCTTCTTCGCGAGCAGGCCCGCCGCGATCATGACTGACGGGTTCGACGTGTTCGTACACGACGTGATAGCGGCGATCACGACCGAGCCATCGGTGATCCCCCCGAGCGCGGGCGAGAGGTGCGCCGCTTTGGCAGTTGCGGGCGTCGCCTCGGCGACCATCGTCGCGGGTGCGTCGTTCACCGGCTTCGGTCCCTCGGTGTGGCCGGGACGGGTGATGCCCGTCGTCGGCTTCGGACCGACGAACGACTGCCACACCATCGGCAGCTCGACGCGGTCCTGCGGTCGCTTCGGGCCGGCGACGCTTGGGCGGACGGTCGCGAGATCGAGCTCCATCATCTCGTCGAACGTCGGTGCCGACGCGCCATCGACGCGGAAGAGTCCCTGAGCCTTGGTGTAGCGCTGCACGAGATCGACGAGGTCGCCCCGGTTCGTCGCCTCGAGATAGCGAAGCGACTGCGCGTCGACGGGGAAGAACGCGGCGGTTGCGCCGTACTCGGGGCACATGTTGGACACGGTGGCGCGGTCCTGCACGGTCAACGACGAGAGACCGTCGCCGGCAAATTCGACGAACTTGTTCACGACGCCGTGCTTACGCATCGTCTCGGTGAGCGTCAACACGAGGTCGGTCGCCGTCGTTCCGGTCGGCAGGGAGCCGGTGAGCTTCACGCCGACGACGACCGGCCACGGGAGATACGTCGGCTGCCCGAGCATCGCGGCCTCGGCCTCGATGCCACCGACGCCCCAGCCGAACACGCCCAGCCCATTGACCATCGTCGTGTGCGAGTCGGCGCCGAAGAGCGTGTCGGGTATGGCAACGCCGTCGCGGATCTGCACGACCCGCGAGAGCCGCTCGAGGTTCACCTGGTGGCAGATGCCCGCGCCCGGCGGGACGACGCGGAACGTCTTGAAGGCTTGCCCCGCCCAGCGCAGCAGCGAATAACGCTCGCGATTGCGCTCGTACTCGCGCTCGAGATTCTTCTCGTAGACCTCCTTGGCACCGAAGAAGTCGGCCTGCACCGAATGGTCGATGATCAGATCGACCGGGATGAGCGGTTCGATGCGCGCCGGGTCTTTGCCCGCGCGCTGCATCGCGCTCCGCATCGCCGCGAGATCCACAGCGGCGGGAACGCCGGTGTAATCCTGGAGCAGAATGCGCGCGGGACGGAAAGGGACGCTCGTGCCGTCGGGCGGGGGAGCGGGGTACTTCGCGAGCGCGGCGATATCACGATCGCTGTCACCCGCGCGGATCATCCCCTCCAGCAGGATCTTCACGGTCATCGGCAGCTTCGAGAGGTCGCCGAGCTGCGCGAGCGGGAAGTAGCGGTGCGGTGTGCCTGCGAGCGTCTCGCTGTTGTATGTCGTCATTCGAGCAGGTCCTTCACCAAGTCTCGCTCTTTCTCGAGCTCCGCGACGGTCGCGGCAAGCTTGGCCTTCGCGAAGTCATTCAGGCCCACGTTCTTCACGATCTCGTAGCCGCCGTCGCCTTTGCTGCGCAGCGGGAACGACGAGACGAGGCCCTTCGAGACGCCGTAGCTGCCGTCGCTGGGCACGGCGGCACTGAACCAATCATCGCCCCGCGTCGGCGTGACGAGGCTGCGCACGTGATCGACGAGCGCCTGCGCCGCCGAGGACGCGCTCGACGCACCACGCGCCGCGATCACGGCCGCGCCGCGCTGCTGCA
>Ga0209057_1002311_pt1 | contig 14756 bp, 10 predicted proteins | sample GraSoiAngelo_146_FD_185903 | JGI IMG/M metagenome (GOLD analysis project Ga0209057, IMG submission 185903) | Grasslands soil microbial communities from the Angelo Coastal Reserve, California, USA - 14_1009_05_30cm (SPAdes) (version 2) | ecosystem: Environmental > Terrestrial > Soil > Grasslands ... | reverse complement strand
GTGGACGATCCGGCCGCGCCTCCTCGCCGTGCCCGGCGTGGCGAACGTGGTCATCTACGGGGGCGGCATCCGCCAGGTCCAGCTCACCACCACGCCCGAGCGCCTGTGGGCCGCGGGCGTGACGCTCGACGACCTCGCCGCCGCCGCCGGCGCCGCCGATGCGGCCGCCGGCTCGGGCTTCCTCGACCGCGGCGGGCAGCGCCTGCCCACCTGGCTCGATGCCCGCCTGCGCGGCCCCGCGGACCTGGCGCGCGCGCCGCTGCCGGGGCACGACTCCGTGCCCGTCTCCGTCGCGGCCGTGGCGGACGTGGGCGAGGGGCCCGCCGTGCCGGTCGGCGACGCGACCGTGAACGGCGAGCCGGGGGTCCTGCTCCTGGTCATCAAGCAGCCCGAGATGAACGTCCTCGCGGTGACGGCCGAGGTCGAGGAGGCGCTCCGCGCCGTCGTGCGCGCGCTGCCCGCGGGCGTACGCGTCGAGGAGTCGATGTTCCGCCAGGCGAGCTTCGTGACCCACGCGCTCGGGAACCTCCGCCGCGCGCTGCTGGCCGGCGTGGTGCTGGTGATCGTGGTCCTCGTCCTCTTCACGGGCTCGCAGCGCGCCGCGCTGGTGAGCGTGGTCGCCATCCCACTCTCGCTGCTCGCCGCGGTGGCGGTCCTGCGCGCGGCCGGGGCGACGCTCAACGTGATGGTGCTGGGCGGCCTCGCGATCGCGGTCGGCGAGGTGGTGGACGACGCCATCATCGACGTCGAGAACGCGTGGCGGCGGCTGCGCGCCGCGCCCGCGGGCGCGCGCGCCGCGGACGTCGTGCTCGCCGCCTCGGTCGAGGTGCGGAGCGCGGTCGTGTACGCGACCGTCATGGTGGCGCTCGTCTTCCTCCCCGTCTTCCTCCTGGGCGGGCTCGAGGGCGCGCTCTTCCGCCCGCTCGCGACCGCCTACGTGCTCGCCACGCTCGCCTCGCTGGTGGTGGCGCTCACCGTGACGCCGGCGCTCGCCGCCGTGCTGCTCCCCGGCGCGGTCGCGCGGCGCGCCGAGCCGCCCCGGCTCTTGAGCGCGCTCCGCGCCCACTACGAGCGCGCGCTCGGCGCCGCGCTCGCGCGGCCGGCGCCGGTGATCGTGGGCAGCCTCGCGGCCCTCGCCGCCGCGCTCGCGCTGACGCCGCTCCTCCGCCTCGAGTTCCTCCCCGAGTTCCACGAGACGAACTTCGTCATGCACATGACCGGGGCGCCCGGCGTCGGGCTGGACGAGTCCGCGCGCGTCGGGGCCGCGACGGCGCGCACGCTCCTCGCCGTCCCCGGCGTCCGCTCGGTCGCGCAGGTGATCGGCCGCTCGACGCTCTCCGAGGACACCTTCGGGCCCGAGCGGAGCGAGATGATGGTCCAGCTCGAGCCCGGCGCGGACGCGGTCGCCGTCACCGCGGAGCTCCGCGCGCGCACGGCCGAGGTCGCCGGCTTCGCCTTCGATCTGAAGCAGTTCCTGAACGAGCGCATCGAGGAGCTGCTGGGCGGTGTGGGCGCGGCACTGGTCGTGCGGCTGCGCGGGTCGGACCTGCCGAGCCTCGAGCAGGCCGCGGCGACCGTGAGCGAGCGGCTCGCCGTCATCCCCGGCGTGGCCGACCTGCACGCGCCCGGCGCGCTCGCTGCCTCCGGCATCCGGGTGAAGCCGCGTCGCGCCGACCTGCTCGGCCAGCAGGTCTCCGCGGCCGCGGTCGAGCGCGCCCTGCGCGCAGCGCTCGGCGGGCTTCCGGTCGGCCGCATCGTCGAGGGCGAGCGGCAGGCGGACGTCGTGCTGCGCATCGCGGCCGACGGCGTGCTCGATCCGGAGCGGCTCGCGCGCCTGCCCATCCTGGGCGAGCACGGCCGCGTGCTGCCGCTCGGCGCGGTCGCCGACGTGGAGCGCGCCCCGCTCCGCACCGCGATCACGCACGAGGACGGCGTGCGCACCGTGCTCGTGCGCCTGGACGCGCGCGGGCGCGCGCTCGAGGCGGTGGCGCACGACGTGGCGCGCGCGGTGGCCGCGGCGCGGCTGCCGGCCGGGGTCTACGCCGAGGTGGGGGGCGAGTATGCGGCCGCGGCCGCGGCACGCACGCGCCTCGTTGGCCTGGGCGCGCTCGCGCTCCTCGGCATCTTCGTCCTGCTGGTGGTCGACTTCGGCTCCACGCGGCTCGCCGCCCTCACCATGGTGAACGTGCCGCTCGCCTTCGTGGGCGGGCTCGCCGCCGTGCTCCTGGGCGCCGGGGGCCGGCTCTCGCTCGGCGCGATCGTCGGCTTCGTCACCGTGTTCGGCATCACGATCCGCAACGGCATCGTCCTGGTCGCCCACTTCCTCCACGTGGAGGAGGCGCGCGGCGGCCCGCTCGACCGGGCGGCGCTGGTCGCCGCAGCGGCCGACCGCCTGGCGCCCATCTTGATGACCGCGCTCACCACCGGCATCGCGCTCGTCCCGCTCCTCCTCCTCGGCGGGCGCGCCGGCGGCGAGGTCGAGCAGCCGATGGCGCTCGTGATAGTAGGGGGCCTCGTGAGCTCGACCTGGCTCAACCTCTTCGTGGTGCCGGTGTGGTACGCGCGGCGCGCACGGCGGCGATGATGCGCGCCGTCATCTTCGACGTCGAGAACTCGAGCCGCGTCGAGCACATCGCGCGTATGCTCGAGCACCTCGGGCTCGGCACCCTCGACCGGCAGACGCGTCTCATGGGCGTCGGCAACTGGGGCGTGATCGGCTACGACACCGCCCGTCTGTTGGCCCGCCACGGGGCGCAGCTGCTGCACACCGCGCCGGCCTTCGGGGTGAAGGACTGGAGCGATCTCCGCATCGCGGTCACGGCAGGCATCTGGCTGGCGGGCGCGCAGCCGGGTGACGTGCTGGACATCATCACCGATGACCAGGCCTTCGATGCCGTCGGCGACGTGGCCGCGGGCCGCGGCGTCGCCTTCCATCGCCTCTCCTACCGCGCCCTGGTAGGAACGAGGCGGGAACCGGCGTCGGACGGCGGCGCCCGACGGCGAAGGACGGGAAGGCGGCGGGTGAGGACGCCAGCTCGAGCGCAGCGGGGATCGGCGAACGCACCGCACGCAGCGCCGTCGGACGAGATCCTCGCCGTGCTGCGCGAGCTGCTCGCCGGCGCACGGGGGCAGCCCGTGACCCTCGATGCCCTGTCGAGCGCTCTGAAGGCGCGGGGATTCAACCGCCCACCGGGTTCGTCACGCCTCGTCACGCGGCTCCGGCAGATGAAGGACATCGAGGTGAGCCCGTCCGGGACGATTCGTCCGGCCGGGAAGGACTGAGAGCGGACCGACCTGCCGAGCGCGGTCCAGCGCCGGCGATCCCGAGCGAGCCTTGCCAGGTTTGACAGGGCGTCGACGCCAGTCTATGTGCGGGCGCTCGATTTCCACGGCGATGGGGTTCGCCGCATAACCGCCCCGCCCGGGCTGATGACCCCTACCGGAGAGCGCATGGTAGGGGGTCCCTCACAGCTGCCCGAACGACGCGTTTCGCCGTTGGCGCACGTCCGGGAGAGTCTCATGCGCGGAGCGAAGGCGGGTCGTGACCTTCGAGGACGTCGGGCGGCAGGGAGCGGGTTGATCCGATGATGGCGCACGCGACCAACGTCTGGTTCGTCGCTGCGGCGTGGATGCTGCTCGCCTTCGTAGCGAGCGTCGTCTCGATCCGCACCGGCATCTCGGTCGCGCTGATCGAGATCGGCATGGGGGTGATCGGCGGCAACTTCCTCGGCCTAGAGACCAGCGAATGGGTCAACTTCCTCGCCACCTTCGGGGCGGTCCTCCTCACCTTCCTCGCCGGCGCCGAGATCGATCCCGACTCCCTGCGCGTTCACCTGAAGGCGGCGCTGGCGATCGGCTTCGTCTCCTTCCTCGCCCCGTTCCTGGGCGCCTGGGCCTTCGCCTACTGGGTGACGGGCTGGACGTACCAGGGCGCGCTCATCTGCGGCATCGCGCTCTCCACCACCTCGGTCGCCGTCGTGTACGCCGTGATGGTGGAGACGGGCCTCAGCCGGACCAGCCTCGGGAAGATGATCCTCGCCGCCTGCTTCGTGACCGATCTCGGCACGGTCCTGGCGCTCGGGGCCTTCTTCGCGGACTTCAATCGCTGGCTCCTCGTGTTCGCCATGGCGCTCGCCGTCGCCCTCCGCTTCATGTCGCGGCTGACGCGCGAGCTGATCGCCACCTTCGGCGCGACCCGTGTGAGCGAGCCCGAGGTGAAGTTCCTCTTCCTCGTGCTCTTCGTCCTGGGCGGGCTGGCGACCACGGCCCGGAGCGAGGCGGTGCTCCCTGCCTACCTGGTCGGGCTCGTGGTGGCCGGCGTGTTCGTCGAGGATCGCGTGCTCGTGACCCGCATGCGTTCCATCGCCTTCTCGATGCTGACCCCCTTCTACTTCATCAAGGCGGGCCTGTTCGTGTCGTTGCCGGCCATGGTGACGAGCGCCGGCCTCATCCTCGCGCTGCTCGCCGTCAAGCTGGCCGCCAAGTCGATCGGCGTCTGGCCGCTGGCGCGCGTCTTCAAGCTCGCGGCGCGCGAGGCGAACTACACGACGCTCATGATGGCGACCGGACTCACCTTCGGCACCATCTCGGCCCTCTTCGGCCTCGAGCACGACCTGATCGACCGCGCGCAATACACGGTCCTGGTGACGGTCGTCATCGGGAGCGCCGTCGTGCCGACGCTGATCGCGCAGGCGTTCTTCCAGCCGGACGTGAAAGAGCAGTCGCCGGCGGTGGAAGAGGCCGGCGCGGGCGCGGTGTCGGCCGGGCACGGGAGGTAGAGCATGTACCGGCGCATCGCGGTGGGATTCGACGGCTCGCAGGGCTCGCGCCGGGCCCTGGAGGTGGCGGTGAACCTGGCGCGCTCGGCCAAGGCCGAGCTCTTCCTCGTCTCGATCGAGGAGCTGCCCCGCTATCCGGCCGCGATCGACGAGGTGGATGACGAGCAGCGCTCCGCGGAGAGGTTCTTCAAGGAGATCCAGGACGAGGCGGTGCAGCAGATCACCGGCACCGGGCTGGTCGTGCACCGCGAGATCCGTCCGGGGCACGCGGCCCAATTGCTGCCGCACTATGCGATGGAGGTGGGCGCCGACCTGCTCGTGATCGGCCACAGCGGCCACTCGGGCATCTGGGGGCGTCTGCTCGGCACGACCGCCGACAAGGTGGTGGAGCACGCGCCCTGCTCCGTCCTCGTGGTTCGGTGAGGGTCACACCATTGCGACGCTGGGGCGAGGACTACACGGTTGTAATCCGCGCCCGCACGCAGTAGCGGCCGAGGCGCATGCGCCACATGAACGGCGACGCGCCCCGTTTGGGGGCGGGCGTTGCGCTCGCCCTCCTCGCCACCGCGCTCCTCGCGGGGCGGCTCGCCGAAGGTGACCTGATCGGCGACCCGGTCATCTACGCGGCCGTCGCGAAGTCCATGCTGGTGCGCGGCGAGTGGGGGACGCAGTACCTCGCCGGGCAGCCCTTCTTCGACAAGCCGCCCCTCGTCGTCTGGCTCGCGGCGTTGTCCTTCAAGCTCTTCGGCGTCTCCACCTGGAGCGCGCGGCTCCCGGGCGTGGCGCTCGGCATCGCCGCCTGTCTCGTCCTCTGGCGGCTCGGCGCCTTCCTGTTCGACGAGCGCGTCGGGCTCGCGGGCGGCGCGATCCTCGCGCTCACGCCCGGCTTCGTCCGCTTCGGGAGCACGCTCCTGCTCGACACGGCGCTCGCGCTGGGCGCGCTCGCGGGGCTCCTCGCCACGGCGCGCGCCTTCGCGCGCGGAGGAAATGGCCTCTGGTGGGCGGGGGTCTGGTTCGGCGTCGCCTTCCTCGGCAAGGGCGCGCTCGCGCTCGGGGCGCCCGCGGTGCTCGCCGCGTACTGGCTGGCGACGCCCGGCGACCGCCGGCCGCCGCTCGGCGCCCTGGTGGTCGCCGGGCTCGCCTTCCTCGCCGTCGTGCTGCCCTGGCATGTCTACGAGACGTGGGTCTGGGGCTGGCGCTTCGTGCACGGCTATCTCGCCGACGTGAGCGAGAAGATGGGGAGGCATCCGGGCGCCGCAGTCTACGCCCGCGCGCTCGTGGTCACCACGCTCCCCTGGCTGCCGCTCGCGGCGGTCGGCGCGTGGCGGAGCTGGCGGGGCGGGGAGCGCGGGGACGGCCTTCGCCTGCTCACGGTGTGGACGCTGGTGGCGTACGGCTTCCTCTTCGCCGCCGCCAAGCACTCGCCGCGCTACCTGGTGCTGCTCCATCCGGCGCTCGCGCTGTGGGCCGCGCTGGCGCTCCGTCCGCTCCTGCCGGCGGCGCGCGCGCTCGGGCTCTGGGTCGCGGCCGCCGCAGGGCTCGCCTGGGCCGTCATTCTCCTCTGGCCCCACCCGCTCCATCCCGGCGGCACGGGCGCCGCGGTGACGGCGCTGGCGCCCGTGCTCGGCCCGCGCGAGGCACCCCTCGCCGGCTTTCGCTTGAAGCACGAGGGGACCCGGGCGCGCTTCGCCTTCTACGCCGACCGCGAGGACGTGCGCACGGTCGACGATCCGGACGCGCTGGTCCGCCTCGGAGCCGGCACGCCGGTGGTGACCGCACGCCGCGACGCGCCCGTGCTCGCGGCCGACGGCCGCTTCGAGGAGCTCCGCCGCTCGCGCGACTTCGTCGCGTTCCGGGTGCGGTAGGCGCGGGGGCCGACAGTCGCGCCCGCGGACGCTACGCGCGCAGCCGGCGGTGGAGGCGCACGAGCTCCACGAAGGCGCGCGCGACGACGCGCAGCCTTGCCCCCGAGGGCGCACCCGCGCGCCGCGGGAAGTGGCCGACCGGCACCTCGACGACGCGAAGGCCGCGCCCGCAGATGCGCGCCAGGAGCTCGGTCGAGACCATGGCCCCGTCGGCCTCGAGCTCGATGCCGTCGAGGGCCGCGCGGCGGAAGAGCTTGAAGGCGCAGTTCACGTCGCGCACGGGCAGGCGGAGGAGGGCGCGCACGAGGAGGTTCCAGGCGGCGGCGTTCAGCCGGCGCGCGAGCGGATCGGAGCGCGCGTGGCGGTAGCCGACCACCACGTCAGCGCCGTCCACCCTGTCGATCAACGCCGTGATCTCGGCCGGGTCGAACTGGCGGTCGCCGTCGGTGAAGAAGACGTAGTCGTGGCGCGCGGCGCGGAGGCCGGAGCGAATGGCGGCGCCGTAACCCCGGCCGACCGGATGATGGATGACGCGGACCTTCGGATGGGCGCGGGCGAGCTCGTCCGCGAGCGCCCCGGTCGCGTCCCGGCTTCCGTCGTCGACGATGATGAGCTCCCAGCGCTCGGCGACCGCAGGCAGGACGCGGAGCATCGCCTGCGCCATGGGCAAGAGGTTCGCCTCCTCGTCGCGGGCCGGGAAGAAGGCCGAGAGGCTCGGCAGCGGCGGGACGGCCTCTACAGCCAGCGCCGCGCGGGGCTCTTCCGCGGCAATCGTCGCGCGCATCGGGCGTGTTTGCCCGACGGCGGGGCCGAGAGCAAGCGCCGTCATCTTCGGCGCCGCACCAGCACCAGATCGTGGCGGTGGGTGGAGAAGAGGTGCGGGCTCGCGAGCACCTCCTCCCAGCCCGCGGGCGCCTTCCACGCGCGCCAGCGGGCCTGGTCGAGGATGTAGTAGCCGGCCGGCACGTCGTCGCGCGGGCGCGCCCCCGCCGGGGCCAGCACGGGGACGTTCCGGCCCACGTGGAAGATGAAGGGGATCTCCTCGTCGCTGGCGAGGAGCGCCAGCCGATCGTCGGGCCGGAGGCGGTCGCGCACGGCGTGCGCGAACGGCTTGACGGACTTCTGTGCGGCCCGCGCCGGCACGAAGAGCCCGTAGACGACGACCGTCGTGCACGCGACGGCGGCGGCGATGGCGAGGGCCGCCTCGCGCCAGCGCGCCCGGCCGAGCGCGCGCGCCGCGAGCGCGGCCGCGAGCGCGCCGGCCAGGCCGACGGCGCCGACCGCCGCCCAGGCCGCCGCGACGACCCGGAGATACGTCGCTGCGTCGATCTCGTGGCGCGCGCCCTGCTCGATCAGGCTCGCGCCCGGCACCAGCCCCCAGTGGACCGCGCCCGCCGCCGCGGCGAGCGCGAGCAGACCCGCGGCGGCCACGACGGCGAGCCCGCGCCCGACCGCCACCCAAGCCCCCGCGGGCCGCTCCTCCTCGGCCGCTTCCGCGAGCCACCAGCCGATCACCAGCGCGAGCGCCGGCCGGAGCGGCAGGAGGTAGGCGGCGCGCTTGAGCGGCGCGAGCGAGAAGAAGACGAGCACCACCGCCGCCCACACGACCGCGTGGCGCCGCGCGAGGTCGCCGCTCCGCCAGCCGCGCGCGAGCGCCCAGGGAAGGACGAGCGTCCACGGGAGCCCGGCCAGGACGAGCGGCGCCAGGTAGAAGAGCGGCGAGCGGTAGGGGAAGCGCGAGCTCCCGAGCAGCGCCTCGCCGTTCTCGGAGACGATCTGCTTGGCGACGAAGTCCATGCCGCGATGGTGGTACGCGAGGCCGTACCAGCCGCCGGCGACGGCGAGGAAGACGAGCACGGGGAGCGGCCGCACCAGGCGGAGCGCGGGACCCAGCCGCCGATTCGTCAGCGCCGAGACGAGCGCCGTGAGCCCGACCAGGCCCGGGCCGACCGGCCCCTTGGCGAGCATGGCGAGCGCGAGGCAGAGGGCGAGGACGAGCCGCGTCGGCCCGCCGCCCCCGCCGAGCGCATGCACGAAGGCGAGCTGCGCGCCGGTGATCGCCGTCGTGAGCGTCATGTCGACCCGCCCGTCGCCCGCCTCGTTCAGGAACTGCGGCGTGGTGGCGAGCACGAGCGCGGCCATGAAGCCCACGTGCTCCCCGCCCCAGGCGCGGCCGGCGAGAAAGACGAGGAGCACGACCAGCCCCGCCAGCGCGATCGACGGCACGCGCAGCGTGTGCTCGGTCACGCCTGCGCCGGTGAGCGCGGCGGCGCCCGCCGCGAGCCAGTGGAAGAGGGGCGGCTTCGAGGGCACGACGCTCCCGTTCCAGAGGGGCAGGATCCAGTCGCCGGTGCGGAGCATCTCGCGCACGACGAGCCCCTCGCGCGCCTCGCCCCCCTCGTAGACGTCGGAGCCGATGGGGAGGGCCGCGAGCACGACGGCGAGCGCGACGAGCGCGGCAGCGGCGAGGACGTGGCGGCGCATCAGCGGTCCCTGGGCGCCGGCCAGCCCTCGGCGCGGCAGGCGGGGGACTCACCCCGCCGCCGGCGCGCATGGTCGAGCACGTGGCCGGAGAGGTCCACGGCGCGCACGTCGATCGTCTCGAGCGTGACCCGCACGCGGAGGTAGTGGGTCACCGCGAGCACGCGCGGGAAGTTCGGGTGGCCGGCGGGCGGGTCCAGGTTCGCGCCGCCGCCGCCGCTCACGACCTCGAGCACGCGCGCGCCGGGCACGACGGCGCACGCCGGCTCGGCGCGCTCATAGAGGTGCGAATGGCCGGCGAGGAGGAGGTCGACATGCCCGGCCTCGATCACCGGCTCGAGGTGCCTGCGCAGCCCGGGCACCACCCACTTTGCACCGGCGGTGAACGGCGGCTCGTGCAGGAAGACGATGCGCCACGGGCGCGCGGCCGCGCGCGCGAGCTCCCCCGCCAGCCACTCGGGGTCGCCGCCCTCGGCGTCGGAGAACTCGGGCGACGACACCGACACGAGATGCGCGGCGCCCCAGTCGAAGGCGTAGTGCGGGCCGCCCCGCGCTTCGCCGGCCGCGATGGGCGCGAAGACGTCGCGGTAGGCGCTCCGCTCGACCAGGTCGTGATTCCCGGGCGTGGGGAAAAGGGGCACGCGGGCGAGCACGCGCCGGTAGGGGCGGAAGAAACGCGCGTCGAGGGTGGGCGCCCGGGAGGACGGGTAGGCCATGTCGCCCAGGTGGACCAGGAAGGCCGGGCGCCCGGCCAGGATGCGCCGCGCGAGCGCGGCCGCCTCGGGGCTCCCGTCGCCGCTGTCCCCGACGGCGGCAAAGGTGAAGGGCTCGTCCGCCGCAGGCGCGGTGCGGAAGCGGACCGTCCCCGCGGCCGCCCCGAGGCGGCAGACGTAGCGCGTGGACGGGGCGAGCCCCTCCAGGCGCACGACCTGGAGGCCGCGGCCGCGCGGCCTGGCGGACCCGCCCAGCGTCGCGCCGCCCGGGGCGCGGCAGCTCGCCCGCCCCCCGTCCGCGCCCGTCCACACGACCGTCGCCGCGCTGCTGCTCACGCCCGACACGTAGGCCCAGCCCGACGGGAAGCGCCCGCCGCAGCCGGCCAGCCCGATCGTCGCGCCGAACGCTGCGAGGACGCCCCTCCACCGCACCCCGCTCACGCGACGCCGGAACCCTCGCGCCAGAGCTGCAGGACGATGAGCGCCCACAGCTCGCGGCGGTTGTCGCGGCGGCGCTCCACGTGCTCCTCGAGCAGCGCGCGCACCGCCTCGGGCCGGATGACCCCGGGATCGAGGCGATCGAGCGTGGCGCGCGCGAAGGGGAGGAGCGGGCCCGCGAGCCAGGCCGCGAGCGGCACGGTGAGCCCGCGCTTCACGCGCCGGCGGATGGGCGGCGGCACCAGGTCGGCGACCGCCCTACGCAGCACCCGCTTCGTCGCGAGGCCGCGCACCTTGTGCTCGATCGGCAGGCGAGAGGCGAACTCGACCAGCCGGTGGTCGAGGAACGGCGCGCGGCCCTCGAGCGAGGCGGCCATGCTGGCGCGGTCGAGCTTGGGCAGGAGGTCGTCGGTCAGGTAGCCGGTCAGGTCGAGGGCGAGGAGGGCGTCGATCGCGCTCCGGGCGGGAAGGGCGGCGGGCTCGGGCGGCAGGGCGAGCGGCCCGCCGGGCGTGGCGAGCGCGGCGAGGCGCGCGGCGTCGACGCACCCGGTCCACGCCCGGTGGCGCGCCGGCGCGGGACGATCGGCCTCCTCGAGGAAGCGGCGGAGGAGGTAGCGCACGGTGGTGTTGCCCAGCGGCGCTCCGAGCGCGGGCGCGGCGGCGGCGACGGCCCGCCGCACGCCGGCGGGGAGGCGCGCGTAGCGCGCCGCGAGCGCGCCCCCCAGATAGGTCGGGTAGCCGGCGAACAGCTCGTCGGCGCCCTCGCCGACCAGCACCGTCTTCACGTGCGTGCGCGCGAAGCGAGAGAGGAGGAAGGTCGGTACCCACGCCGGGTCGGCGAGCGGCTCGTCGATGAGCGGCGTGAGATCCCGCACCCCTTCCAGGAAGAGCGACGGCGAGATGGTGAGCGTGTGGTGGCGCGTGCCGAGCGCGCTCGCCGCGAGGGCCGCATGGTCGCGCTCGTCGAAGCCGCGCTCCGCGAAGCCGAGGGCGAAGGTGTTCAGCTCGCCGCACACGGAGCGGGTGACGGCCGTGACCGCGGTCGAGTCGAGCCCGCCCGAGAGGAAGACGCCGAGCGGCACGTCGCTCACCAGCGCGGCGCGCACCGCGCGCACGAGGTGCGCGCGCAGCTCGGCGGCCGCGTCGTCGAGGCCGAGCGGCAGCGGCGGCGCGGCGAGGAAGGGGGCCACCTCCCAGTAGCGGTCGGCGCGCGCACTCTCGCCCTCCAGCACGAGCCGGCCGCCGGGTGGGACCTTCTGGATGGCGGCGAAGGCGCTCGCCGGGTTGGGCACGTAGCCGGTGCGGAGGTAGGCGGCGAGCGCCGCCCAATCCGGCTCGCGTCCGGCGTGGCCCGAAGCGAGGAGGGCCTTCGGCTCCGAGGCGAAGAGGAAGCCGGCGGCGGTGGTGGCGTGGTAGAGCGGCTTCTCGCCCATCCGGTCGCGCGCCAGCACGAGCCGGCCACGGCGCGCGTCCCACAGCGCCAGGGCGAACATCCCGTCGAGGGCATGGACGAAGTCGAGCCCCTCGTCCTCGTAGAGGTGCGGCAGCACCTCGGCATCGCTGCGGGTTCGAAAGCGATGCCCCCGGGATTGGAGCGCGGAGCGCAGCGGAGCGCTGTTATAAATCTCGCCGTTGCACACCACGATCACGTCGCCCGTCTCGTTCGCGAGCGGCTGCGCGCCGCCCGCGACGTCGATGATCGCGAGCCGCCGGCAGCCGACGCCGCCCGCGCCGCGCACCGCCCAGCCGTCGCCGTCGGGGCCGCGGTGCACGAGCGCCGCGCTCATGCGCGGGAGGACCGTCTCGGCGCCGGCCCCCACCATGCCGTAGATGCCGCACATCGCTTATTCGCCGCGTCTTTTCCGAAAGTTGGGCGCGTCCTGATACCATCTTTGCCGGTTCCGATACACTACGCTCTGAACGCCATGTTCCAGGCGTGAGTGAGTACATCATCCTCGCCACCACGCTCGCTCGACCGGTATCGGGCCGAAACACTCGATCAGGGTGGGTTGATCTGGAGGGGGACCACTGCTTTGCCTGCCAGCCGACGGGGTGATATCTGGCCGCTTTAGGAGGCGGGATGGCACGGATGCTGGTAGTCGTTGTCGGCGTGACTTTGAGCCTGCTCGCTGCCGTGCGGGCGGCGGAGGGCGTAGCGACACGCGCCGACAGGTGCGCGGCCGCGAAGCTGAAGGCGGCGAGCAAGAAGGCGGCGGCGAAGCTTCGCTGCCACGAGAAGGCGCTCGTGCAGGGAAAGCGCGTCGCCTCCGCGTGCCTCTTGGCTGCCGATGATCGTTTCTTGGTGGCGTTCGCCAAGGCCGAGCTGAAAGGTGGCTGTGCCACGACCCGCGATCAGGCGGAGGTCGAGGACCAGGTGGAGAGGTTCGTCACGGGCCTGCTCGCTACCCTGACGGGCCTCTGAGACTGAACCCGCACCCCAAGGCCCGGCGCTGATCTCTGCGCGGTCAGCGGCGGGAGCTGGGGATAAGCTTGCCCGTTGGTCGGCGGTTGCGAGTGCGCGATCTTCTCGTGGGCACCGGCTTCGATGCTCGGGCTGCTTCCTCATGATCGCGCGTGCGCCGTGTGGGCTGCTGGAGGACGTGCCGGGTGGGGCCGGGGCCTGGCCACTCCGCCCTACACCTCCGCCCCCATGACGGCAGAGGGGTGCGAGGCGTCAAGCGTGTAGCACCTCCGTGGAGGAGCTGAACCCGTCTGACGGGCCGGGACGAACGGCCTTCGTGACCGGGCTTGCGCCCCTCAGCGTGTGGGACTCGGGCTACCGCAGACGGGGGAATGTCCCCGAATGAAGCCAGCTGGCGGCGCTGCCAGTGGCGTCTCCCGGCGCTTCGAGCGCTCGCGTCGCGCCGACCGTCCCCGCCTACGGAATGCGCACGCAGCTCGAGCCCGACTGATTGAAGACGCACGCCTTGCTCGGGTCGGTGCAGAAGCCGTCGCACGTGGGCGCGTCCGCCCGCTGGGCGTCGTCCGGCACTCGCACGAGCCGCTCGACGCCGCTGCCGAGCAAACTCCGTCGCCACCGCACTGTCCCCGGCACTCCCCATCGGTGAAGCGGCACGGCTGGGGTGGCAGCGTAGTCGTCGTGCTCGTCGGCGCGACGCCGACGGGCCCACGGTTCGCCGGCGCGCACACGAACTGCGCGCCCTGAAGACGACCATCCGCGCGCCGAACTGATTCTCCATCTCGGCGGGCGCGACAGCCGCACCACCACCTGGCCCGAATATCCGAATATCGCGCACCCTCCCCCAACCGCAATTCAGTGCCGAATCCACCGACTGATCGCCGCCGGGCGGTTCGGGAAGATTCACTCATTGGTGAATCCCCACCGCTCGCTCCACTCGTTGCGCCACGGAGCATGCGCGGGACGGCGGCATGGTATCCGCTTTTTTTCGCGAACGTCTTGACCCTCCCATCCTCCGTTCGGCATAAAGCCACGGACTTCTCTTCACATCGAAAGAACGAGCATCCACGACTACTTCGCGGCATTCGCACCTTCTCTCTTGCTAGCGTAGTGAGCCGGCTCGCATGGACCTTGCGGTCCGCGAGCCAGCCCGCCGCATACGGGGTGCGCATAGGTCCCGTAGCCAGCGTCGACGGATCGACGCTGCTGGACAGTTTCGGCGCGAGTGCCGCGAACCGGGTGAGCCGAATGCCAGTCCCACGTACACATCTGCTCGCGCGCCCGCGCACAACGCACGCGGCCTGCGGGTGGTTCGATGGTTGCACGTGGTCGCCGGCGAGCGATCGGCCCGGGGCGTGGCTCGGGGAGGCTCGAGGAGGCTGGGAGATGGGACAACGGCCAAAGGCTCTGGGATTCGCGTCACTGCTCGCGCTGCTCGCAGCGCTTCACGTCGGGACCTCCGCGGAGGCGGCGTCCGTCTCGCGGCAGTGTCGGCGGGCGTGCCGCGCCGAGCTCGCGGCGTGCGTCGGCGCTGGGGGCCACCCCCGGGCCTGTCGGAAGAGCGTGCTCGGGCGCTGCGAGATAGAGGGGGTCGCGGCCTGCCAGGGGCAAGCCGACGGTACCAGCGGGGCGGACACACTCAACAATGGTCACCACCGGAAGAGCACGACGACCACCACCACGACCACCGCCACGACGTCCACGCGGCCGCCGACCGCGACCACGACCACCAGCAGGTCGACCACCACGACGACCCTGGGTGGGGGCAGCGGGCCGGTCACACGCCTGCACTATGCCCCCAACAATAACTTCGATTCGAGCGGCCACTATATGCCCGGTCCAATGGGGTTCAATCTGGCCGACGTGGGCAGTGTCAGCGAGCTCGATTCGCTACCAAACGGCGTCAAGGGACTGGTTTGGCTAGGTCTGTGCAATGGCGCAGATTCGTCGTTCATCAACGCCGTACAGCCCTTCATTGGGAATCCGAATTTGTTCGGGTTCTACTTGATGGACGAGCCGGACCCCACGGGTCAATGGGCCCCTCTTTGCCCGGCGGCCAAGC
>Ga0209057_1002308_pt1 | contig 14765 bp, 18 predicted proteins | sample GraSoiAngelo_146_FD_185903 | JGI IMG/M metagenome (GOLD analysis project Ga0209057, IMG submission 185903) | Grasslands soil microbial communities from the Angelo Coastal Reserve, California, USA - 14_1009_05_30cm (SPAdes) (version 2) | ecosystem: Environmental > Terrestrial > Soil > Grasslands ... | reverse complement strand
GAACTTTTCGGCCATCGCGCCCATCGTGACCAGGGCGAGTACGCCGATCACGATGCCGCTGATCGTCAGGATGTTGCGCAGCTTGCGCCGCGTCAGATTTCGAATGATTTCCATGGGTCCTCCTCACGGGTAGCTGATTCGCGTCTTCCGGGAGAGTACGGTCGCACCGTCCGTTCAACCAGTCGCAGCGGTCAGCTATTCCGCATGACAAGCGTCATCCGGCGCCGCCATTCCCTTCCTCGCTCGGGGTCAGGGGTCATTGATCGAAACCCTCGATGCTTGACTCGACTATAGAGATCGTCTATATCTGAGCAATGCTGCTGGCGCAGGTTGAGGGCTTCCTCGAAGTCGCGCGCCGCGGGAACGTGAGTCGCGCGGCTGAGGCGATGTTCGTCACCCAGCCGACCCTCACCGCTCGCCTGCACGCCCTGGAGCGGGAGCTCGGCGAGCCACTCTTTGCCCGAACCCGCCGGGGTATGCGCCTGACCGATGCCGGCCGGGCTTTCCTGCCCTATGCCGAACGCGCCATGCGGGCCGTGCGCGATGGCCGCCAGGCGCTGACCGACGCCCGCTCCGCCTCGGCCGGCCGGCTGGTGCTCGGCGCGGCGCCCGCCGTCAGCACCTACGTCCTGCCCGCGCTGCTGCAGCGCTTTGCGGCCGCCTACCCCCGCATCGAGGTCGCCGTTCGCACGGGACACTCGGAAGACGTCCTGCAGATGCTCCTCCGCGAGGAGGTGCAGCTGGCCATGGTGCGAACGATGCGCCACCCCGACATCGAGTCGATCCCGCTCTATGAAGAAGCCCTGGTCCTCGTCGTTCCGCCCGGTCATCCGTTTGCCAAACGATCGACGGTCGGCATCGCGGACGTCGCGTCGGAGCGCCTGATCTTCTTCGACCGCACCTCGAGCTACTACGAGCTGACCCAATCCTTCTTTCTGAGCCTGGGGGTGACGCCGCGCGAAGTGATGGAGCTCGACAACATCGAGTCGGCCAAGAAGATGGTGGAACGCCGGCTCGGCATCGCGCTGCTTCCGCGCACCGCGGTCTCGGGCGAGCTCGCGGCGAAGACCTTGACCCAGGTCGCGGTCACCGACGCGCCGGCGATGTCGCAAAAGATCGTGGTGATCCGGCGACGCGACCAGGGCCGCCCTTCGGGTACGGTCGCCGCATTCCTCAACCTGGTGCGGGAGTCCGACCCCGCCGCCGTTTAGACGACGCGGTCTTCGGGCAACGTCTCGGCGTACTCCTGGCCGAGCCGGGCGGCATCGTACGCTTTGCCCACCAGGTGGTGGTAGGGCACGCCGGAGAAGAAATGATGGCTGCGTGTGGGGAAGTCCTGGCCTTGCTCGAACTCCTTTCGTTGCAGCGCGATGTAGCCATCCTGCTGGTCCTTCGACATCGCCTGCAGCAGCACGCTGAGCCCGTGGCCTTCGGCGTGCTGCGCGCCGAGCGTGATGAAGACGAACTTCACCCCCATCTCGCCGAGCTCGGCGAACGTCATCGGATCCGGGTCCTTGAACCACTTGAACGACGATGACCAGTTGAAGGCGAAACGGGCGTCAGGAAAGCGCTGCTTGATCTGCTGGGTGAAGGTCTCGACAGCGCCGCGCTCGGAGGTCGGAAACTCGCACCAGAGCAAGTCCGGGATGCCGCTGTCGAGGTAGCGCAGCCCGCGGTCGACGGCCAGCTCCATCTTGCGAAGCGGTTCAGGCGCGTCGACGGCACTGAGGCCGTCAGTGCGGGCGATGATGACGAAGTCGCGGTTGCCGAGGTCCTGCGCGACCGCCCGCGCCATGCGCAGCTTGCCGACCATCTCGTTGACCGGGATCAGGGCTTTGCCGCCGATGTGGCCGCAGCGCTTGGGGAGCACCTGGTCTTCGATGTGGGCCGCCGCCACGCCCGCGGTGACGTAGAGCTCGGTGGTGCGCTGGACGTTGAAGATGTTGCCGTAGCCCCCGTCCATGTCGACGATCACCGGTGGGATGTCGAGGTGCCTCGGGGCGACGCCCTTCTCCGGGTCGCCCACCGCCATGGTCAGCTGGAACTTACGCAGCGCGCTCACGGTGCGGCGGGCGGCGTCGGCGATTTCGACGCTCGAGTAGAGGTCCATGTCAGTGGTGCCGAGATGGCCGATGGCGAAGGAGTAGCCACTGAAATAGACGGCCTTGTAGCCGTGGTACATGACGAGCTGGGCGCCCATGGGATCGTAGACGCCCGGTCCGAAGAGGAATGGCTCGGTCTCGAGCAGCTCGCGCATGCGGGTGCTGGGATGCACGAAACGCGAGGCGGGCACTTTGAAGCCGTCCGGTAGCAGCGGGCTGGGGACGAGCTTGGTCGCTTGCGGCACGGCCACCGTGGGCATCAGCGCAGCCTTACTCGTTCCCGTGATCGCGTTCGCAGTCATCCGGGCAGCCGCACTCGGCGATCTCGGCCCGACACTGATACTCATCGCTCGGCGCGCTCTGGATGCTTCGCCCTTCCATGATCATGGGTGCAACTCTATCAACTAACTACCCATCAGGTCCAATCGTTTCTCGCGATTGGCGCGATAAAGAAGGGCTATATCACGTGGAAACTGGCCGCCATCTCGAGGCCGAGGGCAACCGCCGCCAGGAGCAGCAAAACCGCCACGATCCGGGCGTCGTTGGTGGCGGCGATCAGTATCAGCCGCGCCTGGTGCAAGCCGGCTGCGACCTCCCGACCGATGCTGTGGATCGCGGTTCGGACCCTGCGGCCAGGCGGCCACTCGTGCGCGGCGGGTTGCGACAGCCGACCACGCGCCGAAAAAAGTCCCATCTCGCTTCCCTCCTTCCCTGGGTTCGCCGAGCGAACGGGGGCTCCTGAGGGTCACCGTAGCAGATCACCGCTGGTCCACGTCAAGTCGCGACCGAGGGCAGGGTCAGGTGGTGGGCGGGAGATTCCAGCGCTGCAAGACGGGATCGGCGTGCTCGTAGCTCAGCACGCTGAGCGTCGCGGTTTGCAGCGCGTAGTGGCGCCCGCCGTCGGGCGGCTGACCGAGCCAGCGCGCGGCGAGCACTCGCAGCACGTGTCCGTGGGCGAAGATCAATACATCGCCGGAAACGCGACGGACCTCGGCGATCACGCGGTCGGCGCGGCGTCCGACATCGGCCGCGGTCTCGCCGCCGGGACCGCCATCCCGCCAGAGCGACCAGTTTGGATCGGTCGCCTCGATTTCTTTTGAGGTGAGGCCCTCGTAGCGGCCGTAATTCCACTCGACCAGGTCCGCCATCACCCGGGCCCGCTCTCCATAGCCTGCCAGGCGGCAGGTCTCGAGCGCGCGCCGGAGCGGGCTCGTGAGGACGAGCGAAAACGTCCAGGGACTCAGCCGAGGGCCCAGCGCTATGGCCTGGCGCCGCCCCTCCTCGGTCAGGCGAAGGTCGGTCGTGCCGGTGTGCCGGCCGCTGAGACTCCATTCCGTTTCGCCGTGCCGCGCCAGCACCACCGACTGCGCCACCGGATCGGTCTCAGCCGGTCCGGACATCGACGTGCGAGGCGCCGCCGCTGATCACGATGTCGAGGCGGTCTGTCGCCGACGCGTAGCCGGGGCTTTGCTGCTGGAAGTCCCCGCCGATGGCGGCGTAGGAGGAGCCGTTGATACGCAGCCCGCTGACGCCGCCGCTCACCGCCACGTGCCATTGCGCCCCGGTTGGCGCCCGTAGCGTCAGATTGCTGAGGCCGCCGGAAATGTCGATCAGGACGGTGCCCTTGGGGCTGGGCAACTGCGCGTCCAGCCGGCTGGCGCCGCCCGAAATCTCCACCTTGGCGAGTTGCAACCGGCGAAGGTCGAGGCGGGCATTGGCCAGGCCGCCGGTGATCTTGATCGTCCAGGGGATGCGATCGGTCAGCGTGATTACAACGTGCCGTCGCGCCGCACCGAATAGCCGGAGCGGGGAGAAGCTCGAGCGCTCGCCGATCGCCAGCGTGCCGCTCTCGTGGTCGAGGCTGATGGCCGGCGGATCGTCGCTGCCCGGGTACTCGACGTGGGCCTGGTAGAGGGAGTCGCCCAGGTTCGTGCCTCCCTGGATATCGACGGTGGCCCGGCTGTAGCCAAGATCGAGGGTTGCCGCGGTCAGACCTCCGATACGGTCGGAAACGTTGGCCTGCCGCGTGCCGAAGTTGGTGGCCGGTACCAGGGTGGCATACGCCACCGCCGCGATCACGATCAGGACCGTCGCACCCAGCCCGATCAGGGTGGCTCGCTGGCGCGGCAAGGTGTGATTGAGAATCAGTTGCAGTCCAAGGATCACGAGCAGCAACGGCCACAGGTCGCCGAGCCGCAGAAGCGCCTCGGACGTGACCACGCCGACGTTTGCCAGCAGAACGATGGCGCCGATCGCGATCAGCAGCAGGGGGACGAGCAGGCCCCGGTTCCGGTACATGGGCCTAGCGGCGGCGAGCCAGTACCAGCAGCCCTACCGCGATCAACACAACAGGGCCGACGATGTCCCAGCGAATGCCGCGCAGCAGGCCGAGGTTGTCGATCAGCAGGTAGGCCCCGAGCGCGATCAGGATGATGCCGGCCCACAGGCCCCTCGGCCGGTCGCGGAGGGCTGGTCCCCACCAGCCCCCGCGTGCGGGCGGCATCGGGCCACCGGATGGCGGAGTCGATGCGGTCGGCGGTGGCGTCGCCGTGGCGCTTTCGCGGGAGCGAAAGCCGGTGCGAAAGTCCTCTCTGAGCTCGTCACCCATCGCGCGAATCCTGGCACCGACGTTCCGCGTGGCCGATGACGGCGCCCCCTCGGGCGGCTCCATCAGAAACCAGAGCACCAGGTAGAGGATGACGCCGATCCCGACACCCGGCGGCAGAAGGGCGAGGATGACGAAGGCGATGCGCACCAGCAGCGCGTCGACACCGAAGTAGCTGGCGAGGCCCGCACAGACGCCCCCGACGATGCGATCCGACCCACGCCGCAAGGCGCCCCCGGTCGTCTCGCCCATGGCGCGGCAATTATCGCACTTCGGGCACGGGCAAAAAAAGAGGGCGCGCCGCGCGCGCCCTCGCCCTGTCTCGAGTTGCTAGACGGCTCGTCGGCCGACCAGCAAGTTGTAGATGATGCCGATGATCGCCAGGATCAACAGCAGGTGGATGAGGCCCCCGGCGACGTGGAGCGAGAAGCCCAGCAACCACAACACGAAGAGGACGACCACCACGGTCCAGATCAAACTCACCATGACGAACCTCCGCCAAAGGATGTCGTGCTACTTGATAGCACCGATATCATATTAGAGCACGGTGAGGTTGGTGTCAACCAGAGTGGTCGTGGCCCGGACCCGGGCCGGCTGCCGGCTCTCAGCAGCCGGGCTCACCGGGATGGCCGCAACAGGGCCGCGGCGGGAAGCGCAGGCGGTTTCGAATGAGAAGCCCCAGCTTGCGACCGAGCGGCATCGGCTGGCGAAGATTGGCGACGAACGCGCCGGCTGAGGCGTGCCGGACATCCATCCTGCAATCCTATGATCAAAACATGGATGCCACCCGTGCCAGGCAGCGCCTTCAAGACGCGCAGGCCCGCCAGCGCCGTCTGGCGGAGCGCCTTCGCCAGGCGGAGGCGGACCCGGTCGAGTCGGGCGAGTTGTCGACGGTCGATCAGCACCCGGCGGAGCTCGGCAGCGAGACCTTCGAGCGGGAGTTGGAGCTGACGACGCTGACCATCCTCGAGGGCGAGTTGAAGGACATCGACGATGCCTTGGGCCGGCTCGATCACGGCACCTATGGCATCTGTGAGGAGTGCGGCAAGCTGATCGACGAGGCCCGGTTGGAGGCAGTCCCGTGGGCCCGCTACTGCGTCGTCGACCAGGCCCGCATCGAGCAGGCGCTCAGCCGCCGCTAGTCCAGGTCTTTGACGACGTCTCCGCCGCGCATCACCATTCGCACGTGTTTTGGCTCGGCGAAGATGCTCGGGTCTCCGAGTGGGTCGGCGTCGAGGACGATGAGATCGGCGCGCTTGCCCTCTTCGATGGTGCCGACCTCCTTATCGATGCGCATCAGGGCCGCGTTCGTCCGGGTGGCCGCGATGATCGCGTTCATGGCACCCATGACACGGGCCTGGCAGGCGATCTCCTTACCTTTCTCGCCCTGCATATCGGCCAACACATCGGATCCGGATCCGATGCGCAGCCCTTTTTCGTAGGCGAGTCCGAGGGAGTCGTAGGCGCCGGTCAGTCCCTGGCGGATCTTGCGCGCCATGTCCGCGGTCCAGCCGTCGCCCGGCTCGCGCGCCGAGAGCAGCTCATAGGTGATCACGGTCGGAACAAGGAAGGCGTCGTCGGCGGCCAGCATCTGATCGGCGGTGGCCTCGTCCAAAAAATTGGCGTGCTCGATCGAGCGGACGCCGGCCTTCAGGCAATTTTGGATCGCCCTCGGCCCATAGGCGTGAGCGAGCACGTAGCTTCCGACGGCCCCGGCGACGTCGACGGCGGCCGCCAGCTCGGGGACGGAGAATTGGACATGGTCCAGCTCATCGGTCGGGGAGGCCGCCCCGCCGCTCGCCATCACCTTGACCTGGTCCGCGCCGCGGCGCAGAACTTCGCGAGCGGCCCGACGAACGCCGTCGGCGCCGTCCGCGAGGATCGTCTCCGAGGTCAGGCCGGGAATGAACGGAAAGGTCGCGCGCGACGTTCGCTCGCGGTGGTCGCCGTGTCCGCCAGTCTGGGAGATGAACGCGCCGCTGACGAAGATCCGCGGTCCGCGGATCAATCCGAGGCGGATCGCTTCCTTGAATCCCCAGTCGAGCCCGCCGGCATCGCGAACGGTCGTGAAGCCGGCGTCGAGGGTGGCTTCGATCACGTCCTTGATCCTCAGCGCGAGGACGGCGGGCGGAAGGGCCGCCTCGGCGGCGGCGTCGAGGTCGATCAGCGCCAGGTGAACGTGCGCGTCGAGCAGGCCGGGCATCAGGGTTCGCCCCTGGCAATCGATCACCTGCGCGTCCTTCGGTCCCGGCGGTCCGCTGCCCGCTCCGATGCGCCGGATCCGTCCGTCCTCGACGACCACGCGCGCATCGCGCTGCGGATCCCGGCCGGTGCAATCGAGGACGGTGGCGTGCTCGAAGACGGCGTTCACGGCCCGACTAGTTTATCTACGCGGCGGCGTAGGTCAGGAACAGATCGGTCGCAAAGGCGAGCAGGAATCCGAAGAGGAGTCCCCAGGCCAGCGCCGCGGGGGAATTGAGCCGGCGTCCGATGTGAAACATCTCGTTGACGACGTAGATCAGGGCCCCGGCCGCCAAGGCCAGAAAGAGGACATAGACATAGGTGGAGGTGAAGACATAGCCGATCACCGTCCCGAGGAAGGTCGGTGCGCCCCCGATCAGGCCGGCGGCCAGGAGGAAGCCCCAGGACGGCATCACGGTATCGGTCGCCAGGGGCGCCGCGATGCCGAAGCCCTCGGTGATGTTGTGGAGGGCGAAGCCGATCACCAGCACCAGCGCGAACGCGACGGCGCCGCTGGCCGCCGACTGGCCGATGGCCAGCCCCTCCGAAAGATTGTGCAGGCCGAGCCCGGTCGCGATCATCATGGCCAGCGTCCTGGGAGCGGCGGGTGGCGCGTGCTTGGTTCGACCGAACAGCCGGGCGTTGAAATACACGAGTCCGAGGAGGCCGAAGGCAAGCCCCGCCGCGAAGATCGCGGCGAGCGCGGAGAAGCTGCGACCGCCATGATGCGCGGCCGCCAGCGCGGTCTCGATCGGGCTGACGGCATGAGTGAGGATGTCCCAGAGCAGGAAGATGAGGACGCCCGTGGCGACCGCGTTCAAGAAGCCCTGAAGGGCGCGCGAGACGCCTCGAACCCGTCCGATCGGAAGGCCGATGAAGATGGTGGCGCCCGCGATGGCGCCCAACGCGGCGGCGGCGACGTGACTCACGTTTGTATATTGTTAGCAGGTGCCAAGCTCACGATTAGTTAACGCTAACACACGTTCCCTTCAACCCTCGGAGGTGATCGCCCACTATTTGGAAGCGATCTATTACATCCGGGCCGAGGGCGAGGTCGTGCGCAGCGCGCGCTTGGCGGACTGGCTATCGGTCAGCCGGCCGACGGTGACGGTAGCGCTTCGGCGGATGGTTCGGGATGGGATGGTCCGGCTGAACGCGCACAAGGAAATCGAGCTGACGGCGCGCGGGGACAGCGCAGCGTCAGCCATCGTCCGGCGTCACCGGATCGTGGAGCGGTGGATGACCGACGTGCTGGGCCTCGACTGGGTGGCGGCCGACGCCGAAGCGGAGCGCCTGGAGCACGCGGTGTCCGAGGTGGTGGAGGAGAGGCTCTACCGCGCCCTGGGCGGACCGAAGACCTGCCCGCACGGCAATCCGATTCCCGGCCATTCGACGATGCGGGCGAACGAGCTCCGGCTGTCGGCCCTGGGGGCGGGCGACACCGGAACCATCACGAGGATCTCGGAGGTGGCGCAGCGCGAAGCCCCGCCGCTGCTGCAATACCTTCACGAACGGGGCCTGCACCCGGGAACGCGGATCACGATCGAAGAAGTCGACGAGATCGGCCGGACGATGAGGCTTCGGGCGGCCCGCCAGCTGACGCTCAGCTACGAAACCGCCTCGAAGCTCTCGGTCGTGCGCTCGACTAAGCCGAGATCGCGACGGGTTTCCGCTCCTCGCTGACGGCCACCGGCTGGACGGTCGTCGCCGAGTGGGGCAGGACGAGCCAGCCAGCGAAAACCACGACGCTGCAGATCACTGCGATGACAGTTGTCGCGTCCATGAATTCTCCTCCTTCTTAGTTGGCGTTGATGCTGGCGTAGGCGGGTTCACCGTGTTGCGAGAGATCGAGGCCGAGGATCTCTTCGTCCTCGTGCACGCGCAAGGGGACGAACAGGTTGACGACTTTGAGGATGACGAAGGTGCCGGCAATCGACCAGCCCCAGGCGGCGCCGATCGCCACCAGCTGGATCAGGACCTGCTTCGGGTTGCCGTAAAAGAAACCGTTGGCGGCAGCCGAGTTGATCGCCACGGTGGCGAAGAGCCCGGTCGCCAGCGCGCCCCAGGTACCGCCGATGCCGTGAACCGCCCAGACGTCGAGGGCATCGTCGACGTGGATCCGCTCGCGCAGCTGGATGGCCAGGTAGCAGACCACGCCCGCGCCGAATCCGATCACGATCGCGCCCATGACGTTGACAAAGCCTGAGGCCGGGGTGATGGCAACCAGGCCGGCAACCGCACCGGCTGCCGCACCGATCACGCTCGGCTGCTTCTTGTGCCACCAGCTGACCGTCATCCAGGTGAGGGCGGCCATGGCGGTCGCCGTGTTGGTGACGACGAAGGCGCTGGTAGCGAGTGCGCCCGCACCCAGCGCACTGCCCGCATTGAAGCCGAACCAGCCGAACCAGAGCAGAGCCGCGCCCAGCACGGTCATGGTGGCGTCATGCGGCTCGGCCTTCTGCTTGCCGAAGCCGATTCGGCGGCCGAGCACGAGGGCGGCGACCAGGGCCGAAACGCCCGAGCTGATGTGGACGACGGTCCCGCCGGCGAAGTCGAGCGCGCCCAGCTGGTGAAGCCATCCCCCCGCACCCCAGACCCAATGCGCGATCGGGTCGTAGACGAAGGTCGCCCAGAGCAATGAGAAGAGCACGAACGCCTTGAAGCGCTGCCGTTCCGCGAACGCGCCGCTGATCAGGGCGGGCGTGATGACGGCAAACATCATCTGGAAGACCATGAAAGCCTGATGCGGGATAGTGGGCGCGTAATCGGGATTGGGCGTGAAGCCGACGTTGTTCAGGCCGACCCATTCGAGGCCGCCGATGAGATGGAACTTGTCCGGTCCGAAGGCGAGACTGTAGCCCCACAGAACCCACTGGACACTGATGAGGCAGAGGATGAAAAAGCTGTGCATGATCGTCGAGAGGACATTCTTGCGGCGGACGAGCCCGCCGTAGAAGAAGCCCAGTGCCGGCGTCATCAACATCACGAGCGCGGCCGAAGCAAGGACCCAGGCGGTATCGCCACTATCGATTTTCATTCCGGGATTGTCCGACGATTGGGCCGGCTGAGGTAATGGACCGAGGTCACGGAAATCACCGGCGGAGATCGTGCGCTCCGCACAAAATCAGCCGGAGGGTCGCCAGCTGCGGTTGTCGTGGCAGAAGTGGACGGCGGCAGGCCCCCGCCGGTGTAACTTGTCCAGCGACTGCTGGAACGTCGGGACGTCTTCCATCATCCCCTCGAGCGGCGCCTTCCCCTCGAACATGCCGACCGTCCAGCAGGCATCGCCCGTCAGCAGAGCCGGACCCGCGCTGGTATCGACCTCGACGCTCTGATGGCCTGGGGTATGGCCGGGGGTCGTGATCACCCGGACGCCGGGCACGATCTCACGCTCGCCGTCGAGGAGCTCGACGCGGGCGCCGGCGAAGTCGAGCCACTGCGCGGGCGTATCCGCGTAGCGGTGTCGGCCCTCGTACTCCAGTCGCTGTAGGTAAAACGGCGCCTGCGGAAAGACGGCGTTCTGCCCGCAGTGGTCGAAGTGGAGGTGCGAGTTGATCACCCAGCGGATGTCCGAGGGATCGACATCGTGCTCACGCAGCGCCTCTGCCACCGAGGCGTTGACCGGGCGGTAATCCTTGATCAACTCCAGCGGCGTGCCATAACCGGTGTCGACCAGTCCGGCGCCGCCGGGGTGCTTGACCAAGAAGCCATGCACCGGGATCCCAAGAGACATGTCCGCCAGCCAGATATGGCCGAGATTCAGTCGGACGATCGCTTCCGGCGGCAGCGCCACGGTCCGATCCTACGTCCCCTCCCCCGCTTGCGGGGAGGGCAGGGTGGGGGCTCTATGCCTTCAGCAGGGGCAGCATCTCGTAGGTGCCGCCGAGCAAATCGCTCGCCGGGGCATTCAGATATCCCTGCAGCACGGAAGCGTAGACCGACCGGAAATCCGTCGTGAATTTCAGGTTGCCGTTGTCCAGGGCACTGAGGCTGGGCTGCTCGCCGTAAAGGCCGCCTTTGACCGGCGCACCGAGCAGGAACATCGGCGCCGCGGTGCCATGGTCGGTGCCGGCGCTGCCGTTCTCTTTGACCCGCCGCCCAAACTCGGACCAGGTCATGATCAGCACGCGGTCGCCAAGACCGTGCCCCTGAAGATCCTGCATGAACGCCGACAGTGCCTGATCGAGGTCAAGCAAGAGCTTGTCGTGGACCGGCTTCTCGCGGGCATGGTTATCGAAGCCTCCCAGCGTCACGTGCGCGACCCGGACTCCGAGCCCGGAAACGATGGTTTCCGCGACCAGCTTGAGCGAGCTCGCGATCGGACTGTTGGCCGGGTAGCTCGCTTTGGCCTGGTAGGTCGCATCCGTCGCCTGCAGTGCGTGCGAAGCCTGCAGGGCCTCGTTCAGCGTGGCGTCGAGCAGGGCGCCGAAGGGCGCCGGTGTGGCGCCTTTGAACGCGCCGTAGAACTTCATCAGCGGGTTTTCGACGTCGACCTGGGTCCCATGCTCGTTGATCGGCTGCAGCCGGAAGGTCTTCAAGGATTGCAGCGCGGTCACCGGCGTGCTGGAGCGGAGCTCGGGCGGCACCAGTGAGCCGGCGCTCACGCCTTCCAGCGCATGGTTCGGGGACTCACCCACCTTGTCGAGGTAGTTGAGGTAGCGGCCGAGCCAGCCGTCGCCGATGCCGCCCTTGACGTTGGCGGTCTCCCAGATCGACATCGAGGCGAAGTGGGACAGGTTGGGGCTGGGGTAGCCGACGCCCTGCACGACGGCGAGCTGTCCGGCGTCGAAACTTGCCTTGAGGCCCTTGAGGTTTGAATGCAGGCCCAGCTGGCTGTTCAGCGGTAGGACGCCCTGGTCCTGCCGGAGCGTGGGCCGCGCGTCATGGTAAGCGCCGTCGGCAAAGGGGATCACGGTGTTGAGGCCGTCGTTGCCTCCGGCCAGCTGCACCAGCACCAGGACGCGGTCGCTGGGCGCCACGTTGGGGGAGTCGGCGGCGGCGGCGGCCAGGCCGTTGGCGAACACCGATGGCACCGCCGATCCGGCAAAGACTGGGATCAGGCCCTGCTTGATGAAGTCGCGGCGGCTAAACATGGTTGCTCATCTCCATCAGTTCAGTTCAGTTGGAATTCCGGTGTCGCCAGCACCATGAAGAGCAGGCCGGCCTGGTTCTGTGGATGGGCGGCCGTAAAGGCCTCCAACCCATCTTTGGTTGTGGGGCTGATGCTGCCGTCCACCAGGGTGCTCATCAGCTGGTCGAGGGTCGAGCCGGAGGACGACGAGCGCATCCGCTGTGTCGCGGCGTTGACGAAGTTGAGCCGCGTGAGCAGCGTCGAGCTGTTGATCCAGGAGGTGCCGGCCGGCCACCCGGCGACGTTTGGCGGGTAGAAGAGCACCTGGCCCATGGCGGCCGAGGCGGTGACGGCGGCGCCGTAGGCCCTGGCATCGCTACCCGTCGCCCGCAGCGTCTGGGCAGCGAGCTCCACCGGGCTCTTGATCAGGGCGCGGTAGGCCTTCGGTGCGTAGAAGGCATCCATGGCGAAGATTTCCCGGACCAGCGCCCCCACGTTGTAGTGCGATTGCTGGAAGGTGTCGGCAAGGTGGCGCACGATCTCCGGCTCGGGATTGGGATAGGCAAAGAAGGTGAACAGGCGCGCCGAGAGGCGCTCGGCGGTGGCGCGCAGCGGCACCAGCATCTCGACGATATCGTCGCCCGTGAAGTTTCCGGACTTCCCCATGAAGGTCTTTTGTCCGCTGTCGAAGAACCTCGGATTGAAAACCGAATCCGTCGTGTAGCGCAGTTGCTTGCCGCCGGTCAGGGTCCAGCCGGTGAAGGCACGCGCCGACTCTCGAACATCGTCCTCGGTGTAGTGCCCGATGCCGGTAGTGAAGAGTTCCATCAGCTCCCGCGCGTAGTTCTCGTTGGGCTTGCCCTTGCGATTGGTTTCCGTGTCGAGGTAGACCATCATCGCCGGGTCTTTCGATACCGCCTTCAGCAGGTCGCCGAAGTTGGCGAGCGCCATCTTTCGAAAGAGCTGGTTCTGCGTGTACAGCTGGGCAGGACCGGCCTTGTCCAGTCCGCTGGTCAGCAGCCCGTGCCAGAAGAGCGTCATCTTCTCCTCGAGGGGCCGCGCGGTCTGCACCATGCGTTGCAGCCACCATGCCTGCACGGCGCCCGGCGTCGGACCTTTATCCGAGGCGAGGTCAAGGGTCGGAAGCTGGGCCTCGAGCGCAGCGTTGGACGTCGACTGATAGCTCAGCACCGACTCGGTCATCATCGTGCTGGTCATCGCCGCGTAGCGATCGAGCTCCGCGCTGGTGGCGCCGAAACCGGCGCGGCGGAGCAGATGCGCCGCCCGGACGCGGGGCGTGCGCAGCGCACCCTGGTAGCCATGGGTGTAGTCCCGCACCCTGTCGAGGATGTCTGAGAGGTCGTTGCCTTTCCACAGCGCGGCGAGCGCGGCCGCCGTGGCACCTGCGGCTCCGGTGGCGAGTACGCTCCGCCGCGATACGGGCCGCTGCCAGATCGGCCTCGACCTCGCTGCGGGCGGCGTCGCGATCGGAGCGTGGTCCATGGTCAATTCGCAGGCTATGGCTCGAGCGTGAACTCGGCCTGAGAGGCCCCTTAGAAGGTTCAACGGGGGTTCGCCACCCGCTCCGGCGGGCCGATCGGCTAGTAGCCGCCTGGCGAGGAGGAGGAGGAGGTCGTGGCCGGTCCCGATCCGTTCGACGAGCCGCAGCCGGCGACGCCCACAACCAGGAGCATCGAGACGAGCAGGACGACGATCACACGCCTCATCTCTTTCTAGATTACGCCGGCAGGTTACGGTTCGGCGCCGCCGCGAAGGGCGTCCATATACTGGATCGAGAGGCATGTCGCAGCAGCCCATGTCGCGCGAATCGATCGAGAAGAAGCCCCGCACCCGCGGCGCGGACACCGTCGTCGCCTCCGTTTGTCCCTATTGCGCGGTCGGCTGCAGCCAGCTCGTCTACGTGAAAGACCGGCGGATCATCGACGTCGAGGGCAATCCCGAGTCGCCGATCAACGAAGGCACCTTGTGTCCCAAAGGCGCCTCAACCTATCGCTACCTGGTCAACCCCAACCGCGTGACGGCGGTGCGCTACCGAGCGCCCTATTCGGATCATTGGGAGGAGCGTCCGCTCGACTGGGCGATGGACCGGATCGCCCAGCGCATCAAGGAAACCCGCGACGCGAGCTTCGTCGAGCGAACGCCTGATGGCAAGCTCGCCAACCAGACGACGGCGATCGCGACCCTGGGCGGCGCGACGATGGACATCGAAGAGAACTACTTGATCAAGAAATTGTTTAGCGGCGGGCTGGGCGTTGTCTCCGTTGAAAACCAGGCGCGAATATGACATAGCTCCACTGTTCCCGGTCTGGGAACAAGCTTCGGACGGGGTGGGGCCACCACCTTCCAGCAGGACCTGGCCAACGCCGACGCGATCCTGATCATGGGCAGCAACATGGCCGAGAACCACCCGGTCGGCTTCCGCTGGCCGATGAAGGCGCGCGAACGTGGCGCCACCATCATCCACGTCGACCCGCGATTCAGCCGCACCTCGGCCGCCTCCAATCTCTATGTGCCGATCCGGTCGGGCAGCGACATCGCCTTCCTCGGCGGGCTCATCAACTACGTGCTGAGCCGCGATCTGTGGTTCCACGACTACGTACTCGCCTACACGAATGCCTCCTCGATCATCAACGACCAGTACATCGACGCCGAAGACAACGGTGGCGTCTTCTCCGGATACGATCCCCGATCCGGCACCTACGACAACGCGAGCTGGGCCTACGCC
>Ga0209057_1002301_pt1 | contig 14788 bp, 23 predicted proteins | sample GraSoiAngelo_146_FD_185903 | JGI IMG/M metagenome (GOLD analysis project Ga0209057, IMG submission 185903) | Grasslands soil microbial communities from the Angelo Coastal Reserve, California, USA - 14_1009_05_30cm (SPAdes) (version 2) | ecosystem: Environmental > Terrestrial > Soil > Grasslands ... | reverse complement strand
CCAGGGTGTTGCCGGAGTCGTCGTCGATGAGCTGCGCGTAGATGTGCTCGATGGAGCGGAAGACGGCGAGGCGTGGACGAGCCGCGCTCCCGCGGATCTTCTCCCGCACGCGCGAGTGGCGCCTGGTGCGGCTTTCGCGCCGTGTCTGCTTTGCCATTACGCCTTTGCCGCCCCGACCTTGCCGGCCTTGCCCGCCTTGCGGCGGATGTACTCGCCGGCGTACTTGACGCCCTTCGCCTTGTATGGGTCAGGCTCGCGGAGCCCGCGGATCTTCGCGGCGACCTCGCCGACAGCCTCTTTGTCGATGCCCGACACCTTGAGCTTCTGCGGCGTCTCGACCGAGAACGTAACCCCCGCCGGCGGGTCGATCTCGATCGGATGCGAGAAGCCGAGCGCGAGCGTCAGCTTCTTCCCTTGCAGCACGGCGCGGTAGCCCGTGCCGCTGATCTCGAGATCCTTCGCGAACCCTGTCGTGACGCCCGTGACCATGTTGGCGATGAGCGTCCGCGTGAGGCCGTGGAGCGCGCGGTTCACCTGCGAGTCGTCCTCGCGCTGCACCGAGATCTTTCCGTCCTCACGCCCGATCTTCATGTTCTCGTGAAAGGTCCGCGACAGCTGGCCCTTCGGGCCCTTCACGCTCACGGTCTGACCGTCGATCTTCACGTCGACTCCGCTCGGGATCGCGACAGGAAGCCTTCCGATTCTGCTCATGCCTTACGCCTTACCAAACGTACGCCAGGACTTCGCCGCCGAGGCCCTTGCGCTCCGCTTCGCGGCCGGTCATGAGACCCGAGGAGGTCGAGATGATGGCGACGCCGAGCCCGCCGAGCACGCGCGGCATCTCGGTCTTCCGCGCGTAGACGCGAAGGCCGGGCTTGGAGATGCGGCGCAGGCCGGAGACCGCCGGGAGCTTGCCGATGTACTTCATCCGGAGGACGAGATCGCGCGCGTTCGTCGACGGCTCGTAACCAGCGATGAAGCCCTCGTCGCGCAAAATGCGCGCGACTTCGGCCTTCATGCGGCTCGTCGGCACAGACACGGTCTCGTGACGCGCGACCGCAGCGTTGCGGACACGGGTGAGGAGGTCGGCGACCGGGTCGTTCGGCATCCCGATCCCCTTCGGTCGCGCCTTTTTCGGCGGCGCGGGCTTGCGCGCCGGCCGCTCGGACCGGTCCGCGGTCTCCGCGGTCTGTTCGCGCATCGCGGTCATCTCTTCGGTCAACACCAACCCCCTGTCACCAACTCGACTTCGTGACGCCCGGCAGCTCGCCGATGAGCGCACGCTCGCGGAAGCAGATCCGGCAGAGGCCGAACTTCCGAAGGTAGCCCCGCGGCCGGCCGCACACCTGGCAGCGGTGATGCGTCCGCACCGCAAACTTCGGCGTGCGCTGTGATTTCAGGATGAGGCTCTTCTTCGCCATCTTCTACAACACCTCCACAAGGAGGTGTACGTATGAATGGCTACGAGTGCAACGAGTAGTCATTCTCACCTCTTAAGACGCAGTGCGGAACGGCATCCCGAGGCTGCGCAACAGCGCGCGCGCCTCTTCGTCCGTCCTCGCCGTCGTGCAGATCGTGATCTCCATGCCGCGCAGCCGGTCGATCTTGTCGTACTCGATCTCGGGGAAGACGAGCTGCTCCTTGAGCCCGAGGGAGTAGTTGCCGCGCCCGTCGAAGCTCTTGTCCGGCACGCCCTGGAAGTCGCGGATACGCGGAAGCGCCACGGTCACGAGCTTCTCGAGGAAATGCCACATCCGCTCACCCCGGAGCGTCACCTTGAGGCCGATCGGCATGCCGACACGCAAGCGGAAGTTCGAGATGGCCTTCTTCGACTTGGTCACGACGGGACGCTGCCCGGTGATCTTCGCGAGATCCCCCGCGGCGGCGTCCATGGCCTTCGCGTTACCGATAGCTTCGCCCATGCCGATGTTGAGGACGATCTTCTCGACCTTGGGGATCTGCATGACGTTCCCGTAGCTGAACTGCTTGCGCAGATCCTCGCGAACGTTCTTGTCGTACCGCTCCTTCAACACCGCCGCCATCTACTTGGGCTCCTGCTCAATCTCGCGGCTTCGCCGCGGAGACTCGCTCATGGCTGGTCGTGTTCGCTCGCCCCTGCGAAGCCGTGTCTCGCTCACTTTGGCTCCTCCACGACGATCGCCTCGCCGCAGTGCTTGCACACGCGCTCCTTGGTGTCCTCGTCCATCCGATGGGCGACGCGCGTGGGCTTCCCACAGTGAGGGCACACGACCATGACCTTGCCGAGGCCGAGCGGCATCGGCTGCTCGATGATCCCGCCCTTTTGGTTCTTCGTCGGGTTCGCCTTGGTGTGATGCTTGGCGATGTTGACGCCGGCGACGATCACGGTCCGATCGCGCGGCCGTACTTCCTGGACGCGGCCGCGCTTGCCGCGGTCCTTGCCCGTGATGACCATCACCTCGTCGCCTTTGCGCAGGCGCATGCCACTCGCCATGTCTAGAGGACCTCCGGTGCGAGCGAAACGATCTTCATGAAGTTGCGCTCGCGAAGCTCGCGGGCCACGGGGCCGAAAATGCGGGTCCCGCGCGGCTGGTTCTGCGGGTTCAGAAGAACGGCGGCGTTGTCGTCGAAACGGATCATCGAGCCGTCGGTGCGGCGGTATTCCTTCGTCTGCCGCACGACGACCGCGCGCACGACCTCGCCCTTCTTCACGCCGGAGTTCGGGATGGCGTTCTTCACCGCGGCGATGAAGACGTCGCCGATCTCGGCGGTCGTCCCCGTGGACGACGCCAGCACACGGATCACCGAGAGCTCACGTGCCCCGGTGTTGTCCGCGCAACGGACCCTGGTGTACGGCCGGATCACTCTTCCGCGTTCTCCTCTGCTGCCTCTTGCTCTTCTTCTTCGCGTTCGGGCGTGAGGATGTCGGTCACGCCTTCCTGCTCCTCGAGCGCCTTCTCGATGTCGGCGACGCGAGGGGCCGCCGCTCCGGCCTCACCGGCGCGCGAGATCACCTCGACGAGCCGCCAGCGCTTCGTTGCGCTGAACGGTCGGCTCTCCTGGATGCGCACGAGGTCGCCTGCCTTGGCCTCGCCGGCCTCGTCGTGCGCCGCGAAGCGCTTGCGCAGCCGGATCATCTTCTTATAGAGCGGGTGCTCGCGGAAACGGCCGACCTCGACGATGATCGTCTTGGCCATCTTCGCGGAGACGACAACGCCGACCTTGGTCTTGCGACGCAGCCGCCGCCAGGTGAACTGTTCTTTCTCGCCGGCCGCAGCGGGCACCGGCGCCACGCGCTTGCGCGCGACCGTGCGCTTGCCGACCGGACGCGCGGCGACCGCGGCTTTCGCCGGCGCCTTCGCCGCCGCCGCGGGGGCTTTCGCCGCCGCCGCGCGTGTCTTCGCGGGTGCCTTGGCGCGCGTCGTCGTCGTTTTCGTCGCCGTCTTCTTCTCGGTCTTCTCAGCCACTGGTGTCACTCTCAGTCGTTCGCTCGCGCATCACCGTGAGGAGGCGAGCGATCTTGCGCCGCGCCTGCGGCATGGTGCGGAAGTTCTTGAGCTGGCGCGTGGCGAGCTTGAACTTCGCGTCGAAAAGCTCTTCACGCGCGCCGCGCAGCTGGTCCGCGATCTCGTTGTCAGACAGCCGCCGCATGTCCTTCATCCGCCCCAGCCTCCTCTCTCGCGATGAACTGCGTTTTGATCGGGAGCTTGTAGGCCGCAAGCCGCAGCGCCTCTTTCGCGAGCGCGCGGCTGACGCCGCCGACCTCGAGGATGACGCGCCCCGGTCGCACCACGGCCACCCAGTGGTCGGGCGCACCCTTGCCCGATCCCATCCGCACCTCGGCGGGCTTCTTGGTGACGGGCTTGTCGGGGAACACGTTGATCCAGACCGCCCCACCCCGCTTGAAGTGGTGCGTCACCGCGCGCCGGGCCGCTTCGATCTGGCGGGCCGTCATCCAGCACGGCTCCATGGCCTTGAGGGCGTAGTCGCCCTTCGTGATCCGGTTGCCACGCTGCGCCGCGCCCTTCATCCGGCCACGCTGGAACTTGCGGTGCTTGAGCCGCTTTGGTTGGAGCATCTAGCCGACCCTCGCCGGCTGAGGCACTGGTGGCGGAGGCGGTGCGGCCGGAGCGGGCGGACGCTGCGCCGCCGCGGCCGGCGCGCTCGTCTGCGTGACCTGGCGCGGGGCGGGCTCGATCTCGCCCTTGTAGACCCACGCCTTCACTCCGATCGTGCCGTACGTCGTCTTCGCGGTCGCACGCCCGAACTCGATGTCGCCGCGAAGCGTGTGCAGCGGAACGCGCCCCTCGCGCTCCCACTCGCGCCGGCTCATCTCGGCGCCACCGAGGCGTCCGGAGACGGCGACGCGTACGCCTTTCGCGCCCGACTTCATCGAGCGCTGCACGGTCTGCTTCAGGACTTTACGGAAGGACACGCGCCGCTCGAGCTGTTGCGCGACGTTCTCGGCGATGAGGTACGCGTCGAGCTCCGGGTAGCGGATCTCGAAGATGTTCACTTTCACCATCTTGCCGGTCATCTTCCCGAGGACCTGGCGGAGCTCCTCGACCTTCGCGCCGCCTTTTCCGATCACCACGCCCGGCTTGGCCGTCTGGATGGTGACGGTCACCTGGTTCGCCGACCGCTCGATGTCGATACGGGCGATCGCGGCATCGCGCAGGCGTCCGCGGATCGCGTTGCGGATCCCGATGTCCTCCTTGAGAAGGACCGGGTAGTTCTTCTTGTTCGCGAACCACTTCGCGTTCCACGTCTTCGTGAAACCGAGGCGGAACCCGATCGGATGAGTTTTCTGACCCACTACTTAGCTTCCTCTCTCGTCCAGCACGACCTCGAGATGCGCCATGCGGTGCACCTTGAGATCGCGACGGCCGCGGCCGCGGTACCACACGCGCTTCATGCGCGGGCCCTCGTTCGCGATGGCGCGCTTCACGTACAGGTTCTCGAGCGTCAGGTTGAAGTTGTTCTCGGCGTTGGCGATGGCCGAGCGCACGACGCGGCCGAGCGGCAGCGACGTCGACTTCGGAAGGTTCTCGAGGATCGCGATCGCCTCCTCGGCGCTCTTTCCCTTGATGAGGTCGGTCACAAGACGCGCTTTCCTCGGGGAGAGCCGCAGGAAGCGAGCCGACGCCTTCACTTCCACCTCAGGCACCCGCCCGCACGTTCGTCGAGCGCTCGGGCGCGCCGGCACCACCTGCGGGCGCTGCGGCTCCCGGCGCGGCCGTCGCGCTCGCAGCCTCGGCCGCCGCGATGGCGCGACCGTGTCCACGGAAGTTGCGCGTTGCGGCGAACTCGCCGAGCCGGTGGCCGACCATGTTCTCGGTGATGAAGACGGGCACGTGACGGCGGCCGTCGTGCACCGCGATGGTGTGCCCGACCATGATCGGCAGGATCATCGACGGGCGCGACCAGGTCTTCACGACCTTCTTCTCGTTGCGGGAGTTCAAGATGTCGATCTTCTCTTTGAGGGACTTCTCGACGAAGGGTCCCTTCTTTACTGAGCGGCTCATTTCGATTTCCTCTTCGGCGGCCGCTCGGTCACGAACCGATCGGTGCGGGGGTTGTTGCGGGTCTTGAGGCCCATGGCCGGTTTGCCCCACGGCGTCTGGGCCTGCCCGCCCACGGGTGACTTGGCCTCGCCGCCGCCGTGCGGGTGGTCGCGGGGCGACATCACGACGCCGCGAACGGCCGGACGCCAGCCCATGTGCCGCTTGTGCCCGGCGCCACCGACCTTCTGGTTCTCGTGCTCGACGTTGCCGATCTGACCGACGGTCGCGCGGCAGCGGACGTGAACGACGCGGATGCCGCCGGACGGCAGGCGGATCTGGGCGTACTCGCCCTCTTTCGCGACGAGCTGCGCCGCACCGCCCGCGGCGCGCACGAGCTGCGCTCCGCGGCCAGGCTGGAGCTCGATCCCGTGGATCTGCGTTCCGGTCGGGATGTGCTCGAGCGGCAGGCAGTTGCCGACGCGCGCCTCGGCGTCCGGTCCCGAAATGACCGGGTCGCCGACACGCAGGTCTTGCGGCGCGATGATGTAGCGCTTCTCGCCGTCCTTATAGAAGAGGAGCGCGAGGCGCGCCGAGCGGTTCGGGTCGTACTCGATCGCCTTCACCGTGGCGGGAATGCCGTCCTTGTCGCGCTTGAAGTCGACCATACGGTAGTTGCGCTTCTCTCCACCGCCGCGATGGCGCGTCGTGACGCGGCCTTGCGCGTTGCGCCCAGCGTGACGCAGTTTCCGCTCGGTGAGGCTTCGCTCCGGCTTCTTGCCCTTGGTCAGCTCCTCGAACGAAGCGGATTGGCGGAAGCGCCGCACCGGCGACGTGGCCTTGTACTGCTTGAGCGGCACTACACGCCCTCCACGAAGTACTTCTCGATGCGCTGGCCCTCGCCGATGGTGACGACGGCCTTCTTCCAGTCAGGACGGTGCCCGATGCGCCGTCCAAGTCGGCGCGACTTGCCCGGGACGTGGATCACGTTCACCGCGAGCACGTCGACCTTGAACGCGTCGGCGACCGCGTCGGCGATGTCGCGCTTCGTCGCGCCCTTCGCCACCGCGAACGTGTACCGACCGCTGTTGGTCTGGCTCATCGAACGCTCGGTGATCACCGGACGGATGAGGATCGTGTTTCCTTTGATGCTCATTCTTAGTCCGCCCGCTCCACGGTCGCGACGGTCGCACGTGCCGCCAGCGCGTCGAGCGCCGGACGAAGGACGAGGACCGTTTCCGCGCGGAGAACGTCGGCGAGGCGGAGCGTTCCGGGCGTGCGGATGTCGATCTCCTTGAGATTCGCTGTGGCGCGGCCGACGCGCTCGTCCGTCTGCGCGGTCACGAGCACGGCGCGGCCGGTCTGACCCACGCGAGCGAGCCACTCGACGACGTCACGCGCGCGCGGCTTGTCGCCATCGAACCGAAGCTCGTCAACGACGAGCATGTGCCCGGTCGCGGCGTGCGCCGCGAGCGCCTCGGCGAACGCCGCGTGGCGCATCTTCGCGGGCATGCGCTGGTTGTAGCGGCGGCCGTTCGGGCCGAACACCACCCCTCCGTGGCGCCACTGCGGCGAGCGGGTCGAGCCCTGTCGCGCGCGGCCCGTGCCCTTCTGACGCCATGGCTTCGCGCCGCCGCCCGAAACGCGCGAGCGGTTCTTCGTCGCGCTCGTGCCCTGTCGCTTGTTCGCGAGGGAAGCGAGCAGAGCCTGAAACAACACCCCGCGCCGTTTCGCCGGCGAGACGATCGCCGCCGGAAGCTCCACCGAGCCGTCGGAGCTGCCGTCCGCCTTGATGATCGGCGCGTGGCCGGCGGGCGCCGTGGGCAGCGCGCGCACCTCGACCTTCGGACGCGGGGCCTCCCGGGGTTCTTCCTTGCGCTCGCGGCGTTCCTCGCGCGGCGGTTCTGGACGAACGACGCGGGTCACGGGACGCGCGACCGCACGCTTCGCCGGCGCCTTCGCCTTCGCCGCGGCCGGTTTGGCGGCTGCCTTCGCAGTCGTCGCGGTCGGCGCCTTCGCGGCGGTGGCCTTCGCGGCCGTGGCCTTCACCGGAGCGGCTTTCTTCGCCGCCGGCGTGGCCGACTTTCGGTCCTTCTCTTTGTCCGCCATCAGGCCTTCCTCACCATGACGATGCCGTTCTTTCCACCCGGCACAGCGCCGGCGATGACGAGGAGCGAGCGCGCGGGATCCGAGCGGAGGATCTCGAGGTTCCGGACGGTGACCTTGTCCGCACCCTGGTGAGCGGCCATCCGCAGCCCCTTCAGCACCCGCCCGGGAGTCGTGCCCGAGCCCACCGAGCCCTGTCGGCGCAGGTGGTCCGAGCCGTGGGACTTCGGTCCCCGCGTGAAGTGATGCAGGTGCACGGGACCCTGGAACCCCTTCCCTTTCGAGACGCCGCTCACGTGGACCTTGTCGCCCGGCGTGAAGCGGTCGACGCCGATCTCCTGACCGGTCGCGAACCCGTCGATGTCGTCGAGCCGGACCTCCCGGAGCACGCGCATCGGCGGCAGGTCCCCCAGATGCCCGAGCTCGGCCTTGGTCATGCGGTCGGGATTCTTGGCGCGACCGAAGCCGAGCTGGATGGCGCTGTACCCGTCCCGCTCTTTCGTACGGACGTACGTCACCACGTTCGCCTCGGCGACGATGATCGTCGCCGCCACGACCGAGCCGTCTTCCTTGAAGTGCTGGAGCATGCCGAGCTTGCGACCGAGGAGCACCGGCTTCTTAAGGGCCGGGGCAGCGTTGGTCGCCTCTGCCTGATCGTCCTTCTCTTCCACTTTCGTCTCGTCGGTCATCTCTTTTGCCTTTAGAGCTTGATCTCGATGTCGACGCCCGCCGGAAGGTTCAGCTTCATGAGGGCGTCGACGGTCTTCTGCGACGGATCGTTGATATCGATGAGGCGCTTGTGCGTGCGGATCTCGAACTGCTCGCGGGAGTCCTTGTAGATGAAGGGACTCTTGATGACCGTGAACTTCTCGATGCGCGTCGGCAGCGGGACCGGACCGGTGACCGTCGACCCCGTCCGCTGCGCGGTCTCGACGATCTGCGCCGCGGACTGGTCGATGAGCTTGTGGTCGTACGCCTTGAGGCGTATCCGGATGCGCTGCTTCGCCATTACGCGATCACCTTCGTCACGACGCCGGCGCCGACGGTGTGGCCGCCCTCGCGGATGGCGAAGCGAAGGCCTTCTTCGAGTGCGATCGGCGTGATGAGCGTGACCTCGAGCGTCGAGTTGTCGCCCGGCATGATCATCTCGGTGCCCGTGGCGAGCTTCGCCTCGCCGGTCACGTCTGTCGTGCGCACGTAGAACTGCGGGCGGTATCCCGAGAAGAACGGCGTGTGTCGGCCGCCCTCTTCCTTTGACAGCACGTACACCTCGGCGTTGAAGGTCGTGTGCGGCTTGACGCTGCCGGGCTTGGCGATGACCTGGCCGCGCTCGATGTCCTCGCGCTCCAGGCCTCGCAGGAGCAGGCCGATGTTGTCGCCCGCCTCGCCCTGGTCCAGCAGCTTGCGGAACATCTCGACGCCCGTGACCACGGACTTCTTCGCGTCGCGGATGCCGACGATCTCGATCTCCTCGCCGACCTTCACGATGCCGCGCTCGACGCGGCCGGTCGCGACGGTTCCGCGGCCCTTGATGCCGAAGACGTCCTCGATCGGCATGAGGAACGGCTTGTCCTTGGCCCGGACCGGCGTCGGAATGTAGGTGTCGACCGCGTTCATGAGGTCGAGGATCGACTTGAATTCGGGCGCGTTGACGTCCTTGGACGTGCTCTCGAGGGCCTTGAGCGCCGAGCCGCGGATGATCGGCGTCTCGTCGCCCTTGTAGCCGTACTTGGTCAGAAGCTCACGGACCTCGAGCTCCACGAGCTCGAGCAGCTCCTCGTCGTCGACCATGTCGACCTTGTTCAGGAAGACCACGACCTGCGGCACTTCCACCTGGCGCGCGAGGAGGATGTGCTCGCGCGTTTGCGGCATCGGGCCGTCCGCCGCGCTCACGACGAGGATCGCGCCGTCCATCTGCGCGGCCCCGGTGATCATGTTCTTGATGTAGTCGGCGTGACCCGGGCAGTCGACGTGGGCGTAATGGCGCTTGTCGGTCTCGTACTCGACGTGCGCGATCGAGATGGTGATGCCGCGCTCGCGCTCCTCGGGGGCGTTGTCGATGGTGTCGAAGGCCCGGAACTCCGCCCCGCCCTTCAGCGAGAGGGTCTTGGTGATGGCCGCGGTGAGCGTGGTCTTGCCGTGGTCGATATGACCGATCGTCCCCACGTTCACGTGCGGCTTGGTTCGCTCGAACTTCTTCTTTGCCATCTTGACCCTCCCCTTTGTCTCTCTACTTCTTGTTGATGACCTGGTCCGCAAGGTTCTGCGGCAGGACTTCGTAGTGGTCGAATTCCATCGAGTACGAACCGCGGCCCTGTGTCTTCGACCGCAGGTCGGTCACGTAGCCGAACATCTGCGCGAGCGGCACCATCGCAGCGATCACTCGAGCGTTCGCCCGGTCTTCGGTCCCCTGGACGTGGCCGCGCCGGCTGTTGAGGTCGCCGATAACCTCGCCCATGAACTCCTCGGGAACGATGACCTCGACCTTCATGATCGGCTCGACGATCACCGGACCTGCCTTTGGAACGGCAGCCTTGAGCGCCATCGAGCCCGCGATCTTGAAGGCCATCTCGTTGGAGTCGACCTCGTGCTGCGAGCCGTCCACGACGGTGGCCCGCAGGTCGACCATCGGGTAGCCCGCGATGACGCCGTTCTCCATGGCCTCTTTGATGCCCTGCTGGACGGCCTTCTGCCAGTCCTTCGACAAGCGATCCCCACGGATCCCCCACTCGTACTCGAAGCCTGTGCCTCGCTCGAGCGGCTCGAAGTCGACGATCACGTGGCCGTACTGGCCCTTGCCGCCCGACTGACGGACGTAGCGGCCCTCGCCCTGCGCGGGCTTGGTCAGCGCCTCGCGGTACGCGACCTGCGGCCGGCCGACGTTCGCGGCGACGCGGAATTCACGCAGCATGCGGTCGACGATCACCTCGAGGTGCAGCTCGCCCATGCCGGAGATGAGCGTCTGGCCCGACTCCTGGTCGGTGTGGACGCGGAAGGTCGGATCCTCCTCGGCAAGACGCGCGAGGGCGAGCGACATCTTCTCCTCGTCGGCCTTGGTCTTCGGCTCGACCGCGATCTGCACGACTGGCTCGGGGAACTTGATCGATTCGAGGATCACGGGCTTCTCCAGATCGCTCAGCGTGTCGCCGGTGAAGGTCTGCTTCAGACCGACCGCGGCGGCGATGTCGCCGGCTGCGACCTCTTCGACTTCTTCGCGGTGATTGGCGTGCATGAGGAGGATGCGCGAGATCCGCTCCTTGCGGTCCTTCGTCGCGTTCATGATCGTGTCGCCCGAGCGAAGCACGCCCGAGTAGACGCGGAAGAACGCGAGCTTTCCGACGAACGGGTCGCTCGCGATCTTGAAGGCGAGCGCGCTGAACGGATCGTCGTCGGTCGGGCGCCGCACGAGCTCCGCGCCCGTTTTCGGGTCTATGCCGGTGACCGGCGGAACATCGAGCGGCGACGGCAGATACGCGACGATGGCGTCGAGGAGGGGCTGCACGCCCTTGTTGCGAAGCGCGGCGCCGGTGAGGACCGGCACGACCTTCGTCGCGATCGTTGCAGCGCGCAGAGCCCTGCGGAGCTCGTCCGGCGTGATGTGGTGCTCCTCGAGGTAGCGGTGGAGGAGGGCATCGTCGGTCTCCACGACCTTCTCGACCATGGCCTCGCGCGCCGTCTCCGCGGCTTCCTTCATGTCCGCCGGAATCTCGCGGGTCTCAGGAGCGACAGTCTCGTCGCCTTCCCAGTAGAGGGCCTTCATCTCGATGAGGTCGATGACACCTTTGAACTTGTCCTCACTCCCGATCGGAAGCTGGATGACGACGGGGTTCGCGCCGAGGCGGTCGACGATCATGTCGACGGAGCGCTGGAAGTCCGCGCCCATCCGGTCCTGCTTGTTGATGAAGCAGATGCGCGGGACGCCGTACTTGTCGGCCTGGCGCCAGACGGTCTCGGACTGCGGCTCCACGCCGGCGACGCCGTCGAACACGACGACCGCACCGTCAAGGACGCGGAGCGACCGCTCCACCTCAACGGTGAAGTCGACGTGGCCGGGCGTGTCGATGATGTTGATGCGGTGGTCGTTCCAGAAGCACGTCGTAGCGGCGGCCGTGATCGTGATGCCTCGCTCCTGCTCCTGCGGCATCCAGTCCATCGTCGCGGCGCCGTCGTGGACCTCGCCGATCTTGTAGATCTTCTTGGTGAAGAACAGGATCCGCTCGGTCACGGTGGTCTTGCCCGCGTCGATGTGCGCGATGATCCCGATGTTCCGGTATCGCTCGAGGGGATAGTCGCGCCTGGGGGCCTGACCTTTGATGGGTTTCGCTTCGATCATCGCTACCACTTGTAATGACTGAAGGCCTTGTTGGCCTCCGCCATCTTGTGGGTCTCTTCCTTGCGCCGAACGGCGCCGCCGGTGTTGTTCATCGCGTCCATGAGCTCTCCCGCGAGCCGCTCGGACATCGACTTGCCGGGGCGCTTGCGCGCTGCCTGGATGATCCAGCGCATCGCGAGCGAGGTGCGCCGGTCCGCGCGGATCTCGACCGGCACCTGATAGGTCGCACCGCCGACCCGGCGGGGCTTGACCTCGATCAACGGCATGGCGTTGCGCATTGCCGTCTCGAACACGTCGATGCCCGGCTTGCGCGTCGACGTCTCGGCGAGAGTGAGCGCGCTGTACACGATGCCTTCGGCGGTCGCGCGCTTGCCGTTGCGCATGACGTTGTTGTTGAACTGCTGCAGCGTCGGGTTCCCGTACTTGCGGTCGGGCAGACGCTTTCGGTCGGTCGGTCGTGCTCTACGAGGCATGGACTACCCGGCCTTCTTCTTGGGATTCGGGTTCTTCGCGCCGTAAAGGCTGCGACCCTGCTTGCGGTCCTTCACGCCCGCGGTGTCGAGCGTGCCGCGAATGATGTGGTACTTCACCGAGGGTAGGTCCGGAACGCGGCCGCCACGCACGAGCACGACGGAGTGCTCCTGGAGGTTGTGGCCGATGCCGGGGATGTAGGCAGTGACTTCCATGTGGTTCGTGAGGCGAACACGAGCGATCTTCCGAAGAGCCGAGTTCGGCTTCTTCGGGGTCATCGTGCGGACGATCGTGCAGACGCCGCGCTTTTGGGGCGCGCCACGGCGCAGTTCCACGAGGCGACCTTTCTTCGAGTTCCAGGTCGTCCGGAGCGCCGGTGTGTCGACTTTCTTGCCCTGCGGCTTGCGTCCCTTGCGTACGAGCTGCGAGATCGTGGGCACGTTCACTCCTTTACTCTTGACTCGCGCGCGCACGTAGTGCGCAGACGAGTACTTGGCGTGTTGCCTTGGTTCTCTCCCCGACCGGAGAGCCCGCCCGGCATGGGCTAGGTCCCCGGGCGCAGCGCGGCCGCAGTCACAAGATCGCGACAGGGCCGATGCGCGAAATGACCGCCCCGAAGGGCGGTCACCGTCTCGAAAGACAGGCCGAATAAAGAGTTTAGGCGTGTAGTACTCGGCTGGTCAACAGCGGGAACCCTCGTGAGGTGTCCTTGGTCCTGGCAGCCTGCGGGCCGCTCGGCGGGTCGCCCGCCGCTTCGCAAGTCGCGGCGCAGACCGCTCGGCCCACGCCGACACCGGCGAACTCCTTGGGATGTCCCACCACGACACCCGTGTCGGACGAGCGTCCCAACAATCAGCAAAGCCGCTGGCGTTCCGGACCATCACGGGGCCCAGGGCTATGAGGGCATGGACTACCAGGCGAGCGGGGTCACCTTCCCCGCGCCCGGGTGCTGGGAAGTCGAGGCTCGGGCCGCGTCGAGCGTTCTCGACTTCGTCGTCTACGTGTACCCGCGCTAAGCAACCGCCGGGGCGAGGAGCCTGCGTTCCTGGGCCTGCAGGAATCGCAGGGTGGCCAGTAGCGCGAGATCGATGAAGACGTCGAGCGCGGCTCCGAAGCCGACGTCGAGGAACGCGAACGGCTGCGCCAGGAGAAGATCCACCAGGATCGCGAGCTCGAAGGCGCGGTAGGCCCTCACTCGCGAGTGTCGGAGGGCGAACAGTCCTCTGATGATCAGCACTCCCGCGACGACGCTCGCGATCGCCTGGATCAGCGACGCGATCGCGCCGCCGGCCGTTTCCTCCTGCAAGGCGATCTCCGCATCGGCGACGCCGAAGAACGCCCCACCGAGAAGCGCGACCGTGGCGATCGCGGTGAGGACGAACGCGACCCCGGCGAGGATGAAGATCGTCGCGAGGATCCGCCGAAACCATCGGCTCGAGACGATCGCCGAGTAGGTTCTGGCCCCCGCCGAGCCCATCCATCGCAGACGCGCGAACGAGACAGGCGCAACATCGGCAGAGAGGAAACCTGCGCGCAGAGGAGCGACAAGAGGGTGTGCCTGATCCGCGCGGGCCAGCAGTTGAAGTGCGCGATCCCGCTCCTCCGCGCCCAACGTTCCCGTCGCAAGCCTCTCCGCAAGCTCGACAGCGTTGACGAGGCTCTCCTCGGGGCTTAGCGCGCGGAATCGCCGGACCTCGCGCGTCGCGAGGAAGAGGACGACGAAGAGTGCATAGAGGATCGCGGCGGTGGGCTTGAAAAAGTAGTCGTTGTCGCTCGTCACGAACTTGCCGAGCTCGTCGACGAACGCGCCGAAGCCGGCCCCGCCCACTATCGCGGCGATGAGGCGTGTGGCGGGGGTGAGATAGAGGAGCAGCAGGACGATCGCGACGAGCATCCCGAGACCGCCCCAGAGGACATGCGCGATGTGCAGACCGCCGCCGCCGAGCTGCGGATAGCCGGTCGCCTCGAGGAAGATGCGGATGATCACGACGGTCGCAATGGCTGAGACGAGGAGCGTGTCGAGGAGATCGGCATCGGCCGCGCGGACGAGATGCCTCGGCCGGATGTTCATCGCGCGATTGTGCGACCCACGAAAACAGAAGAGAGGCCGCCTTCCCGGCGGCCTCTCTACACGACGCGTTGCTGTCGAGGCTAATCCTCGGTCTTGGTGAGATCCGCCTCTGTCGGCTCGGCGATGTCCTCGAGACCTTCAGCGCCCTCTTCCTCATCGTCGTCCAGGTCCTCGAGGGAGAGCTCCTCCGCTGGCAACACCGGGATCGGCTCCTCCTCTTCGGTCCCGAACAGCCCGGCGAGAGCGCGGGCCTTGGGCATCCAGTCGAGCTGGTCACGCCGCGAGGCGAGACCCGTGCCCGCTGGGATGAGCTTCCCAATGATGACG
>Ga0209057_1002299_pt1 | contig 14796 bp, 13 predicted proteins | sample GraSoiAngelo_146_FD_185903 | JGI IMG/M metagenome (GOLD analysis project Ga0209057, IMG submission 185903) | Grasslands soil microbial communities from the Angelo Coastal Reserve, California, USA - 14_1009_05_30cm (SPAdes) (version 2) | ecosystem: Environmental > Terrestrial > Soil > Grasslands ... | reverse complement strand
GCCAGCTGGTGGTTCTGGCGGACGCGCCGTTATCCGGTGCTGGCCCGCGGCGCCGCCTTTTTGCCGCTGATCCCACTGCTGTCGTCGGTAACCTGGCCGCACCATCTCGTCATCCTCCTGCCGGTGATCTGGGTGAGCGCGATCGCCCTCGCCGAACGCGACTGGCCGGTCATCCCCACCATTGCGCTGGCCGGTGTGCTGGTCGTCTTCAGCGTGCTCTCCCGCTATCCGGCCGGGCCGGGCTTTGGCCAGGCGGGTTTCCGCAGTGCGCAGACCCATGACCCGGTCGTGTTCGTGGTATCGAATGCCCTGCTCTTTGGAACCCTGCTTCTCTTTCTGACCGCACCATGGCTGCTGCGCGCCCGCTAGCTCGGCCGGACCCGCAGCCGGCCGCCCGCCGGTGGCGGTGGCCACGCTTTGCCCTCGGCTTCGCCGCAGCCGTCGCGGCGCTCTCCCTGCTGCCATATGTACTGGCGTATATCTGGGCGCCGCCCGGCCATCATTTCGCCGGCTTCTTCTTCATCGCCGACGACGCCACGACCTACCTGGCAAAGATGCGACAGGGCGCGCAAGGCTCGTGGCTGTGGACCGATCCATACACGAGCGAACCACACGCCGGCGTCTTCTTGTTCGGTTTCTACCTCCTCTTCGGTCACCTTGCCGCCCTGCTCCATCTCCCATTGATCGCCACCTTTCACCTGGCCCGGATTTCGGGCGCGCTCGCGCTCGTGCTGGCGGTCGACCGTCTCTGTCGGCGCCTGCTCCCACCCGAGCTCCGGAATCTGGGCCTCGTCCTCGTCGTCCTGGGATCCGGCGCCGGCTTCCTCGCGCAGGCGGCGGGCAACCCGCAGATCTTCGGCAGCAGGGTCGAGGCGCTCGACCTCCACCTCCCCGAGCTCAGCGGGTGGTACTCGATCGTCGCCATCCCGCACTTCGCCTGGGCGACGGCTCTCATCATCGCCAGCCTGCTCGGGCTCCTCCAGATCGCCGATCGGCCGGCCTGGCGTCCCATCGCGCTGGCCTCGGCGGCACTGCTCGCCCTCACCACCATTCATCCCCAGATGATCCCGGTCATCGCCGTGATCTGGATCGCCTACCGGGTGCTGCTGATGGCGTGGGGCGCGCCGCCGGCGTGGCGAACGCGCGCCGCCGAGGTGGTGCCCTTTATCGCAACCACGCCGCTGCTCGCCTACAACGCCTGGATCCTGTTTTCGGACCCGACCATCGCGGAATGGGCACGACAGTGGCGGCACCAGGCGCCGGGGCCGGTGAGCCTGGCGGTCAGCCTCGGCCTTCCCCTGCTCCTGGCTACCGGCGGAGGGGCGATCGCCTGGCGGCGTAAAGACCAGGGCCTGGCTCTGATGCTGGTCTGGCCTCCGCTGGTCATCCTCCTGCTGTATCTTCCCAACCTGGCGAACATCCAGCGCCGGCTGCTCGACGCACTCTATGTTCCGATCGGGATCCTGGCGGTGGTTGGCGTGCGCGCTCTGACCGCCCGCCTTCGCCGCCCGTCCGCCCGCCGGGTCACCACTCTTGTGGTGACCACCTGCTGCCTTGCCTCGGCGATCGTGCTGGCCATTGCCTTGCGCTTCGCCTCGGGCGCATTCGCGGAGGCCTACATCGGCAACGATGCCTGGCACGCAATGGAGTGGCTCTCAGCTCACCATCGGGCCGACGACCGCGCCCTTTCCGCACCCCAAGCGGGGCAGCTGCTGCCGGCCTGGGCCGGCGTCAACGTCTACGTCGGCCACTACAGCGAAACCCTCGACTATTTTCAGAAGATCGACAACGTCCGCACGGTCCTCCATCCCGGTCAGCCGGAGGCGACGGTCCGTGCGTTCGTCGAGGGTAACGGCATCACGCTGCTGTACTGGGGACCGGATGAGGCGAAAACCGGTTTTCATCCGGAAGACCAGGCGTTTCTCAAGCCCATCCATCACGACGGGACCGTCACGATCTATCGGGTGACGGGAGGCTAGCCGTGGCGATGCTCAGGCCGGTTCGAAGCCCCGCCCCGATTCGGGCTCCCGAGCGATGGCCTTCGCCGGCGGTGGTCGGCCAGGCATTGGTGGTCACCCTCTTTTTCTCGCTGGCCGCGGTGCGCTTCATCGTTGCGCCCCTTGACCGCTACGACGAAGGCGTCACCCTGACCAAAGCCGCCCTCACGGCGGCCGGGTCGATTCCCTTTCGCGACTACTGGATCACCTATGGGCCGCTCGATACGTACGCGTTGGCCGCCGCGTTCAAAGGGTTCGGGATCAGCGTGATCGTCGAGCGTGCCCTTGGCGTTGCGGTGCTCGCGCTACTGGCGCTGGTGGCGTTTGCGGTGACCGGTCGGCTCGGGCTGCGCGGTGGTATGCGTTTGCTCCTCACCGGGCTCATCAGTGTGGTGCCCATATCGGTTCCCGCCTTCAACTCTGCGTTCCTGGCCAACCTGGTCGGCGTGTCGGCGGTGCTGGCCTTCCTCTGCGGACTCGATGACGACCGGCCGAGATGGCCGCTGCTGACCGGCGCCGCGGTGGGGCTGGCATCGTTCTCTCGACCCGAGTTCGCTCTTGCGCTCGGAATCGGGATCGGCGCCGGCTACCTGGTGCTGGGTCTGACAAGCACGGCACTCCGTGGCCAGCTCATGCCCTATTTGCTCGCTGCCGCCGGCGTCGCCTCCGCGGTCTGGGGTGGCACCATCCTGATGGCCGGGACGGCGCCGGTCTGGTTCGACCTGGTCACCTATGCCACCCGTCTGTACCCGCAGGCTCGAGGCATCCCGTTCGGTCAGGGTGACGAAGCCGGGATCGTGATCATGCTGGGCCTGGTGTTTGCGCTGATCTGGGTGTGGGGGGCCGTGCGCGCCTACCGCGAACGCAGGGTCGCCGGCGAGCGCGCCCGGCTGGTCGCCCTACTCGTCAGCGGCGTGCTCATCTTCACCTGGGTGCGCACCCGGGCCGACGGGATTCACGCGATGGACGCCTGGCCGCTGACCGCCATCCTGCTCGCGCTGCTGCTCGAGCGCCGCGGCCGGCAGGCCCGGCGGGCAACCGGGATGCTGCCGGCGCTGATGCCGATCGCCGGTATCCTCATGTTCAGCCTGGGGGCGGGCGGCCTGGCGTATCGCGATCTGGCCCGGCCGCACGCCGCGGCCGGCATTCCGCGCAGCGGCATCAGCGGCGAACGCGCCTGGATGCCGACGTCCGAGCTGGCCGCCGTCATCCGCGAGATCGACACCATCAGCCCAGCCGACCGTCCCATCTGGGTGGGACTCCAGCGAAATGACCTGGTGACCTTCAACGACACGACGCTGTACTTTCTGAGCGGAAGAAAGCCCGGCACCGTCTACTACGAAGCGCTCCCCGGGTTGACCAACAGCGAGCCGGTGGAGCGGACCATTGCCTGCCAGCTGGCACGCTCGGGCGTGGCAATGGCCGTCCTCGGCCCCAACACCGCGGGAGAACCCTGGAACCTCAGTTCGGTGGCAGGCTCGAGCTACCTCGACCGGTGGATCGGGTCACGGGAGCTGAGCCGGCAGACGATCGGCCCGTACGAGCTGGTCAGGCTGAGGCCCGGTCTTGCGCCCGCGGATCACTGCTCGGCGTAGGGTGCTTGCGCACCCGGTCCGGGATGGCGAGCAGCTCCATGAACATCGCGGCGGAGTGCCGGATGGGGTGCACGCGGCTCTGCGGCGAGTTGATCCAGCGGGTAGGCACCTCGACAATCTGGTAGCCGGCGTGCTGCGCTCGGTAGAGGACCTCGACATCGAAGCCGAAGCCGCGCGTCTGCAGCATCGGGAAGATCCGGTCCGCGGCCTCCGCCGTAAAGGCCTTGAAGCCGCACTGGGTATCGTGCACGCCACCGAGTACGAAGATTCGCACCAGCCGGTTGAAGATCTTCCCCATCGTTTCCCGGTACCAGGGCTGATGCAGCTCCACCTGGGAATCGCGCAGTCCGCGCGAGGCGATCGCCACCCCCGCCCCCGCGTGAAGCGGCCGCAGCAACTTCTCCATGTCATCGATGGGCACGCTCAAGTCAGCGTCGCTGAAGACCCGGTAACGACCACGCGCCGCTACCATGCCCAGGCGCACCGCGGCGCCTTTGCCGGCGTTGCGCTCCGCCGCGACCAGCCTCAGCTGCGGCCAGCGCTTCGCATACTGCCGCACCACCTCAGCGGTGTCGTCGCGGCTGCCGTCATCGACCACGATCACCTCGGCGGTCAGGCCCACGGTCGACAGGTAATGCTGGACCCGATCCAGCGTGGCCGGTAGCCGCAGCGCCTCGTTGAAGGCCGGGATTACGATCGAGATTTCCGGCGTCATGCGGCCTTCTCCACCTTCCGCATCTCCGCCTTGAAGGCCAGCAGCTCTCGAAACGCGCGCAAAACCACCCGCGGATTGGCGCCCGTCTGCGTCCCGGAAACCCGTGGGTAATGATGGATGGCCACTTCGACGACCCGAGCATTGAGCTGGCGGGCCAGCACGAGCATCTCGGTGTTGATCAGGGCCCCCTCCGAGTGCAGGTCCATGCGGTCCACCAGATCACGGCGAATGAGCTTGAAGGCGCAATTCACGTCACGCACCAGTCGGCCGAAAAACAGCCGCACCAGGCTGAAGAACGCCCAGGCATTGAGCCGGCGAGGCAGTGGATCCCGGCGACGCTTGCGGTAGCCGGCCACGATCTCCCCCTCCCCCGCCCGCTCCAGCAACAGGCCGAGCTCCATCGGGTCAAACTGGTTGTCCGCATCCATCAGGAAGATCCAGGGAAGCCGCGCCGCGGCAAAGCCCGATCGCAGCGCGGCGCCGTAGCCGCGATTGACCGGGTGGCGGACCACTCGCAGACTCGGATGGGCGGTCTTGAGCCGGTCGAGCACGCCAGCGGTGCCGTCCTGGCTGCCATCGTCGACCACGATGATCTCGAAGACGCGAGCGTGCGTCTTAAGCGCCTTGGCCATCCGACCGACCGATTCCTCCAGATTGGCCGCCTCGTTGAAAGCCGGCAGGACGGCGCTGATCTCCACCGATAAGGCAACGGCGGTCATGGAGCGAAGCCTACTCGGGTGAAAACGGTCGCCACGTGGTCCTGGCTGAAAAGCTGCCAGGCCCGGTCCTGCCGGAGCAGTCCTACCAGCGGATGCCCGCTCGGCAGGACGATCGCATCCGGGTCGGACTGCGCGATGACGGAGGGCCAGCCCTCGGCCAGGTAACTGACGCGCAGGTATCGGCTGAAGAGCGCCGATCCGTAGACTTCTACCCGACCGTCGATGTAGATGCGGCTGCCTTGCGGATAAAGGCGCCACAGCAGGTAGCCGCCATAGTCGTAGTAGTTGAAGATGCGCAGGGGTTTTCCGACGGCCTGGAGCCCATTCGTGGCCTGCACCGGAAACACCGAGGTGATGGCGGCAGCTTCATTGGCGGAGCGAAGATTGGGCAGGGCGCGGTAGGTCAGCATGACGGCAACCGCCACGACCAGAAGCGCCAGGTTGAGCACCCCAACGGCGACCGTGGGACCGCTCCAGCGAATCGGCGTCCACCGCAACGCCGCCTCGGCTGCCGGGCGGCGGACGACCGCCGGCAGGATCGATGAGAAGGTGACGAGCAGGGCCTGGGCGCATCGGCCGGCGAGCGGTGCGCCGGCGATCACGAACAAGGGCACGTTGCGCTGCGACGCCAGCGCCAGATACAGCAGGGCGAAGGCCCATAGCCATTCATGCGTGGGGGCCTTGACCTTGCCCGTGGCAAGTCCGCCCAGCAGGAGGAAGACGATTGCTTCGAACATCACACCAGCCAGTGAGTGGAAGTCCGGCGATGCCCATTCCTGGATGTTGTTCTGGATAAGCGGCGACGTCAGCGTCCCCAGCGGAAACAGCAGGGTCTGAACACCCGACGGGTTGACCACGGCCAACAGGGTCCCGGCCACGATTGCCCATCCGAAGAGCTTTCGGCGGCGCGCCGGCATCCCCGTCGTGGGCGAACGGTACGCGTCAAACCATTCACCGAGCAGGAACAGGCCGGCGATGATGATGCCAACCAGGAAACCGGAATGCAGGTTGGCCCACAACCAGATGAACGGCGGCAGCAGCAAGGGGCTGAGGCGGCCGCGCTGGTAGTAGCCCAGCCCGACCAGGAGCATACCGGTGAGCAGCATGTTGAGCAGCTGGGGACGAGCCCCCCAGGCCGTGGACCCCGCCAGCGCGCCGATCAGCGTCAGCACCGCCGACAGCGTGGGATGCAGATTCGACCGCCGCAAGAGCACGTACAAGCAGATGGCACTGCCCGCCACCACGCCGGCGAAGAGGGCAACCAGCAGCGGCAGGCCGCCAACCTGGTAAAGCAGGTACATGCTGAGATCGGAGAGCCACTCGTGCATCACCCAGGGGTGGCCGGCGGCGCTAAACGAGTAGAGATCGAGGTGTGGAATCGAGCCGGTGGCGACGATCAGACGGCCGTTGGCCAGGTGCCACCACAGGTCGGGATCCAGCGGCGGAACGGCAGCCAGACTGAAGATCGCCACGAAGAGCAGCCAGCGGAGCACCAGCCCACTGGTGATCCGATGAAGCGCCCCGACGACGACAGGCATCAGGGCATGTAACGAGCAGGTGACGGGCATCCTTCATGCGGCCGTCAGCGGGGTTCGCGCATCACGCGAAGGACGAATTGTGGCAGGGCTAACATCCGTCGCCAGCGCCGGGGCTCCTGGCGCAACCGATGAAGCCATTCGAGGCCGCGCTCGCGCATCCAGCGAGGAGCGCGCCGAGCTCGGCCGGAGATGAAGTCGAAGGTTCCACCTACCCCCATCCCGACGATGGCGCCGGAACCGGGTAGGTTGCGGGCGAGCCAGGCCTCTTCCGCGGCGGCGCCGTACGCAAGGAACAGCAGCTGGGCGCCGCTCGACCGCACCGCCTGGGTCGTGTCCAGGTCACTGCCGGGGTCCGCTGAGCCGGCGTGCGTTCCCGCCAGGGTGAACCCGGGATACCGTTCGCGCAGCACCCGGCCGGCGGCTTCCGCGACCCCCGGCGCGCCGCCGAGAAAGAAGAAGCGCCATCCCTCACGCGCGCCGCGGGCCGCCAGCGCGGTGACGAAGTCGACACCAGCAACCCGGCCGGGCAGCGGGTGCCCCAGCCTTCGAGCCGCCCACAGGACGCCAGCGCCGTCGGCCAGCGCCAGGTCGGCGCGACGGAGGATGGCTGCAAAGTCGGGGTCGCGGCCGGCCCGCATGATCCGCTCCGGATTGACGCTGATCACCAGGCGCGGCCGTCCCTCTCTCAGCGCGCGCGCAACCCACTCGACGGCCTCAGCCTCACTGATCGGGTCGATGGGAACCCCGAGCAGGGTGAATCGCGTCACGCGGCGAATGCCTGCCGGTAGACCTCCGCCGTCTCGCGGCCGAGCCGTTCAACGCTGAACGCCCGCGACCGCTGAAGGCCGGCATTACGAAGGCGAGCCTGCTCATCATCGAAGCGGAGGAGGCGTTCCATTGCCTGGGTTAGCTCCTCGACGCTCTCGGTGCGCAGCACGACCCCCGCGTCATCGACCAGCTCGACCAGGGCATCCGCCGAGGACACGATGACTGGCGTGGCGCACGACATCGCCTCCAGCACTGGCAGTCCAAAGCCTTCATAACGCGACGGATAGACGAAGAGCGAGGCGCCGCTATAGATCGCCGGCAGGGTCTCCCGCGGGACATAGTCGAGCGCAATGATGTGACTGCGCGGCCCCGCCTGTCGGACCTGGCGCGCCAGGCGCTCGGCTCCACGGTTGGTCCGGCCGACGAAGACCAGCGCCGAGTCATCGGTGAGATCCGGCGGAAGGAGCTCATAGGCCGCTCGCAATCGGGCAAGATCCTTGCGCGGATCGATCGTGCCCACGTAGAGGACGTACCGCTCCGGCAATCCAAAGCGCTTTCGCACGCCGGCGACCTCGTCCGCCGGCCGTGGGCTGAAGGTCGCATCGGCGCAGAGGGGGACGTAAGCGACGCGCTCAGGCGCGATATGGTACAGGTCGATGACCTGCCGGCAAACCGCTTTGGATGAGACCATGACGCGTTGCGCCCGCCGGATGCTCCGCGGGCCGAGCATCCCGAAGTACCAGCGGGCACGCGGATGCAGGTCGTCCGGGCGGATCCGATAGGTGAGGTCGGGCACGCTGAGGACCAGCGGAACGCCGCTCAGCAGCGGGGCGACGCCGAGAACCGAGTGCAGCAGCCGCAACGCGCGCGGGTAGGCTCCAAAGCGCCATGGGAACGACCATTGCTCGCGGCCCAACCGCAAGCCGCGTGGCACGCGCGGGAATGGCACCACTCGATGTCCCTGGACCGCATCCTGGATGTCGGGAATGACATCGCTGGGAACCAGGACATCGACCGATGCCCCGACCTGGTGCAGACCGCGAAGGATGTGCAGCGCGTGATGCTCGAGACCGGTAAATGGCCGAGCTGCGAACAGCAGATCGACGGCGATGCCCTCCGGCACCGTGTTCTTTCCCGGCATTGCCGCGATGCTAGCGGATTCCGGCACCAGTGATCGTCGCAATCGACGGAACACCGGCGATCCGCCGGCTGGCGACGGGGACGGAGGTTTACGCGCGCAGCATCATCGAGGCGCTGGCCGCTTCGAAGGACGCACGCACCATGCGGGTCTATGCGAATGCGACCGACGTCCCACCCTGGTTGCCGTCAGGCATCGAGTGGCGCGGCATCCCATTTCCGCGGCTGTGGACGCACTGGCGACTGCGGCAGGCCCTTCGGCGTGAGCCGCCCGACGTGACGTTCATTCCCAGCCACGTGTTGCCTTTCGCGCTTGGTCTCAAATCCGTCGTAACGATTCATGACGTCGGCCATCGCCGAGAGCCGCGATCCTACTCGCGCCGGGCGCGCTGGTACCTCGAGGCCACGACCAGATACGCGGCTCGGCGGGCGAACCGGTTGATCGCCGTATCGAAAGCGACGGCCGAGGACCTGCTCCGGTTCTACGGCGTGCCCGGTGGCCGCGTGGTCGTGGTGCATTCCGGCGTCGACCTGCGCATGCGTCCACAGGATCCGGCTACGGTGGCGGAAGTCACGCATCGGTTGGGCATCACCGACCCCTATTTCCTCTACGTCGGACGGAACCACCCTCGCAAGAACCTGCCGATGCTGCGCCGCGCATTCACCGAGGCGCGCCGGCGGGGTCTCCGCGCCGTCCTCGTCCTTGCCGGACCAGGCCACGAGGGGGCGCCGTCCGGTGATGCCGTGAGCACGCTTTCGTATGTATCTCCGAATGATCTGCCCGCCCTCTACGCGGGAGCCGTTGCGCTGACCCTCCCGTCACGCTTTGAAGGCTTTGGGTTTCCCGCGCTCGAGGCCATGCGCTGTGGCACGGCGGTGATCGCCTCGAGCGCCGGGGCCTTACCTGAGATCGTCGGCTCGGCTGGCATTCTCTTGAGCCCGGACGATCCCGGCGCCTGGAGCCAGGCCCTGCTGGAGCTGGCCCATGACCCCGCGCTGCAGCAGCGGTTGATCGCGGCCGGTGGCGCGCGCAGCGCCGACTTCACCTGGGAGACCGCCGGATCAAAGACCTGGCAAGTGCTCGACGCGGTGGCTCGGCAGAGTCAGGCGGCAACGATCGATTCGTAGATCGCGCGATGCGCGGCGGCACTTGCAGACCAGGTGTACAGGGCGGCTCGGGCGCGACCCGCGGCAACCTGGCGATCGCGCAGCTCGCGGTCCGCGAGCACGCGGCGCAGGCTGTTCGCGAGCGCCTCGTCATCCTCCGGCGCGGCGAGTAGGGCAGCGTCCCCCGCGACTTCGGGGATCGCGCCCGCATTGGAAGCGATCACCGGCGTGCCTGCCGCGAACGCCTCCAGCACGGGCAGCCCGAAGCCCTCATCAAGGGAAGGAAAAATAAGCGCCTGCGCCATCTGGTAGAGGGCCGGGAGGTCAGGCATCCCGGCATAACCAACAAAGCGCACCGAGCCCGTCAGATCGAGGTTGCGCACCGCATCGACCACCGGATCATACTTCCATCCGAAGCCGCCGACCACGATCAGCGGGACACGTTCCGGCGTCGGAATCCGAGCTAGCGCGCGCACCGTGGTGATGTGGTTCTTTCGCGGCTGCACGGTTCCCACTTGCAATACGTACCGCTCTGGCAGTGCGTAGCGAGCCTGGACCTCAGCTCGGACCGACGGCGACGCCGGCAACGCGAACTCGGTCTCGACGCCGTGCGGAATCACGCAGCATCGCGTCGCCTCCACGCCAAAGAGCCGCATGACCGCTGCCTTCGTCGCATCCGATGGGCAAATGATCATGCGCGCCCGATGGATAGATCGGGGAACGCTGACCTTGGTGGCGAACCATTGGTCCCCCGGAAACCATTCGGGATGATCGTAGATCGCCAGGTCCTGGATGCTGACCACCCCGGGAAGACCGGCCAAAAGCAGCGGCAGCGAATTGGCGGGACCATGGATCAGCTGGGCGCCGTCCCGCCGCATTCGGAGTGGGGTTAGGACCTGCGGGCCGAGGAGCCTGGGTCCTGATTCTCCATATGTCGTCACGCTGACGCCGTGGCTCTCGTGCAATGCCGTGATCAGCGCCCGGACGTAATGTCCGACGCCGGTCGCGTCCTTAACGCTCAGTGCCCGGATGTCGAGCGCTAGACGAACTGGTGGTCTCGCGGCTCTTGACCGCCTCAGGCGTAGGTATCGATCCGAGCCTGCCGGAAAAGAGCCTCCACGACGTGCCGGGCGGGGAACTGCGGGAGGTCATCCGCCCAGAGCGCCACCACGCGATCGCCCATCGGGGGGATGTCGGGTCGGCGGGCAACCGCGATCACCACCGCGCCCGCGGCGGCGGCCACGTGAAGCGCGTCACCGTCATGGCCAATCACCGCAAGGCTGAGCTCGCTGAGCACCGCCATCTCGTCCACCGTCATGTCAGCCAGCTTGACGACGGTGGTCGGCTTGGCGATGCCCGCCCGCGTTTCCCGTACCACTCGCTCATCGCCGACGCCGGACAGGAGGACGACGCGCTCGGCTGTCGCGTGATTGGCCACCACGGCGAAGCGCTCTCCAGGCCACCATTGACCCGCGCGTCCGGACGACCAGCCGCCGCCACCTGGAATCAGGACCAGCGGACGCCGGCCGCCACCGATGAAAGCCGACCAGCGTGCGACCGCCTTCGCCCGGACCGCTTCTGGCGGATGTAACGTGGGGGCATCGCCGGGGGCGGGCACCGGCCGGTTGCCGGCGGCCGAAGCAAGCCTCCAGTTGGCTTCGACCGGGTGCATCCCATGGACGGCGGTGACCCGCTCGGTTGCGGCCCAGTCATTGGCGCCGGCCACCATCAGGCGGCGTGGGACACCGGCGAAGTAGGCGAGCGCAAGGTGGAGGAATCTGGCCGGGAATGGGACGACGACCGTACTGATGGGGCCGGCGCGCAAACGCCGAAAGAGCCGGAGAAGCTCGCCAGGTGAGTCATCGAACACGAACGCTCGGCCGACGGATGGGAGACCGAGCAATGTTCCGAGCGCGTCGCCCGAGGTAAAGACCGATTCCGGACCATGAGCCGTGCTCATGTGATGTAGTGCTGTCCCCGCCGGATTACCTGCAAGTTGTCGAGCGCCATCCCGGTTCCGACGGCCACGCAACTCTGGGGATCGCGAGCCACGCGCACGGGAATCCTCGCGTGCGCCGACAGAAATTCCGCGATCCCGGGCAGCAGCGCACCGCCACCGGTAAGGATGGCCCCATTGCGCTTCACGGAAGGGCGCCGATCTTCGCTGACCTGGGCTATCACCCGCTGCAAGCCGGCCGCGATCGCGAGCAGTGGCGCCTGGATCGCAACCTGTACCTCCCTTCCGGAGACACGAAGCCGGAGGTCGTGGCCATCAGGAGCGGCGGCCGTAACGTCCACCCAGGTCTCTTCGGCCGGAACCGTCGCCGAGCCGGTCGCGACTTTCACGCGCTCGGCTTCACCTGGCTGCAGCCGCACACCATGGGTCGCCGAAACGGCTTCCTCGACCGCGCGGTCGAGCGTATCGCCGCCGATGCGAATGGATTCGAGAGCGAGCATCTCTCCCTGCGCGATGGCGGCCACGTCGGTGGAGCCGGCGCCCAGATTGACAACCAGGATTCCCTCCGTCGTCGCCACCGAGACGCGGGCGCCGATCGCAGCGGCCATGGGCTTGTCAATCAGATAGGCGCTCTTGGCCCCCGCATGCATGGTGGCTTCCAGCACCGCCCGCCGCTCGACGCCGGTCACCATCGGGGGCACCGATAGCATCACGTCAGGCCGGAAAATCCGCTGCCGGCCGACGATCCGTCCGATCAGGTGCTGCACCATCGCGCCGGCCGCGTCGTAATCCACGCCGTCACCATCGCGAACCGGCCGGATAGCACGGGCTTTGCCCCCGCGTCCGAGCAGTTCCGAGGCCGCCCGCCCCACGGCTAGCACTCGCGCGCCTTTTTCATCGGTCGCCATCAGCGCCGGTTCGTTAACGACGATGCCCTCGCCTTTGACATAGACGAGCACGGTCGAGGTGCCGAGATCGATGCCAATTTTCTTGGAGAGCACGGCGACCTCAATCCCCTACAACCCTGGAGAGATCTGGGCGGACCTCGGCCTCACCCTCGACGCGCGTGATGTGCGCACCGAGTCGCTCCAGCTTGGCCACAATATCCTGGTAGCCGCGGTCCAGGTGATAGATGTTGTCGAGGACCGTCGTCCCCTTGGCGCAGAGGGCTGCCACGACGAGAGCGGCGCCGGAACGGATATCGGGGACGTTGACCGTGCCGCCGTGGAGCGCGTTGGGACCGGAGATGATCGCGGTGCGGCCCTCTACACGGACGTCCGCTCCCAGCTTGCGGAGCTCGGGCACGTGCTGAAAGCGGTTTTCGAAGACGGCCTCCGACACGTGGCATTGGCCGTGCGCCTGCGTCATCAGGCTGACGAACGGCGCCTGCAGGTCCGTCGGAAAGCCGGGGTGCGGCCAGGTCGTCACGTCGACGGGCTGCAGCCGTTCACCGCCCCTCACAAAGAGGCTGTGCGTCTGGTCGTCCACTTCGACGCCCGCCCAACGCAGCTTCAGGATCAGGGCGCGCAGGTCTCCGGTTACAACATCTTCCAGGACAGCCTCACCACCCGTCGCGGCGATCGCGATGGCATAGGTCCCGGCCTCGATGTTGTCGGAGATCACCCGATGGGTCGCGCCGCTCAGCTCGGGCACGCCCTCGATCTGCAGGATGTCGGTGCCGATGCCCTGAATGCGGGCGCCCATCTTCCCGAGGAAGAATGCCAGGTCGACCACGTGTGGCTCGCGGGCGGCGTTGTGGATCGTTGTGATGCCGTCTGCGGTGGCGGCCGCCATCATCAGGTTCTCCGTGCCGGTCACGGTCGGCATGTCCAGGTGGATGGTGGCGCCGGTCAGCCGGTCGGCGCGAGCGACGTACTCGCCGTCTTCGAGCTCGACGCGTGCTCCCATCAGGCGGAGGCCGACGATATGCTGCTCCACCCGTCGCATGCCGATGTCGTCGCCCCCGGGCTTCGCCACCCGTGCCTCGCCCCGACGCGCCAGCAGCGGCCCCATCAGGAGGAACGAGGCTCGCATCCGGTTGGCCATGGCGGCGAGCACCTCGCTCTTGGCCAGCCGCTCGGCATCGACCTGGAGTTGCTGGGGGTCCAGCCAGCGAATTCGCACGCCCATTCCCTCCAATAGGCGGACCATGGTCACGACATCCTCGATGCGTGGCACGTTCTTGATCCGGCACTCTTCCTCTGTCAGCAGGCAGGCGGCCAGGATGGGGAGGACAGCATTCTTGGAACCGCTGATGGGCACACGCCCGACCAACCGGGATCCCCCCTCGATCAGGAGCTGCGCCACTGACCCCCTAGGGTATCAGCCCGCGCCGCTCGAGGCCGTGAATTACGGCTATCAGATTTGCGTTGGGTCAGACCCGCCGGCGGCGGCGAAGCTCCGCGAGTCGCAGCCGAGCTTCGGCTCGAGCCAGAGCGGTCGTGGCGGCGGCCTGGTCGGCGTCGGAGAGCTTCTGTTGAAGCAAACTCTCGGCGCGACGGCGCGCCTCCTCGGCGCGGGCTTCGTCGATGTCGTCGGCCCGCTCCGCGGAGTCCGCCAGGACGGTGACCTGGTCCGGCCGCACTTCCAGGAATCCGCCCGAGACGAAGAAGAACTGCTCCTCGCCCTCGTTGCGGACCTTCACGGAGCCGGGCGCCAGCGGCGTCAGCAGGGGGATGTGCCGCGGCAGGATGCCGAGCTCGCCCTCCGACCCGGGGGCGACCACGAAATCGGCATCGCCTTTGAACCGACGCCCTTCGACGGTGACGATGTCGACGTGAAGCTTATCGGCCACGCGTTATTTGGACCGCTCGCCTTCCTTTGCGGCGGCCTTGGCTTCCGGCTTCTTCGGCTGCTCAGCCCTCGGTTGCGGCGTCTTCGACTGGTCGTCGCCCTTCGGCTGCTCGCCCTTCGGCTGACCATCCTTCGGTTGCTCCGATTTTGGCTTCGCGTCCTCCTGGCGGCCGCCTTCACCTTTCGCCGCCTCGACGGCTTCGTCGATGGTGCCCACCATGTAAAAGGCCTGCTCGGGGAGGTCGTCATGTTTGCCGTCGAGGATTTCACCGAAGCCGCGGATCGTTTCCTTCAGGGGCACGTATTTCCCGGGCCGGTTGGTGAACACCTCGGCGACAAAGAAGGGTTGCGAGAGGAACCGCTCGATCTTCCGGGCGCGGGCTACCAGCAGCTTGTCATCCTCGGACAGCTCGTCCATCCCGAGGATGGCGATGATGTCCTGCAACTCCTTGTTCCGTTGCAGCACCTGC
>Ga0209057_1002290_pt1 | contig 14825 bp, 12 predicted proteins | sample GraSoiAngelo_146_FD_185903 | JGI IMG/M metagenome (GOLD analysis project Ga0209057, IMG submission 185903) | Grasslands soil microbial communities from the Angelo Coastal Reserve, California, USA - 14_1009_05_30cm (SPAdes) (version 2) | ecosystem: Environmental > Terrestrial > Soil > Grasslands ... | reverse complement strand
GGCGGCGTGACCGCGAAGGCGGTGGCTCGCGCACACGAGCTCCTCGAAGAAGCGGGGAGGCCCGTAAGGTAGCCTTACGCGGCGGATTGGACGTCAAGACCCCGGTTTTCGAAGGTCCCCTGGAGTTGCTTCTCGCGCTGGTCGAGCGCGAGGAGGTCGACATCTTCAAGGTCTCGCTCGCGAAGGTGACCGACGCGTATCTCGCCGAGGTTGCGGCGCGCGAGATACCAGACCCCAACGAGATGGTCGAGTTCTTGTGGATGGCCGCGCGGCTGCTGCTGCTCAAGTCGATACGGCTTCTACCCGGCGACGCGCCGAGCGATGAGGAGACCGAGCTGCTCGGCTGGGAGGACGAGGTGAGGCAGCGACTCGAGGAGTACCGCGCCTACAAGGAGATCGCGGGCGAGCTGCTCGAACGCGCGCAGCAGGAATCGTTCGCGTTTCCACCGCCGGCGCGGCCGGTCGAGGCCGGCGGCCAGGAAGCGCCACTCGACGTCGACTTCCTGGTGGCGGCCTTCAACAGCGTGCTAGCGCGCATTCCGCCGCGTCCGCTGGTCGTGCACGGCCGGACGTGGACGCTGCAGGAAAAACTCGACCTCATCACGGACCGGGTTCGACATGGACCGCTCGAGCTCATCGAGCTGATCCTCGAGTCCGAGGACCGCCTCGAGGCGGTGGTGACGTTCGTGGCGGTGCTCGAGCTGATCCGACGCTCGCTGATCCGCGTCCGGCAGAAGGAGCGATTCGGTCCGATCCACGTCGAGATGCGGGAGCCGGCCACGTGAGCAATGTCTCGGCGGCGCTGGAGGCGATCCTCTTCAGCTCCAACCGTCCGCTGAAAGTTCGAGAGCTGCAGCAGGCGACGGACAGCGACCGCAACAGCATCGAAGGCGCCCTCGAGAAGCTGCGCGAGTCGCTCGAGGGTCGCGGCGTGATGCTCATGCGCCACCACGACGAGATCCATCTCGCCACGCGACCGGAGTACGCCGCCGCCGTGCGCCGCGCTCTGCGGCCCGAGGTTTCCGGCCGCCTCTCGCAAGCGGCGTACGAAACGTTGGCGATCGTCGCTTACCAGCAGCCTGTGTCCCGCGCGCGAGTCGAGGAGGTCCGCGGCGTCAACTGCGAGAGCGTGCTGGGCAACCTCGAGCTGCGCGACCTCGTCGTCGAGGTGGGGCGTGGCTCCGGTCCCGGCCAGCCGAAGCTCTACGGCACGACCATGCGATTCCTCCAGGTGATGGGCCTGGAGTCGCTCGACCATCTGCCCACGCCCAAGAACGAAGCGGAGACTCCGGAACGGAGCGGCTGAACCGCTTCCTCGCGCGTGCCGGCGTGGCCAGCCGCCGCGCCGCCGACCAGCTGATCTCTTCCGGTTCGGTCCGAGTCAATGGCAAGAGACCGCCTGCCACAGGACTCGAGATCGACCCGGATCAAGACACTGTCACGGTTGATGGCAGGCTGGTCAAACCGCCCTCCAAGCATCGCTACGTGATGTTGAACAAGCCGCTCGGTGTCATCACGACGTCGCGCGACGAGTCCGCGCGCACTACCGTGCTCGACGTGATCGGCCAGGAGGGCCTGCTAGGCCATCGCCTGTTTCCGGTGGGCAGGCTCGACGCGGACAGCACCGGGCTGCTCCTGCTGACGGACGATGGGGACGTCGCCTACCGGCTCACCCATCCTCGCTACAAGGTCGACAAGGAGTACGTGGTGACAGTGGCTGGAGTGCCCAGGTCGAACGAGCTCAGGGCGCTGCGAGAGGGCGTGAAGCTGGACGACGGAATGACAGCTCCGGCCGAGGTCGAGATGATGCGAGCGACGACCGGAGCACGCGACTCCGGCCGCGCAGAGCTGCGCGTGGTGATTCGCGAAGGGCGCCAGCGTCAGGTGCGTCGCATGGTGGAAGCGATCGGGCACAAGGTCCTGGGATTGCGAAGGACCAGCTTTGGACCGCTGCGCCTTGGCCGCCTCAAGACCGGCGGCTGGCGCGTGCTGTCGAGGGGCGAGGTCATAGCGCTGCGCCGCGCGACAGGCCTCGACGTCACATGATCGTCACCATCGACGGCGGTGTGGCGTCGGGCAAGTCCGCGGTCGGCAAGCGGGTCGCCGAAAAGCTCGGCCTGCCCTTCATCGACAGCGGGTTGATGTACCGGGCCATCACGCGCCTCGCGATGCAGCGGGGCATCGACCCCCGCGACGCGGCTGCGGTGACAAGACTTGCCGAATCCACCAAGCTGCGGATCGACGGCGAGCGCGTGTGGGCGGACGGCCAGGAGCTGACCGAGGGCATCTACGACGCGGATTACGCCGACGCGCTCCCCATCATCTCCGCCATCCCCGGCGTGCGCAAAGCGCTGGTCGAGGAGCAGCGGCGCATGGGAGAGTCGGGCGTGGTCATGGCCGGGCGCGACATCGGCACGGTCGTCTTTCCCGACGCGGGCCACAAGTTCTTCCTGGTGGCAAGCCTCGAGGAGAAGGTGAGGCGCCGCGCGGCGCAGTACGAGCGACGCGGCGAGCGGGTCGACGAGGAGGCGATGCGCAAGGAGGTGGAGCTGCGCGATCGCGTCGACTCAGAGCGGCCCGTGGCGCCGCTGCGTCCGGCCGAGGACGCGGTGATCATCGACACCGACCACCTTGACCTCGACCAGGTGGTGGATCGAATCGTCGGCCGCGTGCAGGCGCGGGCATGACCTACGCGTTCATGCGCGGCCTGATGCGTTTCATGACGCGCACCTTCCTGGTCGGCCTGTTCAAGGTCGAAGGCCTGGAGAATGTTCCGCGCCAGGGCCCGCTGGTCGTTTGCGCGAACCACTTCGCCACGCTCGACCCACCGATGGTGCCCGCGTTCCTGCCCAGGGCGGACACGTGGAACATGGCCAAGTCCGAGTACTTCCGCAAACCTCTGATGAGGTGGATCTTCACCCGCTATCACGCGTTCCCGGTGGTTCGTCACAGCGCCGACCGAGCCGCCCTGCGCCGCGCCCTTGACCTGTTGAAAGCGGGCGAGGTGCTGATCATCTATCCGGAGGGGACGCGGGTCGAGTCGGGTGAGCTGGCCACGCCGGAGCCCGGGGCGGGCTTCATCGCCCAGAAGGCAGGGTGCCCAGTCCTTCCCGTGGCTCTCACCGGGACGCGCGAGTGCCTGCCGAAAGGAGCGCGGTGGCCGCGCCGGGTGCCGGTCACGCTGCGGTTCGGCGAGCCGTTCCTGCTGCCCCAGCGCAGGCCGAACGGCGAGCGCATCTCCCATGAGGAAGCTTCTGACGCCATCATGCTCGCGATCGCGGAGCTGCTTCCTCCAGAGAACAGGGGCCGCTATCGCGACGTCGAATCGTGGCGGCGGAAGCTGGAAGGAGTTGCTTCTAGCCGATAGCGGGTCGCGCCCAGTCGTCCTCGACCAGGCTGCCGAGCGCGGGGTTGAAGCAGGCGTCGAAAGCCTCCTTCAGCGATTGGGGCGTGAGCCGCGGCGGCTGCTGACGGTAGTTCGCCAGGTCGACCAATCGCGCCACGAGCGCGCGCGGGTGCGAGCCACGCAGCGGCTTCTTCCCGTACAGGTTGTTGAGCAGGTAGCCGATCGATTTCTCGTCCCAGGGCACGCCCTGCCGGTCGCACTCGAAGCGGAGGATGCGGCCGAACGCCTCAGGCGTCGGGTTGCCGATGCCGATCTTGTAAGCCATGCGGCGCAGGAAGGCTTCGTCGACCAGCTCCGTCGGGGAAAGGTTGGTCGAGAACACGACCTGGCAGAGGAACGGCAGCTCGATCTTGCGGCCGGACGCCGAGAGGTCGAGGTAGTCGATCTTCTTTTCCATCGGAACGATGAAGCGGTTGAGGAGCCGCATGGGCGGCACCTCCTGACGGCCGAAGTCGTCGATCACGAACACTCCCGCGTTCGCCTTCCACTGCAGAGGTGCCTCGTAGTAGCGGTTCTGTGCGTCGAACGTGAGGTCGAGCTGCTGAAGCTTCAGCTCACCGCCGGCGGTGACGACCGGTCGCTCGACCTTGACGAGCCGGCGGTCGATGGGCTGCTCTCCTTCGGCGACCTTGTGATAGACGGGGTCGATGACGCGGACGATCTCGTCGCCGATGGCCACGGCATGCGGGATCTCGATCGGCGCGCCCATGAGCAGCGCCATGCGCTCGGTGATCGTGCTCTTGCCGTTGCCAGGGGCGCCGAAGATGAAAAGCGATGCGCGGGAGACCATGGCGCCGCCGATCTGGTCGATCACGTGCTCCTCCAGCTCGAGCTCGCCCAGCGCCTTCTTCAGCTGCCCGTCGGTCACCGGCGACTTGCCTGACACCTGGGAGCGAATGAGCGCCAGATAGTCGTCGAAGTTCACCGGGCAGGGACCGAGATAACGCGTCTGCACCGCCGACATCTCGGCCGCCCGCTGCCGGCCGGCGCCCGAGATGGCGAAGTTCGCCTTGACCCGGAACGGCCTGCCTTCCAGGCCAGGGTCGGTGGACACGCCACGCTCGTCGACGAGCTGGTTCTTCTCGAACTCGTCGATGAGCGGAGAAAAGGTCTCCCACGGCAGGCCGAGACGCTGCTCGAGCGCGGCGCCCGTCAGCTGGTCGGCAAAGGCCAGCGTGCGCAGCAGCAGGCTGGCGATGAGGTCACGCCGGACGTGCAGGTCTTCGAGACGCTTGGGAGCCTCGATTGCCCCGGTTACCATCGGGCGCACATATTACATTTCGGGACTCACCTTCAAACCGGCATAGGGGAAGGTTCCCTCCAGACTCGTAAAATCGCACGAGACTTGCCGGAGTACGCCGCCCTGGACCTCGAGACCACCGGTCTCGACCCGGCCCGAGACCGCGTCATCGAAATCGGTGCGGTCGCCTTCACCTCGGACCGGGTCACATCCACGCTCGAGCGCCTGGTCGATCCCGGCCGCCCGGTGCCCGACACCGTCCTCCGGTTGACCGGGATCAAGCAGGACGAATTGAGGGGGGCAACGAATCCCGACGCCGCCCTCCACCTCCTCGCCGACTTCCTGCGCGGCCGCCAGCCCGTGGGCCACGGCGCCCGGCTGGACGTCGAGTTTCTCGAAGCCGCCGGCCTGTGGGACCCGTCGCAGGAGATCCTGGACACGCTCGACCTCGCCCGCATCCTGCTGCCGGCCGCCCTCAGCCACAGCCTGCCGCTCCTCTCGACGGAGATGGGGATCAGCCAGCCCAGGCCGCACCGCGCCCTGGACGACGCCGACGCCACCCGCCAGCTGCTGTTGCGCCTGCGCGAGGAGGCGGTTGCGCTCGACGAGGGCCTGAAGGAGTCGATGCTGGCCCTGGTCGCGCCGTACCCGTGGCCTGTCGCCCACTTCTTCGCGGACGCGCTCACCGCACCCAACCCAAATCCCGGACCGGAAACGGCGGTGAGCGTGGAGCCGGCGCGGCGAGGGAAAGCTGCCGACCCCCCGCCCGACGACCCGACCGCGGTCGCGGGGCTGCTCGGGCCGGAAGGCCCGCTCGCCAACCTACTGCCGGGTTATGAGCACCGTGAGTCGCAGATGCAGATGCTGCTCGCGGTCGCCCAGATCCAGGCCCGGGGCGGGACGCTCGTGGTCGAAGCGGGCACAGGAACAGGCAAGAGCCTCGCGTACCTCGTTCCATCGATCGCCCGCTCGGTGCGACATCGCGAGCGCGTGGTGGTCTCGACGAACACGCACACGCTGCAGGAGCAGCTGATGAACAAGGACCTCCCGGCTCTGCGCGAGTGGCTGCCGTGGGACTTCAAAGCGGTCCTCCTCAAGGGTCGCTCGAACTATGTGTCTCTGCGGCGCTGGCGGCGCTACCTCGCCGAGGCGTGCCGGGACGCCGAGGACCTGATGTTCAAGCTCAAGGTCCTGATCTGGCTCCACACGACCGAGAGCGGTGATCGCTCGGAGCTGCGCCTGCACGGTCGCGAGGAAGTTTTCTGGAACCGCATCGCGAGCGATCCGATGGACTGCGTCGGCGTCCACTGCACGAGAGAGGACTGCTACGTGCATCGCGCTCGAGCGGAGGCGGAGACGGCCGACGTCGTGGTCGTCAACCACTCGCTGCTGCTGGCGGACGCGGAGGTGGGGGGTGGGTTGCTGCCGGAGTACGACCACCTGGTGATCGACGAGGCGCACCACCTCGAAGATGCGGCCACGCGGGGCCTGCGTCAGGAGGTCGACGGACCAGGGCTGCTGGCTCTTCTCGAGCGACTCGGGCATGGCCTGCTTGGAGACCTGCAGCGCCAGCCGCATCTCGGCGCATCCGATGACGCGTTCGGCGACGCGGTCCCCCAAGCCATCGCCGCGGCGGAGCGCGTGCGCGAGCTCTTCCGCGTCGCCGACGAGTGGGTCGCCGCTCGACTGGGTGAGGCCGAGCGACGAGAAGAATCGGTCCGCATCACGCCTGGGCTGCGGGAGGAGAAAGGTTGGGGTGCGATTCGACAGTCCGCCGAAAACACAGCCACCGCCCTGACCGCGCTCGACGTCTCGCTGAGAAGGGCCGTCGCCGGTGTCCGCGAGTGGTTGGGCGGCGATGAGGCGGACCAGGGCATCCGCGAGCTGGAGATGATCCGCGGCCGCCTCGAGGCTTCGCTTCGCGTCCTGGACGAGGCGCTGCTCCAGCCGGATGTGAACCGCGTGTACTGGTTCAGCCAGGTGTCGCGAGCCGAAAACCTGCTGCTGCGCGCCGCGCCGATCAATGTGGGCACGCTGCTGCGGGATCGCGTCTACTCCGAGCGGCGTTCCACCGTGTTCACGTCCGCCACGCTTGCGGTCGGCGGAACCTTTGATTACTTCAGCTCGCGGGTCGGCCTTGGCCCCGAGATCGAGGAGCTCATCCTGCCTTCGCCCTTCGACTTCTACCACCAGGCGTTGGTGTGCCTGCCGACCGACCTCCCGATGCCGGAGGACGAACCGTTCGACGCCGCGGTCGAGGAGCTGATCGCCACCGTAGCCAGGCGTGTGGGTGGGCGCACGCTGGCGCTGTTCACCTCGCACCGGCAGCTGCGCGACGTGCACGCGGCGTTGAAGCAGCGCGTCGACCTCGACGAGGTGCTCATTCTCGGCCAGGGAATCGACGGTCAACGGCGCCAGCTGCTCAAGACGTTTGAGGAAGCGGCGAGGCCCCTTCTGCTCGGGACGGCGACCTTCTGGGAAGGGATCGACATCCCTGGCGAGCGCTTGAGCTGCGTGATCGTCGTCCGACTGCCGTTTCCGGTCCCGACGGATCCCGTTTACGCCGCGCGCGCCGAATTGGTCCGCGATCCGTTTGCGCAGCTCGCGCTGCCGCAAGCGGCGCTGCGACTCAAGCAGGGGTTCGGCCGGCTGATTCGCCGTTCGACCGACCGCGGCGCGGTGGTGATCCTCGACAACCGAATCCTCGGACGCGACTACGGCAAGGCGTTTCTCGACGTCCTCCCGCCGGCGTCGCGCTACGTCGGTCCGGGCACGCAGGTGGCGGAGCATGTCGGAGCCTGGCTTGAAGGGGATTGAGCAAGCTTTTTGTGGTCGGCACCCCGATCGGCAATCTCGAGGATCTGAGCGCACGGGCCGTTCGCATCCTGGGTGAGGTGTCGGCGATCGCCGCCGAAGACACAAGGGTGACCTCGCGCTTGCTTGCCCGACACGGCATCCGCAAGCCGATGCTCAGCTACCGTGCGCCGGTCGAGCGCCGAGGGTTGCCTCGGGTGGTCGCCGCACTGGAAGAGGGCGACGTGGCGCTGGTCAGCGACGCCGGCACCCCGACCCTCTCGGATCCAGGCCAGGCCCTGGTCACCGCGGCGTGGGCGGCCGGCCACACGGTGGTGCCGATTCCGGGCCCGAGCTCGGTGACCGCCGCTCTCTCGATCGCAGGCTACGGCGGACCGGGTTTCACCTTCGTCGGTTACCTGCCACGCAAGCCGGGCGAGATGCGCCGGCTGCTGGAGTCGCTGCGCGCCGACCCGCGGCCCGCGGTCGCGTTCGAATCGCCGTTCCGCATCCGCAAGTCGCTCGCGTTGATCGCGGAGTCGCTGCCCGAGCGCAGCCTCACGGTGACGCGCGAGCTGACCAAGGTGCACGAGGAGGTGCTGCGCGGCACCGCGTCGAATGTGCTCGAGGCTCTCGGTGACCGCGCGCGCGGCGAGTTTACCCTTGTGTTCGCAGGTGCTTAGTCAAAGAACTGTCCTGGTTGCTCCCGCGTGGCCGTACGCCAACGGTCCGCGACACATCGGCCACGTGGTCGGTTTTGCCGTGCCCGCCGACGTGCTCGCCCGCTTCGAGCGCCTGCGCGGTTCCCGCGTCTTGATGGCGAGCGGGACCGACGAGCACGGCACGCCGATCACCTACGAGGCGGACAAGAAGGGAGTTGCGCCGCGCGACTTCGTGGACCGCAACAACGCGCTCATCGTCGAAGACCTCGTGCGGCTCGGCATGTCTTACGACATCTTCACGCGCACCACGACGGTCAACCACTACCGAGTGACCCAGGACCTGTTTCTCAAGCTGTACGAGAAGGGCTACCTGGTGAAGCAAACGCAGATGGGGGCCTTCGACCCCGCGACAGGCCGCACGCTGCCCGACCGCTACATCGAGGGCAAGTGCCCGATCTGCGGCTATCTCGAGGCGCGTGGCGACCAGTGCGACAACTGCGGCAACCAGCTCGATCCGATCGACCTGATCGACCCGCATCAGCGCGGCAGCGACACGCCGGTCGAATTCCACGAAACCGAGCATTTCTTCTTCGACCTGCCGGCGTTTGGAGAGCGGTTGGCCGAATGGATCCAGTCGCACGACAAGTGGCGCACCAACGTGCGCAAGTACTCGCTCGAGTTCGTGCGCAACCTGAAACCCCGCGCGATCACCCGCGACCTCGACTGGGGAGTGCCCGTCCCGCTGCCCGGGTGGGAGGACAACACGAGCAAGAAGATCTACGTGTGGTTCGACGCGGTCATCGGCTACCTGTCCGCGTCGATCGAGTGGGCGGCCCAGCGCCACGAGCCCGATGCGTGGAAGGACTGGTGGGAGAACCCCGACAGCTGGCACTACTACGTGATGGGGAAGGACAACATCACATTCCACACCGTGCTCTGGCCAGCAATCCTCATGGGCGCCGGGGACCTTCACCTGCCCGACGACATCGTGGCCAGCGAGTTCCTGCACATGGAGGGCACCAAGCTCTCGACCAGTCGCGGCAACGTCATCTACGTCAAAGACGTGCTCGACCGCTATGACCCGGATGCCTTGCGCTACTACTTGATGATCGCCGGGCCCGAGAACCAGGACACCGACTTCACGTGGTCCGAGTTCGTGCGTCGCAACAACGACGAGCTCGTCGCGACATGGGGCAACCTCGTCCACCGCACTCTGGTGAACGCGCATCGCAATTTCGGCGCGGTGCCCGAGCCCGGCCCGCTGTCGGCCGCCGACGAAACCCTCGTCGGCGAAGTCGAAGAGGCGCTCGATTACGTCGCGCAGCAGCTCGGCGAGGCTCGTTTCCAGAACGCTTTGAAGCGAGCGATGGCAACCGCGGCGAAGGTCAACGTCTACCTCGGCACCGAGCAGCCCTGGCACACGATCAAGACCGACCGCACGCGAGCCGGGACGGTGCTGTACGTGGCGCTTCGCTGCGTCGACAACCTCAAGACGATGCTCACCCCGTTCCTCCCGTTCTCGGCGCAGCGCCTGCACGCCATGCTGGGCTACGACGACGTCATCGCGCCGCAGCCAGAGATCCGTCAGTTCGCCGAGGACGGAAGCTCGCACACCGTGATCACCGGCGAGTACGAGGCGGTCGACCGCTGGCGGCCTTCGCAGCTCGAAGCCGGGCGCAAGCTGCCCCCGCCCGAGGCGCTCTTCACGCGCCTCGACGACGTCGAGGAGGAGTAGCGACATCTTCGTCGACACTCACTTGCACCTCGAGGAGCTGGGTGACGCCACCAAGGTGGTGGAGCAGGCTGTCGCGGCGGGTGTGACCCGGCTCATCGGCGTCGGCGTCAATCTCGAGCAAAGCACGAACGCGGTCAGCCTCGGCCACGCGTACCAGGAGGTCTGGGCAGGTGTCGGGCATCATCCGCTCGAACCCTCAGAGCCGGATTTTCGCGCCCTGCGGCAGCTGGCCACCGACGAGATGGTCGTCGTGGTGGGGGAGATAGGACTCGACTTCGAGCACGTGGGCGGGCCGCACAACGAGCTGCAGATCGAGCGACTCAACGAGCTATTCGACATTGCGATCAACTTCGACCTTCCCGTTTCGGTCCACAACCGGGGCGCATCGCACGAGCTGCTCCAGGCGATATCCCGTCACAAGGGCATCCGAGGCGTCATGCACTACTTCGCGCTCGATTGGGATTGGGCGCAGCGATTCCTGGACGTCGGTTTCTACCTGTCGTTCGCAGGCCTGGTCACGCGGCCCAGCCGCGATGAGCTGCGTGAGGTCGTGAAGCGGTGCCCGGCGGACCGCCTGCTGCTCGAAACGGACTCCCCCTACGGCAACTCGCAGAAGCGAATGAACGTGCCCAACCGACCCGCGTACCTCATCGACACGGCCGAGCTTGTCGCCGACTTGCGCGGTGTCAGCCTCGAGCAGCTCGCCGACCAGGAGCGGACGAACGCGACGACCCTCTTCCAGAAAATGAAGTGATCGACCCGGCGGACCCGCATCAGCTCGACAGCCTTTTGCGTCGCCACCGGATCACCCTCAAGCACCGCCTCGGCCAGAACTTCCTCGTCGACCACGAGCTGCGCGACGCCATCGCGGAGGCGGCAGGCGTGGAGCCGGAGGATGAGGTGCTCGAAGTCGGCGCCGGCGCCGGCACTCTGACCATCGCGCTGGCAGCGCGATGCAGAAGGGTGGTTGCGGTTGAGCTCGACCCGAGCCTGATGCCCGCGCTGCATGACGTTGTGGCCGGCTACGAAAACGTCGAGGTCGTGCAGGCCGACATTCTCCGCTTCGACGTTTCGCGGTCCTTTCCCGACGGCGGCGAGCTGGTCGCCGGCAACATCCCCTACAACCTGACGGGCGAGCTGATCCGCAAGCTGCTCGACCAACCACCAAGACCACGACGCCTGTCGCTCGTGGTCCAGAAAGAAGTCGCCGAACGCTGGACGGCAACGACTGGAGCGAGCCTCGCCACGGTGGCTGTCCACGTATTCGCGGTGTCGCGGACTGTGATGACCATCCCGGCCTCGGCCTTCATTCCAGTGCCGAAGGTCGACTCCGCGCTCGTCATTCTCGACGTGCGTGAGAACCCCGCCGTGCAGGTGGACGACTTGAACCGGTTCTTTCGATTCGTCGAAGCCGTTTTTCAGTTCCGGCGCAAGCAGCTCGGCGGTACCCTGGCTCGCCTCGCCGGAGTCTCCGGTGCCGAAGCTGCTCAACGGCTCAACGAAATCGGAATCGATCCCGCGCGCCGGCCTCAAACCCTCACGTTGCCAGAGTGGCAAGCGGCGTATGACGCATTCAATCCAAGGTTCGGTCGTTAGTCTCTAGCGACCATGGATCCGATCAGGCTCCCGGTCGAGGGTCCCGGCGGCTTTCGCGGTGCCCTCGCCCACACTGCGTTTCGCAACATCTGGTTCTCGCAGCTCGCCGCGCAGCTGGCTGACAAATTTCTTCTGTTCTCGCTGATCATCCTCGCGTACCAGATCTCGGGCGGCAGCACGTCAGTCGCCGTCACGTTGCTCGCGTACACGGTTCCGGCGGTTCTGTTCGCACCACCGGCCGGCGTGATCGCGGATCGCGTCAACCGGAAGCAGATCATGCTCTGGTGCAACATCGGCCGCGCCGCCGTCGTCGCGCTGATCCCGATCGCCTCTCTGGTGCCGGGGCTCAAGAACGATTTCCTGCATCTGATTCTCATCACGCTGGTCTTTTCCGCCGTCGGACAGCTTTTCGGGCCGGCGGAGGCGGCGGTCATCCCGACCATCCTTCCCCGCAAGATGCTGATCACCGCCAACTCGATGGCGCTGCTGACGATGGTCCTGACGCTGGTAGTCGGCGGCGTGCTCGCGCCGGTGGTCTCGAGGATCGACCTCTACGCGCCTTACTGGTGCGCGGTCGTGCTGCTGGTCATCGCCGGCACGTTGATCTTCGCGTCGGAGATTCCTCCGCTGGCTCGCCATACAGAGTCGCCGGTCGAGGAGAGCCGGAGTCGGTTCAGGTTGATGCTTCTCGACCTGAAGGAGGGTGTCGACGCCTTGCGGTCGTCGCGCGGCCTGAGACTCGCGTTCGGCCAGGTGAGCATCGCCGTCCTGGTCCTGTTCAACCTGTACGCGCTCGCCCCGGCGTATGTGAGCAAGGTCATCGGCATAGCGGCCCAGGACACGTACGTGATCCTCGGGCCCGCGACCGCCGGCGCCATCCTCAGCGCGGTGCTGCTGGGCCAGTTCATGAGCCACATCGACAGGTCTCGTCTGCTCGCGGGCTCGTTGGTGGCCAACGGCGTAACGCTGCTCGCGCTCGCCGCGGTTCCGCAGGCGATGCACAGCTTCCCTGATCTCCAGGTCCACAACCGGATCACCGGCGCGACCTTCAGCCTGCTGCTCGGGGTTGAGTTCGGCGCCATCCTGATCCCCGCGATCACGTATCTGATGGAATCGACGAGCGATGCCATCCGCGGGCGCGTCTTCGCACTGCTCTACATGGTGATCAACGGCGTTTCCGCGGTCCCGGTGCTCGTCGCCGCGGCGCTGGCCGACAACATCGGCACGGCCCAGGTCATAGGCGGGCTTGGAGTCCTGCTGCTGGGCGGCGGTGTGGGTGTCATCGCGGGCGGGATGCACGCTCCCGTGCCACGAACAGAATCAAAGCAATCAGGAACAGGATCGCCAATCCACCCACCCCAAGGGCCCGAGTGATCGTTTCCAGGAGCCCGAGGTTGCTGCCCAGCACGTAGCCGGCGACTCCGATCGACGCCGACCAGACGAGGCCGCCGATCGCGCTGAACAGCTGGAATCGCCAGAAAGGCATCCGCGCCATGCCGGCGAGCATCGCGTTCCACGTGCGCAAGCCGAGAAAGAAGCGCGCGCCGAGGATCGCCTTGTCGCCGTGCCGGGCGAAGAAAAGCTCGGCCCGCGCCAGGTGGTCGGGGCGAATGTGGAAGAGGTGTCCGAAACGTTCGACGAATGGACGGCCGCCGCGATAACCGAGCAGGTATCCGATGTCAGAGCCGGCGGTAGCGCCGAGAAAGCCGCACAGGATCACGACCAAGATCGATTGGTGGCGCGCCGCCGTCCAGGCCGCGGCGGTGAGCAGCAGCGCCTCGCCCGGAAAGGGCACGCCGGCGCTCTCGACCAGGATCCCGATGCCCGCCAACGGACCACTGAGCACGTCGACCAGGGAAGGCCAGTCCACGAGGGTTCATATACTGGACGACCCGATGCCGGATTACGGTGAGCACGAAGCCACCGACGACCCTCTGCAAGTGCTGCGGCATTCGACCGCGCACCTTTTGGCGGCCGCGGTCGTCGAGCTGCATCCCGAAGCCAAGTACGGGATCGGCCCAGCGGTGCAGGACGGCTTTTACTACGACTTCGACTTCGGCGGCAAATCGATCTCCGAGGCCGACCTACCCGCGATCGAGTCGCGCATGCGCAGGCTTGCTCAGGCCGACATCCCGTTCGTGCACGAGGTGCTGCCGCGCAAGCAAGCGATCGAGGAGTTCGCGAAGCGTGACCAGATCTACAAGGTCGAACTGATACATGACAAGGTCGAAGGCGACGAGGTCAGCGTGTATCGGACCGGTGAGTTTCTGGACCTGTGCCGGGGACCCCACGTGCGCTCGACGAAGGACCTGAAGGCCTTCAAGCTGATGCGTGTCGCCGGGGCCTACTGGCGGGGAGACGAGAAGAAACCGCAGCTGACCCGCATCTACGGGACCGCGTGGCAGACGCAGCGCGAGCTCGACGATTACCTGAAGTTCCTCGAAGAGGCGGAAAAGCGCGACCACAAGAAGCTGGGCAAGGACCTGAAGCTCTTCGCGGTCGACGATCGTGTCGGGCCAGGCTTGCCGCTCTGGCTTCCGGACGGCGCCACCATCCGGCGCGAGCTCGAGCGCTTCATCGTGGATGAGGAGCTGTCGCGCGGTTATCTCCACGTCCGGACCCCTGACGTGGCAAGACTCGACCTGTTCCGGCAGAGCGGACACGCGCAGCTCTACTCCGAATACATGTATCCGCCGATGAAGTTCGAGGACGGCGAAGAGCTCGAGCTCCGGCCCGTCAACTGCCCGCACCACATCGTGATCTATCAAACCGAGCTGCGCAGCTATCGCGACCTACCGTTGCGCATCGCCGAGATCGGCAACAACTGGAGATATGAACGGTCCGGCACTTTGGCGGGTATGAACCGTGTGCGGGCTTTTGCATTGAACGACGCCCACATCTTCTGCACTCCTGACCAATTGATGGACGAGGTGAAGGGTGCCATCGACCTGGCTCTTTACTTCTCGAAGGTGCTCGGCATCGACGAGTTCTCATACCAGCTGTCGACCCGCGATGACGTCAAGGACAAATGGCTGGGCACCGAAGAGCAGTGGGAGGATGCGCAGGCGGCGCTTGCCGAAGCGCTCGAATCGATGGGCCAGACCTACAAGCGGGGAGTGGGGGATGCGGCGTTCTACGGGCCGAAGATCGACTTCCAGGTCCGAGACGCGCACCGCCGCGAGTTCACCAACTCGACCGTCCAGGTTGACTTCCAGCTGCCACAGCGTTTCGACCTCGAGTACGTGGCCGAGGACGGGACGCGGAAGCGGCCCGTGATGGTCCATCGCGGGGCGGCCGGGGCGATGGAGCGTCTCTTCAGCTACTTGATCGAGCGCTACGCGGGCGCGTTCCCGACGTGGCTCCATCCGACGCAGGTGGTTGTGGCTTCGACCA
>Ga0209057_1002286_pt1 | contig 14834 bp, 17 predicted proteins | sample GraSoiAngelo_146_FD_185903 | JGI IMG/M metagenome (GOLD analysis project Ga0209057, IMG submission 185903) | Grasslands soil microbial communities from the Angelo Coastal Reserve, California, USA - 14_1009_05_30cm (SPAdes) (version 2) | ecosystem: Environmental > Terrestrial > Soil > Grasslands ... | reverse complement strand
GGGCTACAAGGTCTATTCAAAGGGCCCAGATTTTGCGAACCGACTCGTCGAGAGGAGCGGCGTAGTCGCCAAACTCAAAGACCTAGACACTGTTGATTCTCTGGAGCTTGAGGAGGAACCGTCGAGGATCCACCTCGTAGCGAGTCTGCGCATGGACGATCTGCCTAAGCTGATCGATCTTATCTCTCTCGTTGGAAGGTCGATTTAACGAGAGACTCGTGTCGTGGCTATCGGGCCGTAGCGCTCTATCGCTTCCAATATCTTCGCTCTTAGCTCGTCGTAACTCGGAAATCCGCTGAAGACCTTATTCCCATGAATCAAGACGCAGGGAGTCCTCAGGATTCCATGCCTTATCGATAACCACACACCCTGAGGAGATGCAGAGTCCACTGGATCCAATAGTACTAGGCCGCCGAACTCTGCCTTGAGCTTCTGTGCCACCTCTGAGAGCTGGAAATACTGTTTCTTGACATCCTCCGGATAGTCTTCCAGCTGTTCCGAGTAGGGGGACATGCCCGTCGCGTGCATGACCTCCATGCAGTGTTGACAGTGGGCAAATAGTGTGGGCATGATGCCGACAAAAGTAACCGTCAGGGGACGACGCGTCTTTGGCAACGAGACACCCGATACCGCGCTATTGTATTCTTCATTGGAACATATAAGTGCTCATTACAAAAACGTTCTAGCCGCCAGAGACCAAGGGAGAGCAAAGAACTCTAGCCTCTCCCCGGGTCCAACAGAAAGATGGACAGCCTACGTTTTGCCCTCGCTAGGCACTTCGAGAACTCTGCATGCCTATGCGCGGACATTCTATTCTCAAATTATCGTTTGAGTACCAGCTAAGTCGTTGCAGACATCTCGACTTGCATTAGATAGCATATTTGATCGTCTCGTAGTTTGATCGCTAGTTCCTGTTCCACCTGTTAGGGGTTGGCGTGTAGTCGCTCGCGCCAGTCGCTCTGCTGACCCGACATCCGTAGAGTTGAGCGATCGACGGGATCGCAGCTCGACTACATACGGACTTTTCAAGAAAAAGGATTAGGGGTGTTCTGGCGCTAGGGCCGGCTAGGATATGGTGTAGCTTGTCAGCTGGAACGTTGCTGTGCCTGTGGTTCCATCGACGCCGACTCCGTTTTCGAAGAAAAAGCCGCTGCCGAACGAGACTCCGAGGTTTTTGATGTTGGATATTGACGCCGTGAAAGCTGCCATGTCGACAGTGCCATAGTGGCCGCAGAGGTCGGACCAGTTTGTCGGTTCCAGGCTAACTTTCAGTGTTATTGTGCCGCCTGAGCCTCCGCCCGTTGGGGAGAACTGGTAGTAGCCGCCAGGACTGACGGTCGTTGCTGGGACTTGATTGTTGGACCACCAGTAGTCGAATTCGTTCGCGACTACCGCATGTTGGCTGTTGCCGTTGAGGCCGAGACAGGAGGACATGCCGGCCTGTGGGAGGTTTGACGTGAAGTACAGTCGCACTGATCCCGGACAATTATTCGGCGCCGATGCTGGGCAGCCGCCGTTCGGGTTACCCACGAACATTGTTGTCGATGCCGAGGTGATGATCTCTATTGTGGCTGTTAGCGTATTGCTGGTTGTTAGGCTTGCCGTGAAGCCGTTGGTCAGTAGGTTGGCATAGCCTGCAGGGGTTGCTGTGGCATCTGGAAAGAGGAATTCGACGCCTCCCGTTGAGATCGTGTTAGCATGCGTCGTCTTGATCTTCGATCCGAGCAGCTCAAGAATCGCCCATTGTGAACCTGTCATTCGAAGCGACGTGTCCGCATAGACAGTTACGACTGGAACCAGTAGAAGCGACGTAACCGTAAGAATCGCGACTATTGGAATGATTGGCTTCAAGATTTTTCCCGGCGGCTACTTCAAAATATCTGTGTATTTATCGAACAGGTACACAATCGGGGACATGTGACAACGTATCGTGGTGCGAGAATGTCGAGTCTCGATATGAAAGCCACGGAGTAGTAGCTTCGTTCTTTCCCCGGACCTAACGGTTTCTGGAGCTTAGTCGGGCTATTGCTTCTCGTTTCGCCTCTTCGAGGACACTGTCCAGGATCTTCTGTGCGTTGTGAATTTTGGCCGACTTGAGGTGGAAGACTATGGTGGCGTCGTCGAAGTGCAATCTTAGCATTTGACGCACGAGGTCACGGACGATCTCGGTCAATCCTTGCCAGTCTGGACTCCTCTTTATGTTGACGCTTCAATTTGCTGTTACCTCCGAGGCTGCATATGCTGATCATCCTGAGGGTGCAAGGAAATGTTTGGAAGACAGCCAAGGCGTCTGTGTCGACGATAAGATCCACTGGACGGTAGAGCTTGGAGCCAGCTCTTGTCGGCTAGTCAGCGCGGGCTACTTGCTGGCTACCGTGACTGTTGCTGTGATGGTGTGGCTTATGGTTCCGCTTGTTCCTGTTATCATTACGGTGTAGGTCCCGCTGTTCGTGGATCGCGTTGAGGTAATGGTTAGGCCGGTTGTGCCAGTCGGGTTTGCGGCTGTCAAGGTTACGCCGTTGATGGGTGAGAGGGTTGGGGGATGCTTGTTGGCGGGTTGGATTGTTCCAGATAGGTTAATGGTGCCTGTGAATCCATTCACCGCCGTTACGGTTATCGTGAGAGTAGTCGCGGAACCTTTGGCTATGACGACCGACGCTGGGTTGACCGTGAGCTGGAAGTCAGGCGCCTGTATCGTGATGGTCTTTGATGCGAGAGGCGTCGTCTGATACGGGCTCTCGTAGTGGATGACACCGGTGATAGTGTACGACCCGGGCGGGAGGGGCTGGCCTTGCTGGTTGACCTGTTTCCAGTCGAGCACTCCCACGGTCAGTGTCTGGCCGGGCTGGATGGTGATGACCGTTATGACCTGGGCACAAGGTGCGAAGGGAGGTGGCACGTTTGTGTAGACTAGGCTGCCGGTGGAATCGGTGATCTGGAACTGGAAGCCGCTGCAGGCGTCTGTGAAGGTGAAGGTTGCGGGCTGGGTTCCCTGGTTCGTCGCGTTAAGCCTAGCGCGCACAGTGTCGCTCGGGACATACGTGTACTTGTCAGTTATCACGCTATAGACGACGTTCGAGTTTGACTGTCCCACTGTGAGGGTCTTGGACACAGACGGATTGCCGTACGAGGTCAGTAGCGTGAGGACAATCCTGTAGCTGGACTCTGCCGAGTACGAGTGCGTAATGATCGCTCCCGTGCCGCTGGTCCCGTCTCCGAAGCTCCAGTCGTACTCTTTGATCGGATTAGTGGAATTGTAGGATATGCTATCCGACGCGTTGAACGTTACCTGCTGGCCAACGACCGGATTCGTCGGCTGGAACGTGTAGCGTGGGACGGTCTCAAAGAGGACCAACTGGCTAGTCGTATCCGTCAGGCCCGCCGAGTCCTGGACGGTCAGAGTTACCTGCCATTTCGCCGGTGCACCTCCGTAGAGGTGGGTCGTCATCGGGCTACTGGTCTTGACCGGTGGCGAACCGTCGCCAAAGTCCCATACGTACGAAACGATGGAACTGCTACTCGTGCTCCAGTTGCCGTTGAAGGAGACCACGTCGCCAGGTGGGGCGCAGGCTACACACGACTCGTACGTAAAGGCTGCAAGGGGATTGGAGGCTCCGTTTGTCTTGACGGGCGGCCCTACTGCTGAGAAGAGTACTGAAACAATGAGTATGATCGCAAGGTTTCTCAGAGGAAGTCTCGGATTCATTCCTCGTCAGTACTTGCGGCAGGGATATCTTAGCTTTTCGGAAAACGTGTTGGCGGGCTCTAGCTATCTTGAGCAGGATGAAGGTTCAAGCAGCCGCAAAGGTTCTGGTGAATGAAGCTTTTAGGGTTCGTCGAGAGAGTGGCTGACCCCGTGACCCAGACCGTGGCTCCACATCAAGGGTCGAGCCAGAAGCCGCCCGAACAACTCCGAGAGTTGCTGGTCAAACTGCCTGGTGTCACTATGGGGACGAGGTTTGGTGGGGAAGCGTTCTTCTTTCGGAAGAGATTCTTCTGCCACTTTCACCGGACAAGAGACCATCTCTTTCTGGAGACATTCGTGTGGAATAATGTCGACGAGGTCGTAAGTGAAGTGCCTGGTACGATTCCTCACCCAGAGTACGGAGGCTACGGCTGGGTCAGACTTCCAATCGATTCAGAGGACGCAGTTTCTCGAGGGCGGCAACTGATTGAAACGACCTACCGATATCTACGAACGACAAGGAGAGTCTCAATCTCCAAAGAAGAATTTCGGCCAGAGACTCTGGGACTCCTCAGAACAGAGCTGCCGCAAATTAGGGTCAACGTCAAGGAGTCGAAAAAGAGAAACCAGATAATTCTTGAAGCTCGAGGCCAGTCAGATTACGAAAGAGCCGACAACCTGCTCGACAGGGCCATCAAGATACTCAAGGGCCCTCGTAACCAAGTTCTATGTGGGGGTTGAAGTGTCAGCAGCGATGCCGCGGCCCTTCATCCGCCTCTCCATTTCTTCGGAGGATACCTCTTCGACGCGGCTGGCTATCCACCAGACGTTTCCAGTCGGATCCTTCACTGCGGAGGTACGGTCGCCGTAGAACTGAGTTGTAGGTTCCTGCTCAGAGATTCCGCCAGCTTTCAAACCTCGTCTGTAAGTGTCGTCCACATTCTCAACGTAGACGTACAACTGGCTTGGTATCGGTTTGTACTGAGGGGTTGAATCGGCCATCATGACAATGGAGTTGCCGATCTTGATCTCGGCATGACCCACATGATCTTCCTTGTCGTTGATACGTGCCCTCTCTTCTGCATGGAAAGTCTCTCTCAAGAAATCGATCAGTCTCGGAACACCATCCACAATCAAGTACGGTGTAACGGTTCCGTAGTTTTGAGGAGTAGGGTTTGCTTTGCTAGTGACAGATTGCATAGCGCTCTATCAGGCATCGCTCACCGGTTTAAGAATTACGGAGATGAGAACGTTAGTAGACGAAAGCCTTGACATGCGTGTATCTTGCCTATTTCGGTTGCAATCGTCTATGGTGCAGGAAATCGTATGCTAGGCTTGTCGGCCCAACCAGCCAAATCGACTACCGGTCTAGCTCTTCTTCTCGCGCCCGCCGGTGTACGTGGCAATATACCAGTGGTTCCCGCTTGGGTCTCGAACGGCTCCCGACCGTTCGCCGTACTCCATGTCACGCACGTCGTGAAGGCTTACTCCTCCAGCCTTGAGGGCTCGCGCATAGGCAGCGTCCACGTCGCGAACAAAGAGATGGATGGCTGAAGGAAATGCCTTCCACTGAGTGTCAGCACGGCCGATCTCTATTGAGCATTCCTCGAGGCGGATGGCCGTGTGCATGAGTTTGCCATTGGGATTCTCCGCACGTTGGTCCTTCATCTCCTCGGCCGCGAACGCCGTTTTCGCGAAGGCAACTAGACCCTCAGGGTCATCTACGGTGAGATAGGGGGTCACCGCGTTCAGTCCGCGAGGTACATGGCCAGCAGACTTGGTGGCGAGCATGATAGGATAACGAGGTGTTCATGATCGGTTTTCCTGTTAAGTTTTTCGCTCATTCAGAACCGATGGTTTTTCATACGCGATAACGGCCCCTCCGTACCTAAGCTGTCCTGACAAGTGGGGGCCTTGTCCAAAACCCTGCTTGATTGGACAAGAGTTCGCCTGACTCCGAAACTCTGAGTAAGACTAATTCACGTTGAGACTCTGAGCTTACGGAAGAGCGGATGAGATCTTGAAGAAGAGTGTTACGCAACTGCTCATGAAGATTTACGGTGATCGCGCTGATGTTCATCTTGACCTGTACCAGTTGTCGAACCAGCATCGGCGTAAGCACGGGCGGACTTGCGACATGTACCCTAGCGACCCGTTGCAAGCGCCTCTCTGGACAGTGATCGCATCTCTAACACACGCGCGACGAATACTAGAGGTTGGCTGTGGCCACGGGTACACAGCCGCCGTGATGGCTTCGGCGGCAGGACCCGATTGTCATGTAGACACAATTGAAGCGAATCCGCAGCATGCTGCTCTTGCAGAGAAAGCGTTCCAAGAGCGAGATCTCTCCGAGCGCATCGATGTCATACGCGGGCGGGGACAAAATATCCTTCCTAGGCTGAAGGGTCGCTACGATGTTGTGTTTCTGGACGGTGACTGGCGGGAATATCCACGATACATTCCGCATCTTCGCCATCTCACACGCCCCGGTAGCATCGTCGTAACCGCGAATCTCAACCCACTCTTTGGAGGCTGGGGCGGAAGGTTGCAGGGCAAGCCGGCGATCCAGTCCTATCTGACACGGCTCGTAAGAGATCCACACTTCCGGACATACATGGTTCCTGGCGAATGGCATTCAATCAGCGTACGCGTGTAGTCCTCGAACTGATCAATGACTGAGTGAGTAAAAGGGAACACTTAGTGACATTGATCATAGACTAGTAGTTGGCTCCTAATCTAAAATGATAGTTTGAAGAACGAAGGTCTTCCAAACGCCTATGCCATCTTTTTCGCTTCGGGCATCGTCTTCCTGAAGGCGTAAGAGTACATGATCAGCTACACCATGAAGAAGAACGAGGGTGCGTTTCAGCCTAGGAATACAGCGCGAGAGGCTTGTGGCCTGTGAAAAGTTCCCGGAAAAAAAACGTGGGGGGGTTTGTGGTATCTAGTGGACTTGGATGTTGCCGCCTTGCAGCTTGTCAGCTTTTGAGTAGCCGGTTCCGAGCGTTATAGCGAACGTGTCCTTCCCCGCGCCCGGTTCAGCCTTGTCTTGGACAGTGATTGTGAAACTGGTTGCAATGTTGTTACTGGTTCCTGTTCCTTTGAAGCTGACAGTCTTGCCGTTAAACGTGGCTGAGGTTATGAGACTGGTTCTGAAGTCTACGGCCCCAGCTGGATCCCGGTAGGCTGCCTTTCCATGAATTCGCCCTGTGGTGTCGACCCTTACTTCCAGGCTGAAGCTACCCTTGTCTTGTTGTGGGTCGACGAAGATGTAGCCTCCTCCCGTGACTTTGCAGGCGGTTCCGAGGGGGCAGTTGCTAGGCAGCGCAGTCTTTCCGAGAACGTAGTCGAAGGCCCGTGCGGCGTCGCCATCCGTCAAGATTGGATTGGCGTTAGTGTACGCGAAGGTGAGTGCTGTGACGCTGAACAGCGTATCGCCGGTAAACGGGCTTCCGAGGTCGCTCAGTGGCGCGGTTATCGTGATCGTGCCAGTCGAGCTGTTAGTCGTTCCTGTCTCGAGAATCTCCGATGGGTACTTGATGATCTTACAGTTCTGTGGCGTGGTCGTGACACAGCCGTTGCCTGGAGGTATTCCAGTGCCGGGGGCGGCAGAGGTTCCCGTGCCAGCGAAGAAGACAGGGGTCTGGCCGGCCGTGCTGTTGGCGCCAAGATAGAAGATTCTGTAGCTCTCTTCACCTGCGTCGCCTGTGGAGAGGAACTGCCATCGTACAAGCCATAGCAGACCGGTCGAACCGAGCGGAGGAAGAAGACTGGCAAGGCTCTGGAGTTTGAGTGTTGCTCTCAGGTGTGAACCGTCGGGCTGGGAGATTTGTAGAGACGTCAGGTCTAGGGCTGGCTGGTTCGCACCCGCACCTGTTGGGGAGTAGTGTGGTACCTGGGCATCACCCGATGGGTCCGATACTCCCGTGTCTATGTTGGGGAATGGCGGGGTGAGTGTTATGCCGTAGGCGCTGGGTCCTGCGACTTGTCTCAGCTCAAAGAGCGCTGCTCCATGGTGCTGGTTCGTCAGATCATTAAGGACGATTCTCGCTGCGCCGTTACCATCGAGCCCAACGCTGAAGAAGTCTGCCAGGGTCCGGTCGCCGCCGGAGGTTGTGCAGCCTAACCCGCCAGTGCAGATCTGCCCATAGTCCGTGGGATGCTCACTAGCCTTGACTTGGTAGATTGTGGGTGCGCCCGTATTTGCTGCTTGGACCTGGACGAAGTAGACGAACCATTTGACGCTTGTAGCTGCAACACGGTTGTTGATCCAAGAGGGGAAGCTGTTGGGGTCGCCTCGGACGTCTGTGCCATAAAATACGATGTCGACTGTTCCTGATGTGCCCGCGATGGCCCAGGGCATTACGTTCGTGTTAGCCGGGTCACCGTTCACTTGTAGCGGTGTTGACCAGCTTGTGCCAGTGTTGGTGGAGACGGTGAGGTAGACGTTGTTGTTCGTTGGGTCGGCCCAGGCGACATAGACGTTGCCGGCCCGGTCTGTGGTTAGGGACGCGAAGAGATTCCCGATCGAGCCTCCTGGGCTAGCAGGAGTGTCAGTAGAGCTGAATGTGAGGCCGCTCCTTTGGCCCGGCTTAACGTGGGCTTTTGAGACATGGACGTGGTTGCCTTGTACGCATGGCAGGTAGAGGTTGCGTAGTACTGGGTCGAAGGTTAGCCGGCCGCAGGGTGCGCCTGCACCGACGAACGTGGTTGTTGAGGCGTTGGTGTATACGAGTCCTCCGAGAAGGTCGGTTGGGCCCGCGGAGCCGGGTGAAGAGAGAACCTGGCTCCCTCCCGGTATCTGGCGGTATGTGAGGAAGATTGTGTTGTCAGAAGCGTTGAAGTTCGGATCGATGCCGTTGTCAACTGCGAGCCACTGTCTGTCGTCCAATGGAAGAGTGGATGCGAGAGAATTTTCTCTCCAGATGTTACCCTGGTTGTTAGAGACCGCCACCCCGACGGCTAATAGACCCTCCAGATCAGCAAAGTAGGCATTGCCCTGGTCATCAGTGATAATATCCGAGTCGCCTCCGCCTGATGCTGCAGGGTTAGGCCTGAGGCCATTGGGGGAGACGATGTGGAACGAGTCTCCTGAGTCTGTGGACCTTGCTACGAAACCTTGAGCGGTGGAGAAGCCCCAAGGGCCAGATTCCCAGATATTTCCGGCATGATCGATGTGGACCAGTGGTTCGCCTTCGGTTCGTTGAGGGTCAACGATCGTATGCGCGCCAAACGATATGTTGCCGCTTGGGAAGCTAGGGTTGGGTGTGGGGCCGCCGGTCGTGAAGGCGAGGAGGGCTGAGCCGGTGTAGCCTGAGGTGACGACAAGGAAGGGTACTGTTCGGACTTCGTAGAGGCCTGGCATCGGGCTTTGTAGGGCTACTTGTTCGCTTGTAGTTCCGCCTGAGGCTGAGGAGCCTACCTGTTGCCCGTCGCTCTGCCTGTAGATATACAGGTCGAAGTCATTGCTGTTGCTGGTCCACTGTATTGTAATCACAACCGAGCCAGTGTGGGTCTGCCAGAAGGTGCCTGGTAGGTTGATGTTGAGGTAGAAGTGGTCGCAGACGAGGTTCAGAGTGTCAACCACGCCCGGGCACTGGGCGGGGTCCGCGGTGAAAGCGAGCGTATACACCTGTCCCTGCCATGAAGCACTCGGCGCAGCGTCCGTGATTGTGCCTCCAGAAGGTGTCGCCGCTCTACCTACAGGATGCAGGAATGGGGTTGCACCCAAGAGGATCGCGGCTAGGAGAAGTACAGTTTTGAGGACTGTACGGGGTGAGATATGTTGACCTGACAGTGATAATCACTGAACGGAAACACGCGAGTTATAGGTTAAATGGAATATTCAGCCAGGGAATATTTTCGAACTTCGAAAATATCTGATTCCGATATATCGCCCCCCAACAGTACAGGAGGAGGAGTCTGAATCTGGGCACTTACACCTGTCGAAAGTTTCCGAGAATGGACTCGTCTTAGAATCGCGTACACGAGCCAAGACTACCGGTGGACAACCTGACTTCCGCTTTGTCAGAAATGATTGGTAGGCGTTACTATTACGTTGGCAGGATGCACCGAATCACGCGCTCTCTCGATAAGCGAAGAAACTAACAGAGGAATAGCGGAGAATCTATTCCCGGCGCATTCTCAGAAGCTCGCTCCGCAGTTGGGACACCTAACCGTCCCGCCCGGGAGGCTTGTGCCACAGTTCGGACAGTACTTTCTCAGAGAGGGCGCCGCCAGAGTCGGCTGTGACCCGATCGAAGAGGACCCAGTCTGTACTCGTCCTGATTTTTCTAGCTGCGACAGGGCGCCATCCACACTCACCTTCACAATGCTAGCGTAGACTCCGATAGTTGCGATGAAAACGGCGAGGAAGATTCCGAGGGAAAACGCGGCAAGGATACCGATAGGATTCGCCGCTACGGCAGTCGGGTCACGGATCACCGCAGCAAGAGTCCCGCCGGTGATCAGTACGGCGATAATCCCGGCGACGATCGCCCAGACGATGGTCCAGAGAAATATGACTACTCCCCTGCCGAACGCAAAACCCCAGCCGACCATGAGACATCTAACAATCTCTGCAGATACTTAAGAAAACAGTCACCAGTCATTTAGCGGGAATTGCTTGACTGGTTCCTTGGCTACAAATTGTAGGTATTACGTACCGATTGTGATGACTACATTTCCTGCTTTCTGCCCCGTGTCGACATACCTGTGAGCCTCCGCAGCCTGTTCCAGCGGATAGCGTCGATCTATTACGGATCTCATCCTACCATCTTCAATCAGCTCTTTGAGAAAGATCAGATCCTCAACCCGATACGGGTCCATTCTGCCAATTACAGTCTTGCTGCCTCGTCTCGAGGTCCACGGTGCTCGAATCATCTGCGACAGCCCAGGGTTACCCAAAAGATAGAATCCCGTCTCCTTCAGGGATCTGAGGCTAGGGGAGTAGGAACTCTTTCCGACCGTGTCAAAGACAACATCGTACTTCTCCCCATTCTTGGTGAAGTCTTCACGCGTGTAATCAATTGCGTGGTCTGCGCCAATAGAGCGCAACATATCCAATTTCCGAGTACTGTCAACACCAGTCACTTCGGCCCCATAATATTTGGCGAGCTGCACAGCGACACTCCCTATGCTTCCGCCTGCACCATTGATCAGAACTCTCTGTCCTCGCTGAATGTTCGCTTTCCTTAGATATTGAAGCGCGTGAAGACCGCCCACAGGAACAGCCGCGGCCTCTTCGTAGGTTATGTTGGCCGGTTTTGTTGCGATCAGCCCTTTCTCAGGCAGACAATCGTACTCAGCATAAGCACCCAGATGAAGTCCAGTACTTGCGAATATCTGATCGCCTTCCTCGAACATTGTAACAGCATTGCCTACTGATTCGATCTCCCCCGCAAGCTCCTGTCCCAGAATCTTCTTTCTTGGCGCCCGGATCCCGAATCCTACCCGCAAAACGAACTTCCACAATAATGGTAGATTGAGGCTCCTCAGTTCACAATCTCCCTTTGTTACAGTTGCCGCGTGGACCTTGATCAGTACTTCATTGACCTTGGGTGTAGGTTTCTCCACGTCTCTGAGTTGGAGAACTTCCGGCGGCCCGTATCTTGTGCATACGATCGCCTTCATTTTCAATAATAGCTACTCTTCAAGGGTGAATGAGATTTTACGCGCTAGCCTTGCCACTGCCACGCGTACCAGATAGTCAGGACGTTGAATCCGACTCCTACAATTATGAGGAATCTGTCGTAGGCTGAGGAATACGGTGGCAGTCCGATGAGGTTGAAGCCCAAGAAGACTATGGCTGCGATGATGTTTGCCCAGCGATTCAACGGATAGCTCAAGGTCAAGGAGAGAAAGACCATGGCAATCGGAACCGTCATCAGTAATGCAATTCCCAACAACAGATTCTGGGTTGCTGGTCTACCGGCTATTTTGCCAGGCTTGAAGTCGCCTGCGTAAATTCGAAGCACATCACCCAGAAGATAGGTCAGCATTAGGGCCATCCATGATGCTGAGAGAATTATTCTCACGTCTTCCATGGTTCAGCCTCCTTATCGCACATGCTCCGTAGTTATGACTGCCTCCTTCGTTCTTCCAACGTTTCAAAGCCAAACTAGGCAATAATCATAAGTACTGAGAACGAGCCAACCGGATGGCGACTCATTTTGCCATTTGTTACTGTTGGGAAAGAGAATTCTGGGAATATCGATCTCCACTACGAAGATCATGGTTCAGGTAAACCAGTTGTCCTGATCCACGGATACCCTTTGAGCGGGGCCAGCTGGGAGAGACAGCTTCCGCCCCTCCTAGAGGCGGGCTATAGAGTAATCACGTACTCACGGCGCGGCTTTGGCCAGTCAAGCAAGCCCACAACCGGGTACAGCTATGACACGTTCAGCGAGGATCTTCACCAGCTTCTCAACAAGCTCGACCTCAAGAATGTCGCCCTTGTCGGTTTCAGCATGGGAGGCGGCGAGGTCGCACGCTATCAAGGACGGTATGGGTCGAAGAATGTTTCAAAGTCGGTCTTCATCAGCAGCGTCCCACCATACCTGCTGAAAACGTCTGACAATCCGGAGGGGGTCGACAAGCCAGTATTCGACGGAATAGAGAAGGCAGTCGCCGCAGATCGCTACGCGTTCTTCACCGAATTCTACAAGAACTTCTACAACACAGACCAGAACCTGGGAACAAGGGTCAGCGAAGAAGTAGTCCGGAACAGCTGGAACATCGCCGCCCTGGCCGGGTCCGTCGCCAGCGTCGCATGCGTCCGAACCTGGTATGAGGATTTCCGCAAAGACCTAGCACGAATCGCATCACCAACACTCGTCATTCACGGTGACGCAGACCGGATTGTCCCATACGCAAGCTCGGGACAGCGCACAGCGAAACTCGTACAGGGAGCACGGCTAGTCACTGTAAAGAACGGGCCACACTGCATAACCTGGACCCACAGCGACGAAGTCAACAACGCACTGTTAAACTTCCTCCGCGAAGAGAAGAAAGTCGAACTGACTGCTCCGGCATAGCTCCGGGATATCGGTAGGCGGCGCGCACAAACCCGCCTCCTAGAGGAACTGCGTTACGCGGCACAGTGAGTTCTATGGTACTGTCCGATCGGTGCTCGCAGACTCATGGAGCATTCAACATAACTAGGCCATGACGGAAAATCAGAAATAGATTTTCCAAACAAGTCCGCGGGGTATGGTAACACTTTCGAAGTTCAGAAAAGTTATCCTAATTAGCTCCATTCTTTTCATCGGTCTCACGCTCACTCCTGCAGTCAAAGCTACTACAATCTCCGACATATTCCCTGCCGCGCTCCCCAACTATGCCTACGGAGGTTGGCAGGGCCCGTTTGGAGATGGAACAGCTGGGAGGCTCTTTGCCACGGCTGACGGAACCGGAATCTACGCCGACGCGACCTACAATGGTCTCGTATGGGCCCTTCGCTCCACCCCCGAGTTCCCAAGCGTCGACATGACAATGCACTTCAACATTCCAAACCGCGACTTTACCAGTGCCGACTACTTTGCTCTCCTGCTAATTTTCCACTCACCCACAACCCCACCGTCTACGCCCCCTGGAACCAACTGTGACGGAACTTGCTCCTACGTCTCTGCCTTGAGCGGCTTCAAAATCTTCTATCGTATGGGATTCGGTCAGCTCATTGTCGCGAACAGCGTGGCCAATGTAACCCTAGCACAGGTTTCGCTCCCAGCTATTTCTACGAACCAGCCACACGATGCGCGAGCTCTCTATGTTCCCGGCAGCTTATCGGTCTACTTGGACGGCGCCTTGCTCGTTTCAGTAAAGACGACCAACGTCGCGCCCGGACAGGTTGGATTCGAGACATACCGGACGGATCTCATCGTAAACTCGATAACCCTTGCAAGTCCGCTCCCACAAAGACTCTCGATCAGCCTCACGGGAAGCTTCGACTATCTGCTGCAAGAAACCGTTCCAGCTCAAGTTGCGGCCCTGGTAACAGACAGCTCCACTGGTCAGCCCATCACGGGCGCAAATGTGACCATTCGAGTCGTCGACACCTCAGGCAGCCTAATCGTCCCGCCAACTCCCATGCCCGAGAAACCTCTGGGCACAGGCGTCTATGTTTGGACCAGTAACAGCACCCTTCAGCGGCTACATCTAGCGAAAGGGATCTACCTTGCCACCGTCAATGCCTCGATGTCCGGAGTACCCGTGGCTTACGCGATACTGTCGTTCCACGTAGATCCACCGGTTGATACCGCTTCAGAACCAGTACTATCTTTGCCCTGGGTCATTGCTATCAGTGCCCTAGCCTCAGCAACCGCCACCATTGTACTATCGACCAGCATCTCAAAGATCAGACACTCTCGCTAAGACATCTGGAACAGACTGAGCCACAGTGCCTACGTGAAATAACAAGCCAGCACCTTATTGGCGAACCTCGTCTAGTTCATGGGATCGGGACTAGGTCCGGCTCAACCCGGCCTGCCCTTGCCTCGTCCGAGTTGAACGTCTCAACTCGCCAGTTACGATAGGGAAGAGTCTTGTCGAGCAAGAACGGAAACCTAGCCAGGAGCTCATCAATGCTCCCAGCTTGCGGCGCATTCTCCATTGCGTGACCAACAAGCCGGACCTAGAAACGCGTCAGAGTATCATCGTACCTATCCGGAGCACCGTTCGCAACCGCAAACTTCTGGATTTCACGAGCAACTATCCGCTCAGCATCGTCCCTACTATGACCGGAGAGAATGAGCCAGGCAAGACGAAGATGACCTCTGTGACGAAACTCTTCGCCTGGAATATTGCCATCGTAGAAGAGGTGCTGAAACTCACAATCATTCATAGGACATCGGCTCGAAGATTCGGCTCTTAGGGATATCTCTGAATGACGCCGTCAAGGTTTAGCAGATTGATGGACAAGAGTGTGAAGTCGTTGCTTAGATTCTGTAGAGTGAAAGAGGTCAGTGGACCTGTGTAGTCGTTTGCCAGCTTCAGATAGTATAGGCAGATCGTCTGGTAGAGACTGGTGAAACTCGGGTTGGTAGTATTCGTCGCCGTCGCCTGGAAGTATCCTTTAGCCGTGGGGGTGCAGAGGGTCAGATTCTGGCCGAAGACAGTCGAGGAATCGTTCGCTGCCTTGAACACTGAGTAG
>Ga0209057_1002284_pt1 | contig 14841 bp, 9 predicted proteins | sample GraSoiAngelo_146_FD_185903 | JGI IMG/M metagenome (GOLD analysis project Ga0209057, IMG submission 185903) | Grasslands soil microbial communities from the Angelo Coastal Reserve, California, USA - 14_1009_05_30cm (SPAdes) (version 2) | ecosystem: Environmental > Terrestrial > Soil > Grasslands ... | reverse complement strand
TTTGGCGCAACCGGCACGCGCGTCGGTGAAATTTGTTTCAACACCGCCATGACCGGTTATCAGGAGGTGCTGACCGATCCCTCGTATCGCGGACAGATCGTGGCGATGACTTATCCGTTGATCGGAAATTACGGGACCAATTCGCTAGATCAGGAAAGCCGCTCACCGCATGTGCGCGGATTCGTCATTGAGGAATTGACTGAGGTCCCGAGCAACTGGCGGTCCGAAATGTCGCTCGACGAATATTTGCGAAAATGGAACATCCCCGGCGCAAAAGGGATCGACACCCGCGCGCTCACGCGGCATTTGCGCACTCGCGGCGCAATGAAGGCCTGTCTGACGACGGAAGAGATTTCTCCTAAAGAAGCGACACAGAGAGCGATTGAGGGCGAGGGCGTAATCGGAATGGATTATGTGCGCGAAGTTTCGACAACTAAATTTTACCGTTGGGACCCTGAGGACAAACTAAGTGCGCCGTGGTCGATTGCGGCGAGTAATGGCGGAAATAGACGCGCGCTTCCGCCGATCAAGTTTCGAATCGCGGCCTACGATTATGGGATCAAAGAAAACATTCTGCGCTTGCTGCGCCAGAAAGGCTTCCAAGTCACTGTTGTGCCGGCGACCACGACAGCCGAGGAAGTGCTCACTTTCAATCCCGACGGAATTTTTCTCTCCAACGGCCCTGGCGACCCAGCAGCGCTTCCTTACGCGCACAAAACCGTGCACGATTTGATGGGTAAAAAGCCGATCTTCGGGATCTGTCTTGGCCATCAGATTCTCGGCTTCGCGTTCGGCGGATCGACGTTTAAGTTGAAGTTCGGCCATCGCGGCGCGAACCAGCCGGTAAAAGATTTGCGCACGGGCAAAGTGGCTATCACTGCGCAGAATCACGGATTCGCCGTCGATGCGGACTCGCTTCCCTCTGATGTGGAGCTAACGCACATCAATTTGAATGATGGCACGGTCGAGGGAATGCGGCACAAGGAATTGCCGATCTTCAGCGTGCAATACCATCCGGAAGCTGCGCCCGGCCCACATGATGCCTCGTACTTTTTCGATCAGTTTGCGGAGCTAATCGAAAAAGGTAGGGACGATTGACTCAACCGGCCGTAGCGGTTCGGTGAACCGCCGCTACCTAATTGACCAACGCGCCAAGCAGCCCAGATTTGTTTCATGTTTAATTCAACAAGCAATAAACCTACAGTCTTGAAAGTTGCTGTGACTGCAACGTTCATCGCAGCGCTAGCGGCCTCGCCGCTGGCGATCGCGCAGGAACACGAGCACGGCGCAGAAGCGGGTGCTTCGAAAGAGGTCACGGGCGAAGTGATCGACATGATGTGCTACGTCGATCATAACGCCGTGGGTGAAAAACACGGGCAATCCTGCGGGGCCAAGTGCATCAGGAGCGGTGGCCCGGTCGGCATCGTCAGTGAGGGCAAAGCGTATCTGGTCGTCGGCGAACACAAACCGATTAACGATCAACTTGCCGATTTGTGTGGCAAAAACGTCACCTTAAAAGGCAAGCTAGCAGAGCGTGGCGGCATCGCGATGATCGAGAACGCCGAGGTAGTTAAGAAATAGTTGTAGCCGCGTCTCTGTGAGACGCGTGGCGCGTGCGTGCCAAAAACACAGCGGTGCGCTTCGCACAGCAAAGCGGCTACAGGATGCTGTGCTGCTTCGCTATTTGTAATAGGGCCGCAACGACGGGCGCAGCTTCCCGACTCGAAGAGCAGTTTCAATTTGCAAATCAGAGACCGCCGTATCGGCGAGTCTGCAAATCTCGCCTGCCTCAAGCGCAGCGATTGGGAATCCATCACGGAACAAAATGCGATTGGCCGTGAGCGCGGCAATTCTTGATCCAGGCGTCAGTATGCCTTGCAAATTCAGCGGGTCCGCGGCGCTCAGCGTGATCAGTTCGCCGTTTGACGGCGCCTTGCGGATAGAACGCAACAAGCAAATAGCTTCGGGCAGGGCGAATTGTTCGCCGCTGATGCCCGCCACGAAATAGCCGCCGCGAATTTCACCGCGCGCCTCCCACCGACGATAGACTCGCCCCAGTTCGTACCACGTAATCGGGAAACTTTCGCGCTCGAGCAAACGGCGAAATACCACGCCGCAGCGGCGCAGCAACGCTCGCGCAAATTTTACGGTGGCCGTGTCCCGCTGAGAACTTTCCGCGCCATTTCCCCTTTCTGCACCATCTCGCGACGGCTGCGACGCGATCTGCGTTCTCAACAACGACCAGCGCCCTGCAAACTCAATGCTGGCCAGGTTTGTCTTGCGCCGGCGTTTTCCGATGTTTCGGCCAAACGTGGGCCGTTTGTGTGATGGGACCAGAAGCGCTCGCAATCCGTCGAAACTATCTGAAGTGACCAAACCCAGCGCCGCGAGCTGCGACAAAGCTTCCTCAACTTGAGAAGGCAGCAGGCCGCTGCGTCGCACCAACTCTGTGAAGAAGAGTGCCCCGCCGCTTTGTAGCGCATCGAGTACGACTTGATTGGCAACTGAAAACTCCATCGCGGAATTTGCCCGCGACAACAGCAGCCAGTCTTGGACATTCTCGCGCTGGTAAAGCGCAATTGGGCTGCTCCGCAACGGAGCGATCGTGCGCGCAGTTGGATTTTGCGGCGCACTTAAACGTCCCCAGCCGACGCGACCGGAAAAACAAAGACGATCGAGCCATTCCGGATCGTAGTCGGCAACGCGCGCCGCCAGGACCGCCGATTCCCAGGCCGCCAGTGGTAACTCGCACCCGTCGAGTTGTTCCAAAACAGATTGCAGACCGTCCGGTCCTTCAACGCGATGATCGACATCAACACGCTGCCATACGAAGAGAAATCGATAGAAATCCTGAATCGAGATAGGCTGAATTTCCGCGCGCAGCCGGTCGATTGTGAGCCGGTGGATCCGCGCCAGCAGCCGGCGATCGCACCATTCTTGCTGCGTTCCATTCGGATGAAATTTGCCGCGCAAAATAAAACCTTCTGCTTCGAGGCCCAGCAATGCCGCGTCAATTTCCGAACACGATAACTCCAAGACCGCTAGCTCGTCGGCAGTAACCGGCCCGCAAACTTCCATTCGCCCGCGAACCAGTTCGCGAATTGCGTCGGCCCGTTCCCAATTCTTTCCACGCACCGCCTCAGGAACGGTCAAATTGCGCTTTACGACTGCGTTGGGATAAATCGCTTGAATCATCGGAAGTCGTTCCGCAGCGACCCAAAACCCCCGAACCTCGCGGTGTTTCGAATGTTGCGTCGGAAGGATCAGGCGCGTGGCCCGGTTTTCAGCGACAAGCGTTGACATGAAATGCTCTGCACTCTCGCCACTCGACGTTCGCTGCATTTCTTCCGCCGTCATCACACCGAGCAACATCAGCGCGTCATGCAATTCATCCGCGTTTGTCGCTTCCGGCCGTGCTTCCTTAACGACTTTGTCGATCGCGGCCGCGTCGAGAACACCAAGCCCACCGCTACCGTTTCTTTCCGAGGCGCGACGCGTGTACACCGCCCGAGTCCGGCGTTCTTCCAAAGGCGCGTTGTCCAGAAACGCGTACGGCCGCGCATTTAGAATCTCAGACGCGAGCGGCGAAGGCTCGGGCAAATCGCGCGCGATGCAACGGATCTGGCCGTGCTCAATCCTCCGCAACACGTCCTCCAAGCCATCGATGTCCATTGCTTCGGTCAGGCAATCTTCGATTGTTTGTTTCACCAGCGGGTGATCAGGAATCTCGCGGTCGCCAACGATATGCTCGAGGCAGGCTAGTTGGTCGGGGAAAACTGCCGCCAAAAGATTTTCCGATTCCATGCGCTGCAGAGGCGCGGCGATTTTTGCGCCGCCGCGAAACCGCGGCACGGCGAGCGATCGAGTCGCGTTCCAGCGCCAGCGAATGGTGAACATCGGCGCGTCGAGCAATGCCTGAACGAGCAGGTCGCGAACTGTTTTGGAATTCAGATAGCGAAAAACCTCTTCCAACGGGAACGAGTGCTGCGTGCCGAGCGAAATCACAATGGCGTCGTCCGTCGCCGCTGCTTGCAGCTCAAAATTAAACGAACGACAAAAACGTTTTCGCAATGCCAGACCCCACGCTCGATTGATTCGACTGCCGAAAGGCGTGTGCAAAACCAGCTGCATCCCGCCCGATTCGTCGAAGAAACGCTCCATCACCAGGGTTTGCTGTGACGGAATTGCGCCAACCGATCGATAACCGTCCGCGAAGTAGTCGCCGAGTTGTTCAGCAGCCTTGGGTGGCAACCGCATTTCTTCGGCAAGCCATTCATTCGGATTTTGTCCGTCGATCAGCAGCTTTTCGATTTCTGTCCGCAAATCGGACAAGGCTTTCGACAGCTCAGTCGTGCGCGCCGGAGCTTCGCCCAGCCAAAATGGAATTCCCGGCGGCTGGCCTTTGGCATCTTCGACACGGACGACTCCGGAGTTGATGCGCAAAATTCGCCACGACGCATTGCCGAGTTGGAAAATGTCGCCCGCCAAACTTTCGACGGCGAAATCTTCGTTCACTGTGCCGACGAACGTTTCCGAGGGCTCAAGGATCACACGATAATCGGCATTGTCGGGAATCGCGCCGCCGGACGTGAGTGCAGTCAATCGCGCACCACGACGACCCCGAATTCGATGATTCACTCCATCGTGATGAATCAGCGCCGCACGCCGGCCGCGTTTCGTGCTGAACCCTTCGGCGAGCATTTTGACGACGCCATCGAACTCTTGGCGGGTAAGGTTTCGGTACGGCCAGGCCGAACGAGCAAGTTCGAACAACTCATTTTCATCCCAATCTTGCGTGGAAGCCGCGGCAACAATTTGCTGAGCCAGCACATCGAGCGGTTTTTCCGGAATGCTGAGCCGATCCAACTCGCCACCCTGAACACAACGCAGTAGCGCCGCACACTCGACGAGTTCATCGCGACTCAACGGGAAGACGCGCCCCTTCGGCAAACCGCCGCGTCTATGCTCGGCGCGGCCGACCCGCTGCAGCAATGTGGTAATCGAGCGCGTTGTGCCGAGCTGGCAAACAAGATCAACTGAACCAATATCTATGCCGAGCTCAAGCGAAGCGGTGGCGACCAGCGCTTTCAATTCGCCTCGCTTCAATCGATCTTCGGCATCGAGGCGCAGCTTTGCGGAGAGACTTCCGTGATGCGATGTCACCGCATCCGCGCCGAGCAGCTCACTCAAGTGATGCGTCACGCGCTCGGCCATTCGGCGCGTGTTGACGAAAACCAAAGTAGTCCGATGCGCCTGGATCAACTCTGCCAGCCGATGATAGATTTCCTCCCACACTTCATTCGACATCACCGCTTCCAGCGGCGACTTGGGGATTTCGATTGCCAGATCGAGTTCGCGACGATGACCGATATCGATGATTTCGCAATCCGGGTTACCAGCATCGTCAACTGCATGAGCACCGACCAAAAAACGTGCGACTTCTTCGATCGGTTTCTGCGTCGCTGACAACCCGATCCGCTGAAGTGGATTTTTCGTTAGGGCAGCCAAACGTTCGACGCTCAGAGCAAGGTGCGCTCCGCGCCGATCATCCACGACAGCGTGAATCTCGTCGAGGATGAGTGTTCGCGCCGTGCTCAACATCTGCCGGCCCGAATCTGAAGTCAGCAGCAGATACAGCGACTCTGGTGTTGTAACCAGAATGTGCGGAGGTTTTTTGATCAGCGCCTGCCGTTGGGCAGCAGTCGTATCACCAGTGCGAACGTCCGCGCGCACGTCGATCTCGAGGCCATTTGTTTCGCCCAATAACGCGCGAATGCCAGCCAGCGGCTCTTGCAGATTTTTACGGATATCGTTGCTCAATGCCTTGAGCGGCGACACGTAAACGACCTGCGTTTCATCCGGCAAATCAGCCTCGACCCCTTCGCGAAACAGCGCATCCAGCGAAGCAAGAAACGCCGCCAGCGTTTTGCCCGAGCCTGTCGGGGCGGAAATTAGCACTTGGCGGCCGGACTGGATCGCCGGCCACCCGCGCATCTGCGGTTCGGTCGGTGAGCCGAACGTTTGTTCGAACCAACGTACAACGGCCGGATGAAATCGCAACGACTGCATGATTACGAAAAAGTGAAACAGATAATTTAGATGTCGACGCGAGAAAGAAAAGTTACGGCATTTTCTGTAGCCGCGTCTCTGTGAGACGCGTGGCGCGCGGGTTCAAGGATTCCGACGTCGCGCTTCGCACAGCGAAGCGGCTACAGGCGCCGTTCGCAGCGAAATCACTTCTCGTAGCATCCGCAGGCTGTCGCGGAAAAAACTAACTTTGCTTCCCTCAGCGTGATTCCAGCGCACGGGAATCTCCCGGATTCGCAAGCCGGCACGTTGCGCGAGATAAAGCAGCTCAACATCGAAAGCGAAACCCTGGACACGCGCTGCCTCCAAGATCGGCCGGCAAATATCGAGGCGAAACGCCTTGAACCCGCATTGCGTATCCCAAAACGGCAGCCCTGTCGCGAAGCGCACGAGCAAATTAAAAATCCGGCCAGCCTGCTCGCGTCGCCACGGTTGGTGGATCCCGATTAAACTGCGGTCAAGCGCACGCGATCCAAATGCAATATCGACTTCGCCGTTTGCAATCGGTTCGATGAGTTTCGGCGTCTCTTCAATCGGCGTGGAAAGATCCGCATCAGAAAAAAGCCCGATCGGTTCACGGGCAGCCAGCAATCCAGAGCGAACCGCTGCGCCCTTTCCACGATTTGGAAAATTTTCCAGCAAACGCGTCGCAATCTTTGTCTCCGCCAGGATTTTGCGCGCGATTGTCCCCGTTGCATCGGTCGATCCATCGTTCACCACGATCAATTCACTTTCTGGCGCGCTCGCGGCGAGATACTCGATCGTAACGCGGAGCGTTTCGCCAATCCGCGCTTCTTCGTTGAAACAAGGAATAACGACGGAGAAGGGAGGAAGCATGTGAAGCGTTAAACCGTTGAAGCGCTGAACCGTTGCAGCGGACACAGCTTTGTCATTCTGAGCGAAGCGAAGAATCTCTGATTCATTCTCACGGCAACACCAAGTGACAATCAGAGACGTTTCGCTCGCTCAACATGACAGGGTCGGCTTGCCCGGTTTAGCGCTTTAACGCTTCAACGATAGATCTCCACAACAAACTTGCCGTTTGGATCTACGTAGCCGCGGTACATCCCGTTTGTGTTAAATGGCAAAGCTACCTCGCCGTTTTTGTCGATGGCGATTAAACCGCCGCTGCCGCCAAGCTTTTTAACTGCGTCCAGAGCCATCTGTGCCGCTTCCTGCAATTTCATCCCCCTGTATTGCATGAGCGCTGAGACCTCATGCGCCGCGCCGGCGCGAATAAAATACTCGCCATCACCAGTGCAGGATACTGCGCAGGTTTGATTGTTCGCGTAGGTGCCGGCGCCGATGACCGGCGTATCGCCGATTCGCCCGGGCAGCTTGTTTGCCATTCCACCGGTGGAAGTCGCCGTGGCCAAATTACCGTCCTTATCCAACGCGACCGCGCCGACAGTGCCGTGTAGATCGTCTTCCGAGATAAAAAAATTCTTTCCGCCAACGCCACCGTGTTTTTCCGCTTCCTTAATTTTCTGCAACGCGTCCCAGCGTTCCTGCGTAAAAAAATATTTTTCATCGACAAGCTCGATCCCGTTCTCTTTGGCGAACGCTTCTGCGCCTGCGCAATCGAGCATGACGTGCGGCGATTTTTCCATGACCAGTCGGGCCAGACCGATTGGATTTTTCACGTGTTTCAAACTGGCGACCGCGCCGGCCTTGAGAGTTTTCCCGTCCATGATTGACGCATCCATCTCGTTTGTGCCGGCACTTGTGAAAACAGAACCACGGCCTGCATTGAAGTGCGGATCATCCTCGAGCGCGCGCACGGCAACTTCCGTGGCATCAAGGCTGGACCCGCCTCGCTTCAGAATTTCGTAACCAGCCGTCAGCGCGCGTTCCAATCCCGCGCGGTATTCGCGCTCTTTTTCCGGAGTCATCTTGCTGCGCTCAATGGTTCCGGCGCCGCCGTGGATCGCGAGTCCAATCTTTTTTTTTGTTTTCATGGTCGGCTGATTTTCAGGGCCCTTTTCCGCTACGGCTGTAAGAGACCTGGCTGGCCCTTGGGCGAGCGCGGACGCCCCGGCATTAAATAGCGCGATGACAAAGAAGCAATTGAGTATGCGAAACAATTTCATGTCGCGTTGGAATGAGCTCCTTACCACGGTTGTCGATCTTAACGTTCAAAGGCTGTACGTCGAACGTTTCATGCAAGCGTTGTGCGCTAAGCCGGGCCTGTAGCCGTCGCCCTGTGGGCGACGCGATGCCTGCGCGTCAAACACATCAGCGCCACGCTTCCCACAGGGAAGCGGCTACAGCAATTGCGGCAAAGCTCCCGTCAACTTTGCTCTTTTCCCTGCCGGGAAGTAAGGCCACCTTTCCCGGCCATGGCAAACGCTCAACCGCCACCCGTTTTGATTGCCCAGGGAATCGGCCACTTGGCACGCACTTTCTTACGCGAAGTGGGCGGCGTGTTCTGGTTCATCGTGAACACGTTTCAGGAAACGTTCGAGCGCATCCAGCACGGGCGGGTGCCTTTCCGTGCCGCCAGTTTTTTCCGGCACACCCAACGCGCCGGTGTGGACTCCGTGCCACTGGTGGGACTGGTTTCGTTTTTCCTTGGGCTGACCATGGCGCTGCTCACCGGCTATCAGTTGCAACGCTTTGGCACAGAGCGGTTGATCCCTGGATTGGTCGCGATCGGTTTCACGCGCGAGCTCGGGCCCCTTCTCACCGGCATTATGCTGGCGGCGCGCATCGGCGCGGCGTTTACCGCCGAGCTCGGCACCATGCAGGTTTCCGAAGAAGTCGAGGCGATTGAGTCCATGGGTATCGGTCCGCTGCGTTTCCTCGTCGCGCCGCGAATGCTCGCGCTATTTCTGCTGATGCCGTGTCTGTCCACGGTTTCAAATATCGCCGCAATATTTGCCAGCAGCCTGATCTGTAAGGCGTATTTCAGCATCGCGTTCCCCTACTTTCTCGATCTTGTGAAAGATTCATTGCTCATTCGCGATATCATCACCGGCATTTTGAAGAGCTTTCTGTTCGGGCTGCTCATCGCCGCGATTGCGTGTTACCGGGGATTGACCGTTAAAGGCGGCGCCGCTGGGGTTGGCACTTCGACAACATCCAGCGTCGTAACAGCGATCACGGCGGTGATCGGCTTCGATACGCTATACAACGTCGTTTACACCACATTTTACCCGACATGACCAGGCCCACGCATATGGTCGAGTTGCGCGACGTGTACATGCAATTTGAAGAGAAAGAAATACTCGATGACTTGTCGCTTAGGGTCGAGCCGCAGGAACGCCTCGTGGTCATGGGCCAAACCGGCAGTGGCAAGAGCACCATTTTGCGACTGATTCTCGGCACGCTGCGTCCCAATTCAGGTTCGATATTTTTCAAGCAATTCGAAATCACGCGGCTCCAACGGCGAAAACTTCAGGCCGTCCGGCAACACATGGGCATGGTCTATCAGTATTCGGCGCTGCTCAGTTCGCGGAATGTGCGTGACAACGTCGCTCTGCCGCTCGAGGAGCTCACGGACAAATCACGCGCAGAGATTGACAAAATCGTCGATGAAAAACTGGAGCTTGTCGGCATGAAGGATTCCAAGGACCTGTTGCCGGAGGAACTCAGCGGCGGTATGCGCAAACGCGTCGCCCTTGCGCGTGCGCTGGTGCTCGATCCCGAATTGATCCTTCTTGACGAGCCGTCAGCCGGCCTCGACCCGGTCATAGCCTCGGTGATCGACGAATTAATTATCAGCCTGAGCGAAACAGCGAAGGTCACATCGATCACCGTCACGCACGAAATGGACAGCGCCTTTCGCATCGGCACGCGAATGGCTATGTTGTACCACGGAAAAATCATTGAAGAAGCCGAACCCGAAGAATTCAAACAATCCAAGAATCCGGTCGTCGCTCAGTTTTTGAGCGGCAGCACTGAAGGTCCCATTCTGGAAGGCAGCCTCGATGCAATTACAAAGAAATGAAATCATGACCGGCCTGCTGGTGATCGGCACGATCGCGGTGGTCGCCTTCCTTTTGGTTTTGCTCGGCGCTCCGGGATTGTTCCGCCCGCTGGTGACCTACAAGATTTACTTCGATAACGCGGCCGGAATCAAACAGGGCGCGCCAGTGATGTTAGCCGGCCGCAAGATTGGTCAGGTGCAAAAATTGTATTCGCCTGTATCGCCGAAAGAAGAAAAACAGGCGGAAGAAGCGGAGGCTGCAATTCATCAGGCCGAACCGAATGCGAGTCCCAGCATGCCCGCCGAAGCCTCGGCGAAGGCGGGCCCAACTGCGACGCCGGGCAAACTGAGGTTCGAAGTGCGCGTGGATGTACAAGTGGACAAGAACGCGAAGGTGTATCGCGATGCCAAGACGCGGCTAATGCAACTTGGGTTACTCGGCGACATGGCAATCGACATCACCCAAGGAAACGAAAGCTCTGGTCGCGCGAAAGACGGCGAGATGTTTGCCGGTGAACGCACTCCCGATCTGGGCGATGCCGCGGCGAAGATGCTGGAAGTAATCAAACCGGTCGCAGCCGAAGCTACCAACACCATGAAAGATCTCCAGCAGACCGCGCAAAACCTGAATCGGCTCACCGACGAAAATTCCGAGCTGAACCTCGCTCTCACCCAGTTCAAAACCTTCGGCGAACATATGGCCGATCTGACCGCGCCCGACAGCGCGCTCTCGCATTCGCTCACAAACATCGAAAAGATCAGCACCAGCCTTACAGAGAACGACAACATCGAGGTCACACTGCGAAACCTGCGGACATCGTCGGAGAAACTAAGACTCGCGGTTACCGATCTCGGCCCTGCTGGCGAGAACATCAAGCAATTCAGCGAGACAATAAAAACACAACCGTGGCGTTTGATCTGGCCGAGCACAAAAAAATATACGCAGGAACAGCAGCAAACCGCGGCTGCCAGTCAGCAACCAATCACCGTCCGCAAGAGTGCAAAGACCAGGCCGAGCCCCGCACCGCGGCGAACCAGCTCCCGTTAATACACAGAAGCTTCGTCAGCCGGATTTTTCTCACGAGCTACTTTGCAAAAATTTCAGAACAGCTGCCTGTGCCGAGGTGAGATCAACGCCTTTTTTTCCGAACTCTTCCTGCGTGTCCGGCCAAAAGCCGTTGAAGGAATTTCCGTTCAGATACGCTTCGAGAACAGCGGGGTGAATGTAACACTGCCGGCACACTGCCGGGGTATTGCCAAGAACTTCTGCCACCGCGCCGACTGCATTTTTGATGTTCGCTTGGGCCCGCTTCTTTGTTTCAGACGCGCCCAGCTTGCCCAGCGCGACCGCGGCCAGCACAGTTCCTGTCCACGTGCGAAAATCTTTCGCGGTAAAATCTTCGCCTGTGATCGCGCGCAAATATTCGTTTACATCCTGTGAAGTGATGTCGCGCACGTTGCCTTCCTCATCGAGATACTGAAACAGGTTCTGGCCAGGTAAATCCTGCAGGTTAGACACAATCCGCGCGATTCGGCGATCAGTTACATCCACTTCATGTTGGCGGCCGCTCTTGCCACGAAAACGAAACCGCAGCTTTGAGCCTTTCACGTCCACGTGTCGATCTTGCAGAGTAGTAAGGCCGAACGATTTGTTTTCACGCGCATACTCTTCATTGCCGACGCGGATGAGGCTTCGCTCCAGAAGCTGCACGATTGTTGCGAGCACTTTCTCCCGAGGCAGACCGCTCAAAGCCAAATCTTGCTTCAGGCGTCTGCGAATTTTCAGGAGAGCTTTTCCGAAGTTGACTAGTCGATCGTATTTGTTCTCATCGCGTATTTCCCGCCAGCGCTCGTGATATCGATATTGTTTCCGTCCCCGAGCATCTCGTCCGGTGGCCTGGATGTGTCCATTGGGCGATGGACAAATCCAGACATCGCTCCACGCAGGCGGAATAACCAGCCGTTTAATTCGCAGCAAGCGTTGTTCGTCACGAATCGGCTTTCCTTTCAAATCAAAATATTCGAATTCGTCGCCCTTGCGCCGGCGCGAAAAACCGGGCTGCTCATCGCTCACGTAACGCAAACCCGCGTCCTCTGCCGTTTCGGCCGACTGAGCGAGAACCGTCGTATCGCCATTTAGCTTCTTGCCGTTGCTGAGCTTTCTTGCGATTGCGTGCACGTGACCTTAATTCGGATGAGAGCGCGCAAACGGACCGTTCGCCTGTTCATCTGGAGAACAAGATCAGCGATCGTTGCCGGAAGCTAGCTTGCGCGAGGTCCCTCGCTGCGCTAGGGATGACACGCAAGTGGATCAGCGATTCACGGCCCGTAGCTTTTGGTGAATTTTTTCCGCGATTCTGTCTCGGGCTCGGTCGATGTAATCGGCGCTGATGGCTCCGGCGTGCCTGTCGATGGTTGTTCCGTCGATTTTGCTGGCGGAGCGGCTTCTGGTGCGGTTGACTCGGCCTCTGGCGCGCCCTCGCTACCGCGAGCAGGCTCTGGTCGCGCCATACCAGGCTCCCGCGACACCTCGACGTATGCCATTTGCAAATTGGAAAGCGCGTTGCGCAAAACTGTTGCTTCTTCGTTCGTCAGGTTGCCGCGCGTTTTTTCCTGAATCATTGCCAGTTGATCGATGAACATTCTGGCAAGGTCGAGGTTCACTTCGGGCTCGCCGGTTTTTGGATTTGGAATTTGGCCAAGAAACAGCGCGGCGTTTTGGGCGTGCATCACGACAAACTCGATGAAGCGCTGGGAAAGCTCGCCGCTCTGTGTGGTTTTTTGGACTTCAGCCATAAAAGAAAGTGATTAGTGATGAGTGACGAGTCATCAGTTGATTCAGTATACCATGAACGGGTTTTCTCGTCACTTGCCTGCCCGCCGTAGCCTAGGCGAAGGCAAGTCACCCGTCACTTGTCACTTCTTCTCTGGAGGTCGCACCGTTGCTAAAACGTACGGCTGATCGCGAAAATATTTCGCGGCCACTTGCTTAATATCTTCGAGTGTCACCGCGTTCACGTCGTGTTCGAGTTGCTTGTAATAATCGAAGCCCAGCCCGTAGAGCTCGTCCAGCGCGCAATGATAACCAAGCGCGTCGTTGCTTTGATTGGCGATCTCCTGTTGGCCAATCAGCTTCTTTTTCGCTCTGGCTAATTCTTCAGTCGTGAGACCTTCGTTGGCGAGCTTGTGTATTTCATCGAGCAACGCGGTCTTCACCGGCTCGATCTTCTGCGGGTCGGTGCCGAGGTAAAATGCGAAGAGTCCCGGGACAAGGCCCTGCATCTGGCTGGCGCCGACGTAATACGCCAGTCCCATTTGCTCTCGAATGCGAATGAAAAACCGCGACCCGAGGTCGCTACTCGCCTCGTCGATTAAGTCCAACGCGTAGCGATCGGGGCTCGACAGGCTCGCGCCGCGAAATCCGACCAAGATCACGCCTTGCGCTTTGTCTTTGTGGCTTTCAACGGTTTCCGGCTTGCCCAACGGCGCGGAAGCCATTGCGTCAGTCAGCGCAAGCGCGCCGGGCTTCATTTTTCCGAGCGTTTGCTCGATGAGCTGTTTTACCTCGCCAGCTTTGACGTCGCCAAAGACGTAGATAACGCCGTTCTTGGCGACCACGTAGCGATCACGAAATTCGACCAAATCTTTTTGCGTCAACCGCTGAACAGACTCGACCGAGCCATTTGAACGCAGTGCGTAGGGATGCCGCGGAAAAAGCGCCTGCCGCATGATGTTGCGGGCGACCATGGTCAGCTGCTCTTCCTCTTGCTGAATCGCGGCGATCTGGGTTTCCTTTTCACGCGCGATGGCTTTTTCCGGCATCGTAGCGTTGAGCAACACGTCTGAGAGCAGGTCCACTCCCAATTTCACATCGGGCTTGGTGACATCGACCGACACGCTGAAGCTGTTGTTTCCGGCGTCGCTCGAAATGGAACCGCCCACGGCTTCGATCTCATTGGCGATTTGCTCAGCGTTGCGCGTTTTGGTTCCCTTCAACAGCACCTTGGCCATCAACCGCGTAATGCCGTTGTCCTGCGGCGTTTCGGCGAGAAGGCCGCCGCGAAAAACCGCGCCTATCCCGACGAGCGGCAAGCGAGGATCTTCGCGCACCAGCAATCGCAATCCGTTCGACAGATCAAATTTTTGAATCTCTCCCGCCTCGACAGCCTTCGCGCTCTCGGCTTTGCCGGCCAGCGAGCCCTTTGGACTCAACGAGATGACGGTCAGATTGTTCTCCGTGAGATACGTCGCGGCGACGCGTTTGATGTCATCGAGCGTTACCTTCTGGACAGCGTCGAGATAATGGCGGCTGAAATTCAGATCGCGCGTGAGCAACCAGTTCGACCCGATGTCCGAAGCCTGGCCGCGCATGGTGGTGAGCGCGCCGAGATGATGACTGAGCATGATTTTCTTTGCCTTCGCCAATTCTTCCGCGGTGACGCCGGCCTGCTTCACTTCATCCACAATGCGCAAGGCCAATTGCTCGGCTGCTTCGCGTTTTTTCGGATCGACAGTAGCATCGACGCCAAACAAACCAGGATCGCCCGGTGTGTAAGAGAATGCGGATATGCTAAACGCCAAACCGGCCTCTTCGCGCACGCGCCGATATAAACGCGAGCTGCGCCCGTCGCCGAGTATGGTTGAGAGCAGATCGAGCGCGGGAACGTCTGGATTCGTGACCTCCGGGATGTGCCACGCGAGCGAAAGATGCGTCAGCTCAGTCGCAAATTCCTGGTGCACTTCGCGCCGGCCAAGTTGCGGCGGCTCCGTTGGAATGAACAGCGGCTTAAGCGATTTCTCCGGATACGACTTGAACAACTCCGTTA
>Ga0209057_1002280_pt1 | contig 14857 bp, 22 predicted proteins | sample GraSoiAngelo_146_FD_185903 | JGI IMG/M metagenome (GOLD analysis project Ga0209057, IMG submission 185903) | Grasslands soil microbial communities from the Angelo Coastal Reserve, California, USA - 14_1009_05_30cm (SPAdes) (version 2) | ecosystem: Environmental > Terrestrial > Soil > Grasslands ... | reverse complement strand
GGCCAGCAAGGGCTCGACCGAGGGTCGGATCCGGTCCACGATGGAGCGGAGATTGGGGGACTGATGGGAGGCGGGCTGACGTAGCTCGTCTAACGTAGCGGCGATCGCCCCACACTGCGTGTGCCCGAGCACGACCGCCAGCCGCGTGCCAAAGCGCGCAGCCGCGAACTCAACGCTCCCAACCTGGGACGGCGCCACGATATTCCCAGCTACCCGGATGACGAAGAGGTCACCAAACCCCTGCCCGAAAACGAGCTCTGCGGGAACACGAGAGTCGGAACACCCCAGGACGATGGCAAAGGGCGCTTGCGCAACGGGGAGTTGCCGGGGGCGGCTTGGGGTGAGCGTGGCAGCGGGGTCACGGATGCTGGCAACAAAGCCACGGTTGCCCGCGCGCAACCGAGCGAGTGCTTCCTGACCTGAGATCATTTGCACGAAGGCACCATCAGTGTCGCAACCGGGCGAGCTCATTCGCGATCGCGACCAAGTCGTGGTGATTGATTGCTTCGACCACGGTGTACCAGTCGTGGTTCACCGTCATCGGATACATTGCACCGAGAATCCCCCCAGCGATCGATGCGACGGAGTCACTATCGCCGCCAATGTTGGCGGCGAGGAGAATGGCCTCCTCTGCCGACTGCATCACGGTGGCGAGTCCCAGGGCCAATGGCACGATGGTCATCGGCCGATTCGGAAAACAAGACGCTGCGATCTCGGCCGGTCGCAGTGCTGGCAAGCGCTCGAGGTAGTCATGCACCGCGCGGATCGCGTTCGTGAAGGCAGGGGTGACGGGACCGGGCCAACGCCGCTCGCTTTCGGCGGCCGCATATTCCGCAACCTCGAGAATCTGACGGGGAGACGCCTCATCGATTGCGGCGGACACGGCTGCGGCCGTCGCGGCAGCGGCGGCGATCGCGGGTGAGCCACCATGAGTCGACACCGCAGCCTCTCGGGCGCCGACGAGGAGTTCGTCGAGGCGGTGCGAGGTACAGAAGATGCCGACCGGCGCGACGCGAATGGCGGCTCCACACCCGTCGTGGGTCTTGGCAATCCGCGTCGGGTCAGCAGCCTGGTGAAACTCCCAGAGGGACTTGACGCCCGGATGTACGCACTTCCGGCAACGCAGCATTTCGCGACCGACGCCGACGTGCGAGACGGTTCGATCGGTGATGACGGCGCGCGCGACAGCCACGGTCCGTTCGGTGTCATCCGTGGTTTCTCCGATCCGCCACTCGCGCTTCGCATTCCCCACATATCGAGGGATGACCGAGCCAGGAGTTCCTTCGAAACCGTGGATGCCGTGGGGATACCAGCGGCGCACGTCCTCATGCGATAGTGTCTCGGTTTGCTTGCCAACGGCGTCACCGGTCGCAATGCCCTTGAGGCAGCCGAGGATGCGATCCGTGGCTTGCGTCAGGGAGAATCCCACTGCGCGGATGGGAACGTGTCGACGAAGTCGCGGAGCCCCTTCCGGGATGAGATCACCGACTGTGCCAAAACGACCGTCCCATTCTACCATACTTGGAGGCGCCCGCCATGGGAGTTGCGGAAGTCGACCGGTGGCAATACGAGGTCGAACCCCATTGGCGAACAAGGGTCATGTAACGCCGCTCCAACCGACGCGCTGCAGCACGAGGTGCTTGCCAGTGGACAGGTCAGGGAGCTCCTCGAATCCGATGGCCGACAACGTTGATCGGACCCGCCGCGCGCCCGCAGTGCCGATCACCCACTCGTGCAGCTCCAGGATGATCCTGCTCACGGTGGGCAAGTGAGCGCGGTCGAACAACTCGCTCTCGGCCCCCTCGACATCGACGATGAGCAGCGTCGCCCGAACGAGCTGGACAATCTCACTCAGCGCCTGTACCGGAACCTCGACCGGACGGACGTTGCCGCTAGGGCGTAGCACCGACGACGCCCACAAGTCCTCGCTGCGGAACAGCGTTACCTTGCCGGCGTCCGGCCCCACGGCGCACATCTCCAAGGTTGGCTGGACCCCATTGAGCGAATAGGTCTCTCGGATGCACGCCTCGAGATCGGGATTGGCCTCGTAGGCAAACACGCGGCTCGACCCGAGTCGCTTCGCGCAATAGGCGGAGACCAGCCCCAGCCCGGCCCCGACCTCGAGCACGACGTCAGCGGGTGAGAGCACTTGCTCAATCAGCCGGCACTCATCCTGTTCGTATCGGCCCCGCGAGACCGTACGCTCGACCTGTGGCGACATGTGACGCCCCAGCCGGATCTTGACCCCTGCCACCGTGACGATGGGTCGTCGACGCACACGGAACTGGTGGACGATCCAGTTCCAGACCGAGGTGCTCACGCGCGCCGCAGCGATCTGCGTAGGGCACAACGCTCCGCTTCCCCTAAAGCGATCACCGCCCGCCAGCTGCAACGCTTGTTAGGCGGCATCATCCCCGGACGGTGGCCCCACTGGTACCGTCCGTGGCACGAGCGCCGCCCCGAGTAGAGCAAGGAGCAGGCCGCACAAGGCGCCGACGAGACCCAGGACGGTGAAAAACGGTACCCGAGTGATCGCCGGAGCTGCACCGCCGTAGGTCGCGAGCGTGAATACGAAGCACAGGACGAAGCCGTAGACGGCGCCGGCAGTGACGGCCCCTGCCCTGTTTGCCCGGTAGCCCAGAGCCAGCGCCGCGACTCCCCACGGCACAAGGGTCCACCAGTGGAGGAACAGGGCATGGGCCGCTGCCCATCCGAGAATGAACCCAAGAGCGACCGCAGTAGCGAGTCTTTGCATGGGTGAACCCCCACAGCACTAACCAGGTACGACCGCGGCTAGAGGTGGACGATGACCATCGAAATCTGCCCAGGGACGAGGGCGTCCGCTGGGTGCGCTCAGGCACCAGCTCACTTCTCCAGATCCTGGCCAAAACACAAGCGATACCCGTTGCAATCGTCGACTTCGAAGTCACGGCACCCATACGGCTGGTCGCAGAGACCTCGAGCGATTGTCACACCCTTCGAGCTGAACTCAGCGTGAAGGGCATCTGCGTTGTCGATCCAAACGTATGCATCCCAAGCTCCGCCCTCCGGGTCCACACGGCGGTTAGGGCGCATGATCCCGGACTGTTCCAGCTGGGCCAACATGATAACAATGCCATTTCGCTTGACCATGCAGAAGGAAGGCGGGTCGTTCCAAAACCGCTCGTAATGGAAGCCGAGCTTATCCCGATAGTAGTTTGCCGTGGTGACCACGTCGTCCACGATCAGATACGGGGCGATCGTCCAGCGAGGACGCGTTGCAAGTGTCTCGGCCATTATTTGTTCTGTCGACCTGGTCCGGGGTCATGAGAGGCACGCCCCTAACGGATCGCGCTTTAAGCTGTGGGCGACTCGCCCACTGGCGCAAGTGAAGTGGACGAACTCCGTGCCCCGCCAGGGGCGCAACACTCCGATTCCTTTAAGACGATCACCGCCCGCCAAGCGTCAAGCGCTTGTTAGGCGGCATCACAGCCGAAGCTCTCTGGCGGGTGTGCCAGGTGGCCCTGGGCGGATCAGCACGCGCGCATTTCTACGCAAAGGGTACGCCCGAAGGGCCGCTTCGATGCCGGCGAAGAGCCGATCGCCATCCGGCCCGTACATGAGGAGGTCTACCCAGCGGTGGCGCTCACCCATGCGCACTGATTAGGCAGCACGCCCACGCCCCTCATCAATGAACCCTGACGAGGCCACGACCCTGTCGGAGCTACAGTGGTCGCCCGAAGTACAAAACGTACCCGTCCGCATCCATGACTTCGAACCCCCGCAGTTGGTCCGAGTTGTTGCCAACAGGCTCCCGGAGCGAAACGCCACGGGATGTGAACTCCTCGGCCAGCGCGTCCGGATCAGGAGTATAAACGTACGCGTCCCACCTGGCCCAGTGATGCCGGCTGGGATTCGGCGTCGGCTGCACCTCAGGCGTGATGGCCTTGAGCATGAGCCGAACGCCGTCTCGCTTCAGCATGGCGAAGTACGGGTCATCCTGGGGGCCGAGAAACGTTACGTCGAAGCCTAGACGATCTTTGTAGAACGCGATGGCTGGCATGACATCGCGGACAATGAAGAACGGTGCGATGTAGCCGAGTTGTGCCTGGGTGGTTGGCGCAGTCATTGGACCTCAACCCTCCGAGTTGCGACCGTCCTGAACGAGCCGGCCTACATCGAAGCGCAGTCGCCGCAGCGCGATGACCAGTGCGACAAGCTGGGACAGGGCTGCGAGAACAACCAGACCGAAAGACGCCGTGACCGCGGGCCCGGCGGCCCGATCGATTAGACGCAGGACGGCAGCCACCGTGGTGAAATTCGGAATGCCCACCAACGCCGCCAAGACAATCGCCAGCTTCGGAGTCCACCGAGTGCTTCGCCAAGCGCCCCATGCGATCCCGAGAGCTCCGGCGACGACGATGATAAAGTGTAGGCCGCGAACGATTGAGAAGCTATTGGTCCACGAGAGGGACAGGCCGAGATACCCATAGACGAGGGCGGTAATGACTTCGAGGGGCACGAGAGCTCGCATTAACGCTCAAGCTGCGGGCGACCCGCTCGCTGGCGCAAGGGCGTGGGAAGGCAACATCACTGAAGTCGGTAGCATGCTATGCGACAAAGGTCCGCAGCAACGCGGAAAAACCCGAACGCGACGGCGATTTCCTCGAGAAGCGTGGATTTCCCAGAGCCCTTCTCTCCCACGAAGAACGTCACAGGTGTTTCGAACCGCAATTCGCTAAGATGGCGGATGGCAGGCACGGAATACGGATATTCTCGTGGGTCTGACCCGAGCGAACGCACTCAGGCGACAGTCTGGATGAAGATGCCAGGAACGGTGGGTGCCAGTTTGGGACGGCGCTTTTTCATTCCAGAGGGGGTGCCGGCGTTGCCGGGCCGCGCGAGCGCTCACCGCGCTTCATGCCCCGCGCCGGCTTCTTACGTGGCCGGGGCGGCGGCAGAGAGGCTACATGGCGCCACGCCTCCGTCATGACATCGATCAGCAGTGGGCGCGCGACTTCCGCCAATCGAACGAGGACGGCGGGATAGTTGCGGTAGTGCTCGGTGAAATAGAAGGCGCGTGGATCCAGCTCCATCAGGACATCACGCTCGCTGATCGTTGGCAATTGAAGCACCAGAACCGTTGCATCGTCGCGGAATCGGGCGAGAAACCGACCATTCAGGAGGAAGGACGGCATGCCGTACGACCGGCCCTCCGTAACTTGGGGGAGCTTAAGCAACAGGCGGCGCGCTTCAGCGACGCGCACGCCCCGTGTCCGGGCCTTCGGTGCCTGAGGTTGACGAGGGGTCATACCAGCCGCCCACGCTCACTTGGCCGGTAATGCACCAGCGAACTTGGCCGCCACCGCAATCCACTTGCCCAACTGGGCGTCGGTCCTGAGGCCGGCCGGCTCCACCAGAATCCAACCCTTCATCGGCCGCCCCGTGAGATCAAAGCGCCGCGTATTCGCTTGCTTGAGGACTGCGTCGGTCTCTTCGGGTGCCAGCCGAACGATCAACTCGGAACCGTGCACGCCGACGCACATATTGCCATGGAGGAGAAAGCCGACTCCGCCGAACATCTTCTTCTCGGCGAAGCCCTTGCGCCGACCAAGCGAGCCCCGAATTCGTTCTGCCAACCGTTCGTCGAAGGCCATTCAAGTGTTGAGCTGAGGTGAGCCGCGCCGTCCTGTAGAGCGACCACCGCCCGCCAGGTTCAAGCGCTCGTTAGGCAGCAGCCATCGGGAACGGAATCGCCAGTGTGTCTCCCACGGCCATCACCTGCCATCGCCCGCGCAGGTCCGCCACCAACGCTCGCACTCGAGCCAGATCGGCGTCGGTAACGGAGCGAAACGGCGGCCGTCCTTGCGCGCTGAGGCTTGCGGCGAGCGCAGCGTTGAACTCCGCTGCAGCCATAACATGCCCGGTGGCACGCTCAAGATCAAAGAGGCCCACCATATTCTCGGCCCACAGGGCTTCATTCGGCAAGCACGCGGGGGGCCCTCGTTGGTCGAAGTCGTCAAGGGACCAGCCGGACGCGACAAGGCCAAAGAAGGCCTGGGTGAGGCCGAAGACGCTCTCGACGGCACAATGAACGAGATCGTGCGTCGGAAAGAAAGGATGCACCCTGCGCCAGGTACGCGTGCCATCAGCCCGGACACAGGTCAGATTCGGCGGGCCGTCCCGGCCTTTCTTCCACTGAATGACCATAGTTGCATCGCGAGGGTCAGTTGCTGCCTAACGGATCGCCCTTAAGCTGCCGGCGCAATGGCCGCGGGCGCAAGGTAGGGAAACGGAGCGGGTGGCTCCGTTCCATGTCGTCCTCAGGCTTTACATGCCGTTTGCGACGGAAAAGCGTAGAGATAATGCGTGTCCATTGGCAGAAGGTTTCGCATGGCAGCGCTCCGAGTTGAAGATTGAAATTGACTGACGTGCCGCTCGTCATTGCAATGACGCACGCTCCTGTACGGCCCGCCGAAAGACGTCGTTCAGTGAGCCGCGCAGAATTAGGATCTTGACCTCGGCAACCGCAGTTTCCCCGGGCGCGAGTGTGATTTGTGGGTCCACATGCTGGCAGGTTAGCTCGGGGTTGCTCCAGACGTTGCCGGTGGTTCGCGCGACACTGGCGACCACCCAGGCACGGTCCGACGACACAGTCGCGATAAACGGCTGGTCCACGGCGCGCGAGGTGTTGTAGTAGGTGATGCCATCACCGCGATCTTCGATCCGGTTGGGCGGCACAGGCCATGTGAATGCGGCCAGGTACCTGAGCGGAAGCCACTGTCGAAGGGGCATGGTCAGGCGGGCCGGCGTCTCCGCAGCGAGCAGCTGAGGGCCAGTGGCGTAATGTACGTACGTTCGCTCCAGGCGCATGTCGTGGAAGATTGATGTCAGGCGGGGGTCAGTAACCGCGTAGATCATGTCGTACCCTACCGGCGAACCATTGCGAAACTCGTAGCGGAAGCGCACGCCATCGGAGTCTAGCGTGCTGCGCGCGAGTAGATGTATGGACCCGGCGAGATCTTGCTCATATTCGAACGATGTCTCGGCGCGGCGCCACTCCGGCGGACTGGCCCCGAGGCCCGGCCGCCAACGGTACAATCGTTGGGGCGTTGTGCTCCCATGCTGAACGACCGTGATGTGCTCAGGAAAGAGGATTTCGATGGTGCGATCAGACGCTGAGCGGCCAGGCAGGATGACGCGCAACGTGGGCGCTGCATTCTCTTGATCAATCAGCAGCTGCAATCCCGACGAGGCCTGGAGAGGTGGCAGGTCTTGGCGCTGCAGAGGGACGCTCGCGCTGACGGCTACAGATGCGCCCGTAATCAGTACGGCGAGTTGGGAATGCCGGTGGTGAAAAAGCCAGTATTGCATAAGTCACACCTCGCGGTCTCGGCTAGCTGAGCACGCTGGCTAAGGCTTGCCGGCGAGGGAACGCAATTCCTCCCTTACTTGTGAGCGCCCGGCAGCTTCAAGCGCATGTTAGGCGGCCGGCTGAGCCAGCGTCGTGATGTCACGCCACACGAACCAATGTGGATTCAGCTCCTCGGCTCCGTGTTGACGATAGAAGGCCCTCGCCGCCACGTTTTGTGGATCTACGTCGACGCAAATGCGTTGCGCCTGACGTCCCTCGAACCATCGCGCCAAGGCACGCAAGAGTTCACTTGCCACGCCCGCTCGCCGTCGTTGGGGAACGACATTAAGCCACTCAAGCTCCCCGTCGCACCCGAAGCGACGCGTGAGATGCCCAGCGATGAAGCCTACCAGAACCCCGTCTTCTGACGCGAGCAACACCACGCGGGGGACCAGGGCCTGTTGCGGGTGTAGCTCGCCTCGCATGTATCGGCTGATACGCTCTTGCCAGTAGAGCTCCGTGCCCCACTCTGCGACGCGCATCCGCGCAAGGTCGCCGACATCGGCGAGATTGGCTTCGCGGCACACGAGCGTCGGCATACGCTCATTTCCTCAGGCGTGGAGCTTGAAAACAGGTGGAGGCCGGCCGCCTACCGATCGCGCGTAAGCTGCGGGCGACTCGCTCACCGGCGCAAGGGTGTTGGACGACAATCCGTGCCCCTCAGGGCACAACACGCCGTTTGCTTTAAGGCGCTAAGCGCCCGTCAGCTTCAAGCGCCTGTTAGGCGGCGATGCGCCCGCGCTTCGTAGAGCCTCCCACCCACCCAGCTCTGCGGCACCGCCAAGACGACGAGGGCAATGGGGTACCAGTGAGGCCCGAGTCCCTTGCTCCAGGTGGCCACGACACCCACAAGCCCTAAGGCCACGCCAAGATACCCGAGAATCAAGGCGTGTTTCAAAGGCTTGTCCGGTGCGAGCCGCGCCGTGAGCCAAGCGCCTGCGACGCCGATCACGATGCGGTACGAGGTTGCGAGCAGAGCGAGTGCGTCATTGATCGGATCATTGATCGGCGGGAAAACGTGAGCTATATGCAGCACCACGTCGACCAGTGTCGTCGCGACGATGGCGACGACCGCTCCAGCGACCACCGCCCAGATGGACTGCTTGTTCATGGAGTTGTCCGCTGTCCCCGGATGTTTGTCGGTAGCGAAGCGCCGCCTAACGGATCGCGCTTAAGCTGCGGCGCGCTGAAGAAAGAATCATTCCCTAATCTACGCGCGCCGCCAGCTTCAAGCGCGTGTTAGGCGGCGGCACGACGACGCACCGTTTCGAATGGGATGGGCGACGTTCGACAGCGGTCAATGTACAGCGCGCGCTCTGCGCGCTATCAAGCTCCCGCATCTGGCGTCGTAGCCGTTCAGCGCTAACCTACACTCCTGTGCGTGCCTGGGCACTCGACCATCCATGAGCATCGACATCGCAACGTTGCGGCCCAAGCTTGAGGCGGCGCTCGGCGCGCAGCTCCAACTCGGCTCCCTCCTAGGACAGGGAGGGTTCGCCGCCGTCTTCCGTGCCCACGATCCGTTTCTGGAGCGCGACGTGGCGATCAAAGTGTTGGATCCGTCACTCGCCGTCGACGCCGCCCGCGAGGAGCAATTCCTGCACGAAGCGCGGACGATCGCTGCGGCCGAGCACCCCCATATCGTGCCCCTGTACTCCGCAGAGTCGACCGGAGGACTGCTGTATCTCGTCATGCGGCTCCTCCCCGGCCAGTCGCTCAAGGATCGGATCGCCGAGGGAAAGGTCCCGGCGGCGGAAGCGGCGCGGATCGGGCTGGAGTGCGCGCGCGCGCTGGCGGCGGCGCATGCCGTTGGCGTCGTGCATCGTGACATCAAGCCCGGGAACATCCTGCTCGACGCGAACGGCAATGCGACCGTCACCGACTTCGGGATCGCGCTCGTGACGTCGCGCCCGGCGGGTGAGCTCCTCGGATCCACCACCGGCACGCCACTGTACATGAGCCCCGAGCAGTCGCTTGGCGAGCAAGTCGATGGTCGCTCGGATGTCTACGCGTTGGGTGTCGTGCTCTACGAAATGCTCACGGGCACATGTCCCTTCTCGGGGCGCAACGCGACGGAAGTGATCGCGAAGCACATTTCGGCGCCCATCCCCAAGGTATCAGAGCGTGAGCCCCAGATGCCGGTGGCGCTCGTTCGACTCGTGTACCGCATGTTGTCCAAGGAGCCAGCGGGGCGACCAACGGCTGCCGAGCTGGTGAAAGAACTGACCGTGGCGAGCACGCCGGATGGGCTGCTGACCCCCTCGCAGGTGCGACGGCGACACTGGAAACGCCGCGGCATCTATCTCGCGATCGCCGCGGTGAGCGCGGTGCCCGTGATCGTGATCTGCGCGCGCATCTTATTGCGAGTAATGGCATTCTGGGTGAGCGGTGGCGAGGGTGCCGATCCCGCGTTGCTCGCGTCGGGTGGTGCAGTACCGGATTCGATCGTGCGTCTCGCACGAGAGACGAGGAGCGTGCATGCGAACGAACGCGTCGCATTCGTCTTCATCCAGGCCCATCACACCTTCGCGGATGCGTTGCTGGTAACCGACTCGGCGATCATTCGCCGCACACTCCATGGCACCATCCGGCGCTCGCTCCAGGAGAGCGACATCAACCTCCAACCCATCAAACGGGGTGGTTCCGCCGGCGGACTCCTAATCGTGAAACGGAAGGGCGCGGCTCCCGACACGCTGTATCAGGACCTGAGCGGCCGGGAGGCTTTCCTGTTGATGAATGAGTTCGTGACGCTGCAACGCGCGCAGAAGGCGCGGGATTCCACGTCCAAGTAGTCGCACATGCGGTTTGGGCATACGCCTCAGACCGCGCGTCATGTCGGTATCATCGGAAAGGTGTCGCCGCCTTGTATCTCGATTCTTCTCTAACGTGTGAGCAAGTTGGGACGGGCAATAGTCCGAGCCGCCTCGGGTCCTTGAGACCGTCCGTTAGCCGGGGCGTCGCCCGTTCCCGTGGGGTCGCAAGCCCCCATCGTGCAAGGTCGGATCCCGACGAGCTGGTGCCGAGGAGGCGCAATGACGACGAACTCGGTGGTCGTGGGTGTGGATGTCGCGAAGGACCGGTTGGACGTGGCGGTGCGGCCGAGCGGCGAGGTCTGGAGCGAGGCGAACGATGAGGCGGGGATCACCGCGCTGGTCACGCGGCTGCGCCCGCTCGGCCCGGCGCTGATCGTGTTTGAGCGGTCTCCGCAAGGCGAGCGGTGGCGCCGGAGCGGCCTAACGGATCGTGCTTCAGCTGCGGCGCGCAGGGTTGTTGTTCACGAACATAACTATTGCTTAACAGTCGGCGCCGTCAGCTGCAAGCGCATGTTAGGCGGCGGCATCAGTCTAGCCATGCGCCAGATTCCAAGCCGAAGGTCAGACTCGGCCACATGAACTGGGGGAAGCGCCGCCAATTGTAGTCCACCCGCCAACCGACACCCGACCGCATAAGGTGACGCACCGCGATCCCAGCATTGACGCCCCCCTCGGAAGTGTGGTCGTTCCTCGTCCAGGAGCTTACCCCGCCACGGAGCAGCAGCGCGGTCGGGCGCTCTGCGCCGCGTGCGACCGCCAACCCGATGTCGAGGTCCGCCAAGTCGTATACGGCTGTGAAGGGACGTCCCCAGTCGAAGCCGAGCGCACCGTCGAGGCACACTCCGGTGTGACCGATACTGCACGCTAGGCGAAAAGTGGTCTCAAGGGCAATAGTATCCTTGGGGAAGGCGACCCCGAGGTTGGCGCCGGAAGAAGACCCCTGCGCTTGAAGGCGCGCGACGAACAGGGTGAGCAGGAGTATGGCCCGAAGGCACAGTCTCAGTGGACAAAGGTTGGCGGTCGCCGGTGCGGGGCGTTGGATGGGATGGAACATGCCGGGCTCCTTCCGTTGAGGTCGTGAGCTGCTGCTGTAACGGAGCCCGGACGTTTCAAGTGAGTATCAAGAGGGATGCCTGGGGGACGACGCCGCCTAACGGCTCGCGCTTAAGCTGTGGGCGAAATGCCGGCTAGCGCAAGGCGCCGGAGCGGATGGGGAGGTTGAGCCGCGAGGCAACGCAACTCTTCCCCACTTGTGAGCGCCCGCCAGCTTCAAGCGCTTGTTAGGCCGCCCACGATGTGACAGCCCTTACGGGCGCACCACTTTCATCGAGCGGAGCGTGAAAAGAAAATCCGTTAGGCCGAGACTCTCGGGGCTGTCTCCAAGAGCGGACAACCACACCCCATCGTCTAGGGACCAGTAGGCACCCACGTAACGAGTGCGGGCTCCCGTCGAATCCTGGAGCGTAAAGAGAACCACATGAGCCAACATGCCTGAGACGTCCAAGCGGCACTCGTGCAAGTCGACCTGCTTGGGCGGTGGGGATACGCCAACTGTAGGGTACCGACCATCTGGTCCAATCCACACGCCAAAGGAAGCAACTGCATGATCGGAGGTTGTGATATCCGGCCTGCTGAGCCACCACCAAGACCCGAGGCTGCGTTCCCAATGAGCGCCGGTCTCCTGAAACGTGTCGGGTGGCTCGGGGACGTGCCCGCGGGCAAATGGCTCGTACGTTGTGGGCAGGAGAAACGAGATGCGGTGGATGTAGCGCGAGTGACCGAAGGTGGTGTCGACGCGCCACGCGCTAGTGTCTGGAGGCGGCGACACACCGCAGGATGGCGCGTCAGGGTCTGCAAGCAACCCTTCCACTCGAACTCGCGCTGGGAGCAACGGGAACGTGGCGGAACTTCCGGAATCCGCCACGAACACAAGTGTCGTGTCGATGATAGGTTGTGGAGCCGCTTGAGTGTGAGGAGTGGCGGTACACGCGACGACGAGAGCTGTGACCACCGGCGCCGAGGGCGCAAGTGGGGAGCGGCGCAAGGTTCCAGCTCTGTGGTCCATGGGGGTGGGCGGCCTAACGGATCGCGCTTCAGCTGCGGGCGCAACGCCCGCGGGCGCAAGGAGCCGGAGCGGCAGACAAAGAGGCTGGCCAGCGAGGCAACGCAACTCCTCTCTAATTGTGAGCGCCCGCCAGCTTCAAGCGCGTGTTAGGCGCCAGGCGGGAATCACAAAGGGAAAGTGTTACCTATCAGCTGATAACAAACTGTTACCTATCATCTGAACTGTTCACGGCACCGCGGAAATGGGGTCCGGCGTAGGTACGCGCCGCTGTTACCTGCCCTCGCACAACCATCGTGTAAGTGCTTGAGCCAAACCAATCCGCACATCCGAGAACGCGTGGTCGGACGGTAGAGTCACAGTCGTCAACTCCTTGGCGCCAGCCGCGCGGAGCTTCGCCCCCAACGGCTCGTAAACCTCAGACAACGGGACGGCCTCATCGTGCGTGGCGGCCAGGAGCAGTAACCTTTTCGTAGCCAGCACACCCGCGTAGCGCTGGAGGCTCCATTGGCCCGCGTGGGTCACGGCCTCGCGGCTCAGTTCCTCGCCGGACGTGCCCCACAGGGCGCCCAGTTGCGCCCCTCGCCGCTGGACCCCCTTCGCAAGAGCCCCAGGGTCCCTCATCGCCGCCCCACGACTCCCAAGATCTACCGGGGCGAGAGCGGCGACGGCCAGAACATTCCGAGTGGTCGCCGCCGTGTAGAGCGCGGCGAACCCGCCGAGGCTGTGTCCCACCAGGATCAGGCGTTCGGGATCCACGCTCATCGAGTCGGCTATCGCGGGCTGCCGGAGCCAGGTTAGGGTAGCGGCGACATCCTCGAGCACATTCGAGTAGGAATAGGTGCCTGGACTCCCCCAAGCGCCACGGTAGTAGAACACCAGCGCATTGAAGCCTGCTCGTCGCACTGCTTGGGCCAAATCCGCGTTCTTTTCGTCACCAGGGAACCCGTGAAGGAACACCGCGGTCGGGTGAACTCCCCGTCCCTGCGCCACATAGAGCACCCCGTTTAGACGGACGCCAGCGCTTGGGATCAATACTGCACGCATCTTCGGCGGGTAGGCGGTGTCGATGGGATTGGGGTCGGTAGTCACGGCAGCTGGGCTACACGCCACGCTTTGTGCGCAGAGTGTCCCAAGCTCAGCCAGGCTAATCGCGACGACGAAGCCTAGCGTCTGGCGGACGCTGGTGTCAGCCTTACGGGTGTAGTGGCAAGTCCCGACCATGTTTCTGTGCCTGCCTAACGGATCGCGCTTAAGCTGCGGGCGCTGTGCCCGCAGGCGCAAGGGAGTTGAGCTGCCAGTGGCGCCTGGAGGCGAGGGAACGCAATTCTTCCCACCCGAGCGCCCGCCAGCTTCAAGCCCTTGTTAGGCATCAGCGCCGGGTGTGCCAACGTCGAGGATCTCGCCGGCCGTGAATAATGGCAATGACGACAATGACCTCTGTTAGAGGGACGTAGTAAACAACGTACGGGAACCGCGGCACCCGCGCCTTCCGAATGTCACGTAGGGCGATTGGAAAGCGGTGTGGCGCTTCCTCGATAGTGGTCAACGTGGTAGCCACAGAAGTTCGAAACGCCGCGCCGAGGCTCGGGCTGCGCTCGGCATACCAGCCAGCGGCCTCGAGAAACTCATTTTCAGCTGCCGGCTCAAGCAACAAGCGCGGCGTCATCCGCCGCGCTTATCAACGTCGCCCAGAACATCACGCCAGGGGCGCCCCTTAGGACCCTCGCGGGCCAAGACATCACGCCGGCGTTCGAGTTCAGCCGCCTGCTCTAAGGTCAGCTCGATCTCTTCCTCGGCGAGGCTGTCCCACAGTTCCTCGGCGAGTTCAATTCGCTCCCGAGGACTGAGGCGAGAAATGTCAAACGGAGCCATAGGGACAATCTCTAATTTTCAGGGGAAGGACGCAAGCCACGACGCGCTGATGCCTAACGGATCGCGCTTAAGCTGTGGGCGCAATGCCCGCGGGCGCAAGGCGGTGGAGCGGCACAGAAAACGGCTGGCGGGCGAGGCAACGCAATTCTTCCCACAAGAGCGCCCGCCAGCTTCAAGCGCTTGTTAGGCGGCGCCTTCCGTGCGATGGCGCTACCGTAGTAGCCCGTCGAGGCTCCAGGAGCCCGGTCCCAGAACCGAGAGGGCGAAGGCAGCGGCAGCGGCGGCAAACACGGAGGCGTCCAGAGCGGTCTTGACGCCGGTCCCAATGGTCATGCCAAGAGCGAACAGGAATAGTAGCACGCCGCTTGCGAGCGCCACCTCCCGGGTATAGAAGCCGGCGATGAGAGCCACACCGAATACGAGTTCTGCCGCCGTTGACGTCCAAGCGAGAACGGGTACGAAACCGGAGGGCGCCCAGGGGTTCAGTTGCGCCGTGTACTGCCTGAAGCGCGCGAAGTTCCCCCACACGATGTGAGGTGCGCCCGACGGGCCCCAGATGCCGAAACGATCACCAACGGCGCTCAGAAATCCGACGCCGAGTGCGAGCCGGAGAAGGATTGGCGTTAGAAGCTCCACGTAACGGATCAGGGCGCTATTGGAATGCATGATCACCTCGTGGTGTAGGGCTCGAACGTTAGCACGGCGGCGCCGCCT
>Ga0209057_1002279_pt1 | contig 14874 bp, 20 predicted proteins | sample GraSoiAngelo_146_FD_185903 | JGI IMG/M metagenome (GOLD analysis project Ga0209057, IMG submission 185903) | Grasslands soil microbial communities from the Angelo Coastal Reserve, California, USA - 14_1009_05_30cm (SPAdes) (version 2) | ecosystem: Environmental > Terrestrial > Soil > Grasslands ... | reverse complement strand
GCGGCCGCGCTGCTGGTTCTTCCGCGGCGAGGACTTCAACTGCTACAAGAAGGGTGGCGACTTCTGCTACGCCGTCACGGGTGACAACCGCTACCACGCGATCATCGGCGGCGAGCTCTGCTACATCGTCCACCCCAGCGACACCGCGACCGCGCTCATGGCCCTGAACGCCTCCGCAAAGATCGACGGCGTGAACGGCAGCAAGACGGTCAGCTTCGACGAGTACTTCACCGGGCCACGCGTGGATGTCCTTCGCGAGAACATCCTCAAGCCCGGCGAGTTCATGACCCACATCACCATCCCGAACCCGCCCGGCGGGGTGAAGTTCGGGTGGAGCAAGCTCAAGGACCGTCAGGTCTACGACTTCGCTCTCACTTCCGTGGCCGTCGCCTTCACGATGGACGGGAACAACTGGAAGGACGGCCGAGTCACACTTGGTGGCGTCTCGCCGGTCCCGTATCGCGCGAAGGTCGTCGAAGACGCCCTCAAGGGGAAGAACATTAAGGACACGGCGAAGGCGGCCGCGGCTCAGATCCGCACCGTCGCTCGCCCGATGAGCCTCAACTCGTACAAGGTCGATGTGGCCGCGGGCCTCATCGAGCGCACGATCCTCGAAGCGTTAGACGCGAAGACCAACTAGCGCACTCCGGCTGATGCACGAGAGGCGGTGGCGAAAGCCACCGCCTTTTGTTTTGGCACTAAGCGTTTTGCCCCCGTTCTTACTCTTCACGCCGTGACGGCCATCGCCATGGATGCCGCGTCGGAGCGCCTGCGCTGGGAGTCGGCCTACCGCGGCGCTTATCCGACCGTGTACCGCGGCCTCGTGGCCATAGGCGCCCGTCCGGAGGAGGCGGAGGACGCCCTTCAGGACGCGTTCGTCAGGGGCTTGGAGCGCGCCGGGGACTTCCCCAGCACGTCGGTCGACGGATGGATCTTCGTCGTCGCCTCGCGCGCCTGGCGGCGGCGGAGAATGCGCGAACGGCTTCTACTTCCGTGGACGATCCTGGCCGACCGGTCGACGCCCAGCGCTGACGCGCCGCTCGATGTGCTCAGCGCATTGCGAACGCTTCCTCTACGGCAGCGCCAGATCGTCGTCGCGCGCTACCTGCTCGGCATGTCGCAGGAGGAGACCGCAGAACTGCTCGGGATCGCGCGCGGCACGGTGTCGGCCGCGACGACGCAGGCGTTCGCGTCGCTGCGCAGACGGATGGAGGTCGACGAATGATCAGCTCGTCCGATCAGCAGGTCGTGATCGCACTTCGGGTCGCGGCAGCCAGGATCACCCTGCCGCCCGAGTCCCGCTGGATGCGCGAGCCGCCATCGGCGCGAGGCGTTTGGGTGATCGCGACGCTCACCGTCGCATTGCTGGCCCTGATCGCGGTCCTTGTCACGCTCCGTGGCGAGCCGCGTACGGTCCCCGGGTCCGTATCGCACACGATTCCGCCATCGGCGTCGCGCACGACGTCCGCGTCCGGGCCGGTCGCATACGAAATGAGCGAGGACACGGCGTGGGCGATCGCACGATTGAGGACCGCGCCCGATTTCGTTGTGCTCAGGCCCAGTTGGGTGCCTCGCCCGTCCGACTCGATGTCGGAGTGCGCCATCAATCTGCAGCGTTTAGGCGAAGACACGCTAACCGACGAGTACCACGTGTGGTACGTGAGCTTGGGAGAGCGGCCATGCTCGCTGATGTTCGGCGGGCATCTCGATCCGGCCTGGGTCGCAGGTCTTACTAATCCCGCGCTCCCGACAGTGGCAACTTTCGCAGCGCGCGGCACCGTTGTGTACGTCCGCGAGTCCGACAAGAACGTCTATCTGCAGTGGGTCGAGAACGGCGCTTTCTACGAGATCATCGCGAATGGTTACGACCTGAGCGATCTGGTTCGCGCCCTCAACAGCCTCGAGCCCATGAGATAGACGGACGTGAGGCTCTGGCCATGCGCACGGCTCGCGCGCATCGCGGTCATCTCCGTGATCGTTGGTGCATGCGCCGGCAGTCCTACTCGTGGCGAGGTCGTCTCCAGCGCGACGCAAGCAGTCACGCCGACACGAGCAACGACCGCCGCGCCAAACACGCCCGTCCCCGCCGGCCAGCCGCTCGGACGCGGCTATCACTTGCTGCTCGATCTGGGCGATCGCGGTGTCTGGATGTTCGGCGGAGAGACCGCAGGCCCGCGTCTCGGAGGCCGAGAGTTGATGGATACGTGGACATATCAGAGAAGCTCGGGATGGTCAGAGCGCGGCCGAGGGAGCGCGCCAACGGCGACCGGCGACGCGATCGCGTATGACGCGGCGTCGGGACGCGTCGTGGTCCTCGCGTTCGAGGGGCCGAGCTACGAGTCCGTGAGTGAGACGTGGGTCTACGACGTGTCGGCGGATCGCTGGGAGCGGCGAGCGTTAGGCGCGGGACCACTTGCGGTTCACGGCGCGCGCGCCGCGTACGCCGCGAAAGCTGATCGCCTCATCGTGCTCGACGAATTTGGCGAGACGTGGGCGTACGACGTCGATACGGACACATGGACGAAGAGAGCGCCGGCGAGCCATCCGCCCGGTCGGAGGTATTACGCGATGGCGTACGACGAAGCCGCGGATCGCGTCATCCTCTTTGGCGGGCTTGGCTCGGGCGACACGTGGGCGTACGACTTCGCTTCGAACGCGTGGAAGGACATGGCGCCCCCCACGAGTCCAAGTGCACGCCTCTATCACGCGATGGCCTACGACAAGAAGACGGCGCGGGTCATCCTGTTCGGAGGCGCGGGTACGGGGGAGCAGCCGCTCGGAGACACGTGGTCCTACGACTACCGAGCAAATACGTGGACGGAGCTCCGCCCGCAGACTGCCCCTTCGGCGCGGGCGTGGCATTCGATGGCATACGACGCGGTCGGTGGATCGATCGTGCTGTTCGGCGGCGGTACTGATCGGGCGCATTTCGGCGCGGACACATGGATCTACGACCCAGCGCGCAACGCATGGTCCCCAGCGCCGTGAGCACGCGCCGCTCAGCGTTCTGTGCGGCTAGCAGCCGCTAGCGACCGGGACTGCCCGCGACCGACTTCGACGCGAGGATCTGTTCGCACGTCGGGCAGTGACCGTCGCGCGCGCTCTTCTCGTCGTCGGACGTCGTCTCGAGCGCGGTGGTGAAGGCTTCACCGCAGAGCGCGTTCGCGACGAAGAAGTCGCGGTCGCTTGCCGGCACGTGCCACTGACGAGCACCACTCAAGGGACGGATCCACTTCGCCATTCCGACGTCAAGGGATAGCGCGGTCACGCGCACTCCGCAAGTCGGTTATCCACGGTGCTTGCCTGGTCGCGACCGGCGCACAATGCGGGGGATGCAGGACGCCATCGCGAGACTCGACGAGCTCATGCGCCGTCTCATCGAGACCGATCAGACCGGAGAGCCGATGGAGCCGCTCGCCGTCGCCGGTGAGCTCGGCCGCATCCGCGACGATCTCATGCGCGGACGCGCGGTCCTCCCTCGTCCGGGCGGCGAGCGCCACTTCCGCTGCGATGCGTGCGGGACCATCGTGCACGGCTCCGCGGCGCCACAAGCATGCCCGACGTGCGGCAAGTCCCGTTTTTACGAAGCCGATCTGGAGACAACGTCCGTGGATGCGGGGCCCGCCTAGGTCAAGCCCGCCGCTGCGAGCATCGACAGACCGGATCGACGCAGCGAACGATCGAACGGGTAAAAGACCAGGCCAAGCTCCTCGAGGGTCACCGCCCCGAGCAGTGCGACGTCGCCGAGCTCCCCGAGGATCACGGGCGTGTGCCCATCACCCTCCGGCAGCGCGATGTGGCACTCGGAGATCGCGCGTTCGATCGCGCTGCCGTCGGCCATAACGAAGCGCATGCGCCTCTTCGGCTCGAGACCAAGCCGCGTCCAGACGTCGTGCGGCAGCAGCGTGTATTTCGCGCCGCTATCAACGAGGAACTCGACGTCGGCGCGGGAGCCGGTCGGTCCCGTCACCGTTGCCTCGATCGACGTGAGGCCCACACGGAGCGCATCGGTCATCGCTTGCGCCGTCTCCTATCGCGCGAGTTTCGCCGCCTCGCGCTCCTGCTGCTTCACCGTCTTGATGATCTTCAAGGCCCACTGATGCGACACGGCGTCCGCGGCGACGTACGAGCCGTCGGAGTGCAGCCATGAGCCGCCCTCGCCGTCGGTGATCTGACCGCCGGCCTCGCGCAGGATCACACCCGCTGCCGCGACGTCCCAGGGATTCGCTGCGAGCGTCCAGTACGCCTGCAGGCGCCCGGCGGCGACGTAGCAGATCCCGAGCGCGGGCGAGCCGAGCACGACCTGATGGTTGACCTCCTGCGCGGTGAGATCGAAGACGCGCAGCGCCTGACGCAGCGCGTCTCCATCGTGCGGCAGATCGGTGCCGACCCACGCCTGCTCCCAGAACTCCGGCCCGAAGGCGGTCGGCCGGACCACGATCTGCGCGTTGTTCAACGTCGCGGGTTCGCCGAGCTGCGCCGAGTACATCTCGTCGCGCATGGGGTCGTACACGACTCCGACGCGCAGCTGTCCGTTCACGCGCAGCGCGATCGAGACCGCGAAGAGCGGCAGGCCCTGCGCGAAGTTGAGGCTGCCGCAGATCGGATCGATGATCCACAAGCGCTCGGCGTCGACCGCGAGCGGCTCGTCCTCGGGCCCTTCCTCGGCGACGATCCCGTCGTCCGGACACTCCTGTTTCAGGATGTCGACGATGAGGTCTTGGATCTCGACCGCGCTGCCGACGATGACATCGCGACGCCCACGCCACTTCAGGTAGCCGGGCGATCCGAGATTCGCGCGCGCAAGGCGTCCCGCGCGGAACGCAGCGCGTGTCGCGAGCTCGCGCGCGGCTTTGTCGTCCATCAGCACGTGCGACGGTAGAGTTGCTGCCATGGGCGGTCAACGGTGACGGAGAGCTCGGGGACACCGTCTGCGACTCCGCAGCCTGAAGCGCGCGTCATCCGCACCGTGGTGTGCGCGTTCTCGCGCGACGAGCTGCCCGCCGACGATCTGCAGGTGTTCCGCCGCTTCGAGCATTCGATGAAGAAGGCCGGGCTCGACGTCCGCGTGCGGCTCGAACCGATCGAGCAACTGCCCGAGCAGTTCGACGTTCTCGTCGTCTCGCCCGCGCTCGAGCGTCGTGCGAATCAGGTCGGCGGCGACGCGATCGTCATGGTCACGACGCGGCAGACCGCGGCGAGTGCCGCGGATCGACTTCTCGCGGAGATCGCGCGCGGCTACCCGATCACCGCGGCGAGGAAGGATCCGAACGCGCCGCACATCGTGCGCCGTCGCGGGTACGAGGTCCTGTGATCGACGAATCGCTTCGCCAGCAGCTCGCGACGCGCGTGGCGCGGCTCGAGCAGCAGATCCGCGCGTTCAAGGAGCTGCATGCGACCGAGCTCGGCCTCATCCTCGACGAGCTCGCATCACTGCGCGCCGATCTCGCGGCAATGGCGCCGCCGCCTGCCGCGGCCGACAGCGCGCAAACGACGGCGACGGCAAGTGCGAGCGCGCCCGCCGATCCGGCGGCCGCGTCGCCGAAACGCGCGAAGTGGCTTGCCGAGGAAGCGCGGAAGGAAGACGAGCGTCGCGCTCCGCTATCGCGGCGGGAGTTCCTGCGCGGACGTGATCGCGACGAGGGAAACGGCTAACGTGCAGCGAGCCGCCGACGGCGCAGGACGCGGTACAAGATCTCGGCGATGAGCGCGAAGAGCGCGACGGCGAGGAAGATGTACGCCTCGGGCGACAGGCCGGGGAGGATCGACGGGGTCGAGGCGCGCTGAGCGGGGATGACGGCGCCGCTTGGATACTGGCTCGTCGCGAGCGCTGACTTCCCGTCGGCGTCGAGCGTCACCGCGTAGATCTCGAAGTTGCCCGAGCGCGGCGACGCGAAGAGGAGCTCCGTTCCGTCATTGGTGAACTCGAACGGTCCCTGCGCGAGGATCCCCTTCGCCACCTCGGTCCGCTGACCGCTGTTGTTCGGATCGACGAGCCAGAGATCGGTCCACGACTGGTCGAGCGAGAGGTGCTCGCTCACGTACACGATCGTCCCGTCCTTCAGGTAGACGGGGAAGTGATTGCGCTCGCCGTCGGGGCTGATGACCGTCGGCGCGGCGCCGGTGTTCGCGACAGCAGAGAGGACGAGCACGTGCGTGAGGTCGCCGTCGGAGAACGCAAGGCGCGTGCTCTCGGGTGACCAGCGAGCGGCGTGGCACGCGAAGGTGCACTGGCTCTGCTGCTCGCTCGCGAGGCCATTCGTCATCTGAACAGTGCCGGTGCCATCGCGACCGGTGGTCCAAAGATCCATCGTCCCGCCGCGATAGACGTAGAACGCGATGCGCTTCCCGTCGGGACTCCACGACGGGAACGACGTGAACGCCTCGGTGTGCGTGATCTGCGTTCGCCGCTGCGTCGCGAGCTCGATGACCCAGATCTCGCGCCGGCTCGTGTCGCCCGAGTCGACCGCGATGAACTTCCCGTCGGGGCTCCACGTGGGATGGCGATCGTCGACGTTGTCGCCGCTCGACACCTGCTTCGTGTTCTTCCCGTCCGCGTCCATGACGTAGATGTGGTAGGCGCCGTCGCGATTGCTCTGGAACGCGATCCTCGAGTGGTCGGGGCTCCAGGTCGGGCGGAGGTTCGCGGCCTCGGTCTCGGTCAGCTGTCGGATCGGCGAGGCCGCCGCTGTGACCGCGGTCGTGAAGGACGCGAGCACGACGGCCAGCAGGCTGATGCGGAACGCGGTCAGAAAGCGGCTCACGCGACGGTCCTTTGCGACATCAGTTTCCACGACTCCCTCGCAAGGAGTGCGCCGAAGACCAAGATGAGCCCGCCGCCGATGAGGAGCGCGAGCTGGGCGAGGATGCCTTCCTTCGCCGCGGTCTTCGCAGTGAACGAGCTCACGAGGAAGAGCAGGGCAAGCACGACGTTGAGCGCTGCCCAGAGGATCCCGAGTACGGCTGCGACCTGCCTCATCCCATATTCCTCGCGCGTGCATATTGCTCGCTCAGCCAGGTCGTCGTCATCGCCTTGACGAGCGGCCAGCGGCCGAACACGTAGCGCAGGTGGTCGAGCACCTTCAACACCAGTAACACCATCGCTGCTACATGCAAGGTCGAGGCCCCCCAAAGGACGGGCCCGGGAACCGGCGCCAGGTAGCGCAGGGCCTTGATGAGACCTGTCACCGTGATGAGACCGATCGCGATCGTCCACGTGGGGAAGGAGAACGCGGTCTCGTAGTAGCTGAACTGGCCGGGAGGGGAGTCCGATCGGATCGGCTCGACGCGCAGGGCGCGGCCGACGATCCTGCCGAGCTGCGGCGGCAGCTCACCGGCGAACGCGCTCCAGTGCCGTCGCCACTCGCCGCGCGGCGGAAGCAGGCTGCGCGATCCGGTCTGCCACCAGTAGGTGAGGAAGTACGCGACCGAGAAGAGGATGATCGCCGCGCCGATGTAGTGGACCCGATAGAAGAGGTACAGCGAGATCGGCGCGTTCACATCGAGGATCCCGCCGAGGTACTGCCAGACGCCGGTCGGCAGCGCGAGCAGAAATCCGAGCGTGATGAGCCAGTGACCGATCACCGTCGCGCGGCTGAAGCGACGGACCTCGCCCGGCTTCGCGCGTCGCGCGCGCATCGCCGTCGCGGCGCCGAGCATCCCGAACGCGACGCCCGCGCCGAGGACGAACGGGATGGTGCGCGCGAAGAAGATGTTGTCGGAGAGCTCATTGCTGAACGGCTGGACGCCGCTGGCTTGCTGCGCGGCGATCGTGACGAGCGCGAGGACGAGGATGGCCGCGCCGACGAGCGCCACGAGCGCGGCCGCGAGACGCACTACGCCTTACCCGCTGCCGGGCTTCCCTTGAAGGTCTGGAACTCGCGGAGCTTGCCCCAGTTCTCCTTGTTCGATTCGGGCGCCGAGAGGCACATGCGACCCGCCTCGACCTTGAGGATGCCCTGCCGGATGCGGACGTTGATCGGGCAGCTCTCGACGCATGCCGGCCCGCCCTCACGCCAGTAGCAGAGATCGCACTTGGCGAACGTGTCGTTCACCGGGTCATAGGTGATGCGCGACGTCTGCGGCGGCGTCGGGTCGGACGTGAGGAGGTTCGTCGCCTTCGAGAGGTCGCTGATCGGAAAGATGCACGCCTCGTTGCATCGCCCGCAGGAAACGCAGGTGTCCTCGTTGATGTAGCGCGCGCCGGTCTTCGGATCGACACGCAGCGCCTCGACGGGACACACGTACAGGCACTCGGCGGTCGGGCACTGGAGGCATGGCTCCTGGTGGAACTGGCCGCGGTCGGGATACGCGGCCTGCACCGCGGGGTCCACCTTCGTCGTCGGGTCATTGAAGATCCGGATGCGCGGCACGTCGGAGAGGCCCTCGGCCTTGTGGACCTGGCTGCAGCGCACCTCGCAGGTGAGGCAGCCAATGCACAGCGTCGGGTCAGGGAAGATCACGCCCTGCGAGAGCTTGGTCTGGGTCGGCGACGCGGGGCCGCCCATACCGATGCCGCCGATCGACTCGAGGGCGATGAACGCGACGATGGGGGCCGCTGTCTTGAGCAGATCGCGTCGCGACGAGTCCACCGGGCCTTCAGGACGCCCCTCACGCTCAGTCAAGGAGCGTCGAGAATAGCCGCTGATGCGCGACCTCGCGCGGCTCCGCGCGAATCCCCGTTTGCGCGGGCCATTGGGCCTCGCGGAAGCACAGCAGCACGCGCAAACGGGTCAGCAGGATGCGGCCCTGGACGCGCTCGAACGCGCGCTCGAGGAGGGGTGCCAATACCGGCGTGAGTGGCTCGAGAGCGACCGCGCGCTCGCTCCGCTGCGCGATCTCCCGCGGTTCCGAGACATCGTCGCTCGCGCCGACGCGCGCTACGCCGAAGCCGCCGCGGCCGCGCGGCCGAAGCTCATGTTCGCGATGCCCGACGAGCCCCCGGACGCCTTCGGCTACCCGCTTCTACTCGTCCTGCACGGGAACAACAGCAACGCGAGCGAGACCGCGCCGTACTGGTCGTCGATGGCCGATGCGGGGTGGGTCGTCGCGGTCCCGCAGTCGAGCGAGGTCGGCATGACGCCCGACACCTACGTCTGGAACGATCGCGAACGCACCGCGAGCGAGCTCCTCACACACCTCGAGAAGGTGAAGCATTCGACGCAGATCGACGTCGGGCGGATCGTGCTCGCGGGGTTCTCCATGGGCGCAACGCAAGCGATCGCGCTGCCGCTTGCGGGGAAGATCAAGGTACGCGGCATCTTCCCGATCGCAGCATGGCTACCGCACGTCCGCGAGTTCACGCGACTCATCGAGGACGGCGCCGGACGGATGCTGCGCTCCTACATCGTCGTCGGCGATCAGGATCAGAGTGCCGACGGCGCGCGCGCTCTCTACGAGCTCTTTTCGGCGCACGGCATGCGCACGCAGCTCGACGTGCGCGAGGGTCTCGACCATGACTATCCGCCGGACATTCACGCCACCCTGGTGCGCGCCCTTGAGTTCTTGACCGCGCCATAGGGCGGGCGCGAAGTCCTTACCGCCTCCCCGGTTGGACGACCCGGATGCCCGCGGAGCGCACCGCGTCCGCCAGCCGGGCGTCATACACGACGAACGCCTCCAGCGGTCCGGCCAGAACTGCGGTGGCGAGGTGCACGGCATCAAGGCTCCGCAGAAGCAGAGGCTCGACGACGGCCGCTCGATCTGCGATGGCGTCCGTCACGCTAGCGATCGATACCGCGGCCACGACGGCGGACGCTTGAACGAACACCGCGTCGTCGTCCGTCGCGCGAGCTGCGCGACGTGCTGCGCGCAGCACCTCGACCTTGCCGAGGATGCTCGTGATCCTTATCGGATGTTCGCCGAGCCAAGTCGTAAGGGCGTCGGTCTCGGCCTCTCGCGCGACGAGCTTCACCAGCGCCGAGGAGTCGAGGTAGACCGGGTCAGCTACAGCCGATCCTCCCTGAGCTCATCCAGGATCTTCGAGATCGAGATGCCGCGCCGCAGTCGGACCGGTCGAGGAAGATCCTCGATGCGTTTGGTCGCGCGCTCGATCACGATGCCGCCGGCCTCCAATCGGGCCAGCGGATCGTCGGGTCGCGGCAGCGGGGCGAGCTGAGCGACCGGCACGCCCCGCTCGGTCACTTCGAGGACCTGGCCCGCCTTCACCTTCCGCAAGTGGACGCTCAGGTTCTGGCGCAACTCTCTGACCGCGACGCTCGGTCGTTTCATGTAGCACATCGTAGCACAAGCTACGCCGAGGCGAGATCCTCCGGTCGATCGACATCGCGCCCGACACCCGGGTCGTCGACATCGAGATCCACGCGCTGGTCGAGATGCTTCTTGATGACCTCGTGGAGGTTTGACGACGACGGCGTCGCGACGATCTCGTCACGGAAGGCGATGGGCAGCGCGACGGGATGGCCGCGCTTTCCTTTGTAGCGCGGCGAGACAATGCCGCGTTTGTTGGTCCACTCCGCGATGACGGCACGCACCGTTTCGGCGCGCACATACGGCATGTCGCCGGGGAGCACGAGGAGCACGTCGCCGCTCGCGGTGCGCACTCCTTCCTGGATCGACGAGAACATGCCGCGCGACGGATCGTGATTCTCGACGGGGCGCACGCGCGCGTCGTTCATCGCGTTCACGTCGCGCTCGAGTGCCGCACGTGCGTCCTTGCCGACGACGACGATGACTTCACTCGCGCCGCCCTCGAGGAGGCTGTTTATGGTGCGATCGAGCAACGGCTGTCCAGCGACGTCGGCGAGCAGCTTGCGCCCGCCAAAGCGTTCCGCGGAACCGGCGGCGGTAACGATCGCGATTGCGCGAACCGGATCAGTCATCGCGGAGGGAGCGTAGTGCCCGGTCCGCGAACACGCGGGCCGCGCGCTTGCGCTGGCTGATCGTGCCCGAGGTGTTGTCCATCGGACGCGCCGCCTTGTGCGTCGCGTCCGCGACGGCGCCGATGGCCTCGTCGTCGAGCTTCGTGCCGACGAGCGCGCTCGCGTCGACCCGTACCGGACGCGAGCCGAGCGCCGTGATCGCGACGCGCGCGTCGGTGACGACACCACGGTCCATGCGCACCGCGGCAGCGACGCCGGCGATCGGGAAGTCGAATGAGTTGCGATCGCGCTGCTTCAAATACGTGCTGCGCCAGCCGTCGCTCGGCGGGAGCACGATCTCCGTGACGATCTCGCCCGGCTCGAGCGCGAGGTAGTTGATGCCATCCTCGCGGTAACACTCCGCGAGGTCGATCGTGCGCGCTCCATTCGGACCGACCACGTTGATCTGCGCACCGAGCGCGATGAGTGCGGGCACCGTGTCCGCACTCGCCACCGCGAGGCAGCGCGGGCTCGACGTCGCCACGCGACACACGACGTCGCCGTGCGTCTTCATGCAGTAGCCCTCGGCGGTGCGCCAGAACAGCGACTGGTCGTACCAGTTGCACCGCGTATCGAGGCAGACGTTGCCGCCGATCGTCCCCATGTTGCGCAGCTGCGGCGTCGACACGAGTCCCGCTGCGATCGACAGCGCGCGGTAGCCCTCACGGACCCTCGGGTGCTCGGCGACCTCAGTGAGCGTCGCGCCGGCGCCGATGCGCAGGCCCAGGGGAAGGGGCCCGAGGGGCAGGGGCCCCTCTTCAGCGACCGAAGGGAGCGTGTCAGCGAGCGGAGCGAGCGTGCCACCACGAAAGTCGTCTCGGACCAGACCACCGATGGCGATGACGACTTCGGGCTGGAACTGGCGGCGCTTCATCTTCGGATAGACATCGGTGCCGCCTGCGACGTACATCGACGTCGCGGGATGCTCGGTGCGGATGTGGATCGCCTCTTCGATCGAGGGCGGGGAGACGAAGCGGAAGCGAGGCAGGCGCAGCATTTAGACCTGCGTCTTCTTGCGCTCACGCGCCTCGGTCGATGCCTCGAGGCGCCGCATGGCGCGCTTCGGATCCGCTTTGCCGTCGCCCAGGCCAGTCGGCCCGATACGGTCCTTGGTGATCCCGCGGTTGTCGCGCTTCCCGAGCGCGTCGAGGATCTTCTCCGCGGTGATCGGTGTCTCGTCGAAGCGCACGCCGATCGCGTCATACACGGCGTTCGCGATCGCGGGGATGACCGGGTTGAGCGGACCCTCGCCGGCCTCCTTCGCGCCATACGGCCCCTCGCTGTCGACTGACTCGATGAGGATCGTCTCGAGCTTCGGCGTATCGAGGCTCGTCGGCAGCTTGTAGTCGAGAAGGCTGGGTTTCTTGTGCAGTCCGCCGCGGAAGATCTGCTCCTCGACGACGATCTCGCCGTAGCCCATGTACGCCGATCCCTCGACCTGTCCCTCGACGTTCACAGGATTTAGGGCGCGGCCACAGTCGTGCGCGGTCGTGATCTTGTCGACAGTGAGCTGGCCGGTCTCCAGATCCACCGTCACCTCGGCGACGGCCGCCTGGTACGAGTACGCGGGCGTCGGACCCACGCCCGCGCCTTTGTAGTTCCCGCCGATGCCGGCCGGCGGCCTGTACGAACCGGCGCCGACGAGTGTCCCGTACTTCGCCTCGGCGAGGTTCGCGGCCTCGACGAAGCTCATCGACCGCTCGGGGTCCTTCAGGTCGTAGACCTTGCGGTACGCAAGGTTCACGCGATCGGCGGGGATGCCGAGCTTCTCCGCCGCGACGGTCACCAGCTGCTCGCGCAACTTCAGTCCGGCGTTCTTCGTCGCGTTGCCCGCCATCATCGTCACGCGGCTCGAGTACGACCCGAGGTCGACCGGTGTGAGGCTTGTGTCGCCGGAGACGACGTGCACGTCCTCGGGGTAGACGCCGAGTGCCTCAGCGGCGATCGCCGCAAGCAGGTTGTCGGAGCCCTGACCGATCTCGCTGGTCCCGCACATGACGGTCACGCCGCCGCCGCGGTCGATGCGGATCTCGGCGCCGGAGTGCGGCATGTCGTTCCAGTAGATCGGCAGCCCCGCGCCACTGATGTACGCGCTGCCCGCGACCCCGATGCCCTTGCCCTTCGTGCGCTCCGAGCGCTTGCGCTCCCACGAGGTGCGGTCGCGCAGCGCGCGTAGGCACTCGCCGAGCCCCATCGACGTGACGCGCAGCTCGTTGACCGTGCGCGAGTTCGCGGGCTGCAGGATGCGCAGTCGGTACTCGATCGGATCGAGGCCGAGGTCCATAGCGATCTTGTCGAGCTGACACTCGAACGCGTAGCGCGGCTGCGTCGTGCCGTGGCCGCGCTTCGGACCGCACGGCGGCTTGTTCGTGTATACCCGCACGCCATCGAACTTGTACGCCGGCACGCGGTAGGTGACCGTCAGCAGTGCGCCGGTGTAGTAGGTCGTCGCGATCCCGTACGAGGCGTACGCGCCGCCATCCAGGTAGCTCTGGAACTCGACGGCGGTGATCTCGCCGTCCTTCTTCACCCCGGTCTTGATGCGCATCTTCACTGGGTGGCGGCCGCGGTGCGCGTAGAAGACCTCCTCACGGTCGAGCGTGATCTTCACCGGTCGCTTTGTTCGCATGGACAGCAACGCCGCCGCGAACTCGTGACCGAACGGATCGCTCTTGCCGCCGAACGCGCCACCGTTCGGCGTCGCGATGACGCGGATGCGCGTGCGCGGAAGGCCGAGCACTTTCTCCATCTCGCGATGCAAGTAGTGCGGCACCTGCGTGCTCGTCCAGAGCGTCAACTTGCCGTCGGCGTCGTACGACGCGACCGCGGAGTGCGATTCGATCGGGGCGTGGGTGTTCCCCTCGAAGAAGAACCAGTCCTCGCGCACGTGGTCGGCCTTCGCGAAGCCGCCCTCGACGTCGCCGAACGAGAGGTGCACCTCTTTGAAGACGTTCGCGCGCTTCGACGTGTCGTGGATCTTCACGTCGTCGCGGTCCAGTGCCTCCTCGATGGTGAAGATGGGCTCGAGGTCCTCGTACTCGACATCGATGAGCGAGAGCGCCTCGTACGCGGCGTCCTCGTCGAGCGCGGCCACGCCCGCCACGGGCTCGCCGACGTAGCGCACCTTGTCGACGGCGAGCGCGGTCTCGTCCTGCGTCGACGGCATGATCCCCATCTTCTCGGGCATGTCCGCACCGGTGACGACCGCGACGACGCCGGGATACGCGAGCGCGCGCGAGATGTCGATCCGCTTGATGAGCGCGTGAGGCCGGGTCGAGCGCAGGAGCCGTCCATACAACATGCGCGGGAGACGGATGTCGTCGGCGTAGCGGGCGCTGCCGGTGAGGTGCGCCCATGCGTTCACCTTCGGCAGCCGCCGCCCGAGGATGCTGAGCTCAGACACGCTGGGCAGCTTTCGCGCTCATCTCCGCCGCTTTCTCGATCGCCTCGTAGATCGCGGTGTAGCCGGTGCAGCGGCAGAGGTTGCCGCTGATCGCTTGGGCGATCTCGTCGCGCGTTGGCCGCGGGTTCGCGTCGAGAAGCGCCTTCGCCGACAGCAGGATCCCCGGCGTGCAATAGCCGCACTGCGCCGCGCCCTCTTCGGCGAACGCGGTCTGCAGCGGGTGCAGCTGGGGCCCCTTCGCGAGCCCTTCCACGGTCGTGATGTCCGCATGCGCGACCTGCTGCGGCAAGGTGAGGCAAGACAAGATCGGCACGCCGTCGGCGAGGACCGTGCATGCGCCACACTCGCCGAGCTCGCAACCGTGCTTCGTACCGGTGAGATCCAGCTCCTCGCGCAGCACCTCGAGGAGCGTGTGATGCGGCTCCGCGGCGAAGGTGTGCGGATCGCCGTTCACTCGCAGCGTGAGCATCGTCTTCGTGTCGGTCACGTGTGCGCCCCGTCGCTCTTCGCGCCCATGCGCCGTGAGAGCGCGTGCGCGGCAGTGGCGCAGCGCTCGCCGATCCGCTTCAGCGTCCGCAGATCGATGCGCTG
>Ga0209057_1002274_pt1 | contig 14884 bp, 15 predicted proteins | sample GraSoiAngelo_146_FD_185903 | JGI IMG/M metagenome (GOLD analysis project Ga0209057, IMG submission 185903) | Grasslands soil microbial communities from the Angelo Coastal Reserve, California, USA - 14_1009_05_30cm (SPAdes) (version 2) | ecosystem: Environmental > Terrestrial > Soil > Grasslands ... | reverse complement strand
GCTGTTCGCGGTCGCAGGCGACGAGCGGCTGCTGGCCCGGCTGCCCAGAGGCAACTGGGTTGGAGGGACCATTCCCTACCTGATGACCGACGAGGACGGCGGAGTCACCACGCGCGACTCCCTCATGGTGCAAGAGTTACTGAGGGACGAGCGAGCGGCGCCGAGAATCTCGGCCTACGACAAGGGGACCATCGCCCGCGTTACGCACGACGCGCCGGCCCACGGCTACACGTTCCTGATGATGCCGGCCTTTTCAGAGGTCCACCTGGCGTATGGGAAGGACGCTCCCCACTTCAAGGATCTCTTCGCTCACCCGATCGTCGGCTGGGTCACCGGCATCCACCTGAACGACCTGGGCAAGGAGAGGCCCAAGGTGTTCAACGGGAGGACGGGTGAAGTCCTGGCCGACAAGGCGCTCGCCTGCCATGTGTCTCTCCCCGCCGGGAAGACGGCGGACGTGGAGATCGTGAACATCTTTGAGCGCTCCGAGGGCCCGGATATCCGCTTCGAGACGGACGGCTTTGGGCCGATCTCCGACTGCTGGATCGACGACAAGAAGACCAACTTCGCCCGTTGGCTGAGCGACAACGCGGTGGACACGCAGCTGCCGCTCATCGCCGACTACAACGGCGCGCTGATCAACGTCAGCGTCCAAGCGGTGGACCCCAAGGCCGGCACGGTCTCACTCTACGCCCCGGTGTTCAAGGACCGGACGTACCGCGTGGCCAAGCCGATGCCGGACTATGTGCAGGGATTCAAGTCCGTCACGGCAGGCCCGACCCACGACGTCGCCTTCGCTTGCAACTGCGTCCTCAACTTTCTCTACGGCAAGCTCGACGGAGCCCGGGTCGGTCTACCGGGGCCGTACACGTTCGGCGAGATCGGATACCAGCTGCTCAACCAGACGATGGTGTACTGCGATGTGGTCGACGCAGGCATGCCGCACCGGGGAGGGCGGTACTTTGCCGAGCAGATGGCCACGGCGCATTGAGCCTTGACGCGGCGCCGTCCTCGCTTCGAGGGCGGCGCCCGTTAGCGCGGCGCTCCAAAGTACCGCCCGACGAAAAGAGCGGCCAGGCCGCGGAGCGTGAGGGTGGTCCTCACAACGCCCGCGCCAGCACCACTGCTCCCGTCGCCATCACGACCCCGCCGATGGCGCGGGCCAAGAGCGCGGGCCGGGGGCCGAGGCGCTCCACGGCGACGGCGACCGCGACGGCCGCTACGACGGCGATGTTCATCATCCCCCCGACGAGCAGGACGACCATGAGTCCCAGGCAGCACAGACTGCAATTCACGCCGAAGCGGACCCCGTGCAGGAGCGTGGCCGCGGCGGCCGGGGTCGCCGGGGCGACGCAGGCGCGGCACACCGCCAGTTGGCGCGCTTTCCATGCGCTCAGCTGCACGGCGCCCGCCACGAGTAGCGCAACCCCGGTGGCCGGCGGTGCGAGCCGTGCCACGGCCGGCCACTCGAGCTCGGTCCTGGCGACGGCGCTCCCGAGTGTATAGACCGCCGCACCGAACACAGCCCAGACGGAGAAGTAGGCCACGCCCGCCAGGGCGGCGGGCGAGCTCCGACGAAAGCTCGCGAGCATCGGGAGGAGCGGCGGCAGCATCATCGCCACCATCATCACGAGCCACATCGCCACGAACCGACCGCCGGTCCCGACCCAGGTCTGACCCGGCATCGGCATCCAGACCATCGACATCGTCCAGCCGCCCGGCATCGCCATCCCGCCCGCCATCGATCGGGACCAGTGAATGGTCGCCGCCGCGCTCGCGAGACACAGCAGGGCGCTGGTTCCGAGGAGCGGGCCGCGGCCTGACCGCGCGCCGGTCTCAAACCCCACCTCGCATTCCCCCTCTCCCGACGGGATAGGGGGTTAGGGGGTGAGGACCCAGTCGCTGAAGAACATGCGTGCGCGCGGCTGGACCGCGTTGCTCTGCTGTGCCGGAGGATGCGTCAACCCGACGCCGACGTAATTCGTGCCGATGCTGACGGAGAAAATGATGAGGGAGTTGAGGAGGTAGTACACCGCCCGCTGCCACAACGGAATCTGCGTCGCAACGAACGCGAGGAGCCCCAGCAGGAAGCTCAACACCAGCGATGTCCATCGCGGGGGGAGGCTGAAGGCGACCCAGAGCGCGTTGGCGATCAACATCGTGATGCCGCCTGCTATGCCGGGCGTGAGCATCGCCTTGGGCTGCAGGAATTCTTCTACTTTGGCCCTCTCCAACTACGGCTTCTTGATCAAGGCACGAACCCGCGTGGCGTCCTGCTTGGAGAGGACGTCCACCTTGTGCAGCGCCGTGTAGGCCGGCACCGACCGGCCGGCGATCATCGTGAGGGGCGAGCCGGTGGTCGAGTCCTTGTGGAGCAGGAACGTGCCTTCCTCCCCGACGGCGAACTTGGGGGTGCCGACCCAGGCGACGTCGGAAGAGCCCGGGAAGCGCACCACCACTTGCTCGCCAGCCTGGGCGCCCTTGATGCCGTCTTCGACCTGAATGATCGCTTCCTGCCAGTCGGGGTCATGCTCGGTGATCCGCCGGGGACGCGTCGGCGCCGCGGCGAGCTCGGCCGGACGCACCTGCGCCACGCGGCCCGCGACCACCATCGCCGCCCTCTGAATGTGCGCCTTCAGATCCGCGTCGTTCACCAGTGCCCGAGCCCTCGCCACCGCTTCACGCGCGTCCGCCGCCACGACCGGCGATTGCCCCGGCTCGTGTCCGACCTCGCGCACCGCCACGCCCCGACCGAAGATCCAGCCCGTCGTATAGAACGTCGCCTGGATTCCCGCCTTCAGCGAGCCCGCCCGCGCGGCTTCAACGGTAACGGAATCGCCCGCCGTCAGGGCGACCGGGGCCGGCTTCTCGATCACCTGGTCGACCCGCACCACGACCGTCCGCTCCGACGGCGGGACCTCGGGGACCGCGACGGCGCCGACCTGCGTGACGGTTCCGATAAAGATGATGTCGGACTGTTTCACGAGTGCCGCCCGGCTCATCTGGGCGACCGCGGCTCCGGGAAACGAAAGCGCGACCGCGAGGAGCATCGCTGACCGAATGTGCATGGGACCCTCACTGCGACCGTCTGTCGTCATGGCAGGACCGGGACGCTGAAGAAGAACGGATCGATCGAGACCGCCACCGGGGCACCCGAGCCGTCGAGTAGCCGATGCGTCGGGAAGTCCACACGCCGTTGATACACCACGCCTTGCGGAAAGTTGGCGGAATCGGGCGTGTTGTTTGCGGAGAATATACCCAGGAACTGGTTCCCGCGGGTGAGCAGGCAGTTGTAGTCGCCGATGTACGGGAGGAACTGGAACGCCGGCGTCGTGGCCGGGACGGTGGCGAGGACGACGTCCTGGTGCGTCGCGAAGCCGTCCCGGGACTGCTCCAGGCGGGTGACCCACCGGCTCGTGCTCGCGGACCCGGTCACCTGCTGATACAGCAAGCCGGCTGTGCCGTTGGTGGACACCGCCAGGCTTGCATCGGTGGCGTTCGTCAGGGTGCGCAGGTCGCTGCTCCAGGTCGCGCCACGGTCGCTCGAGCGCCGCACATGCACCGTATAGATGTCGCCCGTCCCCACGCGATCGGCCCATGCCAGGTACACGTTGTCGCTATGGAGCGCGTCGACCGCGATCGCCAGCGTGGACCCGATGCGCTCCTGTCCCAGCGTCGGCGCGTTGGACCAGGGGATGGTCACGCCGGTCGCGACGAGGCGGCCGGGGAGGTGGTCCGACGGGTCGACCAGGTCGCGGAAGGGGGTCGCGCCCATCGCGCCGCTGTCGTCGCGCACCACGACCACGTCGCTCGTCACGTCCGCTCCCGCGTTCGAGCGCCAGCCGAAGTACGCGACGTAGATGGTGTGATCCTGTGCCACGGCGGGCCGGATGGACGGGCCGTTCTGCCCCGCGGTGTTGCGGGTTTCGATGCGCCGAGACGCATAGGTGGTGCCCCCGTCGAGCGACACGTCGACGGTGGCGGTCCGCCCGTCCGGTGCGTCGAAATCATTGAGGCCCACGTACACGCGATCGGCGTTGCCGACGGCGCTGGTGCGCACGAACGGCTGATCGATGTCGACGCGGAACCCTTGCAGCGTCATGGTCGCGGGCGATAAGAAGTCGTTCGCCTTGAGCTCGTTCAAGGGGAAGTCGGGCACCTTCAGGATTCCCGCGTACAGCATGGGCGGGTTGCCCCCGACGGCGTGGGTGATGTCGGCCGTCATCGACTGGCTGGGGAGGGTGTTGCGCAGCGTCCAGGAGTCGCCCCCATCGTCGGACACGAAAATGGGTGCCGTCGCGCTGGCAGAGCCGCCGGGATTGGGCGTGAAGGCGGAGGCCGCCATCAGCTTCGGGTTCGAGGCGTACAGCGCCAGGAACGGCTCGGCATCCTGCCAGCTTTCCCCACTCAATGAGAGAGGGATCAAGTCGACGACCCGTCCGCCCGCCAGCTTGGCCGGTGGCATTTGCCGCTCCGGTTCCTGACAGGCGACGCACAGGGCGACTCCGACGGCAATCATTCTGGCCCCCATACCCCCGCTCCCCCTGGCTGGTTTCGCTGCGGCGCGCGGAAGCCGTCAAGATAATGGATCGCGGATTTTTAAGCGTATGCTCACCCGTTTCATCCATGCCATTGCAGCGCTGCGACATGGCGTTGCGCGCCGGCATGGCAGCGTCGACTCGACATTGCAGCATCGCCACAGGAATTCTGTGAGAAATTACGATTCTATTATAGAAAAATTATTGCGACGCCGCTGCACCAACGCTGCTCTCTCCTTCGCCTTCTCCGAATGCGACGCGAGCGCGCCGCAGGTGCGAGATATGCGTTGCGCGCAAGCGTCCCCCCAGTGTGGAGCTCGGGTCATGCGCGCGCGAAGGATACTTCTCCAGTTCGTGGTACCGGTTACGGTCGGATGGGCGCTGGGCTGCGAGAACCCGGCCTCGACCCGGCCTTCGACCGACCTGCTTCCCTCGCTTCCCCCTCTGACGGGGGACATTATCGTCGCGGCGAACACGGACGGTTCGGACCTCGATCCGAACGGCTACACCGCCACGCTGGACCTGACCAAAAGCCAGTCCCTCCCGACCAACGGCAGCACGACGTTCAGCGGTGTGCTCGAGGGCGCGCACGTTGTCCAGCTGAGCGGGGTCGCGTCGAACTGCACCGTCAACACGAAGAACCCGCTACCTGTGACGCTCGTGGGCTCGAGCACCACCGCCACCTTCTCAGTGACCTGCACCGCGACGACCGGCAGCCTGAAGGTCACGACGAACACGACGGGGTCGGACCTCGATCCCGACGGCTACACGGTCGTGGTGGACGGGAGTCAGAGCAAAGCCATCGGCATCAACACCAGCGTGACCTTCAGCGGACTGTCGCCTGGCGACCACTCGGTGCAACTCAACGGGATCGCGCAGAATTGCACCGTGAGCTCGAACCCGCGCACGGTGAGCATCACCGTGGGCAACACGACCGCGACCACCTTCTCCGTGAGCTGTGCCCCTACGACCGGCAGCCTGGCCGTCACGACCAACACGACGGGGTCGAACCTCGATCCCGACGGCTACACGGTCACCGTGTCCGGCTCGGCCGGGACGACGAGCAAGACCATGGCGACGAACGGCAACGTCAGCTTTGCCAACATCCCGGCGGGCAGCTACCAGGTGACGCTCTCGGGCGCCGCGGCCAACTGCACGGTGACGAGCGCCAACCCCCAGACCGCGAACGTGCCCTCTGGTGGGACGGCGACCACCAGCTTCACCGTGAGCTGTGCGGCCACAACGACGACGGGCACGCTCTCGGTCACGACCGCCACCACGGGCCAGAGCCAGCCTACGGGCTACACGCTCAACGTCACGGGGCCGAGCTTCCCAACGGGAGCGAGCGAACCGATCGGCGCCAACGCCACCGTGACCGCCACCGTCACCGCCGGCGACTACCAGGTGTCGCTGAGCGGCGTGCCGAGCAACTGCACGGTGAGCGGCTCCAACCCGCGCACGGTCACGGTGCCCGCCGGGGGAACAGGCCCGACCACGTTCTCGGTGAGTTGCACGGGAACGCAGCCCCCGCCGACGGGGCGCGTGACCGGACGGGGTCAGGTCGGGACGGCGGCTCCCCAAGTTGGGAACGACGCCGTGACCTTCGACTTCGATCTGCGGGCCGATCTGACGGGTCGGTTCACGGGCACCGACTACGCCGACGTGCACCCGGGTGGCGTGCCGGCCACCCTGACCACCGATCCCGTGGCCGATCCGGCGACGTCGATCATCGCGTTCCGCCCGAGCTCGAGCGTCTGCAGCGATCCGAGCCGCGGCGTGGAGGTCGACGCGACCGGCCGGGAGGACACCGGGGGAATCGTGGCCTATACGCTCGCGGTGTGCGACAACGGGCCGGCCGATAGCGGCATGGACTTCTTCAGCGTGTTCATTCCGGCGGAAGGATTCCGCCGCTCGGGTCAGGTCGCGAGCGGGGACATCGTCAAGTCCTGACGGCCGCGAACGGGACCAGCTTTCGCTCCCGCTCGTCCCAGAGGGTGAGGCGGACGCAGCGGAAGCTTTCCCAGAGCGTCAACGTCGGGACCCGGCGCAGCTCGGCGTGCTCGTCCAGCGCTTGCTGCAGTCGGTAGTTGGGGATCCGGGGGTGCAGGTGGTGGATGTGGTGGAGCCCGATGTTCCCGGTGGCCCACTGGAGCAGCTTGGGGAGCCGGTAGTACGAGCTCCCCTGGAGCGCCGCGGCGTCGTACGCCCAGCGCTCGTCGTGCTCCCAGTACGTCGGCTCGAACTGGTGCTGGACGTAGAATAGCCACACGCCGAGCGACGTGGACAGGAGCGTGACGGGGAGCTGCACGAGCGCGAAGTTCCGGAACCCGACGAGCGTTCCCATCAGCGCGATCAGCGCGGCCAACCCGACGTCGGTCCAGAAGATGCTGCGCCGCTCGCGCGTCCACGCGCGCGGCACGATCGTCGGGATGCGGTGCCGCACGAAGAAGTGCAGCACGGCCCCCACGCCGAACAGCACCACCGGATGGCGGTACACCCGATACTTGAAGCGCTCCCAGCGCGAGCGGGCGAGGTACTCGTCCACCGTCCAGGTGTCGATGTCGCCGAACCCCCGGTGCTCGAGATTGCCCGAGGTGGCGTGGTGGAGCGCGTGGGTCTTTTTCCAGTAGTGGTACGGCGTCAGGGTGAGCACGCCGAGGATCGAGCCGACGATGTCGGCCGCGCGCGTCGACCGGAAGAACGCGGCGTGGCCGCAGTCGTGCTGGATGATGAACAGGCGGATGAGGAAAAAGGCGGCCGGCACGGCAAGGAGCAGGGTGAGCCAGTAGCCGACACGGAGGCTCGCGTACATCAGCGCCCACGCGGCGGCGAACAGCGCCGCCGCGCTGGCGAGCTGCCACACGCTCCGCTTGAGCTCAGGACCCTTGTAGCGCGCCAGGCGCGCTGCCCATGCCACATCGTTGCCCATTGCCCTACCGGTTCAGGAGTGTCCCAGGCTAATGGAGCGGGGTGGGGAAGTCAAACCGCAGCCGACGCGCGCCCCCGGGTTAGATTGCTCTGCCTGAGACCCCAAGGGGAGGTTGTCAATGGCACCCGTCACAATCGCCCGGTTCGTGCAGGAGCTGGAGAAGCTGAAACAGGTGTCGGACGCCGAAAAGCTCAAGCCGCAGGAGTACGACAGTCGACTCGCCCGGATCATTCAAGAGTTGCGGGAGAAGGGCATCGACGCCGATCGCGCCGCCACCACCGCGGCGCTCGCGGATGCGGTCAAGCGCGGGATCATCACGCCGCCGGTGCAGGCGCACCTGCAGCGCCGGCTGGGACTGACCTAGACGCCCTGGAAGTACTGCTCCTCCCACGCGACGTCGAACACCTCGTTGCAGTGCCGGCAGCGCAGCGAGGCGTGACGCTCGGTGAGCGGCACGCGCTCCCGGCAATTGGGGCAGACCCCGTACTCGGTCACCCCCGGAAACCGGGACGGATTCTTGGGACGCGGCACGACGGACCAGCGGTACGGCGGTCGGCTGATGATATCGAGCAGCGGCCGCGGGACGTCCACGGCTTCGCCGAGCACGTCGAGGAGGGCCTCGCGCGGGCCCAGCTTCTTCACGTGGTACCACGCGCCACGGCGTAGCGGGCGATCGATGTCCGCTCGCAGCCGCGCCCAATAGCGCTTGGGAGTCACTGCCCCGCTCGTGTCATGTCCAAAGGAACGCTAGCGTCCCCTGTTCATCACGCCATTATCGAGCCTTGGGGTCTTGCGCCGCTCCCGGGGTGCCGATGGGGTGCGCCCGCGGCGGCCGATGCCTGTCACAATAATAGCGCTCGAGTCGGCCCGTGTCTTGGGATTTTTGGTGGGTCACCCAGCGCGCCGCCTCCTCACAGGTCCTGTGAGTCACCCAGTCGTAAAAGTCGCAGCGAGGTCCGCCCATGGAGGGTGTCGGGAAGTGGCGCCGCCCACCTCACCGCTCCCAGGCGGCGAAAGCGCGGCGTGCGGTATCCGCAGGCAGCTTCAACTGCATCTCCGCCATGTCGCGATTGATCCACACCACGTGGTCACCGCACATGATCGCATCCACCGGATAGGGCTGGCCCGCGAACGATTGGCCGTCCGAGCTCGCGACCTGTGTGCCTGGGAAGAAGTACCAGCACCGCTCGCCGCCTGGATGGCTGTGGATCATGCCCACCGTGCCCGACCACCCGGCATCCTCGCAGGTCTGGTGGGGAACGACCCGCGTTGCCGTGGAGTGGTTGGGCTCCACGTCGGCCGGCGCGATCCGCCGCACCACCACCGCGCTGCCACGGGTCTCGCCGATCATGCAACCCATGAACTCGGTGGGATAGGAGCGATATTGCAGCTGCAGATAGCGGCGCGCCTGGTCGGACAGGATCAGCTTCCGCACCGCCGGCCCGTGAGAGGCTTCGCCTCGCGCCCACGCCGACTCGACAAGCCGCGCGGACTCGGGCTGCAGGGCCAGCAGCGCTGTTAGACCCAGCGCGGCGACCACAGTGCGGATGATGCGTTTGCGACCTTCTTTCACTGCTCCCCGCTCCCTGCTCACTCGAGCGATCGTGCCGAACCGACTGTCCTTCCGCGCTCGACAAAACGCAAGACCGATGCCAAACAGGGACGTCGAATTGTGGTGCGCCCACGACATGGCGCGCCACTTTTTGGGGCACCGCCGTTGCGCGGCTGGCGTGCAAAACCGAAGAATCCGCAAAGAACGGAGATTCAGGAAGCGGTCGAGTGTTGCGTCGATATGTCAACGGATTGCCACAACCGACGGCGAGCGTGCTGCCGCCCTGGCGACACCCGCGCCTGCCGACGTATCGTGTCCCGGCCATGGCCCCGGCCCGCGTCGATCTCGTCATTCTCAGCACGCGTGTCGTCACTCCCGCCGGGACCGCGCCGGGCGCGATCGCGATCTCGGGCGGCGTGATCACCGCCGTTCACGGTCACGGTGCGACGCCGGACGCTGCTCGACGTCTCGACGTGGGAGACGCGGTGCTCCTGCCCGGGGTCGTGGACACGCACGTACACGTGAACGAGCCCGGCCGGACCGAATGGGAGGGGTTCGAGACGGCGACGCGGGCCGCGGCTGCCGGTGGGATCACCACCATCGTCGACATGCCGCTGAACAGCATTCCCGTCACCACGACCCCGCCCGCCCTGGAGCTGAAGGCGCGAGCGGCCGCGGGTCATGCCACGGTCGATTACGCCTTTTGGGGGGGCGTGGTGCCGGGCAACACCGAACAGCTTCCGCCCCTGGCCCGCGCGGGTGTGCGCGGCTTCAAGTGCTTTCTCGTGCCATCGGGAGTCGACGAGTTTCCCCCGGTGGCCGAGCTCCAGCTGCGGCCGGCGATGACCACGCTCGCCGGGCTCGGGCTGCCACTGCTGGTGCACGCCGAGCTCCCCGGGCCGATCGCGCGCGCGGCGGCGTCGCGCGGAGGCGACCCGCGACGCTACGCCTCGTATCTCGCCTCCCGCCCTCGCGCCGCGGAGCTCGAGGCGGTGGACCTGATGCTCCGGCTCTGTCGCGAAACCGGCTGCCGCGTTCACATTGTGCATGTCTCGGCGGCCGACACCCTCGACCGGCTGCGGGACGCCCGGCGTGCCGGCCTCCCGGTCACGGCCGAGACGTGCCCGCACTATCTCACGTTCGCCGCGGAGGAGATTGCGGACGGCGCCACCGCCTGGAAATGCGCTCCGCCGATCCGTGAGCGGAGCGATCGGGAGCGCCTGTGGGAGGGCCTCGCCGAGGGGACGCTCGACCTCGTCGCGAGCGATCATTCGCCCGCGCCGCCCCCGCTCAAGTGCCTCGACACAGGCGACTTCGTACGGGCGTGGGGCGGGGTGGCGTCACTCGAAGTGGGGCTCGCCGCCACCTGGACCGGAGCGCGCTCCCGCGGCCGGGACCTGCAAGACGTCGCCCGCTGGTGCGCCGAGCGACCGGCCGGGCTCGCCGGCCTCACGGGCAAAGGACGGATCGCGCCCGGGTGCGACGCCGACGTCGTCGTATTCGATCCCGAGGCCCGCTTCACCGTCGCGCCGGAGCGGCTGCGCCAGCGGCATCCCGTCACACCGTACGCGGGGATGGTACTGCACGGTGTCGTACGCCAGACTTTCGTGCGGGGAATGTGCGTGTATGAGGAAGGGGAGTTTCCGACGGGAGCCATCGGCAGATGGGAGCGGTGACGCACGAGGGCTTGATCGATCTCGCCGCGGCGCGCGTCGGCGGTCGGGCGCTGGTCGCGTCGGACGAATTCTTCGCCTCGAGGCACAATCTGCTCGCGGCGAGACCCCCCGTGTTCATCGAGGGCAAGTACACCGATCGGGGCAAATGGATGGACGGGTGGGAGACCCGCCGGCGGCGCGGACCGGAGGGCGGCTACGACTGGTGCATCATCCGGCTCGGCATCCCGGGTGCGATTCACGGGGTGACCGTCGATACGACGCATTTCCGCGGCAACCACCCCGTGGCCTGCTCACTCGACGCCGCCCAGCTGTCGGGCACTCTCGGGCGGGGTGCTCGAGCGCTCCGCGCGTTGGACGATGCTTTCGTAGAGCTGTTGCCGCGCTCACCGCTCGCGGGCCACACCGCGAACGAGTTTGCCGTCGCGAGCGATGCGCGCCACACGCACGTGCGGCTCAAGATCTATCCCGACGGCGGTGTGGCTCGCCTGCGCGTCTGGGGCGAAGCGCGCCCCGACTGGCGGCGGATCGCAGGGGCGGGGGGGGGGCGCGTGATCGACCTGGTCGCGGTGGAGCACGGCGGCGCGCCGCTCGCCACGAGCGATCAATTCTTCAGCGAGCCGCTGAACCTGATCATGCCGGGACCATCACGCGACATGGGCGACGGCTGGGAGACGCGGCGCCGCCGGGGCCCCGGCCATGATTGGGTCGTGCTGCGGCTCGGCCGGCGCGGCGTGATCCAGCGCGTCGACCTGGACACGACCCACTTCAAGGGCAACTTCCCGGAGAGCGCGAGTCTCGACGGGTGCGACGCAGCGGACGCCAGCGGGCCGCCGGGTAAGGACGCGGACTGGGAGGAGCTTGTGGCCCGCACCGAGCTCCGGGCCCACGCCCGGCACCGCCTGGTCGTCACCTCTGCCACGCGCGGTCCGGTGACGCACGTGCGGCTGAACATCTTCCCGGATGGTGGGGTGGCGCGGCTGCGGGTGTGGGGGAGGATCGAACCGTGACTGCGCGAGTGTGCGCGAGTGAACTCGCGGCTCGGCATCTGCCCGTGAACGGGCATGACGCCGCTTCAGCGGCAGTGCCGAGCCGCGGCTTCAGCCGCGGATGACGACCGAGCGCCTAGCAGGGTATCTCAACGCCCTGTCCGACGAGCAGGCCCGGGCGGAGCTGCAGCGTTGCTGCGGCGCGCGCCAGTGGGTGGACGCGATGCTCGCCGCGCGCCCGTTCGGGCACGACGCCGAGCTGCTGGCATCGGCCGAGCGAGTCTGGTGGAGGCTCGGGCGCGTGGACTGGCTCGAGGCGTTCGCCCACCACGCGCGCATCGGGGAGGGGGCGGGCGACGCGTGGTCCCGGCGCGAGCAGGCCGGCATGGACGGGGCGGGGGAGGACACGCGCAGGGCACTCGCGCAGGGGAATCGCGACTATGAGAAACGATTCGGATACGTGTTCCTGATCTGCGCCACAGGAAAGACCGCCGAGCAGATGCTCGAGGCGCTGCGTGGTCGCCTCATGCACGATCCGGCCACGGAGCTCCGGATCGCGGCCGGGGAGCAGGCGAGCATCACGCGGCTCCGACTCGACAACCTGGTGGCCCCATGAGCGGCATCACGACGCATATCCTGGACATCGCGCGCGGGCGACCTGCGGCGGGCGTCGCGGTCTCGCTGGCGCGCCGCGCGGGCGACGGTTGGGCCGATCTTGCCACCATCCGCAGCGACACCAACGGCCGTGTCGGGAATCTGCTCCCGGGCGACCTGAAGTCCGCCGCCGGCACGTACCGCCTCCGCTTCGACACGGGCGCGTACTTCGCGGCCCTGGGCGTCGCGCCGTTCCATCCGTTCGTCGAGATCGTGTTCGAGATTCGCGATGCTGAGCAGTATCACGTACCACTGCTCGTGAGCCCGTTCGGTTACACGACGTATCGCGGCAGCTGAGCCGCCCGTGGTGAGCGCTCATTTGGAACAATGGCTCAACCTTGTGCTCCGCTGGGCCCACGTGATCACCGGGATCGCGTGGATCGGCACGTCGTTCTACTTCAACTGGTTGAACAGTCGGCTCGTTCCGCTCCCGCCCGAGCGACGGGAGCCGGGCGTCGCGGGCGAGCTCTGGTCGGTGCACGGCGGCGGGTTCTACCGCGTCGTGAAGTACACGGTCGCCCCCGCAGAGCTCCCCCGCACGCTCCATTGGTTCAAATGGGAGGCGTACGCCACCTGGCTCACGGGCTTCGCGCTGCTCGTGCTGGTCTATTACATCGGCGCCGCGTCGTTTCTCGTCGATCCCCAGCGCGCCCGGGTGTCGGCCGTCGCGGGCGTGGCGGTGGCGGTGGCGACGCTGATCGTCAGCTGGCTCGGGTACGACGCCCTGTGCCGCTCCGCGCTGGGAGCCCGGCCCCTCGCCCTCGCCGCGACGCTGTTCGTGCTGGCGACGGCGCTCGCGTGGGGACTGACCGAGCTGTTGAGCCCGCGCGCGGCGTACCTGCACGTCGGGGCCGCGATCGGCACGATCATGGCGGCCAACGTGCTCATGGTCATCATTCCCGCCCAACGGGACATGGTCGCCGCGCTCACCGCGGGTCGCACCCCCGACGCGGGGCGCGGTAAGCAGGCGGCCCTGCGCTCGCTGCACAACAACTATCTCACGCTCCCGGTGCTGTTCATCATGGTGAGCAGCCACTACCCCGCCACCTACGGCCACCGGCTCAACTGGGCGATCCTCGCCGGGTTGGCGGTCATCGGGGTCGCGACGCGCCATTGGTTCAACCTGCGGAACGAGGGCCGGAAGAACGCTTGGATCCTCCCCGCCGTCGCGGTCGCACTGGTCGCGCTCGCGCTCGTGACGGCACCGCGGTCGGGTCCCGCCTTGCCGAGCGTCAGCGGGCAGGTCTCGTTTGCGGACGTGCGGCCGATCGTGGCGCGCCGCTGCGCCGGGTGCCACTCCAGCGCGCCCACCACGCCGGGAATCCCGGCCGCGCCGCTGGGTGTCCGGCTCGACACGCCCGACGAGATCCGGGCCAACGCACCGCGCATCCTCGCGGTGGCGGTCGACGCACAGACGATGCCGCTCGGCAACGTGACGGGGATGACGGCGGAGGAGCGGGACGTGGTCGGACGATGGATACGTGCAGGGGCGCCGCTCAGGTAGCGACACGACGGGTCGGCGTCACCCCCGCTTTCCCCAGAAGTCCCTCAGGTCGTGATACAGCAGGCGCGCCATCACGTGCGTGCGGTAGCGCGCGCTCGAGCGGATGTCGTCGATGGGAGCGACGTCCCGAGCGACGGCGGGCAAGAGCGCTTCCGGGGACGCGATCGCCGTGCCGGTCTCGAGCAATCGCTCGACCGCGGGACAGCGGCGGATGGTGGGCGCGACGCTCGCCGCCACCACGCGCCAGCCGGCGCCGGAACGGGTGACGGCCAAACCGACCTTCGCGATCGCCTGGGCCCGCCGCCCACCGACCTTCTCGAACACCTGATAGGAATAGGGACGGCGCGGGATCCGGATCTCCACGACCAGCTGGTCGGGATGACGCCGCATCTCCTTGTATCCGGAATAGAAACGGTCCAGCGGGACTTGCTCCCGGCCGCGCCGTGACTCGAGCACCACCACCGCGTCGTAGGCCATGAGGACCGGCACGCCGTCGGCGGCGGGGGAGGCGTTGACGATGTTCCCGGCCCACGTGCCGCGTGCCTGGATCTGAATCGCTCCCACCTGGCGCGCGGCGTTGCCGAGCAGCGGAAACTCCTGCGCCGCACGCGCGTCTCGGATCACGTCCCAATACGTGGTGAGCCCGCCGAGCACCAGCTCGTCCGCGGTCCAGGAGAGCGGCTTCAAGGCGTCGAGCCGTGATAGATCCACGTAGGTGCGGTCGTGGGCGTCGACCCGGACGGGCCAGTGCACCAGCAGGTCGGTGCCCCCGGCGATGGGAATGGCCGCACCGTCGCTCGCCAGCATGTCGAGGGCCTCGGGCAGGCTCCCCGGCAGCAGGACGTTCACGTGTCCCGTTTCCCGCTTCCCGGTTCCCGCAAAGCTTCAGCCACGCTGTCCACGATTCCGTCGTACCCGGTGCAGCGACACAGATTCCCCGCCATCAGCTCGCGAATGCTGTGGGTGGCGAGCAGCTCCGGATGCTCGCGGATCCACGAGGCGGTCATCACGACGCCGGGAGTACAGGCCCCGCACTGGGTAGCTC